>Ga0213870_1000006_pt1 | contig 118330 bp, 96 predicted proteins | sample WICALVC2017_Meta_FD_160119 | JGI IMG/M metagenome (GOLD analysis project Ga0213870, IMG submission 160119) | Freshwater microbial communities from subterranean cave lake in Wind Cave National Park, South Dakota, United States - WICALVC2017 | ecosystem: Environmental > Aquatic > Deep subsurface...
GGGTTGGTGGGCTCTATTTTTTATACATTTTCTCCTTACCATTTTGTAGATATCTATATTAGGGGTTCGGTTGGCGAAATATGGGCATTAGCATTTTTTCCAGCGTTTCTTTGGTCGGTAACTGAATTTTTACTGAATCGAAAGAGGATATTTGTTATATTCTCGAGTGTTTTTTTAGCTCTAATTATTTTCTCTCATAATATCTTGGCACTTATGTTTTTCGTCTTTTCTCTTTTTTATATTATAGTTTTGATTTGTCAACAAAGGAACAGAAAATTCATAATTGTTAATTCTCTATTCATAATTCTCATAGGTCTTGGATTATCAGCAATTTTTTGGCTACCCGCTTTCATTGAGGCAAAATATGTTACTGGTCTTCAAATTTATAATGTTTTGCAGCACTTTCCGCAATTTTATCAGCTTATCATTCCTTCTTGGGGATCTGGATTTTCTGGTGAAGGCTTAGGCAGCTCGGTTTCGTTTCAGATAGGAGTTGCCAATTTGTTGGGAGTATTTTTAGGTTTATTATTATTTTTTATTTACAGAAAGAAGAATAAGAACAGTACAATAGTTTTATTTTTTACTTTCTTATTTTTCTCTATTTTTTTCTTGATGTTGAAGGCTTCCTTGCCAATTTGGAAGAATGCGCCTTTTATGAATTATTTTCAATTTCCATGGAGATTTTTGAGTCTTGAAATACTTATTGCATCATTTTTGGTAGGTAGTATAGTTCAATACTTTTCTTTAACTAAATTGAAAATGGCAAGAGTAATCGTAGGATTGTGTTTAATACTACTTGCTTTTTCTTTAGGTGTTGGATACGCAAAACCCGCACATTATTTATATAGAGATGATAATTATTATATTTCAAGATCTAATTTTATAGATGGAACAAACAGTCCGGGAAATTTTTTTAACACGATTTGGATGAATAGAAATCTAACGAAAGAAAAGGAAAAAATAAAATTTGCAAAAGGCGAAGGTAAAGTTAATACGCTTTCAATAAAGTCGTCACACTATAAATTTAATGTTTTTGCACAACAGCCTTCGGAAGTGGTTACTCATACTGCGTATTTCCCTGGCTGGACAGTGTTTATTGACCAAAAAGTGGAGAAGGTAAGATACAATAAGGATGGACTTATCACTTTTTCAGTCGCTTCAGGCGAACATTTAGTAGATGTAATTCTTTTAGACACAACTGTTAGGAAGTTGGCATCGCTAGTTACCATACTCTCAATACTATATAGTATCGTGGCATGCAGTATGTCTTTAGGTCGTGTCTTATGGAGAAAATGAAAATCATTAAATTTTTGCAAAGAGGGGTTTTGTACATTTTGCCTTTTGTTATAGTTATTCCTTTTATGGCATTTTTTTACAAGGTATATGTTAGGAGAGTTTCTGCGTTTGGATGTTTTGATGACTGTTTTAATATTGTAGCTGGATATTTTATAAATCAGGGAAAAACTTTGTATTCTGAAATTTTCTTCAACCACCAAATGCTTATGGCATACATAAGCGCTTTAATTCAGAAGGTATTTGATCCGGTCAATATTTTTGCTCTTGTCCTTGCTCATAGACAATCCCTTTTGTACTTTTCATTTATTTTAAATGCCGTACTTATTCTTCGGTTTCGTTGGGTAGGCGTTGGATTTGTTTTATTTTATGAGAGCACGAAATTTTATGTTTTTGGGGACAGGTTTCTTGCTGAAGCGTTTATTGTTTATCCCCTTGTGTATCTTCTTGGTTTACTATGGTATAAGCTTGCTAAAAAAGACATATACAAATTTGATTATATAATTGCTGCTTTTTTTGTTTGGTTTATTGTATTCATGCGGGAGCCATTTGTTCCCGTGGCCATTCTTCTTTACGTTTTGATTATATGGGGTAAAATTGTACCAGCAAAATTTATTTCTTTGACTATATTTTGTTGTTTAACTATTTTGATTCTTTTTACGACTCCTCTTTCTGATTATTTTTTTAACGTATTTACAATTAGCGGTAACACAGTTTTTTCTTACGAAGAAACTCTTAAGGATCTTCTTGGAATTGGATTTTTTAAGATTTTTGCCTATCCACTTTACGCATTGATTACATCCCCCAAGACTTATTTTGGACTTCTGTTGATTGGTTTAAGCCTAGTATTTGTTGTGGAGGTGTTTCTTCTTACAATCTTTTTAAAAAAAATAAAAAATGTTCTAGTTGTTATCTTTGTGTTGGGTTTGTCGAATATAAGATATGTAGCACCTGGCATTCCGTTTTACGAAGCTTTTCATATGGCCCCATGGTATGGGATGTTTATAGGAATAGTTTTTCTTTTTTTTATTGAGCTGACCCAATTTAAAAAATTAAGAAAAATAGTTTACGTTTTAGGTGCGCTAATAATAGCTATTTTTGTCTACATATTTTCTTCGAGATCATTTCTTTGGGAAAAAATTGATGGTCATGTAGAATTCATTACAAATTATGGAGTATATCTTTCGTATGGCGAGACAATACGCATTCTGGCAGATAATAGGAGTACGTTGTTTGTGGATGGATTTGATGAGCTTATATATTGGCAGGCAAAAGTCTCTTCTTCTTATAAATATTCTTGGTATACTTCGGTTATGCCACGAATTTCAAAATATGCTGTTGAACGCACTGAAATGTTTAACAAAAATCCACCAGATTTTTATTATGGAAGTTGCCCTAAGGAAAGAAATTCTTTTCGCTTTCTTCCAAAGTTCGCAAAAACTATGTATACTAGACTGCACATGTATGGGAAACCTAGTTGTTTACACATAAGAACTGCAAAAGTCGAAGGAATTTCTAAGCAGCAATGGAAAAGAGCAGAAGAGTTTGGCTTATGAAAATAGCAATAGACACTTCGCCGTTGAAAGAAAGAGGCATTGTTCAGCATAGAGTACGAGGAACTGGATTTTATATTGAAAATCTAAAAAAATCTTTAATAAAGTATTATCCTCAACATAAGTATATTTTTTTTACCCAGCACCAGAGTGGTGCTGGGTTTACTCGAGGAGAAAAATTACCCAAAGATGTTGATTTAGTTCATTATCCCTACTTTGAACCATTTTTTTTAACGCTTCCGATTTTGAATAACCACAAAACTGTTGTTACTGTTCACGATTTGACGCCCCTTGTTTTTCCAAAAGAATTTCCAATAGGTGTGAAAGGTAAGTTTAAATGGGAAATTCAAAAACGAGCTCTAAAAAATGCAGATAATATTATTACTGATTCAGGATGTTCAAAAAAAGATATTGTTAAATTTACAGGTATTTCGGAAGAAAAAATTTCAGTTGTTTATTTAGCAGCAGGAGAAGAGTTTAGACAAGTTCAAAGTTCAACCCTTCGACTTCGCCCTGCACCAGACGGTGCGGGGCTTCGCTCAGGGCAGGAGTTCAAAATTCAAAGTTTACGTAATAAGTATAGTCTGCCAGAGAAGTTTGTTTTATACGTGGGGGATGTGACGTGGAATAAGAATTTACCAAGGCTTGTTGAGGGGATTCAAAAAATTAATGTAACGTTGGTTATGGCGGGTTCAGCATTAGTTCGGAAAGAGTTCGATCAATTTAACCCATGGAATCAAGATCTTTTGAAAGTTCAGAAATTAGCGAGGGGAGATAAGAGAATTATTATACTTGGGTTTGTTTCAACGGAAGATCTCGTTGCTTTATATAATACAGCAACAGTTTTTGCTATGCCAAGTCTTTATGAAGGATTCGGATTGCCACTTTTAGAGGCGATGAGCTGTGGATGTCCAGTTTTGACGACAAAAGAAGGTTCAATCCCAGAAGTGGCAGGAAAAGCAGCATATAATGTTGATGCATATGATACTAACGACATTGCAAATGGCATTGGCGAAGTTTATTTTAATCAAAAACTACAAAAAGAGCTTTCTCAAAAAGGACTTATGCAGGCAAAAAAATTTTCATGGAAAAAAACCGCAGAGAACACAGTGAACGTGTATGAAAGATAAGGCTCTATTTTTGGGTAAACAATTTCTAAAACAAGAGTTAGTTAAAGGAAGTATATATATTTTTATCGGTACAATGTTTGCTAATATCTTTAACTTTCTTTTTAATTTATTTATGAGTAGAAATTTGAGAGTTGAAGATTACGGTATTCTTACAAGCATAATTTCCTTAATTGGGCTTGTTGTTACTCCGGTTGGAGCCATAATTCCAACGGTAGTTAACTTTGCAGGATCACGTTTTGCAAAAGAAGAATACGAACAAGTCAGATTGTTTTTTTTAAAGATTATTAAGCCTATAATTTTAGTAGGCGTTATCTTGCTTTTTTGTTTTATTATATTTACTAAAACCATTGGGGATTTTTTTCATATAAAAGATCAGTCGTTAATTGTCATTACAGGCATTATTGTATTGTTAAGTTATATAGGAATAATTAACACTGGACTTCTTCAGGCAAAATTAGCATTCAAATTTATTTCTTTCTCAAATTTGTCCTCCTCTGTTTTTAAACTTATAGCCGGAGTTTCCTTGTTACTTTTGGGTTTTAAGTTAAAAGGAGTAATGTGGGTGATATTTATTGCCACCGCTATTCCCCTTGTAATTAGTTTTATTCCTCTTAAGTTCCTTTTTAAAAGTCAAGGGCACATTTCAAATAAGATACATTTTAAAGAGCTTTTTTCTTACGGGATTCCTTCGTCTCTTGCCACTCTTGGCTTGACGTCTTTGATATCAATGGATATACTCCTTGTGAAACATTTTCTTGATCCACAACAAGCAGGTATATATGCAGGATTGTCGCTTGTTGGAAGAGTGATTTTCTTTTTAACTGCCCCTATAGCGATAGTAATGTTTCCTCTTCTTGTTCAAAAACACGAAAGACGCGAAAATTATAACAATATTTTTAAGCTAGCAATTATCTTAGTTTTTATTCCATCAATTCTAATTTCTGTATTCTACTTTTTATATCCAGATTTTGCTATAGGATTTTTTATTAAAAACAAAGTTTATCTTTCAGCCTCACGTTACTTAGGTTTGTTTGCAGTATTCATTACAATATATTCTTTAGTTTCTCTTTTCGTATATTATTTTTTATCAATTAAAAAAACAAAGGTCTACATTCCAGTTATTGTCTGCGCCATTGCGCAAGTATTATTAATTGCCTTGTATCACGATTCGTTCTTTAAGGTAGTAATTATTTCTCTTATCGTATCACTAGCACTTCTTATCTTACTTTTATTTTATTATATAATGACAATTGCCAATAGAAATAAAGTTTAAGATTTGGTAATATGGGGCTGTTAGTGGATAAAATTAAGTTACTTTCATTAATAGTCCCTGCTTACAAACAAGAGAAAACAATTGTTGAGAATATTAGGAAACTTGAACAGGTGCTTGCTACGCTTCCTTATAAATATGAAATTATTGTCATAGTAGATGGATTTTTGGATAAAACCTACGATAGGATAAAAAAGATTAAAAAAAGAAACATAAGGGTTTTTGGGTACGAAGGAAATCAAGGTAAAGGGTATACTGTAAAGCATGGAATGCTTAAGGCAAAAGGGGATATAGTGGGATTTATAGATGGGGGAATGGATATAAATCCACTTGCCATTCCTCTTCTTTTGGACCAGATGAGTTTTCACGATGCTGATATTGTTTTGGGAAGCAAACTCCATCCCGAATCAAAGGTAAACTACCCCATGTCAAGAAAAATTTTGTCGTGGGGATACAGGACTTTGACGCGACTTTTTTTTGGTTTTGCAGTCAAAGATACACAAGTGGGATTAAAGTTTTTCAAAAGGAAAGTGGTCAAGGATGTTTTTCCAAGAATTTTGGTTAAAAAATTTGCATTTGACGTCGAGGTTCTGGCTGTTGCCAGGGCGTACGGATTTACAAAAATTTATGAGGGTCCTGTTCAGCTTGATTTTTCAGGGGTAAGTAGTATTACCTCAACAAATTTTTGGAAAGTAATATTTTCCATGCTTTGGGATACGGCTGCAATTTTTTATAGATTAAAAATCTTGCGTTACTATGATACACAGAAAAAGAACACATGAATATATTAATTTTAAACTGGAGAGATATAAAAAATCCAAAAAGCGGAGGAGCTGAGATATTAACCCATGAGCTTGCAAAACGGTGGGTAACTTCAGGTTGCAATGTTAGTCTGTTCTCAAGCGAATTCTCTGGATGCGCAAAAGAAGAGACTTTGGATGGGGTAAAGATAATAAGAAGAGGCCATGCGGATGGACGCAATCTATTGTTATCTGTTTTTTCATCTGTTCACTTTTTAGCCTACCGTTATTATAAAAAAAAATTTAAAAAAAAGTTTGATGTAGTGATTGACGAAGTACACGGTTTGCCTTTTTTTACTCCTTGGTATGTTAACGAAAAAAAGGTAGTGCTTATCTGCGAAGTTGTTGGGAAATTCTGGACAAAAATGTTTGGATCGTTGGGGATCTTGGGGAGATTAATCGAAAAATTATATCTTAAAATCTACAAAGATCTTCCATTTTTGACTATTTCAACATCAACGAAAGAAGAGCTTGTAAAAGAAGGAGTAAGGGAGGAGAATATTACTGTTTTGCCAATGGGCATTACAATTCCGGCTAAACTTAAAAAATATAAAAGAGGAAAAACTCCAACACTCATTTTTGTAGGCAGGCTTTCAAAACCAAAAGGAATAGAAGATGCACTGTACACAATCTCAAATCTCAAATCTCAAATCTCAAATGCTAGACTTTGGGTGGTGGGTCGGGGAGAAAAGAAGTATGTCAACTTTCTTAAAGATTTAACTAGAATATTAAATATCGAAGATAGCGTTAAATTCTTTGGTTTTGTATCGGAGGAAAAGAAATTTGAATTGATGGGAAGATCGCATATTTTGCTTGCCCCATCGGTTAAAGAAGGGTGGGGATTGACAGTTCCTGAAGCAGCACTTGTTGGAACACCTACGGTTGTTTACGACTCACCGGGACTGCGAGATGTGCTTCGAGGTAGTAATTTTAAAATCATAACAAAATCAAACACCCCAGATGGACTAGAGAGAGAGATACTTAAACTGCTTAAAGATAAAGAATTTTTTAGGAAATTGAAAAAGGAAGCTTTAAATATGCAAGAATTTAGCTGGGATCGGACAGCGCGAGCAGCTTTAAAGATTTTAAAAGCATGAGAATTTCAAGAATTTCTAAGACCCATATTCTTTTTCTCATCCTGATTGTTGTTTTAGCTTTTTGGTTGCGTTTATTTAATATTACAACTGTTCCAAGACACGGAGCAACATTTGATGAATTTGCCTGGACATGGCTTGGTATAAATCTTATTCAAAAAGGAGTACCAATCTCCTGGTCGCCCCATCCTCAGTATAAAGAAAGAGAACATTTAAGATACCAAGGGGCTGCTTTTTGGATTGTTAAGCCATACCTTGAGCACCCACCGTTTTTTGGCTTGGTTGCTGGTTCTTTTGCCATACTCAGTGGCGTAAAAGACATGTACCATGTTACATTGGAAAAAATTAGGCCTTTGGCTTTGGGTCTTGGAATGTTATCGGTGATAATGGTTTTTCTTTTGACAAGAGAACTTTACGGCAATATCGTTGCATTTATCGCTACCTTACTGTATTCAACAGTTCCAACCATTGTTATAGGTTCTCGAATAGTTCAAAATGAAAATTTCTTAATCCCGTTTTGGCTTTTAGCACTTTACCTGATACATAAATATTTACAAACGCAAAAACGCTGGATGAGAAATGTTGCATCAATTATTGGCGGTTTATTAATTCTGGCAAAAGTTCCCTGGCTTGTAGCATCTCTATCGCTTGGAATGATTTTATTTTATAAAGGCAGATGGAGAGATGCATTATTTGTTGGCGTTATTTCCGTGGGGTTTCTGTCATTGTTTATTGTGTATGGCATATATTTTGATAAACAATTGTTCTTAGATTTATGGAAGTTACAAGCTGCAAGGTATGATATATCTTTTGATGGGTTATATTCAATCTTCACAAATCCCCTCCTTGTGGATAGGCACTATCTTGATGGATGGATTATTTTTGGATGGTTTAGTATATTTTTACTTTTGAAGGACGCAAAGCAGCATTTATTTGTTTTACTGCCATTTATTGCATATTTGATTTTTTACGTTTTTGCGATACCGAATGAGCCAGCACATGGTTGGTATCGTTATCCGTTCTACCCTTTATTAGCAGTCTCATCCGCAGTTGTATTGCAACAGGAATGGAAAAAGCTGTCATTTGTGAGTATATTTTTTCTGTTCATTGTAGGCCTTGCTCTTTTGCACAACGTATGGAGGGAATTATTTGGCTTTTCCCTTTTCGTTTATAGGGCATTTATTTTGTTTACGTCTATACCAATACTGTATCTAGTTTGGAAAAACAAAAACGAGAGAGTATCAAAACTGCTTTTACTTTTCTGGTTTGTGATTTTTATTTTGTTCAATATCCTTTCTGTTGTAGTATACAAAGAGTAATCCCTTTATATGCAAGTACTTGAATTATTTTTCTATGCCTTACCTGTTGCTTTCTTTGGACTTATTTTTGAAGTCTATCCAAGATTATTAAACAAATATTACGGCGTTGATATCTGGACGCATCTTTTATATCTTCGCGAATATCACAAACAAAAAGGAATACCAAAAAATATTTCAAACGGCTTTCTTGTATCTGGAAAATATGATTATCCACCTGCTTTTATTGTTATTCTTTCCAGATTTCCACTCCGCATCGTTGAAAAATATGAGTTTCTCTTTTCACCGTTTTTTGATTTTATTCATCTAATTCTTATTTTTTTTATAGCTTTTCAGTTGAGCGGTAGCCTTTTTATCGCATTTACAACACAGATACTTTACATTTTAACTCCCATCATTGTGCTTGAAAATTCTAGCGCTACCCCACGATCGCTTGGGTACACATTATTTACGATTGTGTTTATGTCTCTATTCATTTATATACAACAAGGAAATATGATTTATCTTTTTATTTCTATCGTTGCAGGTTCACTTATCTTTTTATCCCACAGATTTACTACCCAAGGGTTATTATTTTTTTCGTTATTCTTTGCGCTGTACGATAGAAATGCCATCTATATCGGTGTACTTTTTCTATCACTCTTGCTTGCGCTTTTGTTTTCAAAAGTATTTTATTTAACAGTTTTACGAGGCCATATAGGCAACTTACGATTTTGGTACAAAAACATTAGATATCGTTTCGCTCACCAAATAAAAGGTAATTACAAAGAGCATAAAACTCAAGATTTTGTATTTAGAGTATACAATCAGTTTCTCAAATTTCCCCCTTTTGTTCTTGCGATTACCAATCCATGGACGCTGCCTGTATTTTACATTTTCTTTTTTCTTATCCCTTCCGATCCTTTAATGCAAAAACTAGTATGGTGGGTGATTTTCTCTTATATTCTAGCATTGTCAACAATCTGGACTCCGAGGCTTCGTTTCTTAGGAGAGGGTCAGCGGTACTTAGAATTATCCGCCTTCCCAACAGCATTTCTTTCGGCATGGTTTTTGCATGTATGGTTTACAGAAGCACAAGCCATATTACTTCCACTAGGGTATACTTTGGCTGGTCTTGGTGCATTAATGACCATCATTGTAATACAGAGAAAAGCAATTGTTAAAGATAAGCTTCGTACGTTAACGCCACCCTTGCAAAAAATGTATGATTACCTAAGGTCATTGAAACAAAAGCCAAAGCTTCTTTGTATCCCACATCAAATAACCACAAATACCATTTATCATACCGGTTGTCCAGTGTTTGTTAACGCAAGTTACGCTAACATAGAAAAAATCTCAGACATTTACCCGTTTATGAAGAAACCAATAAAACAAATTATGCATGAGTATGGTTTGAGTGCAGTATTGTTAAACGAAGATTATGCAAAGATAGACGATTTGCGCTTGAGGAATTATCATATAATAAAACGCTTTGATAACTATGTTCTTCTAAAGTTGTAGCATTAATCTTTCATCGTTTTTAAAATCTCGATAAGTTTTAATCCCATTTTTTTTAACTCTTCTTCACTTATCGTTTTTTTCTTTTTAAATATTGTAACTTTGCTGCTGTCTTGATTTATCCAAATTTTAGTCTCTTCTTCATAATAATCTTTAATATTAAAATAATTATCAAATAAATGGATTAAAGCTTTTAAAGTTTTGTAATTAATTTCTGAGAAATAATCATCTGTTCTATGTTCGCTTTTCGTTAAGATGTAATCAGCGTTCTGCATAACATTCTCGATAAGTGGACCTGCCTCTTTATCTGGATCATTAATTACCGTTCCAAGATAATTATTGATATTTAAAGGCTTTTCTTGATTGTAAAGATTGTATGTCATAAGGGGTTCATCCAAAGGACGGTAATAAAATAAGGATAAGATTTGTGGATCTATTATTCCATTGCTTTTGCTATCTTTTGCAATAAAATCTAGAATTTCTTTTCCGCTAATTTTGTAAATGTATGGAGGCCGGGAAATAGAAGTAAAATATATTTTATCCCATTGACCAAAGGGGAGTTTAATAGGAAGCGCATATAGACTTTGCTTCATAGGGCCTTTTCCCCATACGCTGCCAAGAAACGTAAATACGGATACTAGTATAGCAAGAGCAATGAATATTGTTTTATAATGCGTGTTTTTAATAGCATCGAATACAGAAGCGGATAAAATAGCAAGGTATGGGAAAATAGGAACTATATGCCGTTCTGCTTTTAGTAGAGGGTAGCAAGAAAATGCATAGGAGATAATTACGACAAGTAGAATAGGTTTTAACGTGCTTTTTTTTCTGAAAGCTAAGATAAATCCGGCAATAAATAGCAAAAACTGAACAATACCAAGTTGTGCAAATGAATTAAGGTAAAATGTAAGAGAGTACGCTGAAAGAGGATTTCTTTCTTGCTCTGGAACTATTTGCCACATTGGACCACCGACTCTGTGTCCTCTAAAATATTCAATTATCCAATAGTTATTTTGATAATATGGGTAGAAAGAGACAAGGAATGCCAACGCAAATGAAAGTGTTGCATGTAATATAACTATTTTTTTTGTAAATAAGCGCTTCTTAAGAATTCTATACAAAACATACACGAGTGGCCCAAAAACGTAAACGATTGTTATCCACTTAACTAAAATCCCTAAGCCCAAAAATAAACCAAAAAGAATAGAGTATTTTCTGCTTTGAAAATAATTTGATTTGACTAAAAACAAAATAGTTAATATACAAAACGCAGATGTGGCTGTTTCTGAATATGTTAAGTGGACATGAAGAAGAGCCCAGCCATAAAAAGCAAAAATAAACGCTGCCATAAATGAAGCTAATTTGCTTACAAAGTTTCTTGATAGAAAATATATGCCAAAAATACTAGTTACATACAACAAGCCATTTGTAAATATTCCCCAAAAATAGGCATGTGATAAACCAAAAGCAAAAAGAAAAGGCACAATAAGTAGCGGATAACCTATCTGTCTAAAAGGTACTATTTGCAGCATTTCATAGGGAGTGTTTAATGATAAATTGTATTTAATTAATCTATAGAATTCTGTTGCCATGCGTATGTAGTGCTGTTCATCCCATTCAGGAATCTTGAAAGTTCGTAGGCCGTAACGCACGGTGCTTACTAAAAATACGAGCGAAAGAACTGTTAACAGAAAAAGATATTTATCAAATTTCAATTTTTTAATAATTTTTTTGATTTTCATAAAACTTAATAAATTGCCCTGCAATACAATTATATCACTCATGTTACGAAGACGCGTCATTCTGGGGATCAGGCGAAGCCTGAGACTCCAGAATCTCTCCGTTTGCCTAGTGGCGCAAGGAGATTCTGGACGACTCCACGCTTCGGGAAGCACCGTCTGGTGCATCCCTTCGCTCTGAGTTTCCAGAATGACAATGCGTAACATCACTTATATTATTAAGTATTATCTTTTCGTTAGAAGAGGTAAGTATTCAGTTGTTACCAGTAGGCTGTCATCCTGAGCGTAGCGAAGCCAGGCACCAGACGGTGCTTGGCGAAGGATCTAATAATCTTGAGATTCTTCGGCTTTCAGCCTCAGAATGACAAATCCGTTGGGAAGAACTGAATACTAACTAGAAGAGATGTTTACATAGGGGTTATTTTCTACTATTATGTTAAACGTATGGGAAACCCAAAAGTAATGTCTTTTTCTGAAAATATCGATACAACTGAGGCAAAAGGAGAGCATAAGTTTTACTTCTCCTTTTCAAAAGATTTTATTAAAGGTAAAAAAATATTAAACATTGGCGCCTGGACTGGGCCGTACGAGTTGTTAATATATAAACATGCTTCATCAATTACCTCAACCGACATCGAAGAGAAGGCGCTAAAGATACTTAAAAAAAATCTTCCAAAAGTTAGAGCAGTCCGTTGCTATTCTCACAAACTTCCGTTTAATAATAATGAGTTTGATGTTGTGACTTTTTGGGATGTTATAGAACATATACCTATTGGATACGAGTTAGCGACTCTTTGGGAAATCAATAGAGTATTAAAAAAAGGCGGATATTTATTCCTTGCAACGGTTGCTAAAAACTTTTGGAGCGATTTACTTGATCCAGCCTATTGGCTTACCGGACACAGACACTATACAAAAGAACAGCTTACAATTATGTTACGTGACGCGCACTTTCAGACCGAAAGAATCGTTCAGGTCGGGTCTTTTTTTAGCTCGTTTTACGCATTAAGTTTTTATTTCTTTAAACATATCCTTAGAATGAAAATGCCACACATTTCATGGGTTGAGAAAAAAATGGAAATGAGTATCGCTTCGCCTGGATATATTCAAATTGCGATAAGAGCAAATAAGGTTTAATATAAAGGTTATGATGAATTATTCTTGGAAACTATCGAAATTCGATACAGAAATACTAGGATATAAAGTAGCTAAAATTATCAATATTAAAAACAACGGAGACGATGTTAGTATTCTTCGAAACATTCATGCACTTAATAAAAACCTAAAAAAAAGCAATATCAAATATGCTACGTACAGGGTGAATGCGAATAATTATCCTGTTATTCATGCTTTAGAAAAGAGTGGCTATATATTGGTAGATGGTCTTATTACTTTAGAAACAATTACAAATCTTGGAAAACATAGTACAGATAGCCATATTAGAATAGCAACAAAAGACGATCTGACGAGTTTATTAGAAATTGCAGGAAATGTATTTAATGTATCAAGGTACTATCACGACCCGGTTATTCCAAAAGACAAAGCAAATACTATTTATAAAGAATGGGTTAAAAATACATTGCTGGGAAAATTTGGCGATATGACATTAGTTTGGGAAGAAAAGAAGGTTCTTGGTCTTATCACTTTGGATAAAAAAGGACAGATCCCCCTTGTTGGAGTATCTAAAGACGCAAGGGGAAAAGGTATTGGAAGAGAATTAATAGAATCTGCGCTGAATAAGTTTGGGGATTGGGGTATTAAAAAAATAATCGTAGAGACACAAATGACAAATATTCCTGCACTTTCGCTTTATCAGTCATGCGGCTTTATAATTGTTGATTCACACTTGACTTTTCGATGGCACGAGTCATAAGCGAACAAGTACTGTATCGCCAGAGCGAAACTGTATTTTTGATTTCTGCAGCTTTATGTCTTTTAGACTTGCGAAGGATTCACGCAGCAGTACATAGTTGAGATTATACTTTTGTTTAAGCTTTAAGATGGGATCTTTGAGTATTGGATAAATATTCATAATCTCCATTAACCCTTTGTTATCCGCATTTACTAAAACATCAGCCTTTGTGTGATAGATGGTCATGGTGGTTATCTGGTGTGGAATACACAAGATTCGAGGTATACCAGGAAGCTTATTTATATATGTGTACATAGTTTTAAGATCGGTTGTGAGGGAACGATTTTTATCTTTTATTATTCCTTTTATTTGTAAAAACAGAATTAAACTAAAATTGCATATGACCAACAAGGCAAATGGTATTGTTGTAGGTATAGCCCATTTTTGAAATGAATAGTAAAATATTATTGCCGAAAGTATACTTGCTGGTACAGATGCCATTTCAAGATACCGTTGACCCTCCCCAATTGGGATAAGTTTTTTTATTTTTAATATAATAGATCCTATAACATAAAAGAATAAAATCCAAATGCTCATCTTGAGAAATATAATGTTTTTTGGAAATTCAGGTATTTGAGAAACATAGATATAAAGGTAGACAAAAGCAGATAAAATCCAAATATTTGTTGAAATTATAAGAAGAGGCGACAATGTGGAAAGAAGAGGGTAAATTTTGACAATTAAATCTTGTTTCTTAGGCTTCGCATTTCCATAAATTTGATGTGCAAATCGAAATTTATAATTTTTTACCCAGAAAAAAATATTATAAAGGTGACCCCTTAGAACCTGTAAGTAATATCCCTTTGTAATAATTGTTGCTGCTAAAAATGAGAAAAAAAACGATAAAATGTAAAAAGGTGACTTATCAACAAAAGTAAAAAAAATAGAAATAAAAAGGAGCGATTGCAGAGCAAATCTGTGGACAAGAAATAATATAGTGCTAAATAAAAAACCCACAAGTAAATAGCCAAAATTATGATTAATATGGAATATCATAAGAGGGTAAAATGCTAATGTAAAATTAAAGTATCCAAGTGAACGAGGAGTAAGATAGCTGTTTTCGATAGGGATTATTGGAATCAAGGAATAGGTTAATTGAGAGATAAGAGCAATAGTGATATTTCCCGTCAATTGGTATGAAATGACATATACAAGAATGTTCTGCAAAACATCAAAAAAGGGAGAAACAAACCCCTGTATTTTGAGTAAGAAATTCTTTGAAAAAAAAGAAAAAACCCAGGGGAAGATTATTGGATAATCAAAATACCCATCGATTATAAATCCTTTTTTAATTCTTGATGGTATTTTGTGGCCAGCTTTTCTTACATGTTCTATCTCAAGAAGCCTTGTCCATACGTCTACCCCAAAGTAGCGATTAAAAAAACGAGGGTAGCTTTGTAAAGAGAAACTTAAGAGTGGAATAACGATCGACAAAAGATGAGTCATAAAGTTAGGAGATTGCTTCTTGGACAACTTCTATTATGTAGTTTATTTCCTTATCAGTCAGCTTCGAGTAAAGAGGAAGGGAGATTTCGCTTGTTGCTATTTGTTCTGCGTTGGGATACGTTCCTTCTCTGTGGCCAAATTCTTTTCGATAAAACGAAAATAGATGTATCGCAGGATAATTAATAACTGCACCAACCCCCTTATCTAATAAATGATGCAGTATTTTGTCTCTTTTTTTTGGATTCACCCATATTGGAAAGATGTGTCGTCCGTGTTTTGAGTTTTTAGATTCAACCGGCATGGTAATTCCAGTAATATTTGAGAATGCTCTTCTGTATTTTTGGGCAATTAGTTCTCTCTTTTTCCAATTCCGCTCTATTTTCTTAATTTGGGGGATAAGTAGTGCGGCTTGAAGATTGTCCATGTTATATTTCCAACCCAAGACATCAACATCATAAGTTGTTAATCCAGTTCTAACTCTTTGGGCCAGTTCGCTTGTTATTCCGTGAGATCTAAGTTTCTTTACAAGTTTTGCAGAAGATTCACTGTTTGTAGTAAAAGCTCCTCCTTCAGCGGAGGTTATGCTTTTCGTTGCATAAAAACTAAAACATGACCCAAATGATTTTTGCCCAGGTTTTATTCCGTCTCTTTGAGCTTCTAGCGCATGAGCAGAATCTTCAATTACTTTTAAATTGTGCTTTTTGGCAATAGATAAAACCTTTTTCATATCAACCATTTGTCCGTATAGATGGACAGGCAGAATTACCTTAGTTTTTTTAGTTATTGCTTTCTCGATAAGATCCGCATCTATGTTTCCTGTATCTTTTTCTACATCAACAAAGACTGGCGTTGCGCCCGTCATGCATATAGAATTTGCAGTTGCGACAAAAGACATTGGGGTTGTGATTACCTCGTCTCCAATTCTCACCCCTGCTGCAATAAGCGATAAATGAAGCGCAGCAGTACAACTGGTTAGCCCAACTGCATAAGGAGTTTGCATGAAGTCTGCAAAATCTTTTTCAAATGCATCAACATATTTACCAGTGGTTAGAAAAAGAGATTTGAGTACTTTGGTTGCTTCATTTATCTCTTGGTCTCCAAGGTTATGTTTGTAAAATTCAACTTTCATATATTTTTAATGATACACTATTGTTCCATCGGCAAGTAAAATTGGCACCCTCCTTAACCATAACTGCTCCTGCCATACATCTTCGTTCTCTTTATACCAGCGTATTGTTTCCAGTAAACTCTTATTGAAATCTTTTTTTGGTTTCCAGCCCAATATTTTTTTAATTTTATCATAATCGCATGCAAAAGTAGATACTTGGCCGGGTCTATCTCTTAGAAAGTGGATTTGTGATTGCGGTACCTTCATGTATTTTGCGATAAGTTTTGCAATCTCTTTAATTGAAATTGCTCTTCCTGATCCAATATTAAACACTTCTCCTACCACTTTCGCGATAGGAGCATTGATTAGAAGTTCGATAGCTGTTGCAACATCGCTTACATGCATATAGTCTCTTTTGGATGTACCATTCCCATGCACAGTAAGAGGTTCGTGTAATAGGGCACTTGTGATAAAACGGGGAATAGCTTTTTCAAGATGTTGCCTTGGGCCAAAGATATTAAAAGGCCTTAGAATAATTGCTGGTATTTTATATGTCGTATAGTAAGAATACACCAGGCGATCAGCTCCTGCTTTTGCTGCTGCATAAGGGCTGTGTGGATTTAATGGATGGGATTCGTCCATCTTTTTTGTCGTACCAGAACCATAAACCTCGCATGTTGAAATGTGCAAAAATCTCTCAACTCTCTTTTTGTGATGATAGATAGCATTGGCGACAGCTTGTGTTCCAAGGACGTCTGTCTCGAAAAATTTAACATTATCATATATAGAGCGAGTTACATGAGTTTCTGCAGCAAAATGAATAACAATATCAGATTGCCCCACAAGATTATCAACGATAGTGTTGTTGCGGACATCGCCATATTCAAACCGGAAACGAGGACTTTTTTGTATCTTTTGGGAAAAGTTTTTTAGATTTCCAGCATAGGTGAGGGCGTCAAGAACTATAAATGAAAAATTTGGATATTTCGAAAAGAGGTAATCCAAGACATTGCTACCAATAAAACCAGCAGCACCTGTAATAAGAATCTTTTTTGGCAATTTTTTTTTACTTTCTTTCATAAATAAATCGCTAACATATTGTATCTAAGCAGATTATATTACTTCAATAAGTCAATTCGTAAATTAATGTCTGTTTGAAAGCCGTTGTATGATAGCATGAAATAATTCAGGGGTGGCTGTTGCAATAAGTGGAACACTTTCTTTTTGACCAAACTCCTTAAATTTTTTATCTCGCAGGAATTCACCTTGTATAGTTCCAATAGCGCCACCTGCTTCAACAATTAATCCATAGGCTGCTGCCGGTTCCAAATTACCCTTTCGGCTTGGTTCAATCACTACATCTACGCGACCAGAAGCAAGATCTGCATAGTGTGATTCAGTAGAACCAAGTCGCGTATATCTAATTCCGTGTAAAACATGTAAAAACGGTGTTTTGTCTGCGCCAAATGTATCAAAATCATTTTCAGAAAAATAGACTCGTGTATTTTGATCAAGACGTTTTGATCCAGATGTTGAAATTTGAGATATTTTAGCAGATGTTTTGAGAAATGCGCTTTTTCCTTTCACAGCAAAATATAAACTTTGTGTGGCGTGTTCCATAATCCCTTGAAATAGATAATCTCCATAGGTTGGATTTTCGCTTTGGAAAATTCCTAACATAGATCCATATCGTCCTTGTCCATGAGTGGTTTCGTATTCAACAGAACCATCTACGCCATCAAGTACTGCATAATACTGGGGCTGGTTCGATAATAGGACAACTTTATGTTCTTCTGAATCAATAACAATTGGAATGCCTGATTGTCGCAAGACTTCTATTACAGCTTGTTCTGCTTCGACGTCTGCACGCAGCGCTGTTTCATTGAATTGATTTTTATGAATTCTTTCTTCTCCTCTTGGCCCGAGTTCTTTAATAACCTCAAATGCACGCATTAACGCATCAATACCAATGTTTTCTACATCATCTAGTGACAGTAACTCTCTTTTCTCAATTTCCATAGAGGTATTGTAACATTTATCATATGGGGCTGTATACATACAAATAATGGAATTTTCCTGTTATAACGGGTATAATATATGCATGAGTGAGCAATATAATTTAGCAGACGAACCTGGATTTAGAAAAGGACTTAGGGTGGTCCAAATCAATAATGTATTAAGAAAAGAAGGAGCGTTGCCTTCCTTAATGGACGACGTTCGGAAAAACTATTTGATTTCGTGTCGGGGTGAAGAAGTAACAGTTTATCTCAAAGCCGTCGCAAGTCCTTATACAGGTGAACATGGTATTCATTTTTTAACCATTCCAGATGCACGTGATAGGAGGAGCAATATTCCAGGAATTAAGGACTTATCTCCAGCAGATTTAGGATCTACCCTGCAATTTGCAGAAACGTTTGCTTACCAAACGTTTCAAGAGGAAGGCATAGACGCAGTAGACTTTGGATTTCATCATTCGCGCGCAGAATTTACACGAATTCCCAAACAAAGATCGGCAACTTTCCCAGATAACTTTCATATTCATATTACTGGATACTCTGGACAAGATATGAAGCCTTTACCAAGAGACGAGGTTTTAAAAGATTCTGATATGCGTGGAAAAACAGGAGAAGCACTCTATTTTCTTGGAGAGCAATTGGTTATGAATGAGGTGATAACACCATTACGAAATGAAAAACCTGGATTTAATGGGATATTTGAAGAAATAAAAGATGAGCGGGGTAGAATACGATTTAAGATGAGACAGGCAAGTTTTGAGAATCCCGACTTTCCTGTGCTTCTGCAAGAAATAGATAAACGAGCAAAGGAAACATATGATAGTTTGGGAAAATGCTTTTTTGAATATGATGAAGAGAATAAGCGATTTGTTGAAAAAGACGATCAATATAAACGTTTTAAACTACTCCCAGTCAACGTAAGGAAAGAAAGAATTGCAGAATACGTTAAAAAGAAACCCTTCTTGTCAGAAGTAGCTCGGTTGGTTTTACAAGTGTTTGGACAAGAGGTAAGGGATGAGACAGAAGTTGTAGATAGGGAACTTACGAAAGCAGTAAAGACAAAAGGAGCAGCATTAACTTTTGAAGAGTCTGATTTAATAAGAAAGAAAACTGCGGATAGATTTTGGGCATATAAAGATCTTGTCTATACTATGGTGTGGTCGGCAAAAAAACAGGAGAATGGCAAGGTTGAATGGATTTTTGGTTTCGATCCCAAAATATTTACGGTAGAGGGAATTCCTCAATCATCTGCATTTACTGATAAATTGATTGTGAGGAATACTAAAGTGTCGTATACTCCTGAACAACTTGAAGAAGTGCAAAGACGTGAAAGAATGATAATTGAAAGAGTCCTCAATAAGCACCCAAATTATCAAATAGGGCCAGGCGTTGAATCAAAAGCATAGTTATACCTTAGATGCTCTCCTGTTGAACATTAAAAGATCTTATTGTATAGTAGTACCATGAAAATGCCGGTTGTTATTTTTTGTGGGGGGCAAGGGACGAGGATGAAGGAAGAAACAGAATTCCGTCCCAAACCCATGGTGACACTTGGAAACAGGCCGATACTTTGGCATATAATGAAAATTTACTCACACTATGGATTTAATAAATTCATAATTGCGCTCGGGTATAAAGGAGATTACATCAAGGATTACTTCTTAAATCAGGAATACTTTGAAAACGACTTTAATCTAAAAACAAAGACTGGAAAGAAAATTTTACATAAAAATAATAGAAGAAGAAAAGACGATTTTGATATTACCTTCGTAAATACAGGGGTTGAGACATTGACAGGCGAGAGGCTTTTGCGTGTTAAAAAATACATTAAAACAAACCTATTTATGGTAACTTATGGTGACGGAGTTTCTGATGTTGATGTTAAGAAGTTGCTCAAATTTCACAATGATAAAAAAACGATAGGAACAATAACGGGTGTGCATCCAAAATCCAAGTGGGGTTTAATTGTCTCTGATGTTCGTTCGCTTGTCAGAAAATTCCAGCAAAAACCAAAGCTTAATCAATATGTTAATGGGGGATTCATGGTATTCCAAAAGGAGTTCTTAAAATATCTTAAATCCAGACAAACTATTGAGGAAGCACTTGAGAATTTAATTCGCGATAAACAACTCTCAGTTTATATACATGATGGGTACTGGGCAGCAATGGATACGTATCAGGATGTTGAGGAGATGAACAAGCAATGGAAGAAAGATCCAAAATGGAAAGTGTGGAGATAAGGGTTAATAATTTTCAATTTTCATTTTTCAATTTGAAATGAAATCTAAAAAAATCAATTCTCAAACGATAAAAACGACTTTAATAGTTTCAATTAATGAAAATTAAATATTAAAAATTCAATGAAAATTTTAAATTTCAAATTAAAAATTTAATATGAGAGTTTTGGTAACTGGAGACCGGGGATACATAGGAAGCGTATTGGTTCCACTTTTGATTAAACACAGATATGGTGTTGTAGGTTTAGACTCGGGGTTATTTGAAAAGAACTTAATACCGAACACCCCTGTCCCTAAATATAAAAAAATTACTAAGGACATAAGAAAGGTAGAACTTTCGGATCTAAAAGGTTTTCATACCGTGATTCATCTTTGCGCTTTATCAAACGACCCAATGGGAGAGATTGATCCAAAATTAACAGAGGAGATAAATTATAAAGCATCTATAAGGCTTGCAAAATTGGCAAAAAAGGCTGGTATAAAACGATTTTTATTCTCCTCATCATGCAGTATTTATGGGATTGCAAAAAATGGTGTAGTAAACGAAGATTCAGAAGTGAATCCCCTGACTGCTTATGCAAAATCAAAAATAGACGCAGAACAAGAACTTTTAGAGCTTGCAGATGCGGATTTTTGTGTGGGGGTTATAAGAAATTCTACTGTTTATGGATTTTCGCCTAAATTCAGGAATGATTTGGTTGTAAATAATTTGGTAACAACTGCGTTGGTTTTTAGAGAAATTCGTATCATGAGTGACGGCACACCATGGAGACCTCTGATTGACGCTCGAGACTTAAGCAGAATTTTTATTGAGTTTCTTACCGTTGATGCAAAGAAAATCAATGGTAAAATTATAAATGCAGGTTTCAACGAAAATAATTTGCAAGTAAAAGATATTGTTTCAATTGTTCAAAAAAATATTCCAAATTGTAAGGTTGTTTATACAGGCGAGCACGGAAAAGATACAAGAAGTTACAAAGTTAGTTTTGACAGATTCGAATCATTGTTTCCTCAAGTGAAACAAAAATGGACTTTGGAAAAGTCTGTGAAAGATATGGTCAAAAACTTAAAAAAGATTGGTTTTGGGAAAAAAGAATTTGAGTCAGGTGAATTTAGCAGACTTACAATGCTTAAAAGATTAATAAAGGAGAACAAAATAGATTCACAGTTGTTTTGGACATGATTTTTACAAAAACAAAAATTAATGGCGTTTATATTATTACTCAAGAGCTCCGAGTTGATAGTCGGGGTTATTTTTCCCGCATTTTCGCAAAAGAAGAGTTAAAAAAACACAGAATCTCATTTAATATCGTTCATGCTAATCGATCATTGACAGTTGAAAGAGGTATGATTCGCGGCATGCATTATCAAAGATATCCAAAACAAGAAGATAAACTTGTTCAGTGCATAAAAGGTTCGATTTTTGATGTAGCAGTGGACTTGCGGAGAGGTTCTAAGACTTATGGACAATGGGTAGGCGAAATACTAAGTGAAGAAAATAGAAAAATGATGCTTGTTCCAAAAGGACTTGCACACGGATTCCAGACTTTTAAAAAAAATTGTTTGGTGGAATATTTTGTTACAGAGCGTTATGCCCCTTCATACGAGTCGGGAATTCGATATAACGATCCGTTTTTTAACATAGGTTGGCCCATTAAAAATGCAATAGCTTCCTCAAAAGACGGTAGTTGGCCTGATTATAAAAAAGTAATATGAAGATTTTATTGATTGGAAAAAATGGTCAGCTTGGACAAGAGATTCACAGGCAATCCCAAAAACTCAGATACGAAATACATGCATTTGGAAGAGAGGAATTAGATATTACGGACAGTAAAAAAGTTAAATTTAAGATAGAGTCAATCAAGCCAACTGTTATTATTAATGCTTCTGCTTTTCATGTTGTTCCTGACTGCGAGATTTATCCTGAAAAAGCATTTTTAGTTAACGCGACTGCCGTAAAAAATGTTGCTCAGATTACAGAGCAATTGAATATTCCTTTTATTACATACAGTACTGATTATGTATTTGATGGGAGAAAAGGGAAGCCATATGTTGAGGATGATCTACCCTCCCCAATGCAAACTTATGGAGTTTCAAAAGTAGCAGGTGAATACATGGCTCTTGCGTACAACCCAAAAAGTATAATAATACGTTCAAGCGGTGTATATGGGGGAAAGCATGGTAGTCGTTCAAAAAAAGGAAATTTTACTCTCAACATTTTAAAAGAGATAGGCAAAAAAACTCTTGAGGTGTCATCCGAGCAAATAGTTAGCCCAACATATTCGGTGGATTTGGCGGAGGCAACGTATGAACTCATAGAAAACAAAAACGCAAAAGGGATTTATCATTTGGTGAATGAAGGTTATTGTTCCTGGGCGGAGTTTGCAGCAGAAATTATGAGGCTTGTCCGAAGTTCGACAAAAATTATTCCAATTGATAGGAGCGGCCAATCGGGTGGCGCAAGACGTCCTCTTTTCTCAGCCCTTAAAAATACTCGCGCAGCAAAACTTGGAGTTAAACTTCCAACATGGCAAGACGCAATCAAAAGGTACATTAAAACTATTGGAGAAAATGAATAAGAAATTACTTAAAACATTATTGATCCCAATTATAATTTCGGTTGTTTTTTTTATAGTTCAAGCCTTTTTCTTAATTAAAGACTTTGGATTCTTTTCTGTCATTGAAGAAAATAGGGTAAGTTTTCAAGGAGCAAAACCTTTACAAGCGCCTCTTTTAAAAGGGGAAAAGATAGTGGGTAAATTTAAGGCAACTGAGGACAATCTTGGAGTCATGCTTTTGAAATTTATTAAACTTGGCAATGGAACAGATACTCTTGTGCTCAGACTTAAAGAAGAGGGGAATCAAGCTTGGTATTATGAAAATAAATACTACGGGGAACTATTTCAAGAAAATGAACACTATCCATTTGGTTTCCCGTCTATCCCTAATTCAAAGAACAAGACTTATTTAGTTGAAGTCGAATCAACTTCCGGAAAGCCTCAGAACGCAGTTGCTCTAAGCGAAAGTAAACCTCAGTCAGCCTTAGTCTATAACTATCCAATCGGCGAGATCAGGGATCCCATATCTCTAGCGTCTTTTGTATCTAAGAAATTAACTTATGTAATAAGAAATACTAATTATCAGGTTCTGCTAGGTATTTTTATGTTGTCTTCTATTCTAGCGGTTTTGGCTAAAAGCATTATAGAGCTTTTATTTAAGATTAAAAAAAATCCTAGAAAATTCGCAAGAGGAATTATAGCAAGTGTAAATGTAAAGAGCTCTGCTGGGCATCCTAAAGGAAAAGGGTTTGAGCTTAATAAAGTTAAAATCTATCAGTACCTATTAAATACAAATATGAAAAAAAGAATAGCGATTGGACTATTCATATTTTTGTTCGCATTTACATATAGGTACTCCGAGTCTCTAGTTAATAGAGATATCTTGTTTTATGCGACTCTTGGAGGGCAAGGCGATTATGATCAATTTATGAGAGCTGCAACATGCGCGCTAAAGTTTTGCCCGGCAATCCTTGGGCAAAACTTTCTTATTGAATCATCTGTTTTAGGGATATTTTACGAAATATTCGGATTTACAGGGGGAATTAAGGCCTATGTATATCTCATGTTTATTGCAAGTTCTATAGTCGCTACTCTTCCTTACATCCTCCTTTCCCGAAAGACATGGCTTTCAATAGGCGGGATTATTGGTAGTTTGTTTATTGCAACGTCTGATTTTTTAACTCAAGTTGCATTAAATTATCCTCCTGACAATGGATCTGTTTTTATTTTTTCTGTGTTTTTTATTGTTTATTTGTTGACCATGTACTATGGAACAATTCGTTGGCTAGTTGCTCTCGGATTAATAGGATTTTTTGATGGTATGTTTAAAGCTCTATTCTTAATTAACGATTTAGTAGCATTTGCGCTTTTTTCACCAGTTTTCTTTTATGAAAAGGTGAGACAAACTGGTAAGTCAATGTTTCAGAAGAAAAATATTAAAATACTATTCTTATCCCTAATACCTTTGATAGTTTTTTTGATACCTTACTTAGCGTGGGAATATTTTGTATACGCAAAATGGGCGGCCCCCTATTTTCTAAGATTGTTAGTTGAGACAGCGGGATCAAATTTTAGATCTGAAACCCTATTCTATAATAGAAGCTCTGGAAAAGCAGAACAGGACCTCATACTGCAATTATTTTACCTTTTAATCTCAGGATTAGTTATGATTAAGCGAGTAGTTAGTCTTTCTAATCTACAAATAATTTTTCTTGCGCCAATTTTCTTCGGACTGCTAGTCTTTTCCTTTCTAAAGTCAAAATCCAAAATTAAATTCTCTCCTGTAAAGCTTGTCACAATATTTCTTATTTCGTTTTTAACTATTGCCTTACTAGTAAGTATAAGAAATGATTACTTAGGTATTCACCAAATCTTTCCCGGAGAATATATATACGCAAATTGGACTTTAGAGATTTATGTTAGTATTTTTCTCTTTGCGGCTATTATTTTTCTTTTTATACTAAATTTTAAATATCAAGCTTTTAAGCTTGCTCTCCCAATACTGCCTTACGTTATAATGCTTATAATTCTTACCAAGAATGCTCCCTGGTTAAGGCTTTTGGCTCACGTTATTGTATGGAGTATAATTTTATTTTCCTTCCTAATTGACAGGATTTTAAGTAATGCTAAGGAAAATTATGCATTAAAAAGATTCTGGATTGGTCCTATCCTTCTTGCTTTATTCATCTTTTTTTATACAATTCCTAAAACATCAAGTATGGTAGGAAAGCTTTACGAAGGCATAAACATCGGTAGAGCCGAAGTTAAATATTTAAGATGGGTCAATTCAGAATTACCAATAAATGCCATAATTCTTGCAGGAGGGAAAAGTGATCTAGTAACTCTTGGGGAAAACATAAAAAAAACAATGGTTTACAATTCTTTATGGTCCACCTCTTTATTAATTCATCCAAATAGAATTCCTAGTGTATCACCGCAAGATTTCACATTAATAGACGAATTGAAGAATAAAGATAATTTTAATAAAAAAAGATATTTTGTTTTAGAGATCGATGTCGATTTATGGAGGGGGAGGGTTCAAGGTGTGGGAGATAATGTTTTTACAACAGATCTAAAATCTAATACTGCTCTTCACGCGCAAGATTTCTCAATCAAAGTTTACAAAACAAATCAAGAACTTAATAAAAACATCTATGAGTTGAGACCAAAAGAAGCGCAATGAATGATCTACTTATGATAAAATTGGAAAAATGTCTAAATCGAATCCTAAAGTTTCCATAGTTATTCTTAACTATAACGGTAAGCGGTAGCTTGAGCAATGTCTTCCTACAATTAAAAAAATAAAATACAAGCCCCTCGAGGTAATAGTCGTAAATAACGGTTCAACCGACGATAGTCATGAATTTGTAAGCAAAAATTATCCCGGTTGACAGAAGCGGGCAATCGGGCGGCACAAAAAGACCCCTTTTCAGCTCTTAAAAACACTCGTGCAGCAAAACTAGGAGTAAAACTACCATCATGGCAGGACGCGATAAAAAGATATATACTTTCTTTAAGCTAGTGAAGGCAAGACTTTTAAAATTACTAATTATTCCTTTTCTCATAACGTTTGGATATTTCACATTGGTTTCATATCCTTATTTTAATTCTAAGATCAATCGTTATGACTCACTTGGACCTTTCTCATTGGTAGAAGAGGAAGTGGTAAATCTCCAAAAAACGTTAGCTCCAGATCGAAAAACTGATCAATTTGACAACCATTTATTTAAAGGCGAAAAAATGACTGGAAAAGTAAAATCCTCCGAGAATAATGTAGGCATTTTGCTATTTCGGTTTGCTAAACTTGCAGACATAGTATCCGATAAAATTGTGTTTAGAATAAAAGAAGAGGGGAGACAAAGCTGGTATTATGAAAATAAATACGAAGCTAAACAATTTCAAGATAACCAGTACTTTACTTTTGGTTTTCCCCCGATCGCAAAGTCAAAGGGAAACTTATATATTTTTGAGATAGAGTCCCTTTCAGGAACATATAAAAATGGAATTGGGGTGAGCCCAGTTGAACCGAAAGTTGCCCTTGTTTATAAGTACACGCAAAATGAGCTAAAAAATTATAAAACACTATCTTATTTTACTTTTAAAAAGTTTGTCTACGTAGTAAATAATGTGAATTACTCGCAGGTTTTGATAACTTTTACTCTGTCGCTTTTTTTTGTTTTTTTGATGATGAAAAAGAATATCACGATAAGAGATGCAGTAAGATTCTTGTTGATTATCAAAAATAATCCTAGACGAGCCTTGAGAATTATTATTATAGGAACAAAATCTATCTATCTTTTACAAGAAAAAAAACTGCTTAATTTCACCAAAGAGCTGACTCAGCGGTTTTCGAGAACAAATATTTATATAAAGTTTTTTAATACAAACACTAAAAAGAGATTATCAATTGGTTTGTTAATATTTTTGCTTGCGCTAACTTACAGATTTTCCTCATCTTTAATAAATCAACACCTTTTCTTTTACGCGGGCTTAGGTGGACAAGGGGATTACGATCAATTTATAAGGGCTGCTACATGTGCTCTAAAATTTTGTTCTTATGCTATATTAGGACAGAACTTTCTTTTTGAATCTATAATTCTTGGAATATTTTACGAGATATGGGGATTTACAGGGGCGCTTAAGGCTTATTTGTATTTCATGATTATTTTAAGTTCGGCAGTTGCAACAATTCCCCACTTTCTACTCTCCCGGAAAGGCTTCTTTTCTATAGGGGGTATTATTGGCAGCCTCTATCTTGTTTTCTCAGATTTTTTAACTTGGATTTCGCTTAATTTTACCCCGGACAACGGTTCCCTATTCAGCTTTTCAATATTTTATATAGTTTATTTCCTAACCATACACAAGGGGACGTTTCGATGGCTTTTATTATTTGGCGCAGTTGGTGCAATTGACGCATTGAATAAAGCTTTATTTATACTAAATGATTTGGTCGCATTAGCTCTCTTTATTCCTGTTCTTTTTTATGAAAAAGCAAAAATAAAAGGCTATAGCTTAGGAAAAAGGGCTAAATCTCTGTTTCAAAATAAGAATAAAAAAATATTATTTTTATATTTATTACCTTTTTTGGTTTTTTTGCTAATCTATTCCTTATGGGAGTATATAGTGTATTTAAAATTTTCCGCGCCTTATTTTTTGAGAGGATTGCTTATTAGTGGAGGAAAAAGCTATGTATATTATACATCCTTCGACGATAGCTCCTTCACGCAAAGTTTGGCTTCGCAACTACTCTACCTAAGTGTATCTGCTGTTGTTATGGTTAAAAGGTTAATTGACCATGCTGATTTGCGGATAATTTATCTTGCGCCTATTTTCCTAGGTTTACTTTACTTCTCTTTTATTAACAGTGTACGCATTGGCGATCTAATTAAAAAGCTTACATTGCTGAGCATTTTTTCGATTGCGTTAGCAGTGCTTATGATACTAATCAAAAATAATAATTATAATATCCACCAAGTGTTTACAGGAGAATACATTTCGAAAACATGGACTTTTAATATTTATGTACAAATTTTCCTCATGAGCGAAATTATTGTACTTTTCATTCTAAACTTTAAATATCCTGCAATAAAACTTTCTCTTCCAATAATTCCTTACGTAGTTATGCTTATTATTCTGACAAAAGATTCTCCATTTCCCCGTTTACACACACATGTTGTTGCGTGGAGCATAATTTTACTAGCCTTTATTATTGACTTTTTAATGACGAATGTTTCAAGAAAAAGGATAAGAGTAATTATTGCGCCCATTATTTTGTTCTTATTTGTATACGTCTACTTGTTTCCAAAAATAGTAACAATGGTAACGCAATTAAATTCAGGGTTTGCTGCAAAATCAGATCAAATTAGGTATATAAAATGGGTTGAGGGGAGTATACCTGCGAATGCGGTGATACTAGCTGGAGGGAAAAGTGATGTTGTTATTTTGGCCGAAAACATAAAAAGGTCTATTATTTATAATAGCGTATATTCAGCAGCGGTACTTATCAAACCGCGAGAGATTCCAGGAGTAAAACCAACTGACTTTGAGGTAGCTAATGTGCCTAAGCACACTTACAATTTAAAAATAAATGAAGTTCCAGGAGTAACTCCAAGCGATTTTAGTATAGTAAAAGAGTTAAAAAGCAAGGATAATTTTAAGAAAAAGAAGTATATTATTTTGGAGGACGACATTTATGTTTGGAGAGCGAGGATTTCGGGTGTGGCAGACAATGTTTTTTTCTCTGAAACTTCAACTCCTAGTGCTTTATACGGGGATGATTACTCAATCAAAGTTTATAAATTCAACCCAACTCTAAAAAAAGCTATCTACGAGTTAAATCTCAGAAACAAGGATTCATTATCCCTGACTCCAAAAAATTGAAGTAGGATAATTGTTACTTGAGCCTTATTCCTAAAATTACTCCCAGCATTCTTATTCCTGCAGAAAGCGCACATACCTTAGATTTTCCTGCAAAACGAGGCCTCTCAATAATTGGGATTTCTGCAAATTTTAATCCTGCTTTTTTTGCCTTAATTAAGATTTCTATACAGAGCTCAAAGCCTGGGGAAACCAGGTTTAGCTTCTTAAGGTCATTTCGTGTAATTGCAGTGAAAAAATAGAGACTATCGGTTACATTGGTTCCATGTAACATGTTTGTAATAAAAGTTAAACTTCTATTGCCTATAGATCTAACAAGTGTATCATCATCACTTCTCCCTCCCTTTAAATATCTACTTGCCATTACATATGTATTACCCTGTTTTATTTTTTTAAGAAGCGAAGGAATATTTTTAGGATTATGAGAACCATCAGCATTCATGATTATAATTACATCCCCACCGGCTTCTTTGAATGCTTCAAGCAAAGCATTCCCAAACCCCTTTTTCTTCTGAAGAATAAACTTATCCTTTGCTACCCTAAATTCTGCTTTAGCTTCACGCGCAGTATTATCTATTGAGTGTCCGTCAATAACTATAATTTCGTTGATGATATTTTTTGGGACTTCTTTTAAAACCCGACCTATGGCCCCCGCCTCATTCATGGTTGGTATTATTAGTGAGACTTTCACCCTGTTAAATAAGATTTAAGCCTATTCCTTAGAAACATCTTACCAAGATATGTTTTTAAATATTTCTCCCTATGAGTAGCATCCTGTTGGTTTAAACATGCTTCATAATAAATAAGCTTAAACGACCCCCTTTCTTTTGTGGATGGAACTTCTTTATCCATATGTTGCTTAAATCTTAATTTTAAATCCTTAGCGTAACCAGTATAGAACATTTTATCTTTATCTGATTTTAGTACGTAAACATAATAAAACATACTAGGATTTAAAATTATTTAACAGGGTAAATCTTCTACCTGGGTCTTCCCGCGGACCCCGTTGGATGGACCTCTCGATACCTTTTCATTATCGAAGGAGATACGCGGAAAGTATCACTTTCGTAGTCTTTTCCACCCCTCTTGCCTTCTGAAAAAGCAATAAATTGATTGTCTTCAAGAATCTCAAGAGCATGAACCTCGTTTGGTCCAGTCGTAACCATTTCGCCTTCGTGAACGATTACACTTTTTGTGCGGTCATTACTTTCGTTAACCTTTTTATAGTAATATCTAAGACTCCCCTTTGTCATAAAGATATGCTGGGTAGTAAACTTATGATAATGGTCGCCACGAAATGCGCCCCTTTTTGAGTTAATTATTGTTACATGGTCAATGGGATGATTGTAGAATATATCCGAGATATTACCCCTATCATCGCGTGCTGCAATCTTAATTTTTGTTTTTTTCATACTTCGAATACCTCAGTACAAGTTACTTCGAATACCTCAGTACAAGTTACAGTAACTCCTTTTCTCCCGGCACTATAAATTGTATTTTGGGATTTATCTTTCTTATTTTCTCGGTCAAATATTTACCTATATTCCAGGCAGTGATTAACGCAACATCTATGTTTTCTGTCCTAAGGGCATTGTCATCTTTTATTTCTATATTAGATTCTGGAGTAAACTTCTCTTGTTTGTGAATTGAAGCATCTGTTACGAACTCAAGAACAGTTGGGTCGAGCCTATAGAAATTGAGTAGTGTGTTACTTCTTGCTCCGGCGCCTACCGCCGCTATTTTTTTACCTTTTTGTTTGAGAGAATAAACTTGAGCAAGACACGCATTTTTATCGCGAATTATTTTTGCCATGAAATTTTTATACGTTTCAACTTTGAATAGTTTAGCTTTTTCTTCTTGAGAGATAATTTTCTTAACTAATTCTCTATTGTACCTTTTTTGATCAGCGGATGCATAAACCCTATGGGAGCCGCCATGATAAGAAATATCTTCAACTTTTACAATATATAAACCGTGTTTTTTGAGTAGATAATCAGTAGACCTCAGACTAAACGTAGATATATGTTCATGAAAAACCATGTCGAATAAAAATTTTTGAATTGTATCCCGAAGAGATGGCACTTCCACAACAAGATACCCATTTTTGGCAAGACCTGATTTTATTGTTGCAACCGCATCATTTATTTTTTCAATGTGATTAAATACATTATTTCCACAGATGAGTTTGGCTTTACCATTTTTTCTTACGGCTTTATCAATTGCACTTTTGCTTAGGAAATCGCAGATTGTTGGAATACCGTTTTTGTTTGCGACCCCCGCCATTATTGGGGATGGATCTATTCCGGTCACGCGTGCTCCTTTTTTTTGGAATTGACCGATTAAATATCCGTCATTTGAACCAAATTCAATAACTGTATCTTTCGATTTTAAATCTATAAACCTACTTACTGTATCGCAAAACTCATCCCAGTGCGCCATCGCGCTTGGAGAGTTAGAAGAAGTGTAGCTGTAATTGCTTGTAATGTATCTTTCCTCGCCCGAAACAAAAACTTCATTTTGAAAATGGCCGCATCGCTGGCACAAAAGACAATTTAAAGGATAAAGTCTTTGAGGATGAAGCAGTTGTTTTTTAACAAGAAAGGTATCGGCTAACGGGTGGAAACCCATTTCAATTACTCTTTTTGTATCTTTATTTCCACAAACAATGCAGCGAGCCATACTCGAAATTATAGTTGTTTTAGAAAATCTTGTAAATATTTGATTGACGTTTTTAATTGGTATTTCTTGCCAAGTTTTGAGATATCCATCTCATACGTTTGTGTCTCAGCACTTTTTGGAAAAGTTTGGGACTTTTTAAGATATTTTGCAACAGAGCTAAGATCAACTGTTCCCTTACCCCCAACATTGAATATTTCACAAGTTATGTTGTTTCCTAGAAGAAAAGAAATAATATTTGCAACTTCGTGAGTAGTTATCATTTGAAAGGAAGATTTGGGAGAGATATATAAACGGGAATTGTTAAGAATGTCATATATTGGACCTTTGCGAAGTTTTGTTCCCAGTATCATAGGGCACCTAAAGATAATGTAGTTTTTTGCGATGTTTCGAACAATATTTTCGCTTAAATATTTATGGAGACCGTAGGAGGAAAGTTCTTCTGGATTTATTTCAGTTGTTTCAGATGTGTTTTTTTTATTCTTATGGTCAGGGTAAACATCGGCAGAAGAAATATATATGTAAGTTTTGCATGGAAAATCAAAAAGCGATTTATAAACTGAGGTAGTAGATGCTTGGAAATCTTCGAGAACAGATTCTTGCGCCCAAATTTTATTACTATTTCCATTTGCATTAATAACGATATCGAACTTCCTTTCTTTAAATCGATTATAATTTTTCCTGTCAATTCCCGTAACCTTAAATTTTGATTTAAGATAATCTGCTAAATCTGAGCCGAGCATCCCACGTGAACCAATAATCGCAAGATGTTTTGCATGTTTCATTCGATCATCACCCTGTCTTCAATAAAGGGGCCGTTTTTTACTTCAATAAGTTCTGTATCTTCCAAAATGTGTACTGCGTGTCCGCCGCCCATAAATATCACTATATCGCCAGCAGAAAGGTATAAAGACTTAATCCTTTTTTTATGGGTTCCGTAAAGATCAACCTTTATTCTCCCTTTTATCATAATTAAACATTCCTGCAAGCTTTGTGTTATACGCTTTTTAGGTAAATGAAAATGTGCCGGAGTTTTTTTCCCTGCCTTTCTTTTATGGGTAAGGACCTGAAGCGGATCGCCCGGTTCGGTGAGGGGGATTGCGCCGTTTTTCAATCTTTTAACACGAATAGCAACTAAGAAATTTTTATGACTTATTTTCTCCATATCCCAAGTTTTGCCTCATGCTTCACCAAATCATAATCTTCTTTGACCATAATTTCTACAAGTCTTTTAAAGCTCACTGTTGGCTTCCAGGAAAGCAAGTTTCTGGCACGAGATGAGTCTCCGCGTAGGTACTCAACTTCTGAAGGACGAAAATGAATTGGATCTATTTTTATAATAGTTTTTCCATTTTTTCTATTAATACCTCTCTCATTGATACCTTTGCCCTTCCATACCAGATCCATGCCAAGTTCTTTAGCAACGGATTCTGCGAATTCCCGCACACTATAAGTTTCACCCGTTGCCAGAACAAAATCCTCAGGAGTTTTATATTGCAGGATTCTATAAATCCCTTCTACATAATCTTTTGCGTATCCCCAATCCCTCATAGCGCTTAAATTACCAAGCGTCAATACGTCCTGCAGGGCAAGCTTGACAGCCGAAAGCCCAAGTGTAATTTTTCTTGTTACAAATCTTCTGCCACGCCTTGGCGATTCGTGGTTAAAGAGTATTCCATTTGCGGCAAACATTCCATAGCTATCTCTATAAATCTTTGTTATATGGTATGCGAATACCTTTGAAAGACCATAAGGGGACTGCGGGTTGAAAGGTGTGTTTTCATTCTGGAAAGTGCCTTTTTCAACTTTCCCAAACATCTCAGAAGATCCTGCCTGATAACACTTAATAGGTGCGTCAAGTTCGCGAATAGCATCCAAGATTCGTAAAGAACCAAGGCCTGCGATATTCGCCGTGTATTCGGGGATAATAAAGCTGACGTCCACACGAGAAAGAGCTCCAAGGTTATAAATTTCGTCAGGCTTATATTTTTTGAGAACTGCCATAAGATTTGAGCTGTCGGACAAATCACCAAGCACTGTTTGAAAATTTGGATATTTGGGATTATCAATTAAGTGTATGATACGGTAAGTATTTGGATAGGAGGCGTATCTCATGAGGCCAAAAACTTTATATCCCTTGGAAAGCAGAACCTCAGCAAGGTATGAACCGTCTTGTCCGGTTACACCGGTAATTAATGCCCGTTTTGCCATTTTTATATCTTAACAGAGTTAACCCTGAAGTTCAATACCAAAAGCTGTAAGTATTCAGTTGTTACCAGTAGCTTGTCATCCTGAGCGTAGCGAAGCCAGGCACCAGACGGTGCTTGGCGAAGGATCTAATAATCTTGAGATTCTTCGGCTTTCAGCCTCAGAATGACAAATCCGTTGGGAAGAACTGAATACTAACCAAAAGTTTTAAGTATGGTAAAATAGGAGAGCTAAATTGATGAACTATCCAAAAGTTACAATTCTTATCCCAAATTACAACGGAAAAAAATGGCTTACCCAATGTTTGGCAACAGTTGAAAAATCAACTTACCCAAATAAAGAAATTCTTGTCGTAAATAACGGTTCAACCGATGACAGTCGCGAATTTGTTGAAAAAAAATATCCTGAGGTTAAATTAATAGAGATAAAAAAGAATAAGGGTTTTGCCGGTGCAAATAATGTTGGAGTCAGAGCAGCAAACGGAAAATATGTTTTGCTGATTAATAATGATACAGAAGTTCCTCCAAATTTCCTTTCCCAAATGGTGGCTCGAATGGAAAGCGATAAAACAATTGGCGTAATCCAGCCAATGATACGAAGCTTAAGAAAAAGATTTCTTCTTGATGCAGCTTGTTCTTTCTACACCTCAACAGGATTTCAATATCATTATGGCTATTATCAACCTTATAAGAAAAAACAATACAATAAGGAGTATTTCGTTTATTCCGCAAAGGGTGCCTGTTTATTTACACGCCGAGAAGAATATTTAAGACTTGGTGGATTAGACGAGGATTTTGTATGTTATGTCGAGGAGTCAGATTTTTGTCACAGAATGTGGCTTGCGGGGTACAAGGTTTTATATCTTCCACAAAGCTATATATATCATTGGGGCGGTGGGGATATGTCAGTAATGGAAAAGAGCGAGACAACTATTTATAGATCTTTTAGGAATAGATTTTACTCATATATTAAAAATTTAAGCCTGTTTGAACTTATAAAGTTATTACCCGTTCATATAGTATTTTGCGAGGCAATGATTTTCTCAGCACTCCTTCGAGGCATAATTCGCTATGGTCTAGCTGCTCAATTAGGGACGGTGTGGTGGATATTCCATTTGCCTCGTATTCTTAAAAAGAGAAGACTTGTCCAGGACAAAATTAGAAAGGTAGCGGACCATGATTTCTTGCCTTTGATAAAACACGATCCACCCCTATCTTACTACCTTCACTTCCTGCGAAACCCTGAAGCAAAATATGATGAACCGCCAATAGACTAATATGGCAAAACCGCTCGTATCAATAATCATCCTTACATACCAGAATGGGCTGCCGCATGTTAGGAGGTGCCTGGAATCTTTAAAAAAAATCAATTATAAGCCGATAGAAGTTATCCTTGTAGATAATGGATCAACCGATGCTACTGCATCGGTAATTTCCCCCTCGGCTTCGCTCGGGGCGAGCAATTTCAAAGTCATTAGAAATAAGAAAAACCTTGGGTTTTGCGTGGGGAATAATCAGGCGGCAAAGGTTGCAAGAGGAAAATACATTTTGCTGCTAAATAATGATACTGAAGTTACACCAAATTTCCTGGCAATTTTGGTTCGCGATTTAGAAAATGGTGACTCTATTGGTGTGGTGCAGCCCAAAATTCGGCAACTGTTAAAAAAGGATAAACTTGATGCTTGTTGTTCGTTTTTAACATCGACTGGCTTCCTATACCACTATGGTTATTCCCAGAAACAAAGCGATAAGAAATATAATAAACGCTTGTTCATGTATTCTGCAAAAGGTGCGTGTTTCTTAACTCGAAAAAGCTTGATTGATAGAATTGGACTCTTTGATGAGGATTACTTTGCATATTTTGAGGAGACCGATTTTTGTTACCGTGTCTGGCTTTCAGGATTTAAAGTTTTATACGAACCTTCCGCAGAGATATTTCATCTTGGAGGACCTGACAGAGAAGTAAGTAGTATTATTCAATTTCATTCATATAAAAATAGAATTGCGACGTATATTAAAAATTTCGAAACCAATGCTCTGTTTAGCATTTTCTCAGTTCACATATTTATGTGTTTGTGTATTTCAATCGCATATTTGGTGCGGGGAAAATTTCTATATTCTTGCGCAATTGTAAGCGCAATTATTTGGAATATCGTAAATATCAAAAAAACTATTAAGAAAAGAAACGTCTTGCAAAAAAAAATAAGAGTTGTTAGCGATTTTGATTTATTGCCTGAAATTAAAAAAAATGTTAAAGTTTTGTATTATAAACATTTCTTATTAAATCCGCGTGGATATTATAAGTTTGAAGAAATTTAATTTTTTAGATGAAGTTATTTAAGCTACTTATTATTCCTCTGGTTTTAGTACTTGGATATTTGACATTGGTTTCCTATCCTTATTTCTTTTCCAAAATAAATCCTTACGATTCGCTCGGTTTTCTTTCGCTGGTAGAGGAAATGCCGGTAAATATCAGACAAACTATAAGTCAAGATCGGGTAACTGATAAATTTGACAATCATCTTCTTAAGGGAGAGAAAGTTATGTCTAAATTTAAGGCTACTGAAAACAATTTTGGTATTTTACTTTTTCGGTTTGTACAGCTAGCCGGTATAGTAAAAGATTCAGTTACCTTCAGGATAAAAGAGGAAGGATCAGACACTTGGTATTATGAGCACACATATCGTGCAGATCAATTTCACTCCGACCAGTATTTTACTTTTGGGTTTCCGCCTATTTCAAGTTCAAAAGGTAAGATATATATTTTTGAGATTGAATCGGTGGCCGGAACGTATAAAAACGGCATTGGAGTGAGCAATAAAAGGCTTAAGGTGGCTGGGGTTTATAAATATACCAGAGAGGATCTTGAAAATTTTAATAAGTTATTTTCATTCTCTTCCAAAAAGTTTATTTATGTCGCAAGAAACGTAAATTTCCTTCAAAATAGGCAGCTATTTATAATATTTATTTCGTCGCTTCTTTTTATTCTTTATTTGAAAAAGAAAAGAAAAATAATATCTCTTCTCCTAGAATATATACCAAAGCTTAAAAAGAATTATCGTAATTTTTTTAAACTGATTGTCAGTGAAATAGTCTCCGATTATCTTTTATTTGAGAAGAAGCTATTTAAACCTTTAAAAAACTCAGTCCTCATATTTACTAGATCCAAGTTTTATTTAAAATTCTTAGATACAAATGCTAAAAAAAGATTGGCAATTGGTTTATTAATATTTTTAATCGCATTTCTATACCGGTTTTCCGCAACTTTAGTTGATCAATTAGGTGTGTCATTATTTTATGCAGGTTTAGGGGGACAGGGTGATTATGATCAATTTATAAGAGCTGCAACATGTGCAGTAAGGAACTTTTGCCCTGCCATCTTAGGACAAAACTTTCTTATTGAATCATCTATTCTTGGTACATTTTACGAAATATTGGGATTTACGGGGGGACTTCGTGCTTATCTATATCTTATGATTTTTCTCTCCTCAATTGTTGCTACTCTTCCTTATCTTATGTTGTCTCGAAAGAACTTTCTTACAGTAGGTGGAATAATTGGCAGTCTTTTTCTTGCAACTTCAGATTTTTTAACTAACGTGGCCCTTGCGCTTCCACCGGACAATGGGTCACTTTTTACATTCTCAATTTTTTTTATCGTTTACCTTCTTACAATTCATCTTGGGACCATTCGTTGGCTTTTATTCTTTGGTCTAATGGGCACAATCGATGGATTAAATAAATTGATGTTATTAATGAATGATTTAGCAGTGTTTATTCTATTTATTCCGGTATTCTTCTATGAAAAGGCAAAAAGAAGCAAGAAGTTTCCATTTGTAAGACTTGACCTGAAATTGATCTTCTATTCTATGCTGCCTCTTTTAATTTTCCTCGTGATTTATTCTGCATGGGAATATATCGTACAAATAACATTCTCAACACCTTACTATTTGAGAGCATTAATAGAAGGCGGTTCTACGTATGCATCGTCTACCGACGAAGCATCTATGTCCATCAAACAAAGTCTTGCGAGAGGAAATATATTGGGGACACTTTATTATATTGCAGGATCGTATATCGTCATGCAAAAAAGAATAATTGAGAATGCCGGTCTTAATACTTTTCTTCTTGCTCCCATTTTATTCGGCTTACTATTCGTAACTTTTAGAAAACCAAGATATTTAATCGCAAAATTAATATCTGTATCAATTTTTGCAAGTTTTGCTTTGACGGTCATAGTACTATTCAGGGGTAACTATTTGGACGCACATGAGATTGGACAATATGTCTATGCATGGCCTGATAGTATTTACATTAATGTATTTATCGCGACGAGTATACTTTTTCTTTTTATTCTAAATTTTAAGTATCAAGCTTTTAAACTTGCTTTCCCAATATTGCCCTACGTTATAATGCTTATATTTCTTACCAAGAATGCTCCTTGGGTAAGACTTTTGGTTCATGTTATTGTTTGGAGTGTAATTTTATTCTCCTTTCTTATTGATTGGATCTTGAGTAATGCTGATAAGAGATATTTATTAAAAAGGGTGTTTATCGGTCCTATCATCCTCGCTTTATTCATCCTTTTTTATACAATTCCTAAAGCATCAAGTATGGTAGCAAATCTTTACGAAGGCATAAACATCGCGAGAAGCGAAGTTAACTACTTAAGATGGGTCAACTCAGAGTTACCCCGCGAAGCCATTGTTCTTCTTGGAGGAAAAAGTGATTTAGTAACTGCTGCGCAAGAACTAAAAAGACCCGTCATCTATAATACCACATGGTCACAAGCGTTACTGATTAGGCCAAAAGAAATTCCGGGACTAAAATCCACTGATTTTGCAATACTCGCTCAGTTGAAAATTAATGAAATTCCAGGCGTTACGCCAAGTGACTTTAATATAATACGGGAGCTTTCAAACAGAGAAAATTTTAGGAAAAACAAATATCTTATTTTAGAGGATGATATTGCTTTATGGCGGGGTAGGATGGAGGGGATAGCGGATAATCTTTTTTCTACATCTTCCACCGCTTTGCTTGATAGAAAAAATTACTCAATTCAAGTCTATAAATCCAATCCAGTGCTGAAAAAAGCTATTTATGAATTGAATCTCAAAGACGAATCTATTTAACTCGCAATAATTAATTAAGAAAATTATATGACACTTCTCCGTTTTTTACAGCTCCCATACATGAGCAAAGTGAAAGATTTAGATGCTACACAAACGATAATTCTTCATAGCAAAATCATCCAAAAAAACATATTTTTAAAAAATATTTATACCGATTTTTACATGGTATTCAGGGACTCCCTACTAGGTCTTCCAAAAAGAAGCAAACTTGTTGAGCTTGGGAGCGGAGGTGGCTTTCTTAAAAAAATTATTCCTGACGTCATAACTTCTGATGTGATTAAGCTTCCTAATGTTGACTTGCATTTATCAGCAACTCACATGCCATTTAAAAATGAAAGCGTTGATAGATTCTTTATGCTTAATGTTATTCATCATGTTCATGACGCGCGATTATTTTTTAAAGAAGTCACCAGATGTTTAAAAAGGAACGGAAAACTTATTGCCATTGAACCTGCTAATACGGTATGGAGTCGGTTCATTAACAAACATTTCAATTACGAAGATTTTGATCCGCAAGGAGATTGGGTTTTTAAGTCTCAAAACCCTCTTTTAGATGCCAATGGTGCACTACCATGGATTATTTTTGTTAGAGACAGAAAGAAGTTTGAAAAGCTATTTCCATATCTTAAAATAAGAAAAATCATTCTCCATACTCCTATTCGGTATTTAGTAAGTGGTGGACTATCTTATAGACCTTTTCTTCCGTCATGGACATATCCTATTGTTAAAACTATTGAAGAGTTAGTAAGACAAGTATCTAATTATATAGGAATGTATTATACAATTGAAATTGAGAAGTGCGGTTGATATTTACGCAAAATCATCCATAATATTTTCCATGCTGCCGAAAATATATTCACTTTGGATTTTCCTGCAAATCATTGGCGTTAAATTACTGGCACTTCTGCAAATGTTAAAAATGAGGTTATTAAAAGTACTTGTTATTTCTCTTATCTTAACACTTGGATATTTTGCTTTTCTTTCCTATCCTTACTTTTTTTCGAAGATCAATAGATTTGATTCTCTTGGATTTCTCTCGTTAGTAGAAGAGAGATCGGTAAATATTCAAAGAACATTCAGTACCGAGCGAAAAACTGACGAGTTCGATATCCATCTACTCAAAGGTGAGAAGGCTCAAGCTAAATTAAGAGCGAATGGAAATAACCTTGGTGTCGTACTGGTTAGATTTGCCAAGCTATCAGCAAGAGTATCAGATACGGTGGTATTTAGAATAAAAAGGGAGGGAGAGGGGAAATGGTATTATGAAAATAAATATAAAGCAAATCAATTTCAACCAAACGAATACTTTACTTTCGGCTTTCCTCCTATTGCTCAATCTAAAAACAATACTTATGTTTTTGAGGTAGAATCACTCGCAGGGACATATAGGAATGGAATAGGAATAAGCGCAGACAAGCCACAAACAGCCTTTGTATACAAATATTCACGTGAGGAGTTAAAGAACTATAAAACTTTTCTTCCTTTTGTTTTTAAAAAGTTAATCTATGCAGCAAGGAATGTAAATTATTGGCAGATTGCCAGCACTTTTGCCCTGTCCCTTTTACTTATTATTTCTATGGAAAGAATGAGGAGCAAAGCTTTAAGTATTTTAAGTTTACTTGTCCTATTCATGAGGAGGAAGAAGGAGATTGCTGCATTGGATATTGCAAAAATTTTGTCAGTTCTCAAAAAAGAACATAGACGAATCTTGGGAATAACTGTTAATGAAATAAAATCTGATTATCTATTCCTTGAGAAAAAAATAGTTAATTTTTCAAAAAAAGCAACCCGCTCATTTACTTCTATTAAATTTTATTCACTACTTTTGAATACAGATAGAAAAAAGAGATTAATAATTGGTTTACTAATATTCTTACTTGCATTAATATATAGATTTTCTTCCACTCTAGTTAATCAACATCTTTTCTTTTATGCAGGTTTAGGAGGACGGGGAGATTACGATCAATTTATAAGAGCGGCAACATGTGCTGTCAAAACCTTTTGTCCGGCTATCCTAGGGCAAAACTTTCTTATTGAGTCATCTATACTGGGCGTGTTTTACGAAATATTCGGATTTACGGGAGGGCTTCGCGTATACCTATATCTCATGATTATTCTGTCTTCAATTGTTGCGGCTCTCCCTTATCTTATTTTGTCTCGAAAAAACTTCCTCACAATAGGAGGAATTATTGGAAGCCTTTTTCTTGCAACTTCAGATTATTTAACTAATATGGCCCTTGCGCTTCCACCGGACAACGGATCACTCTTTCTCTTCTCAATGTTTTTTATCGTGTATTTTTTCACACTTCAGTTTGGCACTATTCGTTGGCTTTTGTTTTTTGGCCTAATGGGAACAATTGACGGATTAAATAAATTGATGTTATTAATAAATGATTTAGCAGCACTTATCCTCTTTGTTCCGGTTTTCTTTTATGAGAAGGCAAGAAAGATCAATAAGTTCCCTTTTATTAAATTAAACCCAAAATTGGTCTTCTATTCTATATTGCCGCTCTCAATTTTCCTCATGATATATTCTGCTTGGGAATATATTGTGCAAATAAAATTCTCCACACCTTACTTTTTGAGAAAATTGGTCGAAACTGGTGGTGGTGGTTCTTACTATATATCAACTACTTCCTTCAATGAAAGTCTCGCAAGGGGCAACATTTTACAAATTGTATATTATTATGCTGGATCGACTATTGTTATGTTAAAACGGCTGATTGAGAACGCCGGTCTTAATGATTTATTACTTACGCCCATTTTACTCGGTTTATTATTTGCGACTTTCAGAAAACGAAAATTTATAATTATAAATTTAATTTCTGTAATAATTTTTTTAGCTATATCTTTTACAGTTTTTGTACTATTTATAAACAACTATCTTCATATACAAGACATTGGGCAATATGTCTATGCATGGACCATGGACATGTATATTAACGCATTTCTCTTTGCCGCTATTTTTTTTCTTTTTATACTAAATTTTAAATATAAAGCTTTTAAGCTTTCTCTTCCAATAATTCCTTATGTTATCATGCTTGATATTCTAACCAAGAATGCTCCTTGGGCAAGACTTCTGGCACACGTTATTGTTTGGAGCATCATTTTATTTTCATTTCTTATAGATTGGATTTTAAGTAATACTAAGGAAAATTATGCATTAAAGAGACTCTTCCTTGGCCCTATAATTTTAGCTTTATTCATCCTTTTTTATGTAGTTCCTAAGACATCGATTATGACAGGAAAGATTATTTCAGGAATTAACACATACAATAATGAGATTAAATACTTAAAATGGGCAAACTCAGAATTACCAAAAGAAACCATAATTCTTGCAGGAGGAAAAAGTGATTTGGTATCCTTGGCCGAGAACATAAAAAGGCCCATTATTTATAACTCATTGTGGACAGGGGCGGTACTCATAAAACCAAAAGAAATTCCAGGTGTAAAACCTACGGATTTTGCAATACTCTCTCAGTTAAAAATTAGCCAAGCACCAACAAGCGACTTTAGTATAGTAACGGAGTTGAAAAACAAAGATAATTTCGAAAAGAACAAATATTTCATTTTAGAGGACGACATTACTTTATGGCGGGGTAGAATGGAGGGGATAGTTGATAATCTTTTTTCTTCATCATCAGCTACTCTTCTTCATGGTGATGACTATACAGTTACACTATACAAATTTAATTCTACTCTGCGTAAAGGTATATACGAATTAAATATTAAGGAAACTGAAAATCTTTGAGACGCCAATATTGAGAGCGGATGAAATTATTTAAAACACTTATTATTCCCCTGGCTTTAATTCTTGGATATCTAGTTTTGGTTTCCTATCCTTATTTTTTCTCAAAAATAAATCGTTTTGACCAACTTGGCATATTATCTCTTGTTGAAGAAAAATTAGAGGAGATCAAGAAAACTGGCAAAACATCGGAGCATTTATTAAAAGGTGAAAAAATTGTTGGGAAAGTTGTTGCTTCGGAAAATAATCTTGGCATCGTTCTTATTCGCTTCTCACAATTATCCGCAATAGTTACGGATCGCGTGGCATTTAGAATAAAGGAAACGGGTGCGGAAAAATGGTACTTCGAAAATAGTTATAATGCAAATCAGTTTCAATCGGAGAGCTATTTTACTTTTGGCTTTCCTGCCATTGGCGATTCTAAGAATAAAACGTATATTTTTGAGGTTGTATCACTCGCAGGAACAGGTAAAAACGGAATTGGCTTAAGCCCTAAAAAACCTAAGATCGCGTTTGTATACAAATTTGCAAAAGAGGATCTTCTAAGCGTTAACATATTCACATTCATTCAAAGAAAACTTACTTATACTCTTAATAATGTGGACATTTGGCAAAGCTGGCCACTTTTGATCTCTGCTCTTTTTATTTATTTTATGAGAAAGGTAAAAATTGTGTCTGCAAAGAAGGAAAAGGACCAATTAGAAAGTATAGGCAAAAAAAGGAGATTGGCAATTGGTTCGTTAATATTCTTAATTGCGTTTCTGTATCGGTTTTCCGCAAGCTTAGTTGATCAATCAGATTTGTTTTCATTTTATTCAAGCTTAGGGAATGGAATAGGTGTGAATTCATTTTATTCACTTTTAGGTAATGGTGGCGACTATGATCAATTTATAAGAGCCGCAACTTGTGCAGTGAAAACTTTTTGCCCTGCCATTTTAGGACAAAACTTTCTTATTGAGTCATCTATACTAGGCGTGTTTTACGAAATATTCGGATTTGTGGGAGGGCTTAAAGCATATCTATACCTCATGATTATTCTCTCCTCAACTGTTGCCATTCTTCCTTACATTATCTTGTCTCGTAAAAACTTTTTCACAATAGGTGGAATAATTGGCAGTCTTTTTCTTGCAACTTCAGATTATTTCACTCACATGGCCCTTAATTTACCGCCGGATAATGGATCTCTATTTGCCTTCTCGCTTGTTTTTATAGTTTATTTACTCACCATTCATATTGGAACCATCCGTTGGCTTTTCTTTTTAGGACTCGCGGGGGCAATTGACGGGTTAAATAAGTTATTATTGTTAATAAATGACTTAGCAGTATTAGTGCTTTTTGTTCCGGTTTTCTTTTTAGAGAAAGCAAAAAAGATTAATAAATTTCCTTTTTTTAAATTACATCTGAGGTTGATCTTTTATGCCACACTACCACTTTTGGTATTCCTCGTGATTTATTCGGCATGGGAATATGTTGTACAAATAAAATTCTCAGCGCCTTACTATTTAAGAGCATTAATAGAAGGTGGTTCAACCTACGCATCATCCACTATTGAAGGGACTGCGTCCATAAATGAAAGTCTTTCCAAAGGAAACATTTTGGAAAAATTATTTTACTATGCAGGATTGTCTATTGTTATGCTAAAACGACTAATTGGGAATGGTGGTCTTAATGATTTATTACTTACGCCCATTTTACTCGGTTTATTATTTGCGACTTTCAGAAATGCAAAATATTTTATCGCCAAATTTATAACTATAATAATTTTTGCAATTCTAGCCGTTACGATCCTAGCATTATTCAGGGATAACTACCTTTCTATACAAGAGGTTGGACAATATGTATATGCATGGTCTGATGATATTTATGTTAATGTATTTCTTTTTTTGTCTATTATTTTTCTTTTTATACTAAATTTTAAGTATCAAGCTTTTAAGTTTGCTCTCCCAATACTGCCTTACGTTATAATGCTTATAATTCTTACCAAGAATGCTCCCTGGTTAAGACTTTTGGCACACCCCATTGCATGGAGTATAGTTTTACTTTCTTTCCTTATTGATTGGATTTTAAGTAATGCTAAGGCGAATTATGCATTAAAAAGATTCTGGATTGGTTCTATCCTTCTAGTTTTATTCATCTTTTTTTATACAATTCCTAAAACATCGAGTATGGTAGCGCGACTGCGCTCAGGAATTAACAACAGTAGAAACGAAGTTAAATATTTAAGATGGGTTAACTCAGAATTACCTAAAGAAGCCATAGTTCTTGCAGGAGAGAAAAGTGATCTAGTAACTGTTGCCGAAAACGTAAAAAGCCCAATTATCTATAACAGTTTATACAGCGCGGCTTTATTAATCATGCCAAATGAAATTCCAGGAGTAAAACCCACTGATTTTACTATATTAAATCAGTTGAAAATCAATGAAATACCAGGATTAACACCAAGTGATTTTAGTATAACATCTGAGCTGAAAAACAAGGAGAATTTTAGGAAAAACAAATATATTATTTTAGAAGATGATGTTTATCTTTGGAGAGCTAGGTTAACAGGAGTAGTAGATAATGTTTTTTCTACATCTCCTAATACTCTCCACGCCAACGACTATTTAATCAAAGTTTACAAATCTAATTCTCTCATGAATAAGGGTATATACGAATTAAAGCTTAAGGAGACTGGAAATCTTTGACACATTAGTTTGCCGAAAGGGGTTTGACATTTACTCACAACTAACATAAACTTCATATATAAAAGATGGTTAAAAACAATAGTCTTTATCGTAAAAAAGCAGAAACGCATTTAGTCGAAAGCATAAAGGTTAAACAGGCAACGCTTGAAAAATGCATGGATTCAATTCTCGCTGCAGCTCAATTGATTGTAGATACCTTTTTATCCGGCGGCAAAGTTTTACTTTGTGGCAACGGTGGGAGTGCTGCCGATTGTCAGCATATGGCGACAGAACTTGTTAATACACTAGATAAGAATTTTGTTCGTCCCAGTCTGCCTGCCTTTGCCCTCACTACCGATACGTCAGTGATGACATCCTTTTCCAACGACTTTGGTTTTGATGGAGTCTTTGAACGCCAAATTCAAGGTTTGGGCAAGCCTAACGATTTATTAATAGGTATCTCAACCAGCGGAAATTCCAAAAACATCATCAGAGCCATGACAGCGGCCAATACTATCAAAATGCACACCCTGGCTTTAACCGGCAATTCCGGTAAGCTAAAAAAAATAGCCGATGTAGTAATTTCTATCCCCAGCACTAATACTCAATACGTCCAGGAAGCACACTTGACTGCTGAACATATCCTTTGCGAATTGGTCGAGCATTATCTTTTTGTGGGAATCAAGAAAAAAGAACTATGGTCATAAGCAGAACTCCTTTTAGAATCTCTTTTTTCGGTGGAGGTACGGATTATCCTGCCTGGTATCGAAAGAATGGCGGTACAGTTTTAGCTACAACAATTAACAAATATTGTTATTTAAGCGTGAGGTTTCTGCCTCCTTTTTTTGGGCATAAATTCCGGATTGTTTATTCAAAAATAGAGAGTTGTAATGCAATTGATGAAATTGCTCATCCGGCCGTCCGTGAGACTATACGTTTTTTAAAGATAAAGCGTGGTTTAGAAATTCATCACGATGGTGATTTGCCAGCAAGATCAGGACTCGGCTCAAGTTCCACATTTACCGTAGGACTTTTGCATGCACTCCATGCACTCGAAGGACGTATGCCAAACAAACACCAGTTAGCCGCGGAAAGCATACGCCTTGAACAGAAAGTTCTTAAGGAAACAGTTGGTTCTCAGGATCAGGTACTAGCAGCACATGGGGGTTTCAACCATATAACTTTTCATAAAAATGGGGAAATTAGACTTAGACCTATAACCCTTACATCTGCGCGTATTAAGGAACTTGAAAATCATCTAATGTTATTCTATACAGGAATTCCTCGTATTGCTTCAAAAGTAGCTAGAAGCTATGTAAAAAAAATTAAAACCCGACAAAAACAACTTAGCATTATGCAAGATTCGGTAGAAGAAGCTCTCTCCATTTTGAAGGGTAATAGAGATATAAAGAATTTTGGCGAGCTCTTAAATGAATTCTGGCAGATAAAAAAAACATTAAGCCCTCAAGTTTCCAATTCATCAATCGATGAAATTTATAAAAAATCCCTAGTCTCAGGCGCTATTGGGGGAAAGCTAATAGGTGCAGGCGGCGGCGGATTCTTACTTTTGTTTGTTCCTCCACGAAATCAAAAAAAGGTAAGAGAAAGCTTAAAAAACCTTATTTATGTCCCTTTCAAGTTTGAGCATGAAGGATCACAAATCATTTTTTTTGATCAGGAGGAAGATTATTCTTATTTCAAATGAGCAGAATAACTAATATTAAGAAAGTTTTAATAACAGGAATAAGTGGGTCTGGAGGTAGCTACCTTGCAGAATATATAGTGAACAATCACCCCAACGTTTCGGTACATGGAATTTCCCGCTGGCACTCTACCACAACAGATAATTTAAGCTTGGTTCGGAAGTCGGTTATTGTGCATGAAGTTGACCTAATGGATATGGCTTCTATAATTGAGGTTTTACAAAAAGTAAAGCCAGATGCTATTTTTCATTTAGCAGCCCATGCAAATGTTAGAGCTTCTTTTATAACACCTACTGCAGTTTTAAGCAATAATATATTAGGTACCAGCAATCTTTTGGAAGCAATAAGGATTCTTGCTATAAAGCCTATTGTACAACTTTGTAGTACCTCTGAAGTTTACGGCCAAGTAGACCCTAAAGATGTCCCAATCAAGGAGCTCTGCCCTTTAAATCCGATGAGCCCTTATGCCGTTTCTAAGACCACACAAGATCTTTTAGGTGCTGTTTACTTTCGCGCATATGATATAAAAATAATTCGAACCAGAATGTTTGCCTATATTAATCCTCGCCGAGAAGATCTTTTTGCTACCTCCTTTGCTATGCAGGTCGCGCGTATTGAAGTAGGCGCACAGAAAGAACTTTTGCACGGCAATATTAACTCTATCCGCACTCTGATTGATGTTCGTGACGCAATGAGGGCCTATTGGGTTGCGGCCGAGAAGTGCCGCTTCGGCGAGGCATATAATATTGGGGGAGACACGACAATTACCGTGGGAGAATTTCTTGATCTCTTAAGAAAGAAAGCGCGCGTTCCGATTCCTTCGCGTGTTTCTGCGAACTTACTTCGCCCCACAGACGTAACGCTTCAAATCCCCGATGTTACAAAGTTTACGCGGCAGACCGGTTGGAGGCCGAAATATAGTTTTGAAGAGAGCGTAGAATTTTTACTTGAACATTGCAGAAATAGAGTATGAAAGTTTTAGTTACCGGAGGCGCCGGATACATAGGTTCTATACTTGTTCCAAAGCTTCTGGAGAAAGGGGCAAAGGTAACGGTATTGGACAATTTTTTTTATAACCAAAATTCACTTCTTGACGTGTGTTATCATCCGAGACTAAAGGTTGTACGGGCAGATGCGCGGGAGTATAGACCCATGGCATCTTTAATCAAGGGACAAGACTTTATTATACCCTTGGCTTGTCTTGTAGGTGCGCCCATTTGTGATAAGTTCCCGCAGGAAGCAAGATCCATAAATCTTGACGCAATAAAACTGATTTTAAAGCTTCGTTCGTCACGACAAAAAATTATCTTTCCCAATACTAACAGCGGCTACGGTATTGGTAAGTCCGGGATTTATTGTACTGAAGAGACGCCTCTTAGACCGATTTCTTTATATGGAAAGTTGAAAGTAGAAGCAGAAAAGACATTGCTTCGTGCTGGGAACGTTATTACGTTGCGCTTGGCAACAGTTTTTGGAATTAGCCCGCGTATGAGACTTGATCTTTTAGTTAATGATTTTGTTTACAAAGCTTTGAATGATGGCTATGTTGTGCTATTTGAGGCAGATTTTAAGCGAAATTACATTCATGTAGGGGATGTTGCACGAGCATTCATACATTGCATGGATAATTTTGAGAAAATGAAAAATGAACCCTACAATGTAGGACTTTCGGACGCAAACCTCTCGAAACTTGAGCTTTGTGGGGAAATTAAAAAGCAGATTCCAAAGTTTACTTTCGTTGTTTCTCCTATCGGTCGCGATCCGGATCAACGCAATTACATTGTCTCAAACGAAAAGATAGAAAAGACTGGCTTTAAGCCACAGATTTCTTTGCGAGACGGCATTTCAGAACTAATAAAGGGATATCAGATTATTCGAAGGCATGATTTTACCAACTTATGAAGTTGCTGGAAATTTATAAAAAGCTTTATCTTATTCGAAAGGCCGAAGAACTGATTATTAAGCATTATAAAGAAAATGAAATGAAGACTCCCATGCATATGTCAATGGGTGAAGAAGCCATTGTAGTAGGAGTAGTCGCGGCTCTTCAAAAAAGAGATCAGGTGTTTGGTACTTATAGAAGTCATGGTTTATATCTGGCGAAAACCGATGATACGGATAAATTTTTTGCCGAACTTTACGGTAAGGTGACCGGTAGCGCTCGTGGAAGGGCGGGCTCAATGCATCTTGCCTCGCCGCAAAAAAATATGATGCTAACCTCAGCAGTTGTGGGAACAACTATTCCTGTTGCTGTCGGAGCAGCGCTATCAAATAAATTTCTAAAAAACAAAAAAATAGTTGCCTCATTTTTTGGCGATGGTGCAATTAATGAAGGTGTTTTTTGGGAGAGTTTGAATTTCGCCTGCATTAGAAACTTGCCAATTCTTTTTGTATGCGAAGATAATAATTTTGCCATTCATTCGCCGCTCTCAGAACGCGTAGGATTTAAATCCATAAGGGATGTAGTTTCGCAATTCTACTGTCATTTTGAGAATAGTGACAGCACTGACGTCTTTGAAATTTACAAAATTACTTCCAATATGATTAAGCAAATGAAAAAAAGCGGTAGACCTGGATTTCTTCACTTAAAATACTATCGGTATCTTGAGCATGTGGGGGTAGATGAGGATTTTCATTTCGGTTATAGGTCAAAAAAAGAGTTTTTAAAATGGAAAAGAATTGATCCTGTATCTATCGCCCGGAAATATCTTATGGGAGCCCGTGTAAAAGAGAGCGATATAATCTCCTTAGAAAAGTCTGTTGACCGAATTTTAGCTTTGAGTATTAATAAAGCCCAAAAAGCATCATATCCCAGAGATATGGAGTTGTTTAATAACATATATGGCTCCTAGAATCTTGACTTTTGAAAAAGCTATTAATGAAGCTATCTTTCAGGAAATGAAGCGCGACAAGCGCGTTTTCCTTTTCGGTCTTGACGTAACAGATCATAAGAGAATTTTTGGTTCAACTCAGGGTCTTGAGAAATTTGGCAGTGAAAGGTTTTTTGGGACACCGCTCTCTGAGGAAGCAATGACCGGAGTCGCGCTTGGAGCAGCGATAAACGGACTCCGACCGATTCACGTTCATATTCGTGTTGACTTTTTGCTTCTTGCAATGAACCAACTTATAAATATGGTTGCAACAGCTTCCTACGCAAGCGCCGGAAAGTTAAGAGCGCCTCTTGTAATTAGGGCAATTATCGGGCGCGGGTGGGGTCAGGGATTTCAACATTCTAAATCACTGCAGTCGGTATTTGCTCATATCCCTGGTCTTAAAGTCGTAATGCCGTCTCGGCCATATGATGCAAAAGGCTTATTGATATCGGCAATTCGGGACAATAGTCCTGTGATTTTCCTGGAACATAGATGGCTTTATTGGACAGAAGGGGAAGTGCCAGTTTCTTCTTACTCCGTTCCAATTGGGAAATCGCATGTTCTGAGGAGTGGTAAGGATGTTACGATCGTTGCAACATCATGGATGAATGTCGAGGCCTTAAAGGCCGCGGAAATTCTTTCGCAGAGGCACAGCGTTGAGGCAGAGATAATTGATGTTAGGACAATATATCCACTTGACGACGGAGCAATCATAAAATCCGTGGCGAAAACTGGTCATTGCATCGTAGCTGATTATGATTGGGAATTCTGTGGTTTTAGCGCAGAAGTTGCGGCAAGAGTTGCTTCGAAATGCTTTAATAAATTGAAGTCGCCTGTCGCGAGAATCGCCTTTCCTCACACGCTTACTCCCACTACGCGTCCGCTTGAGAACGCATTTTATCCTAATGCTGTAACTATCATTCGTGAGGTTGAAAAGAAATTGGGACTCGCGGAGGCGGACTTGCGAGACGAGAATTTTTACAGTTGGGAGAATAGGTTTAAAGGACCTTTTTAAAATGAAAAAATTAAATTGGCCACTCATGAAAAACAATATATCTAGGGAAGATTTAGATGCTGTTATAAAATTTCTTAAAGCTCGCGATGACCTGATTCTTACTCAAGGAAAGAATGTACGAGAATTTGAAAAACTGTGGTCTGAGTGGCTGGGGGTCAAGTATAGTGTTTTAGTTAATTCCGGTTCTTCTGCCAATCTCCTAAGCATTTTAGCTATTCGCGAAATGTATGGCTTGGGTGAGATAATTGTTCCTTCTTTAACTTGGGTGTCTGATATTGCATCTGTTATCCAATGTGGTTTCAAACCAGTGTTTGTGGACATCAATCCTAGGACACTTGGGATGGATAATGAGCTAGTTTTGAAAAAGATTACTCCGAGAACTAAAGCAGTTTTTTTGACCCATATCTTAGGATATAACGCCCTCAGTCAAAAGTTATTGGACGAACTACGGGCAAGAAAAATTCCGCTTGTTGAAGATGTTTGTGAATCATACGGAGCGACTTTTAAAGGCAGAAAGCTTGGCACATTTGGCCTTATATCAAACTTTTCTTTCTACTACGCCCATCATATGAGCACTATTGAAGGGGGAATGATTTCGACAAATGATTCCAACATATACGAGATGGTTCGTATGTTTCGCGCTCATGGAATGGTACGTGAGGCAGGCTCGGCATCATTAAAAGCCTCTTATCAAAAAAAATACCCAGACTTAAATCCCGATTTTATATTCGCATACCCAGCGTATAATATGCGGCCTACTGAGATAAGTGCTGTGATAGGTCTGTCACAACTTAAAAGGCTTGATGGAAACAATAAAGTTCGTTCAAAAAATTTAGAAATATTCTTACAAAATTTGGATTCTAACATGTACCAAACAGAATTTGAGACCGAGGGTAGTTGTAACTATGCATTTGTTTTAATTCTGAGACAACCCAATCCTCTATTCGCAGAGAAAGTTATGAAGGTCCTTCGCGCTTATGGTGTCGAGTTTCGTAGGGGAACTTCAGGCGGGGGAAATCAGTTAAGACAACCCTATTTAAGGAAGATCGTCGGAGATCGCGAGTATAAAAAATATCCCAATGTTGAACATATACACTTTTATGGTTTTTATATCGGTAACTATCCAACTCTTGAAACAAAGAAAATTTACGAACTATGTGATATTCTAAATAATCTTAAGAAGTAAAAGATGAAAAAGAAAAAAGAACGTTTGTCATCCTGAGCCTATTGCGAAGGATCTTTTCTTAAAAACCTTTATGAAAGATTCTTCACTTTGTTCAGAATGACATTATAGTCAAGATGAAAAAGAAAAAAGTCTTAGTTTGCGGAGCCAGCGGATTCATTGGTCGCAATATTGCTGAAAGGCTTTCTAAAAGAGCTGACTTAGAGCTTTATGGAACCTATTTTGAAACAAAGCCTAGTATAAAAGATATTTCTTTGATTAGAGTTGATTTAACAAATAAATCAGAAGTTAGCCAAATAGTAAAGGGAAAGGATGTTGTAATCCAGGCGGCTGCAGTTACCTCAGGATCAAAAGATATTGTCACAAAACCATACCTTCATGTAACGGATAATGCTATTATGAATAGCCTAATTTTTAAATCATGCTTTGATCGCAAGGTAAAACATGTTGTATTTTTCAGTTGCACAGTAATGTATCCAAGCAAAAACAGTCCCGTAAGAGAACAGGATTTTAATTATGAAATTACGGATAAATATTTCGGTGTTGGATGGACAAAAGTATATTTAGAGAAGATGTGTGAGTTCTATTCAGGGATTGGTGGTACAAAATATACGGCCATAAGACACACAAATATTTATGGTCCCTTTGATAAATACGATTTAGATAAATCTCATTTTTTTGGAGCAACAATAACCAAGGTCTTAACAGCAAAAGACAACAAGATTGTTGTTTGGGGAGATGGATCTGAAAAAAGGGATCTACTTTATGCCCCAGACTTAGTTGACTTTGTGGAAGATATTTTAAAAAAACAAAAAGATTCGTTTGAATTAATTAACATAGGGGGAGGAAAAGCTTATTCCGTAAAAGATGTAATAAGAAAAATTATTGAAGCTTCCGGTAAAAAAATAAAGTTGGAGTTTGATACCTCAAAGCCTACAATTAAATTTAATTTGGCTGTTAATATTGATAAAGCACGAAAAAAATATAACTTTAGACCAAAAATTTCTCTTGAAGAAGGAATAAAAAAAACAATATCTTGGTATAAAGAGAATATCTTATGAAAAATACCAAACGCTTTTATGCGGGTAAAAAAATACTTGTTACCGGTGGAACTGGTTTAATTGGAAGACCCTTGGTTGAAATGCTTATTGATAGTGAGGCTAAAGTTTCTGTAGTATCTCTTGATAATCCAAGTCTAGCCCCCAAAGGATGTAAGTTTATCAGCGCTGATTTGAGAGAATTCAGCAATTGTATAAAAGTCTGTAAGGATATGGATATTGTATTTCATCTAGCTGGAGTCAAAGGCTCACCTGCCATGACTGCCAAAAAGCCTGCAAGTTTTTTTGTTCCCACCATTTCTTTTAATACCAACATGATGGAAGCTGCTCGTCGTCAAAAGGTTTATAGGTTCTTATACACTAGTACCATTGGTGTTTATGCACCTGCGCAAGTTTTTTACGAAGATGATGTATGGAAGAGTTTTCCTTCTGAAAATGACAAATTTGCCGGATGGGCAAAGCGTATGGGAGAACTCCAGGCGCAGGCCTATAAAATAGAATATGGCTGGGATAAGATCTCCATTGTGAGGCCTGCGAATGTTTACGGACCTTACGACAACTTTGATCCTGAGAACGCCATGGTAATACCTTCACTTATCGCGCGTGCTCAAGGCTCCGAAAATCCGCTTGTGGTATGGGGTGACGGAACGCCTATCCGCGATTTTATCCATGCGCGGGACGTTGCTCGCGGAATGATGCTTGTCGTCGAAATTGGAGAAACGCGTCCAGTCAACCTTGGAAGCGGGAAAGGTTATACTATAAGAGAAGTAGCGGAAATAATTAAAAAAAATACGCCGCGAAAGTTGAAGCTTTTTTGGGATACTTCCAAACCAACTGGTGATAAAAAAAGGCTTATGGATATTTCAAGAGCTCGTTCCATGGGTTTTATGCCCGAGATTTCTATCGAAGATGGCATTGCCGAAACCATCGAGTGGTACAAAAGCAACAAACATTTAATAAGCAAACGTTATAATGTATTTACCAAAAATGACGAAGTTTCTGATCACAGGACATAAAAGCGGACTCGGACGTTCCCTTTACGAATACTTTGGGGGCATTGGCTTGGCTCGCAACAAGACAGCGGACAAATTCGAACACATTCGTCGCGAAGGCGTGGACGTGATTATTCACTGTGCTTCCCAACCACCCAGAACCGTTACCTTAAGCTCGCTTTATCCATTCATGGATGATAATGTCTTACTTACAGAGCGAATTAGCCGACTCCGCCATAAAAAATTTGTATTTATCTCCTCTGTCGACGTTTACCCTGATACCCGCGGACCACACAACGAAGATGAGGACATCTCTTTGGCGTCCATAACAAATTTCTACGCTGCCGCGAAACTCATGTCCGAGTCCATCGTTATGAAAACGTGCCCGAATTATCTAATTTTCCGATGCGCTGCGCTTCTTGGGACCTACTCGCGGCAAAACTCTCTCATCAAAATAGCGGAAGAAGAAAATCCGGTAGTTACACTTGCTGCTTCCTCTGTCATGAACTATGTCCGGCACAGTCAAGTTGCTGATTTCATAAAATACGCTGTTGAAAATAATCTTAAAGGTATTTATAACGCGGTATCATCTGAAAATATAATACTTTCGCGTGTCGCAGATTTGCTTAAGAAAAAGGTGCGCTTTGGGTCTCATCAATACCGGGTGGGTGATATTTCCAATCAAAAAATTTCCTCTGTTTTCCCTTCGTTCAAAAAAACTTCCGAAGATATCGTCCGTCAATTTATTAAAGAAGATCTACCGAGGAGAAAAATATGAAAACGACACTTTTAATACCAACTTTAAATGAAATTGACGGCATGAAAGTTATCATGCCTCGTGTAAAAAAACAGTGGGTTGATGAAATTTTAGTGCTCGACGGCGGGTCTACTGACGGCACGGTAGAATATGCTAAATCAAAGGGATATCGGATCGTCATGCAAAAATCAAAAGGTATCACAAATGCCTATCGTGAAGCCATAAAAATTGCAAAAGGCGACTACATTATAGCTTTTAGCCCGGACGGAAATTCTCTGCCCGAGGTCATACCCCAACTCGTCCGGAAAATAAAGGAAGGTTACGACATGGTAATTGCCTCCAGGTATATGAAAGGCGCAAAAAGCCAGGATGATGATCCGATCACGGCTTTGGGTAACTTCCTGTTTACAAGATTAATCAATGTATGTTTTGGCGGAAAATATACGGATACGCTTGTAATGCTTCGAGCATTTAGGAAAGATATCGTTCAAAAACTTCACATCGATGTTCCGCGGGCAGGACTAGAGCCGATCCTATCAATTCGATGCGCCAAACTGAAACTCGCGGTCGCCGAAATTCCGGGCAGCGAACCCAAACGCATTGGCGGCAAACGTAAGATGAATCCCCTTTTAAACGGCTTGGATATTCTCCGCTTGATCTTTTCGGAGCTAACGCACTAACCCTTTGTATTGCGCATTTCCAATTTTTAGATATAATGATCCAATTGGAGGTTACAGGTTTGAAGAAATTTAATATTTTAATATGTATCAGTCATTTTTTTCAGCTATAATCAAAATTTGAGGTCCAGGGAACGGAGACAAAAGAAATAAATAGTAAAATATTCTAAGACCAATTTTTTGCAATACAGCTATTTTCTTATTCTTTAATAGAAGAGCGCCTCTCGTTATAGAATTTGAAGCTAAGTGATTTTTGATATTCATAAACGGCCAGCCAAGTTTCTTTTTAACTAGTAAATAAAATCCAGCTTTTTTTAATTCCTTGGCGATGTCTTCTGGTTCAAAATGTTGAATGTGCCCAAGTTGGGCATGATGTGGATATATTTTACCAAATTGAGTTGTAATAATAACTATGCCGTTTTTTTTAACGCATCCTTTGAGTGCACAAATAGCATTCTCCCAATTTTTTAAATGTTCAATCACTTCACTGCAAACTATTACGTCATACTTTCCATTTAGTTTAGTAACTTTCTCCAGATCGGCAAGGAAAGTGCCTTTAGTTATCCCCTTTTTCTTTAGTATTTTAAGTGCTTTTTTAGAAATATCTGTGCCGTACAATTCTTTTTCTGGAAATTTGCTGTGGAGGTATTCAAGAAGTTCACCAGTGCCACAACCTACATCCAATATTTTTTTATATTTGCGATCCTTGATAGCATTAGCGATTATTTTTGTTCGAATTAGTGTCGCCGGATTTAATCGGTTAAGTTCGTCATAATCCTCCCACCATTGTTCATAATCAATATTATCCATTTATTATAATTTACATTATAGTAGATTTATTGTGTTATTGCAGAATACAATTTTCTAGCTATAATACGGATATATGAATTTAAAAGAAAATAAGCTCGAGAGAATAATCGCTGCAATAGAAAACAAACCCTGGATTGTATTTATATTCTTCGGTATCCTCATTTTTATTCTTTTCAGAAGCTTATTTGGTTCATACTTTGAAGCAGACGAATGGTTCCACTTCACATATTATTTCCCCTTAACACGTAAACCCGATGGATTTTTAACGGCGATAGTATCGACAATTATCAACTCTGGCCCCTTATCAGGAGGGCAACATATTAGTCCAATTGCTACGGCCATCTTTTTCCTAAACACAAAGTTTTTTGGCATGAATTATGTTCCATATGCATTCATGTCTCTCTTGCTTCATACAGTAAATAGTTTTCTGGTGTTTGTTTTTGTAAGAGCATTACTTTCTAAAAAAGACATAATAACTAAAAATATTTTTGCAATTTTAGGAGGTTTGTTTTTTGCCCTCTCACCCCAACCCCTACATACAGTAACTGGAGCCTCCCCATTCTATAGCTATAATGTTTTATCAGTGACCTTTTTTCTACTGTGCATCATTTTTTTTAAAATGTCTTTTATAAAAAGGCTGAAAAAATTTATTTACGCCTCAATTATTTTTCTTTTTCTTGCCCTTTTTTCAAAAGAAACTTCTGTTTTTCTATTTGCGCTTCTGCCGCTTATGGTAATTATGGAAAAAAGAATTTTTTCTCTGAAATTTTTAGGCAAACTGTTTGTTGTGGCTCTAATCATATATGCAGTGTTTCGATTTTTAGCTCCGAATATTTATTATGGTGTGGGCTCGCTTGTTAATGGTGTGGGCTCGCTTGTTGACAAACTAGTTTGGAATTATGTTTCGTCATCACTTCCGTCTTGGCAACAGCAATTGCGCGAAACACCAAAAGTTCCTGATACTGGAACCATTGTTAGCACAGACCTTTCTATTCACAAGAATCTTCCTGGAGAAATTTTGTTTCGTAGTATTACTTTTCCTATAAGGACGACAGGAAACCTATTTTTGCCAAGACAAACAGTATTTTCTATTGTCCAATTTATTACGCCGATTATTCAACCGGTGCCACCAGGAGGTGATAGCGCGGAGGAGTCACAGGCTCGACTCGGATTTTTGTATGGAGTAGGAAACGCTTTCATTATTTATCTAGCAAGCATAATTATTCTTATTTTTTGCTTAAGACAAATCCTTAGATTTATTGAGCAGAAGCAAATTGAGGATGCGCAAGCGCTTTCAACAGGACTGGCAATCATTAGTCTAGGTGCTCTTCCACTTGTTGCAATTATTTTTTCGTTTCCGCGTTGGGGATATGATTTTTATTTTGATTCTCGACATTATTATAATCCCAATGTCGGCGCTGCTATTGCTTTCCCATTTTTACTATTTGGAATAGGGCAGTTTATATCTAAGTCCTTTAGAAAAAATACATTTTTTCCTGTGATAGTTTTTATACTTTTTACAGCATGGCTTATTAATAACATGATCGAATTTAATGGAGGTATCAAACAATTCACTCAAAATTTCCAGCCAGATCGACGAGAAGTTGTAACGCAGCTTAAAAAATATCTTTCCAATCTTCCACAAAAAGTCGTTTTTTACACCGAAACAGATGGGCTTAGCGCTTATGGGCCCAACCTTCCTTTTCAGACCAGCGTTCCTCAAGCGCTTACGGTAGTTTATTATGATAGCAATCCTTTACCGGATAGCTTTTTTGATAAACCATTATTTGAGGGTCGAGGGCAAGGTTATTTATATTCAGAAGGTCGCGGGTTTGGGTATTATACATCTAAAAAAAATCTCTCACGCGTGCTTTTAACTAACAAATTTAAAACTTCTGATATTTACGCATATTATTACAAAGCAGAAGAAGTTCAGCTTTTAGATATCACAAACAAAGTTCGCGTTGAGATGGATAAATACCTGTCTGAAGCAAAAGAATATTCGGATTGGGAGAACTTTACATCTCCTGCAACAAACTTATCATTTTCGCTTCCGCCTCAAACAGAAATAGACGAAACGATAGAAGTTGATCCGCAAACTACTGCAAAATCTTTTATGGTCGTGAATCCAAACTTTATTGCAAAAATGACAATTTTTAACATTACGCCTTCTTTTGCTGTCAACGATTATTTGCAAATCGAAAGTCAGGGCAAATTAGGCATTGTCAATTCAAAGAAAGTTTCATATGATAGGTTTCAATTTAATGATGCTTTCGTTTTTGATGATGATACGACTCGGAAGTATTTAATACAACTAGGTGATAAGCTGATTATACTTGAAACTCAAAACGAGAAGGGGGAGGCACTTTTATCCATAGAAAAAATGCTTGGCTCGATTGAAGTTGTAAAACCTTTATGAAAAAAAACTTTGAAGAATATTATTTCGAAGGTTATTACAAGGGTATTGCTGATTTTACACCAAAAAGAGATAGAGAGCTTGCAAATTGGTTTCGAGGAATGTTTGAGTATATTAATAAATTTTATCCTATTAAGAAGGGCAGAGGTAAAAAACTGATTGAGTTTGGTTGTGCAACTGGGGCCGCTGCAAATCTTTTAGCAGATTATGGATTTAACGTATATTCTACTGATATTTCGAATTATGCAGTAAGATTGGCAAAGAAAAATTATCCTGACATAAAATTTAGCCTACAGGATATGCAAAAACCCTTTACATCTGATCGCAATTTTGATATTGTTGTGGCGTTTGATGTAATTGAACACTTGAAAGAGCCTGAAATGGCACTTAGGAATACATATAAAGTGTTAAAACCGGGTGGGACTATAATTTTGACAACCCCCAATGATTACGAGCACATGTCAAATGATCCAACTCATATAAATGTTAAGACACCCAATGAATGGAAAAAGATTTTGAAGAAAGTTAGTTTTAAAAACATTATTATCAAGCAGGTTACATTCATTCCTTACTTGTACAGATTTCACTGGAGGCTAAATTATGCATTACCGATTGCAGTGTCATCGCCATATGTAATTTCTCCCGTTGTTATTGTTGCTCAAAAATAAATATGAAGAAAAGAATAATAATAGACATATTAATCATTTGTCTACTGGGACTGTTACCCATACTCTGGCTAAAAGGTAACACTGTTTTGTTAGGACACGATGCGGGCCTTGCTCTTGACCCTATCATGCATTTTTTGGATCGCATCTATGTCTGGTCTCAAAGATTTAGTATTGGTACCGATCAAAACGGTGCACTCCTCGGTGCCTTTTTTATCCACGGATTTGAGGCCTTACTTGCACTTGTTGGGTTTAACCTTCATTGGGGGCAACTAATTCAGTTTATCTTCTGGTTTACAGCTCCGGGACTTACCATGTACTTTTTTGCATATAAAATGTTTCCTGATAAAAAATATCTTCCGCTTATTTCTGCTGTTATTTACATGTTAAATTTCTATCTTCTGCAAGGATGGTTTATTGCCGAACGAACAAAATTCTCAATCTACATAGCTTTTCCATTAGTTTTATATTTTGCGATTCAGTATTTACGCGGGCGCATGGGACTGGTCAAGAGCGTAATTCTAACAGGTATTACACTGGGGATATTTAATGGGGGAGGAAGTCTGCCGCTTTATGGAGGTTTAATTTTTGCACTCTTAGTTATGTTTGTCTACGTAAACGTAATTAATTTTAATTTAGAAACACTCAAAAAAACTCTCCTTTATTCTATTGGATCAAGTATTGTCTACGTATTAACTAATGCTTACTGGATTATTCCCTACGTCTTTTATATCTCTGGATTTTATAGAAGGGACTTGGCTCAAGCCGGAGGAACAGAAGGCGCTCTATCATGGGCCAAGTATCTTTCCTCAGAGTCTACATTCATTAATTTATTCCGCGGACAGGGAATACCAGACTGGTATCTTAATCCATATCATTCTTATTCGCAAAGCTTCTTGACGAATCCCTTTTTAATTATTGCCTCATTTCTTCTTCCTATTTTAGCATTTGGCGCTATATGGTTTGTTAAGAATCGCAAAGATGCATATATTATTTATCTTCTAGTTCTTATTTGTTTAGTTGGCATCTTATTTTCCTCGGGTCCGCAGTCCCAATTCGGTTTCATGTATGAAGCAATGGTAACTTATATCCCGGGTTTTGCAATGTTTAGATCCGCATTCTTTAAATTTAACTATATGGTTTGGTTTTCATATGGACTTTTGATAGGGTATACACTAGATATATTGCTTTCCAAAATCGAGTTAAAATATTTCAAAAAAAATGCTTTTATTTTTTCAAGCGTTGTCTTAGTGCTCTTAGCTTTAATTTACGTTTTCTACCATTATCCAGCTATCAATGGTTCTTTTTTAGATTATTCCCGCGAGCCAGGTAAAGAATTAACTACTAAAGTTAAAGTTCCACATTACATATTTGAATTTGGAAAATGGATTAACGATCAGGATCCAAGCGTAAGATTTCTTGTGATGCCTCAACTTGGGGATACATCATACATTTCCTACGAATGGAAGTATTGGAGCATTGCTCCACCAACTAGTTTACTCTCAAGAAACTCATTTGTGCACAATACTGCACTAGTTCCGGAAAGCGAGAGGACGTTGATGCTTGAAATGTATGCTGCGTTTTTAAGAGGAGACATGGAAAGCTTTTCAGATTTTACTGAAGTTTTTGCTATTGACGCAATTGTAGTTCAGAAGGATTATGACTGGAAGAACCTTTCATGGGGCACTGTGAAACCTGAAAAATATGAAAAAGTACTTCAATCACATCCAGAGCTTTTCCAAAAAGAAAGAGCTTTTGGAAAATGGGAAGTGTATAAAATAAAAGAAAGGACACAGTCTTTAAGGGTAAATTCCAGTACCAAATTAAGTCTTCTGCAGGGAAAGCTTGGTAAAGTTGTTTCGTTTCCATATTTTGTTCCTAAGTCTCCATTGTTTATGAGTGATCTTGAGGAAAAAAATACTGATTATTACGCCCAAAATGCAACTGATATATATTTGGCTCCCGAGTGTATTCAGTGCGACCTTGAGTATAAAGAGGAAACATTTAAATACTATAATCCCAAGCTTCTTCCAGGATCAATTCTGTATCCTCTTGTAACTTTCCGTGAACAGCAAGTCAAAGCTTTGTCACGCGACTTCTTGTCCCTTATCAACTTCTATATAACAGTATCTAACAGAAGAATCATTGAGATTAAATGGATGGTTGATACAAGAAATAGAATAGAGCAGATACTGCCTACAATAGAAAGATATAGGGAAGTGCTGCGACAACTTGTACGGGAATTAAAACAAAAAGATAGCGCTATGGTAGAAAATAAGGCAGCACAAAGGGTATTGAATAATATTGTCCAACAGGTAAGCCTGGTTGACTCAATCTATAACGAACCCATAATGAGTATATATCAACGTCAGGCACTTTCAGCAGCTTACAATGAAATTATTGAGATTGAGAGACTTTCAAAGGAGAAAATGTGGGTTACTGAAGATATGACAAATAAAAGATATATTTATGATCTTCCTCTTACAGGAGATTATGAAATATATGTAAAGCGCGGAAGCTTGACTAATCCTAAGAACGATTCTAAAGAAACGACAATTACATTTAAAGATTCATCGGATGTTTTAAGTCCGATTAAAACAGTTGGTGATTGGCTATCATTTGGAAAGATTAGTCTGACCAATAAAAAAACTTTTATAGGATTAAAAGATGGCACAATGTCAAATTTAATTGATTCGATATCTCCAACTTTTCCTGATGGAAAAGAGGGGATAATTATGGACAAGAATAATGCTACCTTTACAACTGACAGCTTAAATAAATGCTTTTATTATCAATTCCATGATTTAGATTATTTAAATACTCAATATGTTGTTTCTTTCTCCTACAGGAACTTCTCAGACAAAAATACTTTAAGCTTCTTCAATCAAGCTGAGGGTGAAGAGTTCTTAAGGTACAGCGCAAAAAATTCTTCACTTGCAAGCTTTAGATATCTTAATAAATTCATCAAGTTAATTACACCAAAAGACGGAAATGTAAGACTTGTTTTTTGTAATGGATTTTTGTCCATAAATGAAATTGGCAATTATCAGAAACAATTTGATGCGGATCTGTTACCGGGAAGTAAGACTTTAATTGATATTAAAAATATTACATTTCACAAGGTTGCGTATCCTAATGTTGTCTTATATAAAAAACAAAAAGAAGTTGAAGATTTAAATACTGTTCAAAACTTTGTCAAAAAAGACCCGGTCACGTATAAAGTAAATCTGATAAAAAATAACATGCCAGTTTCTCTTATTATGCGTGAGAGTTTTGGAAAATATTGGAGAGTCTGTGATGAGAAAGATACTTGTCTTTCATTTGATGACCGTTCACACTTTCAAACTGGTGGTTTTGCAAATGCATGGTACTTAAATAGTGGCATAGGGGAAAAATTAACACTTTATTATTACCCTCAAGGGTGGTATTCTCTTGGAACAATTATTACAGTATCAACAATTGTTTTAATTATTATAGGAGGTATATGTATACGTTTATTAGGACGAAAATAATTAGCCTTACGGATATAGCAAGTAATTTTATTCGTGAGAATGTTGCGCAAGTCGTTATTATTGTTAGTTCCTTTGTTGTCCTTGAGTTAATTCGGTCCTTTCCTTATATAAACATTATCCCCAACTATCAGTTTTTAGTAATAGGTTTTACACTTCTTTTATCTGTAGTTTTACTTAGAGTTTCTATTTCTAATAAAAAAATAATGCTGGCTGTATTAATTCTTTTCTTTCTGGCTGCAATCATAACAATATTTGATATTAAACGTATTTTAGACCTGATTGGATTTATAATTTTCGTATTAATAACACTTGCTGCAATCCGACAGATTATAAATGATCGAGAAAAACTCAAAAAACTCGATCTAGAATAAGTGAAAAATAATGCATATATCCTGGCTATTATAACTTTAATAATGATTTTAACTGCATGAAGAGAAGAATTTTTTTTGATCTTGCCCTCATCTTAATTCTAGGGCTTATTCCTTTATTGTGGTTTTCCGATGGGACAATTATTTTAGGGCATGATGCTGGGTTGACATTGAATCCGGTAGCAAATTTTGTCGACAGACTTTATGTGTGGACCCAAAGATTTGGTATAGGAACTGATCAAAGTTTTGCGCTTCTTGGAGCATTTCTAATCCATGGGCTAGAAGCATTTCTTGCTTGGATTGGTTTCTCCCTTCCGGTTCAACAGAAAATTCAGTTTGTACTTTGGTTTGTTTTGCCGGGATTAGCAATGTATTTTCTAGTCTATAAACTCTGGCCTGAGAGAAGATATCTACCTGTGATTGCCGCAACCGTATACATGATTAATTATTATCTTGTTCAAGCATGGTTTATAGCAGAACGAACAAAATTTTCAATCTACGCAGGATTCCCAATTTTTTTATATTTTTTACTTTCCTATTTTCTGGGAAGAATAAGTTTTCTTCCAAGTGTCATTTTTGCCGGTCTTACTATCAGTATTTTAAACGGTGGAGGTAGTTTTCCTCTTTACGGTGGTTTGATAATTACAGTTCTTACAATCTATGTTTATTTTGCCCTTTTGCATTTTGAAAAGAAAACATTTTTAAAAATTGTTTATTTCTCATCAGGAGTTGCGTTAGTTTACCTTTTGCTAAACGCGTATTGGTTAATTCCATACGCTTTTTATATTTTAGGGTTTTACGGACGCGATCTAGCACTTGCCGGGGGGCCAGAAGGCGCTTTAGGTTGGGCGGGATATATTTCTCAAGGTGCCACTTTTTTTAATCTTTTGAGGGGGCAGGGAATTCCAGACTGGTATCTAAATCAATATCACGCTTTTGCACAAAACTTCTTTACAAACCCTCTTTTTATTTCTTTAAGCTTTGCTTATCCAATTCTTGCTTACCTGTCCCTTTTCTTCGTAAAGGAGAAAAAGACCAAATTGCTCATTTACCTTTTTGTTATTTTGAGCCTTGTTGCTTTAATTTTTACCTCCGGTCCAAGGTCACAGATTGGAATAATTTATAATACGTTAGCTCTTTATTTACCGGGTTTTGCAATATTTAGAAGTGTATATTATAAATTTGGATACGCTTTTTGGTTTGCATATGCAATTCTCATAGGATTTTCATTAGATCATATTTTTTCTCGGATACAGGCGAGACTTCCAAAGAATCTGGCAACATTTTTCCAGAGAGTTGCAATAATTACCGTCGCAGGCTTCATAGTTTTTTACCACTATCCTATCCTAAACGGATCCTTTTTTGATTACTCGCGCGAGCCTTCAAAAGAACTTACAACAAGGATAAAGGTTCCAAAATATGTTCTTGAGTTTGGAAAATGGATAAATCAAAAGAACGCGGACACAAGATATTTAATTGTGCCGGAACTCTCAGAATCAGGATACGTTGCTTACAAGTGGAAGTATTGGAGCGTTGCGCCTCTTAATAGCTTACTGTCAAGGCATTCTTTTGTTCAAAATAGTCTTCTTTTGCCAATTTCTGAAAGAGTTTTTATTTCTAAAATGTATCAGAATTTTCTCAGAGAGGATTTTGAGAGCTTCCTTGATTTTGCGGAAGTCTTTGCAATAAATGGTATAGTTCTTCAAAAGGATTTTGATTGGAAGAATATATCTTGGGGCACTACCAATCCCGCTATTTACGAGGAGATACTTAATAAAAATCCTAATTTTAGACTCGAAAAAACTTTTGGAGAATGGGAAGTATACAGTATTGTTGGAAGGCAAAAACCGCCGCGAGTGAACGCAACCACAAGGCTCTCCTTCTTACAGGGTGATTTAAAAAATATTGTGTCATTCCCGTATTTTGATCCCCGTGCCGCTATATTTATGGGAGAATTGGATAGAAAAAATAGTCCTTACTTTGTTTTAAAGGCGGGAGAAATATTTGTTACTCCCGAATGTTTTAATTGTGATCTTAAGGGGCCCGGACTCGGACTAACTTTCTACGATCCAAAGGTTTTACCAGGTTCGTTTTTTTATCCACTAATTAGAATCCAAGAACAAGACATTAAAAGAAAGTCCAACGATTTCAAATCTCTCTTAAATTATCACCTAACGATTTCTGATAGACGAATAATTGAGGCAAAATCGATTGTTGATCGAGAATTAAATCTTGTTCGTTTACGGGAAACGCTTGATCGCCACAGGAAATCACTTGCCGACCTTAAGAGAATTGTTGGCTTGAAAGAGTGGAAGATTACAGGGAAAGAAGAAAACACTTCTGCTGAAATAACTCGAGCTCATCTTTTGCAACAGGCAACTTGGATCGAGGAGCTTTACATTAATCCATTGGTTAAAACCGACAGCAAGAAAATACTTGCTGATTCCTACGAAAGGGTATTAGTTCTTGAGTCCTTGGCTCGTAACAAAGTTTGGATTACAAAAGATCCCTATAACAAGCGTTTTATATTCGATTTGCCAAAAATAGGAGAATATGGTGTATATGTTAAGAAAGGAGGCCTTGCGCACCCAGATGGTTTTGAAAAATCGGTAATATCTCTTGCTGAAAAACCGGATCTAAAAATTGCTCCGAAAGGAGAAGTAGAGGGGTGGCTATCTTATGGACTTTTGAAAATTGACAATAATAGGCTCCGCCTTTCCCTCATTGATTCAACAGTAAGGAATCTTCTTGAGGGTATAAGACCTAATCTTCCGCTTGATTCAAAAGGGATGAAAGAGGAGAGTGGAACTTACTCATTTACTACGGATAGTATAGACAAATGTTTATCTTTCAATATATCAAATTTGGAGACAATAGGAGCTCGATATATGATTTCATTTCAGTATAGGAACCTTACTGACAGAAAAGACTTAAGTTTTTATTTGACCTTTCCCGGACAAAAATTTCCCAAATTAGATATTTTGGGAACGTTTTTACCCAATAGCAGAAAGTTGAGCACCGAGGAAAGGTTCGTCGATCCTAAAGACAAAAGAGTGAAAATCTTTTTCTGCAATGGTTTTGCTACTTTATCTGAAAGAATAAGTGGCGAAGAAGTAAGTCCCAGTTTGATTCCTGGACAAACACTTATTGAAATTAAGGATATAAAGCTTGTTAAAGTTTCCTCTCCAATTTTAATGTTATACAAAAAACAGAGAGAACTTGAAGGGATAGATTACGTGCAAAATTTTGGAAAAGAAAGCCCCGTTTCATACACGGCTGAAATAAAGGAAAATAAAGGACCGTTACTCCTTACTATTCGTGAAAGTTATGGTAAGTATTGGCAAGTCTGCGAGGACAGAGGCAAGTGCTATCCTTTTGACGAGCAAATTCATTTTGCATCGGCTGAGTACGGAAATGCATGGTATTTTGAAAACGGAATTCAAGGAAAATTAAAAATTTACTATCTTCCGCAGCAGATGTTTATTATAGGCTTGTTTATTTCTATATTTTCTTTAGTTATAATTCTTGGAGTGGTATGCTGGGACGTTTTAAGAAAAAAACACTTTTCTTAGTCAATTTTTCCACCCATTTTTTTAGAGGCCATCTGGCTCATATTGTTTTTTTGGTCTTTGCTTTTCAAATTCTTGTGGCAGCAGGTGTTCTTCCTTATCTCAATTTGATAAGTCAATATTCCTATTATGTTTTTACTACAGTTTGGATAATAGCAGTTTTGGTATTCAGGAAGCAAATTACAACCCATTTAATACTCAAGGCCATAATTGTCCTTTTTTTGATAGGAATTCCAACTGCAATGCTTGGCCTAGCAAATTTCAATGATGCTCTGGGTTTTTCTATTTTTGTTCTTGTTGCAACAGGAGTAGTTAAAAAGAGTATTGAGGATTGGCCTGTTATCTCAACTTTTTTTGCAAACCGAGTAATTGAGTTTAACAATGGAAGTAGGAAAAAGAAACCTAAATGATTAGAATCAATGTGAATACCTTTTTAAGATCCTGTTTGAAAAGTTCCGTTTGTCATCCCGACTCCATCGACTACGCTCGGGACAGGCTGCGTGGAGGGATCTCTTTCAACAGACATTGGGTTGCATGAGATTCCTCGACTTCTCCCGCTTCGCGGGATTCGCTCGGAATGACGCTTTTCAAACACACTCTAAGAACGATGAAAAAACTTCCTCAAGCTTTTTGAGGTGTCTTTCGTCCATTCCATGGTGACAACCAATAATAATACCTCGTTCCATTATTTCGTTGGTAACAGGGCATTTATTATCTGCGATTCGATGGGGGATATTTCTAAATCCAGGCTGTTTTAAAATATTTCCAGTGAATATAGGACGAGTTTGAATATTATTCCCTTCAAGATAAGTGACAATATCAAGTCTTGAAAAAGGAGCATCTTTTCTAATAGTAAGTGGAAATGCAAGCCATTGAGTTTCAACATCTTCGTGCTGGGAAGGTAAGACGAAAAAATTATTGTATTTTGAGAAAAAATGTAGGAGGCGCGAAAAGTTGCGAACTCTTGTTCTTCTAAATTTTGGGAGTTTATCGAGTTGGGCATTGGCAAAAGCAGCTGTTATCTCAGGTGCTAAAAAATTATAGCCGATTTCTGAGAAAACGAATTTTGCATCGTATGGAATCTTGCCTAATTTCACTTTGAAGCGCTTTCTAATATCTTCAGATTCTTGAAATACAGAAGAATTTCTTCCCCAACCACGAAGAACTTTGGCGCGCGTGTGCCATTTAGGATTATTTATTAAAATCATTCCACCGTTTCCCGCGGCAGTTATAATATGCGACCCAAAGAAACTGGTTGTAGTGATATCGGTGTAGGCTCCTGTGGGTTTACCGGCAAACTTTGCTCCATAAGTATCGCATGAATCTTCAATAAAAAATAATTTGTGTTTCTTTGCAATTTGGCGCAGTTTTGCCATATCAGGAACATTTCCAAGAAGCAAAGGAATCATGAGCGCTCGTGTTTTTTTAGTAATTAAACTTTCTATTTGATCAACATTTATTACATATGTTCCGGGTTCAACGTCCGCAAAAACCGGAATTAAGTTTTTTTGAAGAAGCGGCGAGACTGTTGTCGAAAATGTTAAAAGAGGCGTGATAACCTCAGAGCCTTCCGGAAGATTGAGTAACTCAAATGCTAAAAGATTTGCTGATGATCCTGAATTGACCATTACGGCGAATTTTTTGCCAAAATATTTTGTGGATCGTTCCTCAAACTCATATGTTTCTTTTCCTGTGTTTGTTCGATGTTCGTCAAGTACCGCAACGACTCTCTGTTTTTCCTCATCGCCATGTACGGCAAGAGCATAGGGAACTCGAAGATTGTCATTGTTTGGTTTTGTCATATTATCGAATTATAACATAGCTTTAATTAATAGTTAAGTCTTTAAATATTGTATAATCAGACTCTGGAGAATAATGTTAGGAGATTTTAGATATTTTTGGACTGAAAATATTGGAAACTTTGCCCAAATTCCTTCCTCTTGGGATGCAAGCTTAAATACTGGAATAGGCAAATCAGGTCTTTCGTCCCTTTGGATAACCAGTTATTTAAACTTTACAGCAATGTTTAGCTCTTTAGGTTTAAGTTGGGAATTAATTAGTTTGATCTTCTGGATTTTACCAGCAATAATTATCTCTTTTTTGTCCTCATTTTTACTTTTTAATTATTTATTTACAAAAAACATTAAATATTCTTTGTTTTCTGGAATTATTTATACATTAAATACGTATTTTTTAATTATTTTAACAGGGGGTCAGTTGGGCGTTTCTTTAGCTTATTCATTGGTCCCTTTAGTCCTTTTAAGATTTATAAAGATAAGAGAAAATCCATCTTTAGGAAACGCTCTTATTGGTGGATTGGTATTAGGACTCCAGCTTATTTTTGATCCCAGAATAGTTTATATAACTTTAGTTGCTGTATTATTTTATCTGCTTTTTAATTTTTTCAAAGCCAAAATTATAAAGGACAAAGTCTACTTAATAGTACCTCTTTTTATTTCAATTCTTCTTAACGCTTTTTGGATTTTACCTTTGTTTATAACCAAAAACTCTCCTATCCCTGAAGGCTTTAATAGCGTTAAGGGTTTTGAATTTTTTAGTTTTGCAGATTTTTCACATGCATTGTCGCTTCTTCATCCTAACTGGCCGGAGAATATATTTGGGAAGACGTACTTTATGAGACCGGAGTTTTTGATTCTGCCGATATTGGCTTATTCATCCCTATTATTTATATCAAATATCAAAAATCAAATATCAAAAATACATATCAGAAATCAAAAAGTTAATAACAATTTAACAATAGAGCAATTTAACAATAGGACAATTCTTTTCTTTGCGTTTCTGGGAATACTTGGCGCTTTTTTGGCAAAAGGGGCTAATCCGCCTTTTGGTGAAATTAATATTTGGTTATTTAAAAACTTTCCAGGAATGCAAATGTTTCGGGACCCAACGAAATTTTATGTATTGACAGCTCTGTCTTATTCAGTTCTTATACCTTTCAGTGTCCTTTCGATTAGTAATTGGTTGATATCAAATACAAAAAATAAAATATTAAATATAAATATCAAAGATAAAATATTTTATATTTCATTTGCCCGCCTTGCCGCGAGGCAGGCATTTTTACTATCTACTATTTTATATTTACTATTCTTAATTCATCCCATACTCTTAAGGCCAATCCTCAAGCTACGCGAGGTGCCAAAAGAATATATTCAGCTTAAAGACTTTTTATACAATCAACCTGAGTTTTTTAGGACATTATGGATACCTCAATGGCAACGGTTTGGATATTTTTCGAATCAGCATCCTGCAATAGGACGCGAAGAGATATTTAAGGGAAATGCTAAAAAACAAATCGCCCAGCTTAAAAAACCCAATACAGAGAGAATATTAAGAGATCTTTCTGTTAAATATATTATTGTTCCTTATGATTCGGAAGGAGAGATATTTTTAGATGATAGAAAATACAATGAGAAAAAGCGTAGAGAAGTAGAAGTAGAATTAGATAAAGTTTCATGGTTTAAAAAGATTAATCGCTTTAATGATTTAAATCATTTTAGCAAGATTACTGTCTATGAGATTGAGAATCCGCAGGATCGTTTTTGGAGTCCTAGTAAAACTTTGGGAATAGAACATAAGTTTGTTAATCCTACAAAGTATTTGGTCCAGGTTAAGAATGCAAAGAGGGGAGACCTTCTTGTTTTTTCAGAAGGATTTGATAGGCACTGGATTGCTAGAAATTCAGAGTTTAAGGTTAAAGGCTCAAGGTTTGGGGGCGGGCTAAATAGTTTTGTTCTCTCAAAAGATGGCAATTATGATTTGGAAATTTATTATGAACCACAAAAGTGGGTTAACATAGGATTAATAATTAGTGGATTAACTTTAGGTTCAATAGCTTTATTTTTCGTTCGGAAATATAAAAAAAGATGAATTATAAGAGCATATCTATATTTTTGCCTGCATTTAATGAGCAGGAAAACATAAGAGAGTGTGTGCTTTCTGCGAAAAGATATCTTGCGAAGCGATTTAAAGATTACGAAATATTAGTCATTAGTGATGGCAGCATAGACAACACCAATAGAATAGTCGCAGAGATTGCCAAAGAAGATAAACGAATTAAATTGATTGCTCGAAAGAAAAAATTAGGTTATGGGGCGGGACTTAGATCAGGCTTTGCGCACTCCTCAAAAGATCTTATTTTCTATACAGATGCTGATAACCAATTTAATATTAAAGACATGGATCGTCTTCTTCCTATGCTTTCCTCTTATGATATTATAAGTGCTTATCGAGTTAATAGAAAAGATCCCCTGATGCGAATTTTCATTGCAAACGTTTACAATTGGATGATCCGAATATTATTTAATCTTAAAATTCGCGATATTGATGCTTCCTTTAAACTTTACAAGAAAGAGATATTTAAGAATATTCGGCTTGTGACGAATACCGGTTTAACAGATGCTGAGGTATTAATAAAAGCACAAAAGCAAGGATTTAAAATTGGGCAGATTGGCGTCAAACATTATCCAAGAATTCATGGACGGACATCATTCGAAGGGGGTAGCAGAAATAAAGTTTTTGCATTTGTAAGGCCTCGGGTAATTATAGATATACTTTTAGAGATTAAAGCTTTATGGTCGGAACTTCGATAAAAAATTTAAATGATATGCAGCAATTTGTTGAGCAAATTTATAGGAATAATAAAAACTATCAAGGCGTTGTTTTTTTGGATCGCGATGGAACGATAAACAAAGAAGTAAACTATCTTCGTTCAAAATATCAAATGCAAATTCTCCCAAGTGTAGTTCGTGGTCTTCGCATATTAAACAAAAAACATATTGCAATTGTTGTAATTACAAATCAACCTGTTGTCGCTCGCGGACTAATTACAATAGAAGGTTTAAAAAAACTTAATGATCTATTGTTCGAAACGTTAAGTAAAGAAGACGCATATATTGATGCAATTTATTCCTGTCCTCATCACCCCGAGCGCGACCATCCTGATATTCCAAAACGAGCAGTGAAATATCGAATTAAATGTGAGTGCAGGAAACCCGGTCTTGCCATGTATAAAAAGGCACTGTTGACTTATGGTTCAAAAAAAATTATGGGTGTGATTGGTGATCAGACAAGGGATGTTTTAGCAGGAAAAAAACTCTTGATACCAACGGTTATAGTTAGAACAGGATACTGTGGCGAAGACGAAATTTATGATGTTGTGCCGGATTTTATTTGCGATAATTTTCTTGCTGCAGTCAGGAGGCTTCTTTGATATACTAGACTCCTAATAAATGAGTGAACAAAAAAAAGTATTAATTACGGGAATTACGGGTTTTGTAGGAAGTCACCTTGCTGACTATCTTCTTAGTAATACTAAATATAAAACATTTGGGTTAAAAAGAGTTAATTCGCAACTTCGAAATATAAGCCACCTCTTAGATAAAGTGACTTTAATAAATGGCGATCTTATTGATCAAATAAGCCTTGTTAAGGCTCTCAAAATCTCAAAGCCGGATTATATTTATCACCTTGGGGCACTTTCCTGGGTCGCTCCCTCTTGGGATATGCCGGGAGCTTACATGCAGGTAAATGCAGTAGGAACCATCAACCTCTTTGAGGCGATGAGAACAACTCGCTTAAAACCAAGAATTCTAATTTCATGCACGCCTGAAGAATATGGAGATGTTCCAAATGAAAAGATACCAATTACTGAAGAGTCAGAAATAAACCCTGTAAATTTATATGCAGCAAGCAAAGTCGCGCAAGATGCAGTATGCCAGGCATATCAAGCCTCTTATAAATTTGAGGTTATAAGAACGAGAGCATTTAATCATGAAGGGCCAAGAAGAGACATATTAGGAGCTCTTGCTTCGTTTGCGTACCAAATTGCTCGAATCGAACGTGGGCTTCAAAAACCAATAGTAAAAGTCGGGAATCTTGAGGCACGAAGAAATTTTACAGACGTTCGGGATATGGTTCGCGCTTACTATCTTGCAATGGAAAAAGGAATTCCGGGCGAACTATATCTAATAGGCTCGGATCAGATTTATACAATAAAAGAGTGCTTAGGAATGCTCATAAGCTTATCTACCAAGAAAGAAAAAATAAGATACAAAGTTGATCCTCAGAGACTTAGGCCTACAGAACTTCGAATATTAATCGGCAAATTTGTTAAGTTTGAACGCTTAACAGGGTGGAGACCAAAGATACCATTTAAGGAGACTTTGGAGTCAATTCTTAACTATTGGAGAGACTTCATTGACAATAAGCGATATTAAAAAATGAATTGTCATTCTGAGCCCCGCATAGCGGGGCGAAGAATCCCACGGGATCTTTCGCTTCGCTCAGGATGACATAGGGGGTAAAATGCGGATACTAATAACAGGAATTAATGGATTTATAGGTCAGCATTTAGGACGCGCGTTAGTAAAACGAGAACATCAAGTTTTGGGTCTTGGACGAGATAAACAGTGTGTAGTAAAAGGCGTTAGAGCTTATTATTCGGGAAGCATATTAGATAAGAAACTGGTAGAAAAAACAGTTCGTGATGCGCAGGTTGTTGTACACTTGGCTGCTTTGACATCGCATAAAGACATTGTAGAGAAGAAATTCGAAACACTTAAGACCAATCTTTTAGGAACAGAAAACGTTCTTGATTTCTTTTCAAGATCAAAACAAACCCGCAAATTTTTATACGTTTCAACTGGAAAAGTGTATGGAAAGATCGCGCGTTTACCGATTTCAGAAGATCACCCAACGAACCCTCTTAACATACTCGGAAAGTCAAAACTTATTACAGAAAAGTTAATTGATTTTTATAATGATAATCAAAAAGAGTTCGTGATCTTTCGAATTTTTAATGTCTACGGGCCAGGACAGAAAGAAAATTTCCTGATTCCGACAGTTCTTAAACAACTTGAGGAAGGAAATAAACTTGTCCTAGGAGATATGGTAGCAAAACGAGACTATATACACATTGATGATGTTGTAAGCGCCTTCATTTACGCAATCGAAGAAAAAGGTTCAAGAGGATTGTCTATCTACAATATTTGCACCGGAAAAAGTTCGAGCGCACGAGAAATTGTAAATCTAATGAACAAAATAAAGAGCATAAAAATAAAAGTAAAAAGCGATTCCAAAAAAATAAGGCGCGATGAGATGAGAGATGAATATGGATCTTATGAGAAAGCAAAAAGAGACTTAGGGTGGGTACCTAAAATTAGCCTAACAGAAGGTCTTGCGAGATTAATAGCACAGTACAAATAATATGCAAGCAATAATTATGGCAGGTGGGAAGGGGACCAGGATGAAATCCATAAGCGCTACAGTTCCTAAGTTGTTGATTCCCCTTGTCAACAAACCATTTATAGATTACCTCATTGACCATTTGAAGAAAAATGGTTGCGACGACATAATTATTTGCGCGGGTTTCTTAGGCGATAAGATCAAAGAATACATTGATAGAAATAATTACGGACTTCAAGTTCGTCTGTCAATCGAAAAGAAACCATTGGGTACAGGAGGAGCATTATGCTTAATCAAGGACTTGTTGGAAAAGGATTTTTTTCTATTTTACGGGGATGTCTACACAACTATAAATCTTCAAAAAATGCTCAAGTTTCACAAAAAAAAGAGAACTGTTGTAACCGCAGCAATTCATGCGAGTTCTCATCCTGAAGATTCGGATCTTGTTGAATATGATAAAAATTTTAGAATTACAAAAATACTACAAAAGCCACATCCTCAAATTCCCAAAAACCCTCACAATCTTGCTGCTTTATATTTAGTGAACTCTGATATTAAAAAGCATTTATTTCCTAAGGCTTCGTATGACTTTGAACGTGATCTTTTAACAAAATTGCTTGATGAAAATGTGCCAATATATGGTTATAATACGGAAGAACTTATGATAGATATTGGAACGCCCGAACGCTTGAGAAAGGCAGAAAGATTACTTCAATGATAATCTCAAGAACTCCTCTTCGAATCAGTTTTGTTGGCGGAGGAAGCGATATACAAAGTTATTACAAGTATAAAACTGGAGCAGTTGTCTCAACAGCAATTAATAAATATATCTACATTACAATTAACAAGAAGTTCGATAATAGAATTCGCGCTTCCTATTCAAAGACCGAAAATGTCGACCGCGCCGATCAGGTTGAGCACTCACTGATTCGTGAGTGTTTAAAAAAAGTAGGAATTGATGGAGGAGTAGAAGTAACGTCAATGGCCGATATTCCCTCTGAAGGAACTGGGCTTGGATCTTCAAGCTCATACACGGTGGGGCTCTTGAATGCTATGTATGCCTACAAAGGAAAGCACGCGTCTGCTGAGCAATTAGCACGGGAAGCGGTACAGATTGAAATTGATATTCTCAAAAATCCTATTGGCAAACAAGATCATTATATTGCTGCATATGGAGGATTTCAGTTTATCCAATTTTTACCAGACGAGAGTGTTGCCGTAAACCCTATCATTTGTTCATCCGAAATCAAAAAAAGACTTAAGAGGCAACTTTTGCTTTTATATACTGGGTTGACTCGCTCGAGCAACAAGATTTTAGCCAAACAAAATAAAAATATGATCGGTAATGTTAAAAGCCGTGAAATTATGGATCGGATGGTTAATCTTGCTTACGAAATGCAAAAGATGCTGAATAATAATTCGATTAATAAATTTGGAAAGTTACTTGATGAGAATTGGTTGTTAAAACGAAAAATGGCAGAAGGCGTGACATTACCTGTGATAGATAAGTGGTATTCGGCTGCCATGAAGAATGGTGCCGAGGGAGGAAAAATATTAGGTGCAGGAGGTGGAGGATTTTTATTACTATATACTAAAAAGAAATATCGTGATAGAATACTTCATGGTTTGAAAGAATTAGAACCCCATGATTTTAATTTCGAACCTCAAGGAAGTAAAATTATTTTTGTTAGTGAATAATGGATAAAAATAAAAAAACCGAAAGTAATTTTCGAGAGTCTGCTCTTCATTTTATTGATTCTTATTTTCAGGAAGTTATTAAATGTATAGTATTACTGGAGAAAGAATCTATTGAGCGAATGATCGAAATGATAATGGAGGCTTACAGGAATGATAAGAAAATTTACATTTTAGGAAATGGTGGAGGGGCAAGTACTGCGTCTCATTTGGCTTGCGATCTTGGTAAGGGGACACTGGCGCGAGTTTATGATCGAAATGAAAAAAGACTTCATGTTTTATCTTTGACTGATAATGTTGCCTTGATTACTGCTTATGCAAATGATATTTCCTACGATGATATATTTCTCCAGCAGCTAAGAAACTTAGTTGAACCACAAGACATAGTGATTGCAATATCGGGAAGCGGCAACACAAGAAATGTTCTAAGTGCAGTAGCCTACTCAAAGAAAATCGGCGCTAAAACAATAGGGCTCACTGGTTTTAATGAGGGAGGAAAGCTTGCGCAAATTGTTGATATTCCTTTAATTGTTAGGACCAATCATTATGGACCCCTTGAAGATGTTCATATGATGATAGGGCATTTGGTATCAGCATGCATAGCAAGTATTAAACATTCTGAAACAGCAAATGGAAGAACTCGAAAAAACAAAGCCGTCCCCTTTTATCTTGATTGAGATCAATTAAGAAATAATTTGTTCTGCAATTATTTGGTTGAAAACCTAAAAAATGATAAAATTAACGGTACTTTTATGCTAAGCGTAGTTATTCCGGTTTTCAACGAAGAAGAAAGCTTAATCCAATTTTATAACGAACTAGTTAATTCTCTTTCTAATCTTAGGAAACAATACGAAATTATTTTTGTAGATGATGGATCAACAGATGGGTCTTTTGATATCCTGAAAGGATTTGAAGAGAGAAATAATCATGTTCTGATTTTCTCCTTCCGAAAAAATCAAGGCAAAGCAGAAGCTCTAACATTTGGTTTTCAAAAAGCAAAAGGAGATTATATCGTAACCCTAGATGCTGATTTACAAGATAAACCAACCGAAATCCAAAAGTTATTCAAAAAAGCAAAAGAAGGATCAGATGTTGTTTGTGGTTGGAGAAAAAACAGGCAAGATCCATTAGCAAATGTGCTCTCGTCTAAATTTTTTAATCTCACGACTTGCATGTTGTGGGGTTTTCGTTTGCATGATTATAATTGTGGGTTAAAGCTCTATGTCAGTCAAGCAGCAAAATCGCTTAGACTTTACGGTGGATTGCACCGTTTTATCCCTGCTCTTTTGTTCCAAAAGGGTTTTAGAGTAACAGAAGTTGCTGTTTTGCATGAGAAACGAAGATATGGAAAATCAAAATTCGGATTTTCAAAAGTCTTTAAGGATATTCCTGATATGTTCACGATGTTATTTTTAACAAAGTATAGCGATAGGCCTTTGCATTTCTTTGGGTTAGCAGGAGGATTATTGTTTGCAATAGGAATAATTATGCTAGGTTATCTTGCTATTCTTCGTTTCCAAGGAGAGACGATTGGGAGAAGGCCTTTGTTGTTTTTTGGCATGCTTCTTGTTCTTTCTGGACTTCAGGTATTTTTTACAGGATTCTTGGCAGATCTTATGATAAGTTTATCTCGGCAATCAAAAACTGATGTTCGGGAGCAAGAAACTACGTTACTAAAGTATCAAACCAATGCATAAATAACCATGAAGATTCAGGATATTGCATTTTTTATTATTCTTTTATTTTTAGTTTTCAAACGCGATACTAAATGGGCAGTAGCTTTTGGATTAATATCGCTTGCTTTATCTATTCCTCTTTTTTCTTTTTGGATTTTCTTTACCGCAGAACGCCTTACCTGGTACGCAGCAGCATTTTTTTTATTGGCAATAATTTTTAATTTAATTAGGGTATTAATCTAGGATTTATTGGCGTTTTTCTTGTTTTATTTCTTCCAATTTTTGAGAAAGGAAAACTCTCGAGAGACTTATTTGGGAACCTTTTGCTTGGGTTGGCTGTTATTTTTTGGTCTTTGTATATGATGTTGTCGAAAAAGGTTCACTTCCACCTCGGGGGTGAAATAGCTTTGCACGTAGGGATTTTTGATTATTATTTTTATTCCTCGTATAATACAACAGTGAGGATTGGGATTGATGTTAGTCAAGTTGCGTATGAGGGAACAGGTGTTTCGCAGTTTATTGTAAATCTCGTTGAACACTTAGTGAGGATAGATAAGAATAATCAATATATTCTCTTCTTCTCCTCGCTGCGAAAGCAATTTCTAATTTCTAATTTCAAATTTCTAAATAAATCCCTGCCTCGCCGGCAGGCGGGCCAAATCCAAAATTCCAATTTCAAGATTAAAACCTTTAAATTTCCACCTTCATTGTTGGATTTACTTTGGAATAGACTTCATATTCTGCCGATAGAGTGGTTGATTGGGGATGTGGATGTTTTTATTACCTCGGATTGGACAGAGCCGCCGACAAGGATAGCAAAGAAAGCAACAATACTTTATGATCTTATTGTTTATAAATATCCAAACGAAACAGATAAAAAAATTGTGGAGACGCAGAAAAGAAAGCTTAGATGGGTAAAAAAAGAGTCAAAAATAATATTTTGTATTTCAGAGGCAACAAAAAGAGACGCGATGGAAATATTGGGGATTCCTGAAAATCGTTTAAGGATTTTGGTCTAATTCTCTTTTGATCTTAAGTAATCGATTATACTTTACTACTCTTTCCCTTGCTGGCGCTCCGAATTTCACGTAATCCGCGCCAACCCCGATAGCAAAATCCGCAATAAAGTCATCCATGGTTTCTCCGCTCCTGTGTGATACAACAACTTTTAGATTATTCAAACGGGCAGTTTTGACAACTTCAATTGCCTCGGTAATTGTTCCTATCTGGTTTGGTTTTATTATTATACCGTTTATAGCGTTTTTACTTAGCGCTAGTTTTAGTCTATCAGAGTTTGTGACTGTAAGATCGTCTCCAACAATAAGCGATTGATGAGATAGTTTCTTAAAACCTTTTTGCCAAGAGCTCCAATCATCCTCGGAAAAAGGGTCTTCCATGTAAATAATATTAAAGTTAGATATTAGCTTTTGATATAAGTCAATAAGATCTTCTGGATTGTAAGGCGTTGTTTTGTCTTTTAGAAGATATTGTTTTTCTTTATAGAAAGATGTGGAGGCCATATCTATTCCCAAAGAAACATCCAACGATAACTTGTAGCTTGAGTTCTTAATCACATCTTTTATTAAGCGTAATGCTTCAATATTGTTAGAAAAGTTGGGAGAAAAGCCTCCCTCAATAGAGGTTAGTGTAGAAAGACCTAATTCCAAAAGTTTATGCTCTAGCAAGTGATAAATGTTTACACCGATTTCAATTTTTTCTTCAAGAGTTTTTGAGATTGATGGCACAAGGAGGATTTCTTGAAAATCTATGGAGCTATCGGCATGTTTACCCCCTGCGAGCATTACAAATAGTGGAGTAGGATAATTTATAGGGGAATTATCGTTAGAGATGAATTGCCTAAGGTAAAGGTATAGTGGAAGAGAAGATTTTTTTGCAGCTGCTTTGGCTACTGCTTGAGAAACAGAAAGTATTGCATTGCTCCCAAGTTTGCTTTTATTTTTTGTGCCATCAAGTTCTATCATTAATTTATCTATTTTTTGCTGGTTATTGATGTCAATGTCTAGTAGATTTGGAGCTATTATATTGTTTACATTCTCAACGGCTTTTAATACACCATGTCCGTTATAACGTCTATTCTCATCATCTATTATTTCGTGTGCTTCGTAAGTTCCTTTTGAGGTGCCAGAGGGAGGGGAAGATGAAGCAGTAATATCGTTTGAAAGAATTACGGTTGCTTCTATTACCGGATAACCTTTTGCGTTTAACACTTCTTCAGCAAAAAGTTTTTTGATCGTAGCCATATTTACGAATCCCTCTCGATATTGTATATAATCCTGCGGGTTTTATTGATAACATCAGGAGCAACAGATATGCTGTCAATTCCCCAGCGTATTAAGTTTCTGACGAGTTCAGGATAGTTAGACGGAGCCTGTCCGCAGATAGAAGAAAGTATTTTATATTTGCTGCATGTTTTTACTATCTTCTCAATTGCTATTTGGACTGCTTTGTTCATTTCATCAAACGACTCTGTTAATCTGCCGTTGTCTCTATCAACACCTAAAATTAGCATGGTTAGATCATTTGACCCAATAGATACACCGTCTATGCCAGCCTTTATAAAGTCTTCCAAAAGAAAAACATTTGCTGGAATTTCCGCCATCATATACAACAAAAAGTTATTGCTTCTTTTAAGACCGCTTGCTGTGATAATTTTTTTAACTTCCATAAGCTCGTTTACTGTTCGTACAAAAGGAAGCATAATGTTTAAATTGGTCAATTTCTTGTTATTTCGAACATACTTTATGGCCTCAAGCTCCAGCATGAATACATCTTTATCATGAATATATCTTGATACCCCACGGTATCCAAGCATTGGGTTTTCTTCTACTTCCTCGTATTTTTCTCCCCCAATAAGATTCCTATATTCATTTGTTTTAAAGTCGGTTGTTCTAAAAATAATTGGCCTTGGGTAAAAGGCTCTGCAAATTGTTTCTAAATCCTTTGCTAAATTACCTATAAAAATTTTTTCTTTTTTGTCTTTTATAATCTTTTTGGGATGAATTCCTATTTGTGCCACCATAAATTCTGCTCTTAGTAATCCAATTCCATCAACATTGCCTTTTGCAACCTCAACTGCTCTTTGGGGTTCTGCGATATTTACATAAACCTTTGTTTTTGTTTTAAGTAGGGCTGCACCTGTGTCTTCTTTTTTGTCGCTTTTTATAGAAATTGCACCCTTATAAACTTTTCCAGTATGTCCAACCACTGTCACCCTCATTCCATCTTTTAGTATCGATAAAGCATTTTGTGCTCCAACAATTGCTGGAATTCCAAATTCTCTGGAAACAATTGCAGCATGAGATGTTCTTCCTCCTCTTTCTGTAATAATTGCCGCAGACTTTTTCATGATTGGAACATAGTCGGGATTAGTATAAGGAGCAACTAGTATATCGTGAAGCGCAACTTTATCAATGTCTTTTACGCTTCTGACTATCCTAACTTTTCCCGTAGCTACCCCTGGGCTTGCAGGATCACCTGTTAAGATTGGTTCTGGAAGTTTTGATGTTGAGACTACGAAATCTTTTTTTTGATTTTCTATTGTTGTAACCGGTCTTGTCTGGACGATATAAAGAGTATTTCCTTCTTTCGCCCATTCGATATCTTGGGGAAAATTGTAATGTTTTTCAATAATCTTTCCTAAGTTTGCAAGTGATTTTATGTCGTTATCATCTATTTTTTGGCTAGATCCTTTTTGAGTTGTTAATCTTAAGCTTTTATTTTGTCCATTTTTACGGGTTAACATTATTTTTTGCGGTTCTACTTTTTTGATTACAATTTTTAAAGAATCTTTGTCAACAACGTAATGGTCTGGCGTAACTTTTCCTCCCACGATATATTCACCTAATCCATAAATTGCCTCAATTATTATATTTGATTTACCTAACGTTACCGGATCTAATGTAAACATTACTCCAGAAGATTCAGAGTTGACCATTTTTTGAACAACTAAGGACATAGTAACTCTTTCTTCGCTTAGATTTTCTTCGTGTCTATAGAAAATAGCTCGAGGTTCAAAAAGCGATGCCCAGCCGTCTTTGATTGCTTTTTTTAAATTTTCGCTGCCTAAAACGTTAAGAAACGTTGCTTGTTGTCCTGCAAACGAGGCGGTTTTTGAGTCTTCGGAAGTTGCAGACGATCGTACTGCAACCAATGCATCTTTTCCTAACTTTTTATAATAGCTTAAAACTATGTCTATTATGCTTTTGGGGACATGTGAGGACTGTATAATTTTTTTTATTTCCTTTGATGATTTGGTTAAGGAGTTTGGGTCGTTATAATTTATGGATTTTATTATGATTTGTATTTTATGCTTAAGATTGTTCTCTTTTATAAAAGTTTGATACGCTTTAGATTTGATGACAAAGCCGTTGGGGACTGGAAGCTTTGCTTTAAGCATTTCGCCAAGATTTGCAGCCTTTCCTCCAATATATGGAGCGAGCTTTTTGTCAACCCGAGATAGCCACAAAACAAAATCTTTTTGATTGTTCATATTTTTGACCCTCGAGATTATAGCAACTTTAGGAAAGAATCGCAATTATTCCTGGTAACTTTTTTCCGCTTAAGAATTCAAGCATTGCGCCCCCGCCTGTTGAAGCAAAAGAAAACTTATCAAGAAGCCCCAAGTGTTTTAAAAAACCAAGAGTATCACCGCCGCCAACAATTGTGTAGGCTTTGCTTTTAACAATCCCTTCAGCCAACTTTCTGCTCCCATACGTGCCTTCTTTAATTTCTACATATCCAACCGGTCCATTCCAAACAATTGTTCCTGCAGTGTTAATTATCTTTAAAAATTCATCAACGTTTTCTTTTGTAATGTCAAATCCATCTTGGTTAAGATAAGCAATCAGCAATGTTCCTTTTTTGTTTGTAGCTTTTGGATTTGACTTTAAAAGCGGAGTAATTTCTTTAACTATTTTTCCTCCAACCAAAACATAATCTGCAAAATCGCGCATTTTTTCAACTAAGGGGAGTTTAGTCTCAATTTTTGCCCCTCCAATAATAAGAACAAGCGGCCGATTTGGGTTTTCTAAAACTCCTGATAAAACTCTGACCTCTTCTTGCAAATGGAGTCCGGCAAAATGAGGTAGATATTTTGGAACGCTAACGATTGATGCATGGGCTCGGTGACAGACTGCAAACGCGTCATTAATGTAAATATCTGCAAGACTTGCTAGCTTTTTAGCAAATCCCCAATCGTTATCCTCTTCGCCTTTATAAAATCTTAAATTTTCAAGTAAAAAAAGATTATCTGATAATTCCCATCCATCAAAGTCTCCTAGTTTTGTTTTAATCATGTCATGCCGAACAAGTCCTTCGGTAAACTCAGGATCCTGAGCCTGTCGAATGGATTTTGGCATCTCGTCACCTGAAGAACGAGATCCTGAAATGGATTCGGCAAGCTCACCATCCTGAGCCTGTTGAAGGATAAATTCAGGGTGACAATTCAACCAATGGGTTACAGGTTCAAGACTCAAACTTTTGTCAATCCCTTCTGGCCTGCCCAAATGTCCAGCAATAATAACTTTCGCACCATTCTTCAGTAAGTATTCAATTGTCGGCAACCCCGCCTTCAACCTAGTATCATCCTCAATAAAGTTTTGAGTTTTGAGTTTTGAGTTTTGAGTTTCTAGAGGTACGTCAAGATCTGCTCGCAAAAAAACTGTCTTTCCAGAAACATTTGCTTTTTCTAATGCAGGCAATTTCATGCAACTATAGTTTGCAGGATAATAGAGCAGTTTGTCAATACAATTGTGTCTAAGTACGATATCGAGGCCTGATTATATCAGACTCCAGCGCCATCCCTTTCTTCCCTGTCCATCCGAAGCCCTAGCGAAGGAGGATTCCTTAAAACCAAATCTTAAGCTGTGATATGATTACTTTGTGGCAGAAGCAGGATCCTCCTTTTCCATCGGTCGAAGCGGTTACGGAAGTGTTAGGAGGAATAGACGGAAAGGAAGGATTAGATGTGGTAGTTAATTACCTAATAGATCTTATAACCAGAAGCGGATTTTTATTGGATAAACAAATAAATGCAGTTGAGGAGAAGCATCAAAAAGAAGGGGGATACAATGAAAATCTGCTTAAAAAACGACTGATCTACAAAAGATCTCTTTAAAATCCCAGCAAATTTTTGCACTTTTAGGGGAATATTAGCTAGCTTTGGTATTTTTTTAATTTTGGGATGGGTGTTGGGAACGGGCTTCGGAGACTTTCTTGACTCTTTCTATAAAAGCTTTTTGGGCTTCCATAACGTTTTCATTTTTGCCAGCCCAAGCTCTTAATGCTTCATCTTGCAAAGCCCGACCAAATGAGTAGCTTAATTGCCAAGGACTCCCTGCTATTCGATTAATCTCTGCTAAATTTTCAGTTGCTTGATTGGGAGTTTGCCCGCCTGATAAAAATACTATTCCTGGAACTTCTTTTGGTATGACGTTTAGAAAGGTTGCAATTGTTTCTCTGGCAACTTCTTGACTACTTGCTTGAACTGGACATTTTTTTCCAGAAATTACCATGTTTGTCTTCAAAATAAGCCCTTCCAAAATTACGCTGTTCTCTGCCAATTTTGAAAAAAGTGCTTTCAGAGTTCTATTTGTTGCGTCTTTGCAAATCTCCAAAGTATTATCTCCATCCATTAATACTTCAGGCTCGACTATGGGAACAATATCTTGCTCTTGACAAAGAAAGGCATATTTCGCAAGAACTTCTGCATTGGCCTCAATGCAATTATCGGTTGGTAAATTTTTTCCAATTGTTATTACTGCTCTCCATTTTGCAAACCTTGCGCCTAATTTTGCATACTCTTTTAATCTCTCTTTTAACCCATCAAGACCTTCTGTAATTTTTTCGCCTTGTGAACCAGGTAAATCCACTACCCCTTTATCTACTTTTATTCCAGGCAAAATGCCTTTTCTTGAAAGATATTCTGGAATTAAAACACCATCAATTGACTGCCTAAATGTTTCATCAAACAAAATTATCCCAGATATGTAATTCTCAATACCAGGGGTAGTAAAGAGCATTTTTCTGTAGGCTAAATTAGTATCGGGATCGGATTTCAGACCAATTTTGTCAAACCTTTTCTGAATAGTTTTAGAGGATTCATCTGCTGCCAATATTCCCTTACGACTTGCCACCATGGAATCAGCGGTAGATTTTAAGAGCTTGTTATTCATTGAGTTTATTTTACCACACTAATGGTGAATATTTCTACTTATTTTTATTCCTGTCCAAGAAATTGACAACGTTGTGACTGCATATCCGCCCTTCTCTTTTTTAACTCCTTCAAGATCAAACCATTTATTATCGTGAGTTATAACTGATACTGAAACGAAGCAATCCTTCTTTTTTCCGGAAACCAAATCATCAATGCCCCAAATCTTCGTATACTTTGATTGAATCTTTTTATCTCCAGACCATCCTCTTCCTTCAACTGCAGAGCCCAACGCTTTTCCGGCAACAGCTGCCAATATTCCCTCCTCAAATCCACCGCTTCCTAACACTAAATGAATTCCCTTTTTGTGAGTTTCAGGATCTAAGCAAGACAAAACTGATGGTAAAAAATCACCGGCCGAAATTTTGATTACATTTACTCCAAATTTCTGGCAAGCATTTATGTAATGTGCGTTTCTAGTGCGATCCATAATAACTACATTTATTTTATAAGGCTCTACTTGAAAAGTTTTTAGGACTTGCGCCAAATTTTCTTCGATAGGTTTATTTATAGAAATCTTATTCTTAAGTTGAGGTGGTCCAAACAATTTATCCATATAATCTGTATCCGAAGGCGTACCCATTAGTCCCTTATGGGAAGAAACAGCTATTACGGAAACTGCCCCAGGAGTATTTAATTTTGCAGCTTTTGATCCTTCTACGACATCGTTAACCATATCTAATTTTAAATTCCCGCTACCAAAAACCCCTTCCAGAGTTGGCAAGGCCTCTCCATACTGATGGATGTGTTTTCTGCCCTCAGACCCGACAACCTCTAAAACAAATGGCACATCAGTCAAGGAAGTTCGCATAGCATCTACTCCTGCTTGATCAATTATTTTTTCCCTTTTAATGGATTCTTCCTCAGTTAATAAATCAAATGGTGTAAAACCGCTATCCTTTATAACTTTTGAAACACTTAATGCAGTAAGTTCTGTAGCGCGAATAATGTAATTTTGGACTTTATTCATCGTAAACATTATAGGAAATTTTTTTGAGAAAGTCCACCCTTCATCCTACTAACATTACCCCACTTTGTCATTCCGACTAAGTCCGTCAGCTGACGGACGCATGGAGGAATCTCTCTCAACTGGGCTTGGGTTATAAAAAGATCCCTCGACTTCGGGACGCACCGTCTGGTACATCCCTTCGCTCGGGATGACATTTGAAGCAAAACTGGGGTAATGTCAGTGGTAAGTGACCTTGACAACTATCATTTTTTCGTGATATTGTGCTTGTAATGAAAAATCATTTTTTCAAGTTTTTTGTCTTTCTTCTTGTTCTCTTCTCTTTTAGTTTATTTATCCCTTCTATACCAGTCTCTGCAGGAAATCGATCTGCGGAATCCGACACAGAAACGCTTGGGAATGTTGTATTTAGTGAACCTGTCTTTGTTGAAGAAATACTTACTCTTACGCGAGGGAGCAAACTGAAAGTCATACTTCTTGAGAGTGACTTTCTTTTGGGTTCAACGGTCATTCATGATTTCTATCCACTATCCTCGCAAACAGAGGCGGTAGACATCGAAAGTGATTACATCATGTTCCGTCTGGGTGCTCTTCGAGATATGCTTAATGAACAGTCAGCATTGTCAAAGGAAGAGCAGCAAGAACTCGTACCCCAATTCCAAGCAGCTGAGAAACTAATTAAAGAAGGGCATAAAGAAAAGCTTCGCATTTCTAAAGCAACATTCTCAGGAAAAAAGTCAGAGCTCGAAAAAATAAACAAGAAAGCGAAGGCGAAAAGCGTTGATGTGCTTGATGTAGGAAGGAAAATTGATAAGGAAGGAAAACACAAAGAAGTACCAAGAAATAAAATTTCTGATGGCGTACAAGTAGTATCTTTAGCTGCAACAGGCGCATTATGGATGCCAAATTCTGGCACATCTCTCATAGGCGTATCGTCTCTGGGTGGAAGATTTGCAAGACAGTATATGAAATGGAACACGATGGCCCTTGCTCCAGAAGATACCTATGAGCATGATTTTTTCTTATATAACTACGATGGCCAGACGTATTTGAATGGCGCAAGTACGGCATATCCGAACTGTTTCCCTGTGGTAACGTACGCATCCACTTCCTGGCCTGCAGATGCAAAACCTTACCTAGATAGCAGGAATGATTTGGCGAATGCAAGTATTAGTTGTAAAACCGACGAATTGTCTTATACGATTGGAGCCGCGCGAGGAGACAAACTGGTAGCGGGTACTACATACAATAATTACATTAGGACTACCGATGGGAATGCAACCAGCGATAAGTTCAAGCTTACTGCTCAGCTTGGTTATAGAACGGTTGACAACTGCTATACTACGTGGTGTAGTTGGTCAGAGTCTCAGGTTTTCTTGGTATCTGCCTGGAGTACCATGGTTCCTGGTACTCTAAGCTGGACATACACCGACGGTAAGCCAGTTGCACCATCCAACGTGTCGGTAAGTGATCCAACCAGCAGCAGTCTTCGGGTAAACTTTAAGGATAATGCCACCAACGAGACTGGCTTTAAGGTGGAGCGAAAGACTGGTACAGGAGGAGCTTGGGGTCAAGTGGCGACTTTTGGAACTCTAGTTAATGCTGGGAATTGGTATTGGATAAATACTGGTTTGGCCTCGAGTACCACCTATTGCTATCGCCTGCGAGCCTATAATGCTATCGGAGATTCATCGTATTCTAATGATGCTTGTGGCACAACCAGCGCGGGAACCTCACAATCAGAAGTTATAGTGGATGACCTCTCCAGTGGCTTTATTCGTGGTGGTAGCTACTGGGCAGAAGCAAACATTGGCTACAATGGTCATATGTATTGGACATATGTAAATGGTAGTATAGTTGACAGTTGGGGTGAATGGTTTGCTAATCTTGACGGAGGCAACTATGAAGTATACGCCTTTATTCCTAGTAACTATGCCACTACCGCAAGTGCTAAATATGAAATTTACAATACAGGGGGTACAGCTACTCGCAGCGTTAATCAAAATAATTACTATGACGTTTGGGTATCACTTGGAACATATGGTTTCTCTTCAGGTACTACGCGAAGGGTTAGACTCACAGATGCCACAGGTGAGACGAATTATAATCTCAGAGTTGGTTTCGACGCAATCAAATTTGTGCCTCGGTAGAAAATGAAACACATCACACTTGACAATCTCTTTCTCTTTTTATTAACTGTTACGCTTCTTTATCTGACCTTACACATCCCGCAGATTATCTATCGCCAAGAGGATTTTCGTCATGTTGAACAGGGACTGCCCCTTCCCTTTATTGTCCAGGGTCAAAGAATTACTCCTCCGTTACCTTGGCAGACATCCTTTGAAACTCCCCGTGAAAATCCTACACGAATTATCTGGCACAATTTCTTTGTTGATGTATTACTTGTGCTTGGGCTATTAAAGTTCTCTACGAGATTTTATTATCCTAACAAAATTATAAAGTTTATGCAGTACACGCTTCCTCTTGGAGTATTTTTATTCTACCTTTTCACTTTCTTGTTAATTGTGATCGGAAGTATATGTTGTACGCCAAAGGTACACCTAGTAGACCCGGCATTAAAAGACTCCAATATAAAATACAATATAGAACAGCAAGACAATAATCCATCTTTTCATTAGCAGACATGGTTCTAAAAAAACGCAAACAAATTATGATCCATCTGGGAACATTCGTTCCTCATCCGGCATACTGCCAGACCTTCTCTTTAATCAACAATTTTTGGATACTGGAAGCAATATATGAGAGGACATTTTATTTTAGTATTTTAGGGACGGCCCTGTTTATACCCAACGTACATAGGTTTGCAAGTTTCCGAAAAATAAAAGATTGCTAAATCAATCTAATCAAAAATTAAAAGTTGCAAATTCATGTTGGATTGGTATAGCATTTTAGGGACGGTCCTGAGAGTGGCTGATAGGGCAGTCCAAGAATTGCATAGTTTATTTTAATCACAAATGAAATAGATATGTTACTAATACGAATTTCGCGGTTGTCATCCCGACCAGCGTGGAGGGATCTCACACAACAAGATTTGGTAAGAGAGATTCCTCGACGGAGTTTACACTGAGCGAAGCCGAAGTGCTCGGAATGACAGGGAATGCGAAACTTGTGACTAATTTAAAAATTAAACAGTAGAATGATTGAAAACTATGTTAATTTTAGATTGCTACGACAATTAGTCTGAGGACCGTCCCCAACGTTTTGAAACACTAATTTCAAGAACTCCAAACAATTGTCAGGTTGGCGTCAGGAAAAAAGTCAAGCGAATTTTCGTGATTGGTATATACTTTCACAATGGTTATTGGTGGCGTTAAAGAAATTAAAATTGGAGAAAACAGGGTTGGAATAACTCCTTATGGGGTAAATTCTCTTGTTATGAGCAAGCACCGTGTTCTTATCGAAAAAGATGCGGGAGTAAACAGTGGATTTTCCAACGAAGAATACAAGAAGGCTGGCGCAACAATAATCCCATCTGCAAAAGAAGTTTATAAAAGAGCGGAGATGATTGTTAAAGTCAAGGAGCCTCAGGAAAGCGAATTTGCTTATTATAGACGCGGCATGATCCTTTTTACATATCTACATCTTGCAGGAGAAGAGAAGGTAACAGGAATGTTACTTGCGAAAAAAGTTACTGGCATTGCTTATGAAACAGTTGAGTTGCCTGATGGTTCTTTGCCTCTTTTAGCGCCAATGAGTGAGGTTGCTGGAAGGATGGCTGTTCATGTAGGCAGTTGGTTTCTTCAAAAACCCAATCGCGGAATGGGAAAACTCTTAGCAGGCGTACCGGGTGTTCCACCAGGAAATATTGTTATTTTTGGAACTGGGGTTGTAGGTACAAATGCCGCAAAGATGGCTGTAGGTTTGGGAGCAAGAGTTGTAATTTTTGGTCGAAATATTCCAAGACTTCAATATCTTGACGATGTCTTTGCAGGTAAAGTTGTAACAAGAGTGTCAAACCCGATAGCTATTCAGGAAGAAGTTTATGCAGCGGATCTTATAATAAGCGGCGTACTTGTAACTGGAGCAAAAGCCCCAAGACTTATTACAAGAAAAATGTTGCCAAAAATGAAAAGAGGAGCAGTGCTTGTGGATGTGTCAATTGATCAAGGGGGTTCATTTGAAACATCGCGTCCAACTTCGCATAAAGATCCTATATATGAGGTAGATGGAATTATTCACTACTGTGTAACAAATATGCCAGGCGCCGTTCCTTATACCTCTACTCTTGCTCTGACAAATGCTACGATAAAATATGCGCTTGATCTGGCAAATAAAGGAGTAAAAAATGCAGTAAAGGATCCTGCTCTTGCAAAAGGAGTAAATACTATAAATGGAAAGTGTACGTATAAGGCTGTTGCTGAAACATTTAATCTTCCCTACACTCCTTTGGAAAAAGCTCTATAGCAAACTGTTTCTTAGCTTGTTTGACATGGAAAGTAATATTGTTATATACTTTCACAATGGTATGAAGAAACAAAATGTTCATCATAATTTATCAGTGGCTGCGCTTGTAAAAAAAGCTATTAAGAATAAGGAAGTAGTCGCTTCTAAAACCGGAGCAGTGGTTGTTTATACTGGAAAATATACTGGCCGTTCTCCAAAAGATAGATTCATTGTTGACACCCCACAGGTTCATGATCAAATTGATTGGGGCAAGATAAATATGCCAATGGATGAGAAGCATTTTGAAAAACTGTATAAGAAAATCAACCAATTTTTATCTCTCCAAGAGGATCTTTATATCTATGACGGATTCGTATGCGCGCAGGAGCAATATAAAATGCATGTTAGGGTAATTTCAGAGTTTGCATATCAGTCGCTTTTTATTCAACACCTGCTTCGGCGTCCAACACAAGCGGAGCTTAAAACACATACACCAGCCCTAACTATTCTTTGCGCTCCAAGTTGTTTTGCGGATCCTAAAACAGATGGAACAAACTCGGAAGTGTTTATCGTCGTTAATTTAAGCAAAATGGTTGTACTTATTGGCGGAACAAAGTATGCGGGGGAGATTAAAAAATCAATTTTTGCGGTTATGAATTATCTTTTGCCGCAAAAAAAAGTTTTGCCTATGCATAGTTCTGCAAATATCGGTCAAGACGGAACAACGGCTTTATTTTTTGGGCTTTCGGGAACTGGCAAAACCACACTTTCTGCTGATCCAGAAAGAATGCTGATTGGTGATGACGAGCACGGATGGTCCAAAAACGGCTTATTTAATTTTGAAGGAGGATGTTACGCAAAATGCATAGACTTAAAGAGGGAAAGCGAACCGCTAATTTGGAATGCAATTAGACATGGGGCGCTTATAGAAAACGTTAAAGTAATGCCTGATGGAACTTTAGATTTTGCAGATAAAAGCATTACCGAAAATACTAGAGCCGCATATCCATTGGAATATATCGAAAAAGCAGTACTAACTGGCATTGGAGGACATCCTAAAACTATAATTTTTCTCTCCTCTGATGCATGGGGCGTTTTGCCACCTATTGCTAAATTAAATCATAATGCCGCAATATATCATTTTTTATCTGGATACACATCTAAGCTGGCTGGGACAGAAAGAGGAGTTATAACACCTTCCCCAACGTTTTCTGCTTATTTTGGAGCTCCTTTTATGCCGCTTAAACCAATTGTTTACGCGAATCTCTTGAAATATTATTTAGACAAACACAAGAGCGAAGTTTATTTAGTTAACACGGGATGGATTGGCGGAGAGTACGGAGTTGGCAAAAGGATTAGTATAAAAGATACTAGAGCAATTGTGAGAGCAGCTCTCTTGGGAAAAATAAATGGAACCTTTCGCCATGATAAAATTTTTAATCTCTCCGTGCCAACAGAAATCCATGGCATAAATAGTGATATTATGAATCCTAAGAGTCAATGGTCAGACAAGAAAGATTATGAAAGCAAAGCGCATAGATTAGCATCCCTTTTTGTAGAAAACTTTGCAAAATTTAAGGACATTCCAAAAGAGATCATTGATTCAGGTCCAACTCTATGATGATATCAAAACGACTTGAGCATATTTCTGCGTCTCCAACACTTGCAATTACTGCAACAGTGAATAAGCTAAAGAGTGAGGGTAAAGACGTTATTTCTTTTGCTGCTGGCGAGCCAGACTTTGATACGCCAAAGCATATTAAAAAAGCAGCTATAGATGCAATAAATCAAGGGTTTACAAAATATACTGCAACAAGCGGTATCATGGAATTAAAACTGGCAATATGCGAGAAGTTTAAAAAAGATAATAACCTGACGTACAAACCTGAAAATATATTAGTTTCAAATGGGGCAAAGCAATGTTTGTATAACGTTATTCAAGCTTTGGTAAACCCAAACGATGAAGCGTTAATCCAAATACCGTATTGGGTAAGTTATGAAGAAATGGTAAAGCTGGCAGAGGGCAAGTGTATATTTATAAAACCAAAGCAAGGGTTAAAGATTACGGCAGAGCAAATAGAAAAGGCAATTACTCCTAAAACAAAAATTTTTATTCTTAATTCGCCTTCTAACCCAACTGGCGTTGTTTATGATAAAAAAGAATTAGAGGAAATTGCTCGGGTCTGTGTTAGGCACAATATTATTGTTATAAGCGATGAGATTTACGAAAAATTAATCTACGGGAAAAAACATTACAGTATTGCAAGCTTTAATAGTGAAATAAACAAACTAACAGTGGTAGTCAACGGTGCGTCGAAAAGTTATGCCATGACTGGATGGAGAATAGGTTATTGCGCGGGACCAAAAGAAATTATTGAGACTGCTTCCTCTTTGCAGGATCACTCAACATCAAATCCGAATAGCATTGCACAAAAAGCAGCCATCGCTGCCTTAACTGGAAGTGATGATTGCATACAGGAAATGGCAAGGGAGTATAGAGAAAGGCGAGATTATATGATAGGTAGACTTCGCGCTATAAAAGAAATAGAAGTCAATATGCCTGATGGAGCATTTTATGTTTTTGTAAATGTGTCAAGGCTGTATAATAAAGACGTTACGGGTTCAGTTAGCTTTTGCACTGAGTTTCTTAAACAATTCTTTGTAGGAGCTATTCCTGGAAGCGCATTTGGGGACGACCGTTATATCCGAATAAGTTTTGCAACAAGCCTTGAAAGTATTAAGGAAGGGTTGCAAAGATTAGAGAAATTCGCTAATGTATTAAGCACTGGTAAATAAATGATGTTACGCAACTCTTGTCATTTCGAGCATGCCGAGAAATCTCTCTCACCCTAGTTGCGAGAGATCCCTCGTTTCACTCGGGATGACAGTGTGTGGTGAATAAACAATGAATAATAATCCTTGGATAAGAGCAAAGCAGCAGTTAACTCAAGCTTGCGAAAAATTGGGACTTGATAAGCTGCTTTTTACTATACTTTCGGAGCATGATAAAATTATTGAAGTGTCTCTGCCAATTCAAATGGAGGATGGTTCAATAAAAGTCTTTAGAGGATACAGAGTACAGCACAGCAACATTCAAGGTCCATACAAGGGAGGTCTTCGTTATCACCCCAAAGTTGACATGGACGAGGTAAAGGCTTTGGCATTTTGGATGACCATGAAAAATGCAATTGTTGGTGTGCCATTTGGTGGGGGGAAAGGTGGAATTGCTCTTGATCCAAAAAGCTTGTCAGAAGTTGAGCTTGAAAAATTAACAAGACAATTTACCAGAAAACTTTTTGATGTTATTGGTGCGTATAAAGATATTCCGGCCCCGGATGTGAATACTAATTCTAAAATTATGGGATGGATCGTAGATGAATTCAAAGCTCAAAGTGAAAAGTTAAAAGTTAAATATAATGAAGCTGAGCTTAGGGCGGTTGTGACGGGAAAACCGATTGATAGGGGGGGGTCGGAGGGAAGGGTTGTGGCAACAGGTTTTGGCGGAGTGCAAGTTTTACTAACACTTCTTAAAAAACTTGGAAAAAGTCCAAAAGGATTGACTGTTGCAATTATGGGCTTTGGAAATGTAGGCAGACATATTGCACATTTCCTCAAAATTGAAGGATTTAAGATTGTTGCACTAAGTGATTCAGGGGGTGGAATATATATCCCTGACGGGATACGGGACACAGAAGAAATAAATAAGTATAAAGAAGAAAAAGGGTTCTTATCTGGATGTTATTGTGTGGGATCGGTATGTGATTTTAACAACAAAGACAAGCTTGGAGGCCGCGATATTATTAAACCAGAGGATATTTTGGAGTTGCCAGTAGATATTCTGGTGCCGGCGGCTCTTGAGAATGTCATAACTCACGAAAACGCAGATAAAATAAAAGCAAGTATAATTTTAGAATTGGCAAATGGCCCAACTACACTTGAGGGAGATATGATTCTTAATAAAAAAGGTGTTATAGTAATTCCAGATATTCTGGCTAACTCTGGTGGCGTGGCAACAAGTTACTTTGAGTGGTATCAAAACTTGCATGATGAGCATTGGACAGAGGACGAAGTCCTTAAAAAACTTAAAGAAAAAATGGAGATTGTCTTACAGGAAGTTTACGAGGTAAGCTTAGAATACAAAACAACACTTCGCGAGGCAGCATACATACTAGCTTTAAAAAGAATAGAAAAAATTTGGAAGAAACAAAAATCTAGCTAATCTCCTATAAACCAATAAATTGGCCTTTGTGGTATCATAAAGATATTCTTTTTCACGCTAACAATGACGAATGCGTGAGACATCTGTTTGATCTTTCAGAAAAATAGTATTTATGAGTAAGCCTTTGTTTGTATTCATGGATGATTAATTGGAGTAGATCTAAAAGATCGGGGCATGGACAAGAAACCCAACCCCGATCTTAATGCGCTTATATTATACAACAAATTGTCAACTATTTTGTCAAGAGGCAAAATGGAAGGAATTAAAAGATTATGTTAATAGGGATAGATGGGAATGAGGCTAATGTAGAAAAAAGGGTGGGGATTGGAGAATACGCATTCGAATTGTTGCGACAATTCTCAAGTTCAAAATTCAAAGTTCAAAATTCAAAGTTTCTTATCTACTTAAAAGATAAACCCAGAGGAGATTTTCCTAAAGAACGAGAGGGTTGGAGGTATCGAATTGTAGGGCCAAATAAGTTGTGGACGCAGTTTGCTTTACCTTTTAATTTGTACTTCACAAAACCAAGGCCGGATGTTTTTTTTACACCATCGCATTACGCTCCTCGTTTTTCACCTATTCCAACGGTGATTTCCATTATGGATTTATCTTATATTCATTTTCCTGAAATGTTTAAGAAGTCAGATTTATATCAACTCCGAAATTGGACAGCGTATTCTGTGCGTAATGCGAAAAAGATATTAACGATCAGCAAGGCAAGTAAAAATGATATAATCAAAGTATATCAAGTGCCAGAGAATAGGGTGGTTGTTACTTATCCAGGGGTTAAGAAATTTTCAATTTTCAATTTTCCCGCTTCGCAGCGAGGCGAGCAATTTTCAATGAAATCACAATTTTCAAATTTTAAAAAAATAAAAGAAAAATATGGGATCAGGGAGAGTTATATTTTGTTTGTGGGGACTTTGCAGCCAAGAAAGAATATAACTCGTTTGATTGAAGCTTTCAGTCATGTCATCCTGAGGAGCAAAGCGACGAAGGATCTAGATTCTTCGGCTACGCCTCAGAATGACATGGATTTAATAATCGTGGGCAAAAAAGGTTGGCTTTATGAGGAGATTTTGGAAGCACCGAAGAAATTTGGAGTAGAAAATAACGTAAAGTTTTTGGATTTTGTACCAGACGAGGATCTTCCTCTTCTTTATAAAAATGCTATATGTTTTGTTTTGCCGTCTCTTTACGAAGGGTTTGGATTGCCGGTTTTGGAAGCTATGCAATACGGCTGCCCTGTTATTACGAGTAATGTAAGCAGTCTACCCGAGGCAGGAGGAGATGCAGCGCTTTATTTCAACCCAGAGGACATATCTGATATAGCTGCCAATTTAAGATTGATGATCACGAAGCCACAATTAAGAAAAGAACTTATAAAAAAAGGTTACCAGCAGGTAAAGAAGTTTTCTTGGGAGAAAACCGCAAACGCAACATTAAAGGCCCTGACGGAGGTTGTAAATAATGGAAAGAGTTATTAGAAGAATAAAAACGATTTTATTGGAATTCGCAGTTATGAAACTGCATTTTGTGGGATACGTTCCTTCGCATCATTTTCGCCGTTTTTTTTATAGACTCGCTGGTATGAAAATTGGAAAAGGATCAACTATACATACTGGCGCGAGATTTTATAATCCATCTAATATAGAAATTGGGCAAGATTCTATTGTTGGTGAGGGAGCTGTTTTGGATGGGAGAGATAAACTAAAAATTGGTAATCATGTTGATATCGCGTCGGAAGTGATGATCTATAATTCAGAACACGATGTTCAAAGTAGCGACTTTCAGGCAAAGACTGCACCTGTTGAAATTTCGGATTATGTTTTTATCGGACCGCGGGCTATCATTTTGCCCGGAGTAAAAATTGGCAAAGGAGCTGTGGTTGGGGCAGGAGCTGTTGTTACAAAAGACGTTGAAAGTTGTGCAATTGTTGGTGGAGTACCTGCGCAAAAGATTGGAGAGAGAAAAAATAAGGATTTAAATTACAAACTCGGAAGAGCGGCGTGGTTTAGATAAGTACAAGTTTAGCAATTGTCATCCTGACCGAAATGAAGGGATCTCTTTCAACAAGAATTGGGATGTATGAGATTCCTCGACTCACTTCGTTCGCTCGGAATGACAGAAGGTGCGAAATTCGTGATAAGTTAATGAAATTATCAATAATTATTTTAAGCTATAACACAAAAGATTTAACAGTTAAATGCATAGAATCGCTTATAGATCAATATAAAAAGGAGTTAGAAAAAGGAGAGTTTGAAATTATCGTTGTTGATAACGGTTCGAAAGATGGAACGGTCGAGATTCTGAAACCCGCTTCGCCGCGAGGCGAGCAAGTTCAGAATGACAAAAGAGATTCTGGACAAGCGGTTCGACGCCCTGAGCTCACCGCCGAATGGGCCAGAATGACTAGAAAGATTACATTTATACAAAATAAAGTAAATGTTGGGTTTGCAAAGGGATGCAATATTGGGGTAAGAGAATCAAAAGGGAAATATATTCTTTTCCTCAATTCAGACACAGAGGTTTTAGACAGAGGGTTTTTGAAAATGATAGATTATTTCGATACTAACAAGAAAATTGGAATTTTGGGCGGAAAACTTTTGAATTCCGACCGTTCACCTCAGCCTTCGGCTGGTAAGTTTTACACAATGACCAATTTTTTACTACTTATTATTGGTGGAGAGAGATTTGGGTGGTTGAGGTCTAGTCCAAAAAAAATTAAAAGAGTTGATTGGGTCAGCGGTGCTTGCTTTATGATTGGTCGTGAACTATTTGACAAACTTGGAGGATTCGATGAACACTTTTTTATGTATATGGAAGACATGGAATTGTGTTTTAGAGCAAAAGATTGCGGTTTTCCAACTTATTTTTACCCTGACATTAAACTTATACATCAATCTTTAGGGAGTAGTAACAGAGAGTTTGCTGTAAAAAATATTAACAAGGGAATTTTATATTTTTACAAAAAACATAAAAGTTACTGGCAGTATCTTCTGGTTAAAACATTACTCAGGGCAAAAGGAGCTATTAGAACATGAAAATTATAAAATGGATTTCAGAAAATATTTTGTTTGTTGTAACGCTTTTTTTGCTCGCGTTTATTCCTCTGTACCCCAAGATACCCCTTTTTGACGTAAAAAACACATGGGTTTACGTTAGAGGCGAAGACTTTGCGGTTTTGTTTGCTTTGGTGTTTTGGGTTATTCTTCTTATCAAAAGAAAAGTCACGCTTAGGACGCCTTTGACTATCCCAATAATGATTTTTTGGATTATTGGGGCAATCGTTACCATTCACGGCATAATTTTGATTTTCCCAGGGACCGCTAACGTTTTTCCCAACGTGGCATTTCTTACATACTTGCGTCATATAGAATACATTAGCTTGTTTTTTATTGCTTATTCTGGCATGCGGGACAAAAGATTTTTAGGAGTTGTTATAACGATTCTTTCCATAACACTTCTTGCAGTTGTTGGATATGGAATTGGACAAAAATACTTTGAATTTCCAGCGTATCTTACGATGAATGAAGAGTTTGCAAAAGGTGTGCCTATACGTCTCTCGGAACTTTCACGTGTTCCATCCACCTTTGGCGGTCACTATGATCTTGCTGCATATCTGGTTCTTATCGTACCAATTCTAGTCAGCCTTGTTTTCGGATTGAGAAAAATGGTTTTGAAGCTAGGGATTTTAATAATTGTTGCTTTAGGTTTTGTTCTTCTATTTATGACGGTATCTCGAGTTTCATTTTTTGTCTTATTGATATCGCTATTTGTGGTTCTCTTTTTTCAAAAGAAACGTTTTGTTATTTTCTCAATTCCTTTGATTGTAGTTATTGCATTTGCTTTTTTAATTTTTCAACCCACCCTGATTCAACGATTTGGCAGCACTGTGCGGGAGACTAATGTATTAGTAGACGCAAAAACAGGGGAGGCAATCGGGCATGTCAATTATGTTCCAGCCGAATATTTCAAAGATAAGATTATAAAGCAAAAATATGTTCAAGACAAGGAACAGCTTGATACCACAATTGTTGGCAAAGGAAAGGATCTTCCGGCTTCTCCTTCTGCATTGTTTCCATTTGAACTTCTTCCACCAGAAGTGCCCCTTGTTGTGGCAACGAACGCCTCAACAGGAGAAAATTTGCCTCAAGGGACTGGATACATTAATCTTTCTCTATCGCCTGTTACGAAAAAGTTAGGAAATTTTTTTTATGAGGTGGCTACGGATCCTTCATCAACGACATCTGCGCAAATACTTATCTTTCATGGAGACTTTTTAATCAAAAGAGCGTCAGCTTATGATCTTTCTTTTACAACAAGATTCCAAGGTGAATGGCCTAAGGCCATGGCAGCCTTTGGGAAAAATGTTTTATTTGGTAGTGGTTATGGTTCTGTAGGTCTTGCTGTGGATAATAACTATCTCAGAGTTCTTGCAGAAACAGGTCTTTTGGGAACTATTTCTTTTTTTGCCATATTTTTAGCCGTTGGAATTTACATAAGAAAACTACTGCCAAATGTTGAATCAGGTATTGCGAGAAGCTTTGTGATTGGGTTTGCCGCAGGCGTTATAGGTCTTGCTCTTAATGCAACACTAATTGATGTTTTTGAAGCCTCAAAAGTTGCATTTTTGCTATGGCTTTTGACAGGAGTAACTCTTGGCGTTCTTTCGCTTTATAAAACAAAAAATATCGCTCTTGTAAAAGAACTTAAAAATGCAGCAGTCTCTACTTACGCCATAATGATTTATCTTTTTATTGGAACTATTGTTATATTCTCTCCTATGATAAGCAATTATTTCGTAGGAGATGACTTTACCTGGTTTCGATGGGCAGCCGATTCTAGCGGTTCTCTATTTGGAACAATCTATCGTTATTTTCTGGACTCTGATGGATTCTTCTATAGACCTGGCACAAAATTATACTTTTATTTAATGTATTCGGTGTTTTGGTTAAATCAGGTGGTGTTTCATATAGTTTCACTACTCCTTCATTTTATAGCAACAGCGCTTTTTTTCTTAATTGCCAAGAAAATCTTGCGAAGCACGTTGTGGACTTTTTTAGCAAGCCTTCTGTTTCTTATTATGAGCGGATATTCCGAAAATGTTTTCTGGATATCTACCACAGGGCGCCTTTTTAACAATGTATTTATACTTTTAAGTCTTCTTATGTTTATCTTCTGGGTTGAAAAAAGGCGGCTTTTTTACTACGTTTCATCGATTCTGTTTATGATCTTAGCCCTTCTTTTCCATGAGATGGGAGTAATTATTCCGCTCATTCTTATTGCTTATAAATCTATATACGACAACTCGACTCCTTTTGTTAAAATTATTAAGAAAAGAGAGTACTTATTTTTATTTGTCCCAATTCTCGCTTACCTTTTTGTTCGATTTATTTCAAACAGCCATTGGTTTAGCGGCGATTACTCATATGATATCTTAAAGTTTCCACTTAATGCTATTGGTAACATTGTGGGTTATTTGTCTTTGATATTTTTGGGTTCGGCATCGCTTCCGTTCTATCAGGCACTTCGAAATTTTTGGAGAGAACATGTGGTTATTGCTTTAATTATCTCTCCTATAATTTTATTCTTTCTTGCCTTTTTCTGCAAAATAGTTATGGGAAAAGTTAAGAAAGAAGATTTGAAAATTATTAAGTTTGGATTGCTATTTTTCCTTATTGCTTTATTGCCCTTTTTGGGACTTGGAAACATTACGTCTCGATATAGCTATCTTGCTTCTTTTGGGCTACTTTTAATTTTTGTTCTTCTAATTCAAAAGTTATATAACTATTTAATAAATTTTGGGAAAGACATAGCTTTTATGAGTATAGTAATCGTTATTGCTGTTTTTTCTCTTTTTCATATCATTCAAGTTCAGCAAATTCATGGTGATTGGCATACTGGGGGAAACATGACAAAGAGGTTCTTTGTGACGATAGATTCTTTATATGCGGATCATTGGTCGAAAGAGGCGCAGCTTCACTTTGTTAACGTGCCCATCAAGCATGGAGAGGCGTGGGTATTTCCTGTAGGGCTTGAAGATGCTGTATGGCTCAGCTTTAGAAACGATAAGCTAAGAGTTTATAAGCATAGTACTATTAAAGGGGCAATAAGCGTTGCTGGGACTTCTCCCTTAAATCAAGTACTCAAATTCAACGATGACGGGGGGGTTGAGGAGGTAATTCGCCCAACCACTATCCCATAAGTAAGTATTCAGTTGTTACCAGTAGGCTGTCATCCTGAGCGTAGCGAAGGATCTAATAATCTTGAGATTCTTCGGCTTTCAGCCTCAGAATGACAAATCCGTTGGGAAGAACTGAATACTAACTCCCATAAAATTTGATAATTTATATCCAATACATTAAACTTTAAGAATGAGGAAGTTGGAGATTTGGGTACTACTGCCTATTCTCCTAGGTGGGTTTTTGGTGAGGCTTTACGGGTTCAATAATCCCATTGCCGACTGGCATTCGTGGCGGCAGTCTGATACATCGGCGGTTTCCCGTAATTTCATTAAATACGGATTTGATGTTTTGCATCCCCGTTTTGACGATTTGTCTAAAAATGTATCGAATTTAGATAATGCTTCCGGTTATCGATTTGTTGAATTCCCTTTGTATAATATTGCCCAAGCTGGATTTTTTAAAATCTTTGATTATTTTACTATAGAACAATGGGGAAGATTAATAAGCATTTTTTCATCGCTTCTTGCCACACTCTTTCTTTATCTTATTGTTAAAAACCATTCAGATGCAATTATTGGCTTGTTAGCAGCATTTTTTTATACGTTTTTGCCATTTAATATATATTATGGGAGAACAATATTGCCTGATCCAGCAATGGCAGCCTCAATAATGGGCGGCGTTTATTTTTTTGATAAATGGTTAGAAAAGTCAAAAGTCAATCCAACGACTTGCTCAGGACAAAAGTCAATCCAACGACTTGCTCAGGACAAAAGTCAAAAGTATTTTATTTTTTCCATAGTCTTTACGGCTCTTGCGCTTCTGCTAAAACCATTCGCTTTATTTTTTACCTTGCCGATGATTATCCTTGCTTTTAAAAAATTTGGTTTTGGGTTCTTAAAACAGTGGCAGATGTGGGTTTTCTTAACCCTTTCTATTCTGCCGCTAATCCTGTGGCGAATTTGGATGCAGCAGTATCCTGAAGGAATTCCTCAAAGCCTATGGATTTTTAACGCTAACAACATTCGCTTTAAAGGCTCGTTTTTCTATTGGATTTTTGCGGATCGAATTGGGAGACTTATCTTAGGTTATTGGGGCATTGGACTTTTTGTATTAGGTTTAGTAAGAAAAAATGGAATAAAGGGCGGCTTATTCTTTTTTTCTTTTCTTCTCTCAACTCTTTTGTATCTCTTTGTTGTTGCCGCAGGAAATGTCCAGCATGATTATTATCAAATCCTTATTACTCCAAGCATTGCCATATTTTTAGCACTGGGCGTATATTATTTGCTAAAAGAGGGGGAAACTTATTTTCAGAAAGCTACAAACTGTTTGTTAATAGTGGTTTCTATTGTTTTTATGTTTATGTTTGGTTGGTATTACATTCGTGATTACTACAATATAAATCATCCAGAAATTGTTGAGGCGGGAAGAGCTGTTGATGCAAGAGTAGAAAAAGATGCAAAGATTATTGTTCCATATAATGGAGATACAACATTATTATATTATACAAATCGACAAGGATGGCCAGTTTTTGATAGGCAAATTGAGGAATTCATAAAAGCAGGCGCCACCCATCTTGTATTTGCAAATCCAAGCAAGGACGAGTTGAATTTCACTAATGACTACAAGGTTATTCTAAAAACAGACAAATATATTATCTATGATCTAAAAAATCTGCCTCAATGAAGACTGACGGCACAAAATGAAAAAGATACTTTTTGTTACCTATGATTTTCCATATCCAACCAATTCGGGTGGAAAAAATCGTGCCTATCATATGCTGAAGCACTCAGGATCAAATATTGAGAAATACCTTTTTTCGTTTTCGAGAGAAGATTTTAAAAAAGAGTACAAAGACGAGATGGGCAATATTGGAGTTGAGGTGGTGGGGGTCAAGAAAAGGAGAAAGTTATCTGATCCAAGAAATGTTTTTTGGTTACTCCGTCAAGAATCTATTTTTAAGACTCTTTATTTTTCAAATGATACTTTATCAGAGATCTGTTCGATTATTCACCAAAGAGAAATAGATATTGTTCATTTTGAGTCTTTTTACACTGCATTCTATATTTCGGATGTAATAAGAAATATGGGTGTTAAGCAAATTTTTGGGACGGAAAATATTGAATTTAAAGTTTATAAAGATTATGCAGATAAGGTATCTCTATTGCTAAAACCGCTTTATGCTTTTCAAGCAGAGAAAATAAAAAAAGAGGAGATAGGGTTATTCAGGAAGGCAGATCTTTGCATTGCAGTTTCAGAAAGGGATGCAAAACTAATAAGAGAATATGCAAAAAAATGCGAGATTGTGAAAAACGGGGTTGATCTTGACGAGTTCAAATTCGAGGCTCCCAAAAAAAAGCACGGAAAAAATCTTTTATTTGTTGGGAACTTTTCTTATTTTCCAAATGTTGACGGGATCAATTATTTTTACGATTCTGTGTTTAAAAACCTTAAAGATGATATGACTCTTACAATTGTAGGCAAAAAAGTTCAGACGTTACCCTTTGTTGATGATCCAATGATAGAAAGCAAAGAATTTGTTCCTAAGATTGCGGACGAATATAGTAAAGCTGACCTTGTGGTTTCTCCCTTAAGACTCGGGGGCGGAACAAATTTTAAAGTTCTTGAAGCAATGGCAAAAGGAGTTCCTGTAGTAGCGCTGCCCCAAAGACTTGAGGGTTTAGGCGTTAAAGATGAGAGTGATATTATTATGGTCAATAATGAAGATGAATTCATTGATAAAATAAAAATATTACTTAACGATTTTGATTTAAGAAAAAGAATATCTAGGAAAGCAAGAGAGTTTGTAGAAGGAGAATATTCATGGGAAGTAATTGGCGCAAAGTTAGGGTATATTTGGGATAGACTATGAAGATAGTTGATCTTTCAATAATCATTGTTTCTTATAACACAAGAGAATTTTTAAAGAATTGTTTGTCGTCAATATTGTCTAGTATTGATGGTAAGCTTAGTTACGAGATTATTGTTGTTGATAATGCATCATCCGATGGGTCGCCATCGGAAATCTCAAATCTCAAATCTCAAATCTCAAATCTCAGGACGATTCAGAACCAAAAAAACATCGGGTTTTCGAGGGCGAATAATATTGGAATAAAGCAAGCAAAAGGACGATATCTTTTATTTCTCAATCCAGATACAATAGTCTATCCTAATACTTTGCAGACGATGGTTGATTTTATGGATCAACACAAAGATGCAGGAGCAGCTACTTGTAAGGTTGTAATGCCAAATGGAGAGATAGACGATGCGTCTCACCGCGGGTTTCCAACTCCATGGAATGCGTTTTGTTATTTTTCTGGACTTTCAAAATTATTCCCAAAATCTAAATTGTTCAGTGGGTATACACTTACATTTATGGATTTATCAATAACCCATGAGATAGATTCAGCGGCAGGTTCATTTATGTTGGTGAGACGCGAAGCAGGAAAAAGCGTTGGGTGGTGGGATGAGGATTATTTTTTTTATGGAGAGGATTTAGATTTTTGCTACAATTTAAAATCAGAAGGTTGGAAAATATATTATGCCCCAACAGTATCTATTCTCCATTACAAAGGGGTATCGGGAGGAATAAAAAAAGTTTCAAAAGAAATAACAACTGCAGATGATAAAACAAGAAGGCTTGCAACCCATGCCCGCTTTGAGGCAATGAAAATTTTTTACAAAAAACATTATCTAAAAAAATACCCGTCACTTATAACATGGTTGGTAACTTTGGGAATAAATACAAAGCTATGGTTCCGCCTCTAAAAAGTAGGTAACCGTCCACGAGTTTCCAAAACTTTTATTGTTCGAGCCCTTCGGCCCGCTTCGCCCGCGTCGCCCGCTTCGCCGCGAGGCGTGCAGCGAGGCGAGCAGCGAGGCGAGCAAGCTCAGGGTAAACTCCGTCGAGAACCCTTCGGTTTTGATCTCAGGGTCGAAAGACTTCTCGATTCTCCTTCGGCAAGCTCAGGATCACTCGAAGAATAAATTAAACATCCTTTGTCAAATCGTGGACGGTTACAAAAGTAGGTTAGTATTCAGTTCTTCCCAACGGATTTGTCATTCTGAGGCTGAAAGCCGAAGAATCTCAAGATTATTAGATCCTTCGCCAAGCACCGTCTGGTGCCTGGCTTCGCTACGCTCAGGATGACAGCCTACTGGTAACAACTGAATACTTACAAAAGTAGTACTTGATTTGGCTACTTGATCTACCTATAATGAGAGTATGGCTAAGAAGGTTTTACTTATTGAAGATGACGAATTTATTCGAGATCTCTATAAAAGACAGTTAGATATAGGCGGTTTCTTCACATATGCTTTTTCAAATGGTAACGATGGATTGAAGGCTGCACAGGAGAATAGATACGACCTGATATTGCTTGATATTATGCTGCCTGGCATGAATGGGCTAGATATTTTAAGAAACATAAGACAAAATGATGCAACTAAAAATACACCTGTTATTATGCTTTCAAATTTGGGTCAAGATGAAGTAATTAAGGAAGGATTTGCGCTTGGAGCAATTGGGTATTTGATTAAAGCTTCTTTTACGCCTGATCAAATAGTGCAAGAGGTCAAGAATATTTTAGAACAGCACGTAAAACCATAATGCGAATAGGTGTTGATGCAAGGTTATGGAATGAATCAGGGGTAGGAAGGTACATTAGAAATCTTGTAGAGCAGCTTTTGATTATTGATAGAAAGAATAATTATACTTTGTTTGTATTATCTAAAGATATAGAAAATATCAAATATCAAATATCAAATATCAAAAAGAATTGGAAATTGGAAATTGGAAATTGGAAATTGAGCGTAGCGGATACAAGGTGGCATACGATTGAGGAGCAGTTGCAGTTTCCTTCGATTTTAAACAAAGAGGATCTCGATCTTGTTCATTTTCCTTACTTTTCGGTACCGATTTTTTATAATAGACCTTTTGTTGTAACAATTCACGATTTGATTCTTCATCATTTTCCAACAGGGGAGGCGTCAACTCTGCCGCGTTATTTGTATAACTTAAAGCTTATTGGATATAAATTCATTATCTCGAGCGCAGCCAAAAGAGCAAAAAAAATTATCACAGTTTCGAATTCCACAAAAAGCGAAGTTGTTGATCATTTGGGAGTTAGCCCACACAAGGTGGTAGTTACGCATGAAGGGGTATTTTCAAACTCAAAACTCTCGCCTCGCGGCGAAGCAGCGGGTTGGCCAGCCTCGCCGTCCGCCTCGTCTCGGCGAGACGGGAGTCTAGGCGGGCGAAGCGGGCAACTCAAAACTCAAAAGCATTTTTTATATATAGGGAACGCATATCCGCATAAGAACCTTGAGAGACTTTTGGAAGCATTCAGTAAAATACGAATAGATACTAATGATTACTTCGAATCAACACGAATGAAGAAAGATTCGGATATATTCGGAGAAAAAATTCGGAACAATTCGGATTTACAGTTAGTGCTTGTTGGCAAAGAGGATTACTTCTATAAAAGACTAAAAGAAAAAGTGAGAAATATGGGTTTGGAAAAGTCTGTTTTGTTTTATGGAGAAGTTAGCGATGAGGAGTTAAGTGCTTTATATAAAAACGCTTTAGCATTAGTTATACCGTCTTTAATGGAAGGATTTGGGTTGCCGGCGTTGGAGGCAATGGCAAATAAATGTTTGGTTCTAGCATCAGATATTCCAGCTCTGAGAGAAGTTTGCGTAGACGCTGCAATTTATTTCAATCCTTCTAAGACTGAGGAAATTGCACAAAAAATGACTTCTGTTTTACACTCTAATGATACGTATCATTATAGTGACAAAATAAAAAAAGGTTTTAGAAAAGCAAGGATGTTTTCTTGGGAAAAAATGGCTAGGGAAACGTTGACAGTCTACGAAAACTGCTTGTAGAAAATATTGGCAACTGTTCACAGTTCTAACACAAAAATTATTGTTCGAGGCCGCAAGCCGAGAACTGTAAGCGTTGAAAACCCTTCGGTCTTGAGCTCAGGGTCGAAAGACTTCTCGCTGGAGTTTATCTCGAGTTTACCGAGAGACTCGAAGTATAAAATTCATGTCAGAAGAGTGAACTGTTACAAATATTGCGATCTATTGACATATTGTCATAAATATGTCAAACTCAAGGTATGAGAAGTTTAGTGAGGACTACCTTAAGACTTGAGGAAAACTTAAAAAACACTGCGGAAAGGATTGCTTTAGAAGAAAACATCACTTTGCAAGATATTTTTAATCGTGCTCTTAAAATTTACCTTGAAAAAGAACACAGAAAGAAGGCTAAAAAAATTGTTTTCAAAACTCATAATTTAGGAGAGCCTTTGGATAACTTAACTAGAGTGGATTATTATACCAAGCTATAAAAGTGATACTAATTGATTCCAATATTTTGATTTATTCGATTAATATATCTTCACCAAAGCACAAAAAGGCTCAAGGTTTCTTAATGAAAAATATAGGTGCGTTTGTGGTTGCGCAACAAAATATTTTTGAAACTTTAAGAGTATTAACCCATTCAAAATTTCCTCAACCCATGAAAGCTCAACATGCTATTGATGCAATAGAAAGAATTTTAAGGGGAGGAGATGTAATTAGTCCTGATTACAAAACTTATCAAATCGGCCTTGAACTTATTAAAAAATATAATCTTGCTTCTGACAAAGTCTTTGATGCCTATCTTGTTGCAACTTGTTTAAGCTATAGCATTGATACGATTGCCACCGACAATGTTAAAGATTTTAAAATATATCCTCAAATTAACCTAATTAATCCTTTTGCACAAACCAACTAAAGTAGCTGTTCACAGTTCCGACACAAAATTTATTGTTCGAGGCCGCAAGCCGAGAACTACAAGCATTGAAAACCCTTCGGTCTTGAGCTCAGGGTCGAAAGACTTCTCGCTGGAGTTTATCTCGAGTTTACCGAGAGACTCGAAGAATAAAATTCATGTCAGAAGAGTGAACTGTTACCAAAAACCCCCACTTGACTTTCACCCTACGTCATAGTTTAGACTATACCACACTATAAGACGGAGAGGGTGCGAAGTAATATAGTTCGATAGTTCGAACTATTGAACTATATTAGTAGTTTGAAATTGGGATTGTTTCTCCACCAGATGGTGGATCACAATGACAAATTTGAGTCCAAAGTATAGCACTATGTAGTAATAGACTTTAGCTTAAATTCCAGTGAATTCTCCGACCTCTGATATTCTCAAGCAGTCTTAGTACATCAACATGCTATAGCATGCTATTGTACGAAGAGTCAAAGCAGTATTTTCAGTCTAAAGTATGCTACTACGTAGTGACGGAGTATAGAGAAATAGATAGTTTGTTTGGCTCGCAACAATCTTACAACCATGGTAAAATAGTCATTGCTTACTATGAGAGTGGCCTTAGTTTATGATCGGGTGAATAAGTGGGGAGGAGCTGAGAGAGTTCTTTTGGCGCTGCACAAATTATTTCCAGATGCTCCTCTTTATACATCCGTATACAATAGTAAAACTGCTCCATGGGCGAGGGGCATTGATGTTAAAACATCATTCTTGCAAAGATTTCCTTTTGCTTCTTCGGCTCACGAACTCTATGTAACTTTAATGCCCATTGCTTTTGAAAGTTTTTCTTTTGATGAGTATGATTTGGTAATTTCTGTCACAAGCGAGGCAGCTAAAGGAGTTATTACAAAACCTAAGACCTTGCATGTCTGTTACTGTCTAACTCCAACACGTTATCTTTGGAGTGGGTATAATGACTATTTTGCAAATCCTTACCTTAGGTTTATTTCGAAACCAGTGGTTTCTTACCTTAAGGTGTGGGATAAAATTGCGGCGCAAAGACCGGATACATATATTGCGATTTCTAAAGAGGTTCAGAGTAGAATTAAAAAGTATTATGGAAGGGAGTCTATTGTTATTTATCCTCCTATCACGATAGCAGACGGTAGAAGATGGAAGATAGAAGATAGTAATTTGAAGATGGAAGATAGAAGATTGATCTATCCTCAATCTTCCACCCTCAAAAACCTACCATCTACATTCGATCATCCATCGTCATACTTCTTGATTGTCTCGCGGCTTGTTCCGTATAAAAAAGTAGATGTTGTAATCCGTGCGTTTAATAAGCTTAAGCTTCCATTAAAAATTGTAGGTACAGGTTCGCAAGAGAATTATCTTAAGAGCATAAGTGATAAGACTATAGAATTCCTTGGAAACTTGACTGATGAACAGCTAGTAAGTTATTATAAGGGATGCCGTGCTTTAATTTTTCCAGGGATCGAGGATTTTGGATTGACAATTCTTGAGGCTCAAAGTTTTGGCAGAGCAGTTATTGCATTAAGGGGAGGGGGGGCATTAGAAACCATTATAGAAGGCAAGACAGGTGAATTTTTTTACCCCCAAAACGAAAATGCGCTTGTTAAAACGATAAAAGAATTTAAAAGTTCTAAATATGATCCTTTGGAGTGTATAAAAAATGCGGAAAGGTTTTCGTTTGGAAGGTTTAGGAAAGAGTTTATGGACATAATCAATACAATCTCAAAGCTCAAAGCGAAAAACTCAAAACTACAGCGTAAAGCTAAAAGTGAATAAACTTTTGAATTTTAAGTTGTAGTTTTACGCTTTGCACTTTACGCTTTGCGCTTTTAACTATGAAGATCGTAATTTTCGCCGGAGGAGTAGGGACAAGACTTTGGCCTTTGTCGCGGAAAAATAGTCCCAAGCAGTTTGGAAAGATACTTGGGGACAAATCTACGTTGCAACTTGCAGTAGCTCGACTTCGTCCAGATTTTGCATATTCTGACATTTATATTGCCACAGGAAAAAGGTACGAAAATATTGTAAGAGAGCAGGTTGCGCAAATTCCAGCAAAGAACTTTATTTTTGAACCAAGAGTTAGAGATGTAGGGCCGGCTGTTGGCATGGCGTTGTCTATTATAAAAAAAGAGCATCCTAATTCTCCAGTCGCAATTCTTTGGAGTGACCATTTTGTTAAGAAAGAGAGAAGATTTCGTGAAGTGTTGCATTTCGCCGAAAAGTTGGTCAAAAAAAATAATAACTCACTTATTCTCATAGGGCAACGAGCCAGATTTGCTAATCAGAATTTAGGGTGGATAGAATTTGGGGACGAAATACAAGAGGTAAAAGGAACAAAAGTTTTTAGGTTTAAAAGATTAATTTATAGACCTACCCTTGAGCAGGCGGAGGAGTTTTTAAATAATCAAAATTTTTCCTGGAATCCAGGATATTTTGTTACAACACCAAGTTTCTTGCTCTCCCAATTTAAAGCATTCGCGCCAGCCCTATGGAGAGGGTTAACAAAAATACAGGACTCTATAGGTACAAAAGATTTCGGTAAGGTTGTAGAGGCTGTATATCCAACGCTTGAAAAGATAAGTTTTGATAATGCGATTTTGGAAAAAATAGATTCAAGATATGTATCTGTTATAGCGGCAGATCTTGGTTGGAGCGACGTGGGAGCATGGGAAGCATTAAAGGAGGCGTTAGAAATATCCTCAGCAGAAAATGTCACAAAGGGAAAAGTTTTGCTTGAGGATTCGAGGGATTGTTTGGTATTTAATTATACGGATCAGTTAACAGTAGGCATTGATCTAGGTGAGATGTTAGTGGTTAATACTGATGATGTTCTATTGGTTTGTCCAAAAACCTCAGTCCCTAAGATAAAGAAATTGGTTGAAAGTATGAGTGGTACCCCACATGAACGGCTCACCTAAAATTAGTTATTACGATATAGCGCAGAGATTAATGGATGTTGTATTTTCTATTTTTTTGCTTATACTTTTTCTTCCTGTAATAATAATAATATCTATTGCAATAAAACTTGATTCCAGAGGGCCGGTCTTAGCAGATACCCCAGAAAGAGTTGGGAAAAACGGCAGACTTTTTAAGATGTACAAATTTCGATCAATGGTTGAGAATGCTCACGAACTTCTGAGAGATAATCCAAAATATGCAAGGCTTTACGATACTTATAAAAAGGGGAGTTATAAATTGAAGGGTGACCCAAGAATTACAAGAGTAGGGAAATTCATTCGAAAGCATTCTTTAGATGAAATTCCTCAACTTTTTAATATTCTAAAAGGAGAAATGAGCCTTGTAGGTCCCCGAGCTTATTATCCTGATGAACTGAAGGAACAGCAGAGGAAATACCCACAGACCGTAGATTCGGTTAAGATTGTGCTTTCTGTAAAACCAGGACTTACTGGCTTTTGGCAGGTTTCAGGGAGAAGTGAAATAAATTTCGATAAGCGCATTGAAATGGATGCTCAATATGTGAAAAGAAGGTCTTTCCCTTACGATCTTTGGATTATAATCAAAACGCCCTGGGCAATGCTTTCTGGAAAAGGAGCACTTTGAAACTTTTTAACACCACAGTAATTCTTGCAATTATAACTTTTTTAGTCCTTGCCATTTTGGGAGAAACCACTAATGTACGATTATATAGCGGATTGCTTACTGCTGTTAGCGCCACAGCCTTAACTTTAGTAATTGTAAAACATCAAAAACTTGCTTTTCCAAAAAATGCCTCTTTATTTTTTTTGTTGTTCTTAGGGTGGATGCTTATTTCTAGTTTCTTTTCAAAAGATATTGGACAAACCATTTGGGAAGTTCTAAGAACTGCTTCTTATTTTTCGCTTTTTCTTGTCGTATATAACTTGACTCGCAGAAATCAACAAATCCAAAATTTTCTTCTTATCTTGTTTGTTTCTTTTGGAGGGGTCATAATGTTTAAGGACCTTTATATATTTTTACTCGGTAAGCAATTAGCATCTGGGGTGCAATTTGCTGGAGCATTTTTATGGCACAATCAGATGGCTGGTTTTTTGCTATTTTTGATTCCTATTGTTTTTCAGCTATTCCTTAACCTCTCAAACCGTCCTATCAAATACGCACTTCTTTTTCTCCTTACTCTTTTTTTCTTTGCTCTCATATTAACTTCTTCACGAGGCGGGTGGTTAAGTATGGGTGGAGGGTTACTTTTTTTCACTTTGCTTAATCTTAAAAAAATACGAGCCCATTTTAAGCCATTATTTGTAATGATTATGGCTTTAGCTTTGACGTTTCCTCTTATTGTACAGTCTCCAACCATTATTCAAAAAACAAAAAGTATTAAAGAGGATGTTAAAAGCGAGACGCGGACAGTAAGCGGAAATCTTAGAGTGACAGCTTGGCAAAATAGCATTAGAATGATTAAAGACTATCCCTTTTTTGGCGTTGGTCCGGGTGCATTTGGGTCGGCTTATTATGCATATCAGACAGATCCTTGGCTTTATTCAAGATATGCTCATAATCACTTATTACATATTGCTTCGGAGTTAGGAATACCTGGATTTTTCTTTTTTTCTGCTATTTTGGTCACGGCATTAGTTTTAGGAGTTAGAGAAAGAAGGAGATTATTAGATGAAAAAAGAAACCCTTTGCTTCCCGGAATAGCTGCTGGGTTGTTTGCCTCAACGCTCCACGCGTTTCTTGACTTTGATTGGTCAACCATTACGCTGTTTTCGATATTTTGGATATTTATCTCTATTTTTTTTGCTGCTCTAACACGTAAAGAAAATATTATAGAGATAAGTGGAGTAAAAAAGATATTTTACCTCCTTCCTTTGTTTTTGCTGATAGTTTCACTCGTATTGATATTTGCTGAAAAACAATATAAGAGGGCACAGATGTTTATTGGGAAAGAAGATTTTAAATCTTCTGAAAAGAGTGTCAATAAAGCCATAAAGTTTAATCCCTTTGATGCAGAATATTATTTATTTTTAGGCGAACTAAGAGCCCATCAAAATCGAGAAGATCAGGCAAAGGCTTCTTATCAAAAGGCAATCTCTCTTTCTCCTCTTAATTCCGAAATTTTCTATAGAATTGGTATACTTGAGTTTGGAAAAGAAAACTACAAAGAGGCGAAAAAGTGGTTTGCAAAAGCGGTAAAACTTAATCCTTACAGTCACCCAAAACTTTACGACGGCCTTTCGGATAGCTATCTTAAGTTAGGAGATACAAAAACAGCAAGAAAAACCCTAAAGGCGGCAGTAGACATTGCCTTTCCTCTTAACGAATCTTTCAAGGGGTTTGAATATTTGTATGATTATACTGGTTTTAAAAAAGAACTTGCAGGGACTTATATTAGGCTTATAACTCTTGATATAATGCTTGGTGAGAAGGAGGAGGCAAAAAGACTTCTTTCTGTTGTAGAAAAAGATCTTGATCCCAAAAATATTACTCTACCAATTTTGAAAAAAATTCTGTAGTATAATGGGGTTTTCATGACAAAACGTAAGTTCGCCTACCTTAAAGATCTAACAATATCGCTGACTATCAAGGAGTTGAAGTCGAAGTATACATCAGCCACCCTGGGGTTTCTTTGGATTTTAATAAACCCTCTCCTTCAAATGATAATTCTGACTCTTGTCTTTTCTATCTTTTTAAAAATTGAGGTGGAAAATTATCCTTTATTTGTTTTCTCGGGGCTTTTGCCTTGGATGTTCTTTTCCTTAAGTCTTCAGTCAGGGATTTCTTCTCTTATAGCAAATAGAGATTTAATCAAGAAGGTTAATTTTCCTCGCGAACTTTTACCTATGTCCTCAGTATTTGCTCACTTGTTTACTTTTTGTCTTGTTCTCGTGCTACTTACAGCGTTTGTGGTAGTAACACTTGGCCCAAGTTTTCTATTACTTTTTCTTATTCCTGTCATAGTTTTAGAAACGATTCTTATAATATCAATTGTCCTTTTGCTTTCCAGTCTTGATATATACTACCGAGATGTGTCTTTTGTGCTTCAGGCAATGCTTACGGTTTGGTTCTACGCAACACCGATTTTGTATCCGATCGAATTTGTTCCAGAAAAATATTTTGCTTTTTACATACTTAATCCAATGGTTGGAATAACAACTTCATTTCAATCAATTTTTTTGCACACAAATGTTGCGACTTTCACGCCAATATTAATTTCGGCAGTTGAGACAGCGATACTTTTGCCGATTGGTTTTTTTGTGTTTAAAAAGCGATCAAAGTATTTTGCTGATTGGGTGTAGAGAAATTAAAATTGTATGGATGCAATAATATTACAAAATGTATCTAAAAAATATAGCTTAAGTCAATACAGACCAATTCTTTTGAAAAGTTTATTTGTACCCCAGGAAAAAGAAGAGGTATGGGCATTAAAGAATGTAAATTTGAATATTAAGAAAGGAGAAACAGTTGGAATTATTGGTGAGAATGGTTCTGGAAAATCAACGCTTCTTAAAATTATCGCAGGAATTACTACTCCGACAAAAGGATCGGTTAAAGTCAATGGAAGAGTGGGTTCTTTGATTGAGTTGGGAGCTGGATTCCACCAAGATTTGACAGGCAGGGAAAATATTTACCTCAACGGTACACTGTTGGGTCTAACAAAAAAAGAGATAGATAAAAAATACAAAGACATTGTAGATTTTGCAGACATTGGCGAGTTTATAAACCAACCAATTAGAACATACTCATCTGGCATGACAATTCGCTTGGGTTTTTCGGTCGCAGTGCATCTGGATCCTGATATTTTGTTGATTGACGAGGTATTGGCAGTAGGAGATGAAGAATTTCAGAGAAAGTGTATCTATAAGATATCCGAATTCCAGAAACTAAAAAAAACATTCATATTAGTCTCTCATAATATTACTTTAATAGAAAATCTGTGTAAAACCGCTATTTGGCTTGAGAAGGGAAAAATATTAAAAAGGGGAGATAGTGTAAAAGTTACCAAACGATATTTAAACTCATTTAGAGTAGAAAAGAAGATATTATATAAAAATCCAGAAAATAAGATTATTATAAATAGTAAGCAACCAAAGACAGGTGTCAAGTTTAAAGAAATTAGGTATATAGCTGACAACGCCAACTCTACTTTTTTGTCTCCTAATAACCATTTAAAAATCATGATTGAGTATGAAAATTATTCCCAAATAAAAAGTGCTTTATTCGGAGTTGCAGTTTATGATGAGTTAGGACTCCATTTATATGGAGTTTCGAGTCCAAAAGTTGATTTATCTGATGGTGTAGGGTGCGTTTATTTAGTCATGGATAAAAACCCAATCTCAAACGGGAAATTATTGTTCACATTTGGCATATCTAGTCTAGATGGACATATCCAATATGATTGGTTGGAAAAAGAATATACACTTTCTTTTAAAGACAAAATAAATAATAATTTCTTAAACTTCAATTTTAAATGGGTACTAAAATGAAAAAAACACATCCTGTTTCATGGGATAAGATTTTTAGAAAAATTACTTTAACAAAAATCCCTTTTCCTTCTAAACTGTCAGAAGAGTACTACGAAAAAATTCGCTATTTTCTACCTAATAAAGCAAGGATACTAGAAGTAGGATCTGGCTCTGGGGAGATTTCTGGTTATTTAGCTAAGAAAGGACATGATGTTTATCTGTTAGACCAATCTGAAGTAGCACTGAATCTAAGTAAAAGACTTTTCTCTCATTACGGTTTAAGAGGAACTTTTGTGCATGGCAATCTGTTTTCTATCCCCTTTAATGATAACGTCTTCGATTGTGTATGGAATAGTGGAGTTTTAGAACATTTTTATAAAAAAGAAATTGTTAAAGGACTAAAAGAGATGTCAAGAGTTAGCAATAACTTAGTAATAACAATGGTTCCTAGCGCTAAAAGTGTTACATATCGAATAGCAAAAGTTATACTCGAAAAAGAAAAAAAATGGGATTATGGAGATGAATTTCCCAAATATACTTTGCATAAACAATTTACAGATGCAAATCTAAATGTTGTAAAGGAAGAGTTGGTTGGCACATATTTTGGGCTCATGTGGCTTAATAAAATCTCAAGAATACCTAACGATCTCTTAGCTGAGTTAACAAATTGGGCTGAGTCACTAAAGGAGGAGAGTCTGAAGGAAGGGATCTCATATCTTTTACTGACCATTGGAATAAAAAAAGGCATTAGAGGTAAAAGTTCTGGTAAAGTGAATTATAAAAGCTTAGTTCTAGATAAAGAAGATGAGTTATCACAGGCTTATAAGAAATTAAGTCTTATAGAAAAGGAGTTAAAAATTTATAAAAACTCAAAATTTTGGAAGTTATATAAAATACTTAAAGGAATTTAGAAAATATATTTAAGGACAAAAATGAGAATAGGCCACATTGCATATACTTATAAACCAATAATTGGGGGTTGCGAAACATATATTTCAACGCTCAAAGATTTACTTAGTGAAGAAGGACATTCCCAAAGAATTTACCAAGTTAAAAGGAGAGGGTTAAAAGATGAAGAATTGCGCCAGGTGACTGTATTCAATATTTTTAGAAGAAAACCCTTGTATTTCTATAACCTTTTTCTCAATTTTTTCTTTCTTGATTTTCTCCGCGAAGATTTACTCATTGTCCATGACCCCTTTCACTATCCCCCAGTTGCGTGGCAAAGGTGTATTGTTGTTTCCCACGGGGTAAGATGGGATCGTCCTCAAAAGAGTGAGTATTGGTATTGTAAACTCCATTATTGGTCTGGAAAATTTGCCCTAAAATATGCAAAGAAATTTGTCGCAAATGATACAAATTTTTATAGACAACTTGGAATTAGTCTTAAGCCGAAAGAGGGAATGTTTAAGGAAATAAAAAAAAATAGATGGTTCATACCGAATTGCGTAGATAGTAAAATGTTCAAGAAAGTAAAAAGCAATCCAAGTTTAGCGGCTCTAAATCCAGTCTTAGTTCCAAGGAACATTGTAAGGGGGAGAGGTATTCATCTTGCGATATCTGCCTATAAAGAATTTCATAAGAAGTTTAAAGACACCAACTTAGTCATCTGCGGAGATTTTGCAGATGTTGCCTATAAGTTTGAAATATTCCGGCAGATATCTGAGCTAGACCTAGTAGGCAAAGTATATTTTATTGGGTCGGTTGATTGGCAAATAATGCCACATGTATATTCCTCATCGCTTATGTCAGTAATACCAACTATCTATGAAGAGGGGACCTCGCTTGCGGCTTTAGAAAGTATGGCATGTGGTACACCAACTGTTTCGACAAATGTTGGGGGACTTGCAGACCTGCCAACATTACAATCAGAACCAACAGTTGAGGATTTGGTCAAGAAAATGATTGAGTGTTTTGAATCTAGAAAAAGACTTTTGACACAACAGCAAAATGAAGTTCATAAAATTTATAATATCGAAAATTTTAAAAAAGCATGGCTAAAGGTTATTGAAGGAAATTAGAGATGATTAAAACAATGTTTGTTATTGGTACAAGACCCGAGGCAATAAAAATGGCACCCATTATTATGCAGTGTAAAAAATATTCCCGACTTATCTCTCCTATTATTGTAGCTGTGTCACAACACGATGCTTTACTCTCGCAAGCGTTAGAAATATTTAACATTGTTCCAGACCACAATCTTCACGTTATGGAAAAAGAACAGACCCTATTTAGCATCAATATAAAAATTCTACAAAGAATAGAACCTATTTTAGATAAGATTACCCCACACCTCGTACTTGTACAAGGAGATACAACCACAGTTTTTGCCTGTGCTCTTGCGGCGTACTATAAAAGAATAGATATAGGTCATGTAGAAGCGGGATTGAGGTCTTTTGATAAATATAACCCTTTCCCAGAAGAAATAAACAGAAGACTTACTGATGCGTTGTCTGATATTCATTTTGCACCAACGGAAACGGCTAAAAAAAACTTAATGAAGGAGGGTATAGATAAAAATAATATATTTATAACAGGAAATCCTGTAATAGACGCTCTATATTTGATATTAAAAAGAAAATGGGTTGATAATCTTAAGCAAATTAATTGGAAAAAACGAATTATTCTGGTAACTGTACACAGAAGAGAAAGTTTTGGAAAGGGTTTATTGCATATCGCCAATGCACTAAAAACATTAGCAAATAACAATAGCGATATAGAGATATTATTTCCAGTTCATCCCAATCCTAAGGTGAGTTTTATGAAAAAAAAATTAAGAGAAATAGAAAATATAAAACTATTTGAACCATTTGATTACATAACGTTTGTTAATATAATGAAAAGATCGTCGTTAATACTAACCGATTCTGGTGGTGTTCAAGAAGAAGCGCCGTCTCTTGGCATTCCAGTTTTAGTGCTTAGAGAAGTTACCGAAAGACCTGAAGCAGTGCGAGCGGGTTGTGTAAGAGTAGTTGGCGTACAAACTAAAAAAATAGTTGTAGAAACAGAAAGACTTTTACATAATAAAGTTTACTATGATAAAATGGCAAAATCCATAAATCCATATGGCGATGGTAAAGCTTCGGAAAGAATCATAAAGGCCATCCTTAGAAAATATAGATGAAAATCTTGTTTATTACCCTACCACCGTATCTGCCTAATAGGCTGCATAGAAATCGGTCTTTTGATTTGATTAGGATTTTCGGGGTCTAGAAGTATTTCAAAACTCTTCGTCATTCTGGGGAGCGAAGGGACTCCAGAATCCGTTGGAGATGCTGGACAAGCCAGCATGACGGTTTTGAAATAGGCCACACTCACTTCTTGAGATCCTGAATTAAGTTGAGGATGAATAGTGTATAATCAAAATAGATTTTGACTTTGTTTATGTATATCTATCTTGACGAAAGCGGAAGTTTAACAAAAAGCAGCGAAAAATATTTTGTTGTCTGCTCTTATACAGTAGGAGAGCCCAGAAGAGTTGCAAAAGCATTTCGAAGATGGCAGAAAACTAAATTCCCCAAAAAAATAAAAGGACAATCTGAAGTAAAATTCAATGATCCACATATTGATGATAAACTAAGAGTCAAGACGATCAAATTTCTCGCCAAGCAGGATGTACGAATCTTTTATACTTATCTTAAGAAGAAAAATATTCCAGAGGAGTATCATAGAGAGGGTAAGG
>Ga0213870_1000007_pt1 | contig 114005 bp, 112 predicted proteins | sample WICALVC2017_Meta_FD_160119 | JGI IMG/M metagenome (GOLD analysis project Ga0213870, IMG submission 160119) | Freshwater microbial communities from subterranean cave lake in Wind Cave National Park, South Dakota, United States - WICALVC2017 | ecosystem: Environmental > Aquatic > Deep subsurface...
ATCTCAAAATTCTAACAGTACCAACATTTGCGTCAACCTCAACAATATCGCCATCGCTTAATATCTGTGTTGCATTTTGTGTACCAATAATGCAAGGCTTGTTCAATTCTCTTGAGACAATTGCGGCATGAGAAGTCATGCCGCCGATGTTGGTGACGATAGCTGCCGCCTTTTCCATTGCCGGTACCATGTTTGGGTTGGTATACGGAGCAATTAGAATATCCCCGCGCTCAAATTTTTTAAGGTCTGGTAAATCATTTACAATTTTTACAACACCTTTGGCATAGCCCTTGCAAGCGATTATTCCCTTTATCTCTGCAATGCCTTCTATTTTCTGCTGGACAACTCCCCACGAACCCCAGAAAACTTGAAATCTCCCGTTTATAAATAAGGCGTGGTATTGTTTTCGATCAGCGGGGCTTAAATGGTTTCCGCTGTTCAACATTTCTACAATTTCGTTTTTAGAAAATTGCAAGAGTTCTGCGCGCTCATATCCTAACTTTTCACCAATCCAAGAAAAAAGCGGGTGGGTTAGCTGTGCGGCTTTACATACCGCATCTGCACGTTCTGTACGCAAGAATAATATCTCTCGATACTGCTCAACAAATTTTCTTTGTCCATCATCTAATTTGTTCATAACTTCGTGCAGTCCATCCTCAAGCTTTTTTCTGTTAGTCCTCATCTCATCTAGTTGTCCAAGTTTTCCCCTAACCGTAGCGACCCTAGAAATTATTTGCTCCTCTGTAAATGGGGCATAACTCATCATTTTGTTTCCAAGCCACGCAAATTTTATCAGATGATTTTTTATGGCATTTCTGAAATTGTCAGAATTTTCAGGAATTTTTGCTAGTTCCAAAATTGATTTTTGTTCCTCCGCCGCAGCAGTTTCTCGCGCAAATGCAACTTTGTGAAAATCATCTTCCGAAAGGAAAGATTTGAGTTTTCTCTCCAATGCCAATTCCAAACCAAAAACAATACCTAGTGCAGGCAAAAATTCCCGATAGGATTTGTACCATTTTTCGAACGCCTTTATATCTTTGTGGTTTCTAAACTTTTTACTTGCTTCAACAAGGGCACCGATATGTCGCTTAATAAAATCAATTTCTTCGGCGATAAGTTTTGGATTTTCACTCAATATTTGTGCGTGTTTTTCAACATTGTCTTGATCGTAAAAAACATCAAGATTCTCATATTTATAGTTAAAAGGAAATCCAACAAGTTCAGCGAGTTCTTTTGTATAACTTTCGGCCACCGTTGAAAGCGAAAAATAGTCATAATTGAGATGAGCTTTTGCAATCCATCGTGGCTCTTTTTGTAAGGTGGTGATGGGTCTGCTCTGGACAATATAAAATTTCTCTTTCGCTAACGCCCACTCGACATCAACCGGAAAATTGTAATGATTTTCAATTCGCAAAATTATTTCGGAAAGTTTCAAAATTTCTGCGTCCGACAGAACTTGTTTTTCTCCCTGCTCTTTCGAGATATCACGCCATTCATTTCCGCCATTTTTAGCGCGATAAAGTCCGCGAGCTTGTGTTTGAACATTTTTATCAATAATCCGTCGCGGTTGTTTTTCTACTACATAACTATCTGGCGTAATTTGCCCCGATACGATAGCTTCGCCAAGTCCAAGACCTGCCTCGATAATTAACTGATTTCTATCTTGCGTTACTGGATGAACTGAAAAGGCGATACCAGATTTTTCGCTTTCACCCATTTTCTGTATCACAACCGCGACAGATATTTTCTGCTTATGTAAGTCTTTTTCAAAGCGATAGAAAATAGCGCGCGGTGTGAATAATGAAGCCCAACATTTTTTTACATTTTCAAGCAAGTTTTCTTCGGTGGTGTTGAGATAGCTTTCAAGCTGTCCTGCCCACGCCGCGCTTGCAGAATCTTCGGCGGTAGCCGAAGATCGCACCGCCACATATTTTGAATTAAGGTTTTTGAAAAATTTTTGGATTTCATCAGCTATATCTCTTGGTATTTCTGTGCCGTGTATCAACGTCTTTATTCTCTCCGAAGCACTTTCGATTGTGTGAATTTCCTTGTGATTAACCGAATGTAGAATTGAATCAATTTCAACATTCAAATCGGTCTCTTCTAAAAACTTTTCAAAAGCACTTGCTAAGATAACAAAACCGGATGGTACTAAAATACCAGCCCGTGTCATTTCGCCGAGTGATGCGCCCTTGCCTCCAGCGAGCGCAACATCAGTTTTACTAATTTTCACAAAATCACGAATGAATTCCATAATCAATTACATCTTATCAGTTTCTCTTGTTTTTTTGAAGCCGCCGTACATTTTGGCGAGCGGGCAAAAAATGGAGGGGTTCAAGGGGAGGAAATTTTTTGCCCGCGAGCGAATCCCGCCGCCCGCGCGTAGCGCGGAGCCGAGCAGAGAATTGCCTTTCTTTTTTTGATTTTGCGCGCGCCGTTTTTTTCTTTTAGAGGGTAAGGCAATTTTTCTGCGAGGCACAGCCGCCGCTTTGCGGCGGCTGGCGGCGGGTCAGTGGAGATTTCGCTTCTTGGATTTGTGGATTAGGTTTGGTAAAATGATTTCAAAAGTTTGCGAAGGTTTTAATTCGGGAGCCGTCCTTCGCCAAGGCTTCGGAACGGCTTTGGCCAATACCAGTCAGAAAATTGCAAGGTTTTGGAAGTCGCCTCGCTTCGCTCAACGACCAAATCATAAGGAATTTTGGGCGCCAATTTGAATTGGCGGTTTTCATTTTGAGAAAAGAAAATTTTTGCATACGGTTGTTTTGTTTTTAATAATCTGTAATACTCTTTCTTAGGAACACTCACAATAAGGAGGTGAACCATGAAGTTATCTACACTCTGCTTTTGCGTTCGAGGTGATTCAGTTCTTCTAGCTATGAAGAAGCGCGGCTTCGGGGCGGGAAAGTGGAACGGCTATGGTGGTAAGGTCGATGGAAAGGAATCACCGCGAACTGCAGCTGCACGAGAGCTAAAAGAGGAGTCGGGCTTGTCAGCTGCTGAGCATACCCTAGAACAGGCCGCATTGGTGAGATTCTACTTCGACGGCAGTCAGCTCTTTGAATGCCATGTTTTCTTGGTAAGAGATTGGGAAGGCGAGCCTCGCGAATCAGAGGAGATGAAACCGCGTTGGTTTCCTGTTTCGCAGCTCCCGTTTGGAGAAATGTGGGTCGCGGACAGCAAATGGATCCCTCTAATCCTCGCGGGGAAGAAACTGGAAGCTGGAGTGAACTTCAACACTGACGGTAGCGAGGTAAAAGACTTCTCCTACCAAGAAAGGCAATTTGCCTAGATCGGGTCTCGTGATAAACTCTCACTAGGGCCCGATTTCTTTTTTTATGAATTTGAAAGAACAAAAAATTTGCCGCCAAAGAAAAACTTGCTTGTCCGCCGTAGCTCGAAGAGCGAAGGTGGAAAATTGTCATCGGCGCGGCGGAGCCGCGCTTGCGAGCGGGGCTTCCTCGCCCTTCGACTGGCTCAGGGCGAAATGCGTTCGAACTATCTTAAGAATACAGAGCCGTCCTTCGCCAAGGCTTCGGAACGGCTTTAGTAAATAACTATGTATTGTGTTTACACTTCTAATCCGGGTGGCCCATCTTTAAACGAGCATCCGAAACAATGATGAGTTGAGAAATGGGGGTAAATTATGGTTACTGAAACCGACACATCCAGAAAGCTACGCAAAATATAGACTATTTGATTTTCTATATTAACATACGTTAATATACAAATTATGAAAACAGATTTTGTCTCCACATCAGAAGCCGCAAAAATACTTGGGGTAAGCAGAATAGCGGTCTTTAATAGGATAAAATTGGGCAAAATTCCCGCTACGAAGGTTGGGCGGAATTTTGTGATAAAAAAAAGCGATGTACTTAAGGCGGCCGGCGAATTACTCACGAGTGGACAAAAAAGGAGCATAGATAAGGCAATTAAACGAGCCACGACGCAGTACGGCGAGGTCTTTAAGCGGCTTGGTAAGGAGTGAGAACGAAATCCGTATCGGTGAACGAGGTTGAATACACCGCGTATCGCTTGGCGGTCAAGTTTATGACTTGGAATGAGCCGATACCCTCTTTCGGCTCTCGCTTTCCGAATGTTCTGGAAAGTTGCCTCAGAGTTCCATTTCAAACTTATGCGAGAAAAAACCTATACCGACGCCTCACGGGAAAAGCGGCCATCCTGTTTTATTTGATGGTGAAAAACCATCCTTTCCAGAACGGTAATAAGAGAATAGCAGTTATGACGTTATTCTTCTTGTTGTACAAGAATGGGAAATGGCTGGACATAAGCAACGAACAACTGTATCGTGTTGCCGTCGGCGTTGCCGAAAGCAAACCCAAATCAAAGGAGGGCATTATTCGTTGGTTGGAAAAAACAATCGCACAACATTTGATTAACTACCAGTCGTAATTTTGAGTTGTTATGGTGAGTGGTGCGGTAGGGTAAGTTTATGCGTTGGCGTAATTCCTCAAATCTGGGATGTAAATATACTCATTTCGCCTCTCAAAAATGGTTCTAACATTGTTCACAGTGCGCACACGCTATCGTAACCCGTAGGCGACGATACTCTGGTGAAATCTCAAAGATGAGATGTCCTGCGAGGTGAAACCGTAGCCGCACCTGCATTAGCAGAACATTTACAGAATAACTTTTTGAAAAACAAAAAAAGAGCCTCCGCCGAAAAAAAATCGGACGGAGGCTCGAGGGTTCAAGGGGGTCAAGCCCTCAAGACTTCAAGGCTCAGAACTTCCGAGAGGCGGCCAGACCGATGCGGCGGCAGCTGCGGCTGCCGCTCCAGTAGCCGTCGACACTGAGCCCGTCCTCGCCGAAGTGGCCGACACCGACACGGCGGACGCTCGAAGAGAGACACTCGCAAAGGGCATACCTTGAGGGATTCACGAAGTTGCCTGTCTTACGGAAGACGAGCAGGTCTTTCGTGGACTCGGTCACGGCAGACGGCACTTCGTAGTCGGCAGTGAGCATCGCCTTCTGGTCATCGTAGGTTTTATCCTCCGACTTCGGGACGATGTCCTGATGGAGCAGATACCACCTGAAGTTCATCGTCTCCCTCGCAAACTTCTGCTTGGAATACCACGCACACGGAGCGTAGGAGTAAAACTTCGGTTGCCCCGTGGCAAGATGAAGCTCCTGCAACTTCAGGATGGTGAGCGACTTGCCTTTGATGCGGTCGAGCCCCACGAAGGCGAAGTGACAGTCCTTCACCACCTTACCGCAGAGCGGGCAGGTGGAGTTGAGGGTCTCCTCACCCCACGGGAACTCGGCGACCCGACGGAGTTGCTTCTGACTGAAGTTCACGCCGTAGAGAGCCGACCAGTCCTCCACGCCAAAGAAGTTCTTGCCCATGACTGCACGGGCGAGCTTCTGATGGATGGAGGCGTCGAGACCTCCTTGGAGCATGAACTTTGCCACCCGCTTGGCATAGTTTGGTTCGGCACGAAGCCTTGCCAGATGGTCAAGGGTGACGCCGTGGTCTTGGAGCACCTTGAGGGTAGCCCCAAGCTCACCGAACTCTACTTTCCAGAGACCGCTTTGGGTTGTGCTTTTCATAGCACTTTCCTCCTTTTCTTGGATTTCCTCTCTTTGTCCCTCGGGGAGACTTTAGAGAGATTTAGCCGTATCCGACGGCTTGCGGTCTCATCTCGGAATGAGACGAGCACTTTAGAAACCAAGTGTTTGGCGTCCAAAATGCTCGCCTCACTGATTTTCAATGAACACCATAATTGTAGCAAATCGTCAACCAAAAGTCAATGGCGGTATTTTCAAACAATAGTGAGGGGTGGGGTAGGGTGTATTATTGTATTCTTCATAGATTGTTGATATAGTGTAATTACTAATAACTCCTACCCTTTCAAACCTATGAATAACAATGAAGAACTAATTAAAAAAGCCGATATTCAGAGGATAGCAGAAGAAGGGGCGAAGATTTACGACCAGATTAAGGTTAATTATGACCCTAAAGAAAGGGGCAAATTTTTGGCGATTGATATTGATAGTAAAAAAGCGTATCTTGGCAACACGAGTGCCGAAGCGTTGGAATTGGCAAGACGAAATCATCCCAATAAGGTCTTTTATGTTGTGAAGATAGGATTTGATGCTGCCGAAACAATGGCGAAAACATTTACTGACAACTTTAGGTAATTTGTAAAATGATTAGTGGCGTATTTGTAGAAAACATACCTTTAATAAAAGTTGTCGTGGCTTGGGGGCAATCAGTGCAAGCCCCTTTTGTTATTTTGGACACTGGTTTTACTGGTGATTTACAAGTAACACCAAAGATAGCAAGAGAACTCGGTCTCCAAGTTGCTGGTGTTACCAAAACACAAATTGCTAATGGCGATGTTATTGAAGTTCCTGTAGCTCTCGCAGTTGCGGCAATGGAAGGGGCGGTAAATTACATTCAAGTTTTAATATCCGAGAGTATGCCATTGGCAGGTATCAGCTTTTTAACAAAGTTCGGATATAAGGCAATGGTTGATTGCAAATATAGGACAATAGCATTAGAACGGATGGTGTAACAGATTTTCCTCTCGCTTGCTACTCTCCCAAAAACTCCCAATACGGGAGTTTTCTTAAACAATAGTGGTTAGCGAAGCTGGGGGTGAGTTTATGCGTTGGTATAAGTCCTCAAATCTGAAATATAAATATACTTATTTTGCCTCTCAAAAATGGTTCTAACATTGTTCACAGTGCGGAGCCGTAGATAACATCGCAAACCTCCGACTTTCTGAAAAAGTTGGATTCTCAAAGTCTATAAAATAACCTATCGTTATTTCCGTAAAGTTTTACCAGGCACTTCATAAGGCATAACTTTACTTTATTCACAGTGTCTAAAATATTAGGATATAGTATAACAAAAACAATGAGAAAAATTATCAATTATATTTTAGTTGTTATATTCTAGGCCATTTTCCACAACATGTGCGTGGATAGGACCATTACACGTACCCTTGACGTCTCTAGCCGAACCTGCTATCTTATAAAAAGCTCTAAACCCAACTAATCTTTAATTCCCCAGATGTTCTGGGGGGGATAGTGAGAGGTATCGGAGATTACTAAGAGAGAGGGTGGGAAAATATGTCCAACGCCAAAGAGATTGAACGGCTTAGAGAGAGGGCGTCCTTCTTGGAGGAAAATCCAGGAATGGATGACGATGCTGTTGATAACATGAACCTCACTGTGATGTCATGCATCGGCATCGTGCCTTTGAAGGTGGCGCATGCTCATTTAAAGCGTTGCCCCAGTTGCGAAAAGGGGTACAAAAGCCTTCAAGCCCTACCAATGTATTAGGGCATGTACAAGTAAGGGGCGCCTAGCACGGCCCTTGAACGATCTGCCGCTTGGTTCGCTCGCCTTGACTCGCAGGGTGTGAGGCGGGCCCAGCGGCTTTTTTTAATAAAATTTTAGAATGAGAGTTATTATTTCCGTGCCACAAGATAATACTCTTTAGAAAATGGGGACAAACACAATAATGGTGCCTGTCCCCATCCCTGCTATCCCTCATCCTCCATCACTCCGGGGGGCCTTCCTCGCCGCCGCCCTCCTTCGCCTCTTGGCTTCAGACGGGCAAGCAGGCGGCGAAATGCGTTCGAACTATCTTAAGAATACAGAGCCGTTCCGAAGCCTTGGCGAAGGACGGCTTTGGCCAATGCCAGTGAGAAAATTGCAATGTTTTGGAAGTCGCCTCGCGGAGTTTATCCCGCACCGAGTTTGCTCTGGTGCGGGGCTCGGCGACCAAATCATAAGGAATTTGGGGCGAAAATTTGAATTGGCGGTTTTAATTTTGGGCAAAGAAAAATTTTGCATAAAGAATTTTTCGAAAACAGGAACTGGAAATGATTTCCGTTTTCACTTGTAATTTTTTGGGTTCTTTGATACATTACTCATAGAGTTTTCCAGCAACTTTCCAACTGAAAAGGAGGTGAACGAATATGTCGGAGATTCCCACAATGAAGTGTCCGGAATGCGGTGCGCCGATGGCATACTGCGGAGGGCCGAGCGATAGCAACATCTTTATCATGGTTTGTACCGCGGCAGGCTGTCATTATCAGGAAACGTGCTACGCGGAGAGATATCTTCCGCAGGTGCATCATGAGATACTCGGAAAGGAGGTGAGCGGAGATGAAAATCGGTGTTAAGCTCCTTTTGGAGCCGGGAACACGGGTGCCGAACTGGGTTAGGAATCAGACACTGAACGTCGAGGCTGGTCGTGAGCGTCTCAATGGGAGGACAATCCGCTCCCTCAAGATTCGTAGGGGAGAGGCATCGTTCTTTCCGGGTGGTGGTGTTGTGGTAAAGATGCCGGGGTCAGACGAGTTCTGGATAGCCTTCCAACCGATGAAGGTTCTCGAGATTCGTGATCTTAGGAGCAATCTCGTCAAGCGTAACCACTACCTCTGCACCGAGTGCGTCACTCTCACTGGCAAAATGGAAAACTACAAGCCGAGCGATGTGAGTGGTCACGTGGACGGGAACTTCAAGTGCACCCAGTGCGGATACCAATGGGAGTTAAAGAGGATATGAACATTCTCTACACTTCCGAACACATGGGCCGCGCGCGAACCACTTGCGCCGGCCCATTTTTTGAATTTTAAAGAACAACGAATTTGCCGCCAAAGAAAAACTTGAAATTGTTGCCTCTTTTCGAGAGGCAAAAACTGCCAAAGAACCTGTAAAAATATCGGCTCGAACTGCATTTTAATTTTGGGAAAAGAAAATTTATGGGATCCGAAAGAATTAAAATTTATGAGTCCTTGGAACAGAAAGTTGGTAATACCCCTCTCCATGAAATTAAGAATGTCTCTATACCAAACGGAAACAGAATTTTCGCAAAAGAGGAATTTCTTAATCCTACCGCTAGCAATTTTGATAGGGTCTATCCACATCTTTTCCGGGTAGCTGAAGAAAGAGGTTTCATTGTCCTAGGCACAACGCCTGTTATTGAGGCATCTACGGGCAACGCAGGTGCCAGTTTTGCATGGTGCGCGAAAGAACTGGGATACACAGATGCCACAGTAATTACTCACGAAGATACCCCCAAAGCTAGAGTTGGGCAGATAAAAAGTTATGGGGCTAAAGTAATCTTTTCTCCTGCCGGTGAATTTGCGGCCGGATATGTCCGCAAGCTCGAAGAGATTCTTACCGAAGATAAAAGACAAAAGGGCGGGAAAATTGGTGAAAACCCGAAAAGGATGTATGCGGTTACCAAAATCAGTTCCGAGGGTAGGGTTCCTTTCAGAAAATATGTAGAAGAAGCTATAAAACAATTGGGAGATTTTGTAGCTAATACTCATTTCGATTATTTTATTTGCGCGGTTGGTTCTGGGACGATGATTTCTGGCGTTGGTGAAGCATTCAAAAAACTCGGTGAACCTACAAAAATTGTGGCTATCGAAACAGCAGAAGTGCCAGTTGTTTCTTCGCTCAAAAAACGCAAGGTGCTCTCGACCAAAGAATATTATTCTTTGATTGATATTCCTTTTGGTCTGGGTGCACCAGGTTTGCCGCCAGATAAATTGGATATTAATTTTAATGTTATTGACGATATTCAAGGCGTAAAAACAGAGGAGTGGAAAAAGGCGCTTGATGTTTTGCATCGCAACGAGAATAAACAAGTAGGTAGGACATCTGGTGCAGAACTTGCAGTTGCCATCCGAATGGCTGAAAATATTTCTGATAAATTTTTTCTTATTACTTTTCATGATGCATCTTGGAAATATGAAAATAGTTACCAACCAGAAAGATTTAAGGTTTAATTACCGCCAAAGAAAAACTTGAAATTGTTATCTACGCGGCGAAGCCACGCGCGGGCAGGGGCTTCCTCGCCCTTCGACTGGCTCAGGGCGAAATGCGTTCGAACTATCTTAAGAATACAGAGCCGTCCTTCGCCAAGGCTTCGGAACGGCTTTGGCCAATGCCAGTCAGAAAATTGCAATGTTTTGGAAGTCGCCTCGCCGAGTTTATCCCGCACCGAGTTTGCTCTGGTGCGGGGCTCGGCGACCAAATCATAAGGAATTTGGGGCGAAAATTTGAATTGGCGGTTTTCCAAAATTTGACTTGAAGTTTATCTTAAGATAAACTTCAAATGTATGAAAAATACTATTGTCGGTCTTAAAGAACTGCGAACAAACATAGAAAACTACATTGCCGCAGTAAAAAAGGGCCAGTCCTTTATTGTTGTACGGCGTTCGAAGCCGGTATTAAGGATCTCCTCTCCCGATGAGGACGAAGACATATGGGAAGAAGTGATCGATTTTACCAAAATAAAAAAGGGTGGGATTCTCATTTCCGACTTACTTTCTCGTCTATAGATTTCTATGGACAAGATCGACAAGGCGCTGCAAAAGCTCAGCGCCCGGGAACGATCAGATATCAAAGATATTTTTTTAAAACTTACATCACAAAACTTTAAAGAGTTAAACGTTAAGAAGCTGAGAGGAAAAGAAAATATCTTTCGTGTACGAAAAGGAAATATAAGATTTATTTACCGTTTGGAGGGTAATAAAATATTTATTCTTTCTGTTAGCCGCCGCCGGGAAAATACTTATAAGCTTTAGTCTCTTCGGCCAAACCATTGCGCGAACGGGTTGTTGGCAAACCTTGAAAAAACCAGAGAAATTGATAGCAGGAAGTCAATATTTAACAATTTCAACCTTCTTGCCCTATAATGATTAGTAATCCTTGTTAATTCTCAACCCCAATCTCTCGGTACAACAAAGCCGACAACAAATATTGTCGGCTTTTAGTTTTGATTATGTAATTTTCACTCTGGCTCTCCGATTGCCGGGACTTCCTCAACTAAAGGATTCTCACGAGAAGCTTTCACTTGGATAGCATATTCAGCCCTATAAAAAATTGACCGGCCGCAATGGTGACAGGTTCTAGAAAAAACCATCACCTTGTGCAAATCCAAATCAACGCCCCGAGTCACATAATGATTGTTTTTTAAGCACCATGGGCAGGAAACGTTGTGGTCGTCACCAATCGTCGCCGTCGTTCCCATCGACTTCCTCCTTTCTGATAGCCAGCAGTGAAGCTCCGCGGTCAGCCCAAACTGACCGCGATTTCTCTTAAGCTAAATCTTTCCCAAGCCGAGCTTAGCTCGGCGAAGGGGGGTAAGTCATTATTTGAATATCAAGGTTCTCAAACAAGCGCCCTCTACCTCATTCAATCACTAATCTAAGCTAGCGTCCACCTGCGATATTGGGACCTTCGAACTTGACAAGCTTGTTATAATGCAAATGACAGTTGAATCTCCAATAACTCTTTTAGAAAGGAGGTGGGTCATGTTGCGCCGGAGATGGATGCTGCGTCCGGTCGCTCATTGCCAGAGCGGCTGCTGACGACGGGCACACCAAGTCAGACTTGGTGTGCTCTTTTTCTTTCCTCTTGATAAAAAACCGACTCCAAATATACACTTAAATGAGTATTTAATTCCTAATTTCAGCCATGGCTGAAATTAGGAAAGGACATTATGACCCACGCCTCAGCACAGATTATATCGGTGCTTAAGCAAAAAAATTACCTAGCTTTGGCTATTGCCTCCGGCCTGGTATTTTTTAGTATTTTTGTTACTTTGCCTGTTTTCACTACGGCCGGCAACAGCTTAAGCTTCCAGCTCTCGCTTTTCACCATTGCTAATTATCTCCTCTTCGGCCTGCTGGCGATCATGGCCGGTCTGACAATCGCTCTCAACACCTATGTCATCAAAAACAAGCTGGCGGCTAAGCGCGCTCGACCTGTTCTCTCTGGCACTGTTTCCGGCGCTTCGGGGACAATCGCGGCCGTCTTCTCATCGGTAGTTGGGACTTCTTCCTGCGCCTCCTGCCTCTCGGCTCTTTTTGGTCTAGTGGGCATCGGCGGCGGCAGTGTCCTGTTTGTCTTAAATAATCAAACCTACTTCTTGACAGGAGCAATCATCGTTTCCGCCGCCGCTCTTTATCTATCAGCCAGACAAGCCAAAAAATGCAATAACTGCTCAACGACTTAACTCCGACAAAAACAACAACCCCCTACCGTCTGGTAGGGGGTTGTTTCGTTACTGCTTAGTAACGGCCGCGGCGCTGCCGCTGACGTTCTTGGTGACAATCCCGACAATTAAGCTGATCAAGCCGGGAAGGATCAGGATCAAAAGGCAATTCTGTAATATCCTTCTGACAATTGGCGCATTTCCAATTACCCTGATACATCTTTCGCTGAAAGCCACCGCGTGGTTCGAAAGCCATTTCGTCTTTAAAACTCGATTAATAATTTCGACTATCTAGATTCAAGACAAAACAGCGTCCGAACCTATTGGGAGTAATAATAGAAAATAAAACGGCAAAAGTCAAGGGGGGGGCGGCTGATATTCCCTTTTCGCCCAAATTCGCTACAATAGAACAAAGGTCGCTAATTAAGCTGATTTTCACAAAAGACTATGAAGGGACTACATTTAGTCGCTTTTATCCTGCTGGTTATTGGCGGTTTGAATTGGCTCTTGCTGGGGGTGTTTAGCTGGGAAATTGGGGCGCTTTTTGGTGGCCAAGAAGCGGTCATTTCCCGGATTATTTATGTCCTTATTGGTCTAGCAGCGATTGCCGAGCTGGCCGCTCACAAGAAAAACTGCGATTGTTGCAAGACGCCGTCAGCCACCCAATAAAGCTCCTTTCAAAAAATACGGTCACAAGACCATATATTAAAGAAAGCATGGGTCCAAAATCCCCCCGATGTACATCGGGGGGATTTTGTCTATTTCCCTCCCCACTGACAAAATCTCAACCTAACCTCTCTCCCCTTTCTCTTTCGGTGCTCCTTCTTAACTAATTTTCTTTTCTTATTCACCGAAGCTAATATAAAACAAATGGCCAACCGGCACCAGTTTCCAGTAAGACCTAATCTGCAGCTGCCCGGGACTCGCCTCGAGCAACTCTTGCTTTCCGCCAATCAGCGAATATAATGAAGCCATGAACAAAAAGTTTCCGTCCTTCCTTATAACGATCGGGGTGCTGGTTTTATCAACAACCGCTCTGGCAGCCTATCACCGCTCCTTCGGCCCTGCTCAGGACAAGTCCTTCGGCCCGCCTCGGGAAGAACCGCCAGCCGCCCCAGTTCAAAAAGAAAAAGTCCGCTCGCTTTTCCCAGAAGAAATTTCCCAAAAGGTAAAAGAGCAATTCATTCCCAAAAAAGAAACAAAAGAAGTTAAGGAAGAATTAAAAACAGACCAGACCGCCGAGCCGGCCAAGACCGCTCCTGGCCAAGCGGTGAAGCCGTTGAAACATTTCCGTTTCGCCATCGCCCGCTTTGAAAATATTGTTAAAAGACTGGAATCAAGAATCGCCAAAATGGAAGCCCAAGGCATTGATGTCAGTAAGACCAAGCCGCAGCTAGAAGAAGCCAAAAAAATTCTCACTCAAGCTCAAACCAATCTAGAAACAGCTAAAGAAAAATATGATGCTTTACTGGCCGGCGGCCAACCCAAGGGCCAAGTGAAGGAAGCCAGAACCGTCGTAACTGAACTTAAGGCCAAGGTTAAGGAGCTGCACAAAAAGCTGCGGGAGATCATTAAGGCTCTGAAAAAAACTAAGTCAACCGGCTAACATGAATAATAACACTCTAGTCATTACTGTTACTGTTATTCTGATAATAATCATCGGGGCAGCTCTCTTTTTAACTTCGGTCAAAACACCAGAGGAAGTTCCAGAAAAACAAGATCAGGAACAGGCAGAAGTTACCCCAGTCCAACCGCCTAGTGAGGAAAGTGAATTGGCGGCTGAATTACAAAGCCTAAGCCAATCAGACAAAATTGAGGACATTGAGGGCGATATTGATGATATTGATTTAACCAACCTCGACGCAGAGCTTAACCAAATTGACAGTGAACTTCGTTGACAATTTAGTTTCTTTAGCGGCCGGCAACAGCCAAACGGTGCTTTTGTTAACCAGAATTATCCTCGGAGCAGTGATGGTCTATCACGGCTGGCCAAAAATCAAAGATCTAAAAGCCAACGGCAGCAATTTTACCCAAATGGGCTTTAAGCCGGGAATCTTTTGGGGGACAATTGTCGCCATCGTCGAGTTTTTCGGCGGCCTTGGGATGCTCATCGGACTCTATAGCGAAATAGCGGCTATTTTATTTGGTTTGCAAATGATTGTCGGGACAATTTGGCAAATTAAAATCGGCAAGAAATTTCCCGATTATTCAGTTGACTTACAGTTGTTGGTTCTTTGCCTTGTCATCTTAACCTTCGGGCCGGGCAGACTGGTTGTTAATCTATAAAAAACCCGTTAGAGATCATGGATAAGAAGTGACGCACTCCTCACCCTGAATCTCTAACGGGGGTGAATAAGGTGAGATTAAAGGAACTCCTAGGGTTTGATTTTATCCCACCCTCCAAGGGCAGAAATGGACTCACTCGGCCAAAGGCTAAGGCCGTCATCCGTCAAACCCCGTTATCCTTTTAACATCGTTCCCACCAGCGGAGACTGTAGCGGCATAGTAACTTTACTAAACCACCGACTGCCTCCTGACGACGCCTTTCCCCCACCACGCGAGGAGAGGTGAACTTTACAACGCCTGACTTGTAACCACCCAAATCTACACAGTTCGGCCTCTGTGATCCATCATCAATAGCCAGAAACTGTGCGGCGCTGTTCTAGAGGTCAGTTCATCAAGACCCCTTATATTGATTAAAACAAAGTGCTTGAACACAAAGGCTGCTGTCCTTCCTCAATCCAATAACAATGATAATAAACAGCGATTAGGTTTGTCAAGAGCGCCAATGACGCTAAACAATATCAACCAATAAAAGAGCAAACATTAAAGCCATGCCCAAAACCATAAACATAAGTTGCAAAACTGACTTTTTTACATCGGCTGTCCGCTGTAGTTCAGGAACTAGATCAGAACCGGCAATATAAATAAAACCACCGGCCGCCAATGGCAGGATAAAGCTGGCGAAGCCAGTAAAAGCCCCGGCTATAAATAAAGTGATCACCGCCCCCAGAATTGCCAGCGAGCCCGAGAGTAAATTGAAAACTAATGCTTTGGCTTTGGTAAAACCAGCATGAAGCAAAATACCGATATCGCCTATTTCTTGCGGCACCTCGTGGAGGACCACTGCCAGCGTGGTGGCTACCCCGACGTCCAAGCCGGCAGAATAACTGGCAGCGATAATTGCTCCATCGATAAAATTATGCAATCCATCAGCCACCAGAATAAGATAACCAATGGGCAAGATTCTCCCCTGATAGTCTTCCGTATGCTCATAGGAGTGATGATGATGCCAATTAAGAAACTTCTCCAGAACAAAAAAAGCGAGAATGCCAAGAACGATGTAAAAAGAACTTTGGGGTTGATTGGCCGTTTCCCTCATAATCTCCGGCACCAGGTGAATGAAAACGTTGCCGAACAAAGCGCCAACCGCCAGACTGATTAAAAACGAGACTAAAGTAATTCTTCTCTTTGAGGAAAAAAAGAAGGCGATGCCGATTAGAGGAATAAGACTGACCACTACCACACTGATCAGTGGGTAAAACCAGTTCAACGACATGACCAATATCATAACAAAAAACCCCTGCCTATCAACAGCGTAGAACAGGGGGTCAAGCTGGGCGATGATGGTTGCTGAATCCCTTAGTTATAAAGTAAACCCCGCAGCCACCGATAATAAAGGCTATCAGGAAAGAAAGCACCTGGTCTAGCCAAAACCAGCTAGTAAAGAGAATCACCAAGCCGCCAGCTACTACTATGCCGCTCTGCAGAAAATCGAAGTAGACATGCAAGCTGACCGCTTGATGAGTATCGTGATGCTTTTCCTCTGCCTTCCGCAGGATCGTTCTCTGCCAAAAGTTCCCCAGCATCCCTAAAAAAGCCACGCTAGTCATTAACCAACCGGCAATTACCGGTGACTGCCAGAACCGTAAAACAGCCTCATTGGCAATCAGCCCCGCTAACACTATAAACAGAAAACCGCTTATCCGGCCGCCCCAGCCCCTAATAATGATCTCCAACTGATTGTTCCGCTTGACTAAATAAGCAACCGCCAACGAAACAGCCATCACCAAAATGTCAATCAGAACGTGGGCGGCATCCGAAAGCAACGCCAGGCTGCCGGAAACCAAACCGCCAGCCACCTCACAGCCGCAGATAAAAAAGGCTAAGGCAATCACCAGCCAATACCGCTTGATCTCTCGACGGACAACGCATTGACAGGAAGAACCATCGCAATCGGGAAAGTGAGTTGCTGTTTGCAAAGCCAGTCTCCTTCAAATGGTTCGGTGTGACTTGTCCTGAGTCGCATCGAAGGACTCACCATAAACCGAACGCAGGGAGTCAAAGATGATCAAAAAGACTGCCAGATTTTCAAAGCGCTTCTCTTTCTTTTATCACAAGAACGGTTCGGAGTCAATCAATTCGAGACGGCTCATGGTTGACTGCTCGATTTTGCTCGGGGTCAATGACTATTAAAAAAATAAGCGTCCTGCTAAACTTTAACCAGTCCGCAAAAAGGACGGTTATGAAACTCAAGCACGTCATTAAAGCCCAACAATTCAGCCGGGAATGGTTAGAGAGGGAGTTCTTCCCCCAAGTTGAAAGAATGGGCCGGCTGGCCGAAACCAATGTCTGTCATGATTTAACTGGCAAGAAAATGATCAGTTTATTCTACCAACCAAGCACCCGCACCCGGATGTCGTTTGAAATAGCCATGAAACAACTTGGCGGTGATGTTGTTTTCTCTACCGAAAACGCCCGCCAGTTTTCGTCAGTGGCTAAGGGCGAGTCGCTCAAAGACACCATTAGAGTCATTAACCGCTACCGGCCCGATGTGATTGTCCTGCGTTATGATCAGGAAGGCGGAGCCGAGACAGCAGCGGAAGTTTCCGCTGTTCCCATCATCAATGCCGGTGATGGCCCGGGGCAGCATCCCACTCAAGCCCTGCTTGACGTCTATACTATTTTTAAAAAACTAGGGCGGCTGGACGATATCTCGATAGCGATGATCGGTGATTTAAAAAGGGGCCGAACGGTCCGATCACTGGTTTACTTGCTCAGTAAGTTTTCCAATGTGAGGTTTTACTTCGTCGCCGCCAATGAACAAAACCGTATGCGTCCTGATATCCTCGACCACCTCCGCGAAAAAGGAAACGACTTCACCGAAACAGAGAAATTACAGGAGGTGGCGGCAAAGGTTGATGTCATCTATCAAACCCGTGCCCAGACTGAGCATGGCTCGGCTGACGATTTTCTGATAATCGACCGGCAACTAACCAGCTTAATGAAACCAACGACAATAATTATGCACCCCTTGCCCCGACGGGAGGAATTGGCGGAAGAGGTAGATGATGATCCGCGAGCTGTTTACTTGACCGAACAAATAGAAAACGGCCTTTACGTCAGAATGGCTCTCCTAAAAGCAATTCTTGTTTGAGTTCAGCCAGCTAGCGGCTTACTTCCTGATTGGAGTAAGCCGTTTATTTTTGGAAAGATAAAAATAGCAACTGCCGCGCAAGCACCTTGTTTGACACCTTAAAGGTAATCGGCTATTAATAAAAGCTAAGCGCTAGAAGTTGAAAAAGGTCGACTAACTCTATTAATTGAGAAAAGTCATGAAAGTTTGGATTTGGGTAATCGTTATCGTTGTCGTTTTAGTAGGCGCTTATTTCTTACTAAAAGGCAATAAAACCAGTGTTGAGCCAACCGGGACTACTACCGAAGCCGGCGCTAATGTTAGCGAGACGGTTGGCGGCGCGACTGCGCCAGCCGGCGAACCAACCGGCGGTGAGGAAAAAAAGCAATAATTAAGAAGTTAGAAAAGTAATCCAGCCCCGACCTAGGTCGGGGCTGGATTTTTGCTAAAATAAAACCAGTGGAAAATATTAAACGCCGAATAAAAACTTTCACCCGCCTTCGCAGTAATACTGCTACGGCGGGTTCGGCTGAACTATCTAAAAATGCCTTGGCCTTTAGGCTAGAGAGTTTCACTGGGATTGAGGTTCGTGATGAACCGGTCATCCTGCAAAAATATAGTCAAGACGCCAGTCTGTTTGAGGTCCGGCCGGCGCTGGTGGTTTTTCCTAAAAATAGCCGCGCCATCCAAAAACTAGTAAAGTTTATTAATCGGCGCAATACTGCTTTTTCTCAATCAAACCTGGAAAAGCTAAGCTTAACCGCCAGAGCGGCCGGCACTGACATGACTGGCGGACCGCTGAACGATTCGATTATTCTTGACACCACTAAATACCTCAACCGGCTTAAAAAAATCACCGGCAACTCGGCTGTCGCCGAACCGGGAATGTTCTACCGCGATTTTGAGAAAGCTACTCTCAAACACGGGCTGATCATGCCGGCTTATCCCGGATCAAAAGAAATTTGCGCTCTGGGCGGGATGGTGGCTAATAACGCCGGCGGCGAAAAAACTCTGGCTTACGGCAAAACCGCCAATTACATCTTGGAATTGAAAGTAATCCTTAGTGACGGCAAAGAATATCTCATCAAGCCGCTAACTAAAAAAGAACTGGAGAAAAAACTAAGCCGGTCTGATTTTGAAAGCCAACTTTACCGGCGTCTCTACCAATTAATAACGAGCAATAAAAAACTGGTTGAAGCGGCTAAGCCGGCTGTTTCCAAGAATTCGACTGGCTATGCTCTGTGGGATGTCTGGGATGGTCAAATTTTCGATTTGACAAAACTCTTCAGCGGTTCTCAAGGCACCTTGGGCATCATTACTCAAATCAAATTTAAACTTATTAAGCCGAAGAAATATTCCCGCCTGCTGGTAATTTTTCTTAACAATACCAAGCCGCTGGCTAAAGTGATTAATCAAGTCCTCAAACACCGGCCGGAGAGCTTTGAATCTTTTGACGATAACACCTTGCGGCTGGCTCTAAAACATCTCTTTTGGCAATTTAGCTGGCAATTCCTGCCGGAAATTATGCTAACCATCAAAAACAATTTCCGTTTCCCCAAATTAGTCCTGCTGGCCGAATTCACCGCCGATTCGGAAAGGGAGGCCAGCCAAAAAACGCTGGCAGCGAAAAGTGATTTAGAAAAATTTCATCTGCCAGCCCGAATCACCGCTAATAAAAAAGATACCCAAAAATACTGGACGGCGCGGCGCGAAAGTTTCAATTTACTCCGATCAAAAATTAAGGGCAAAAGAACCGCTCCTTTTATCGATGATGTTATCGTCCGGCCAGAGCTTTTACCGGAATTCTTCCCCGCTCTGGAAAAGATCCTCAGCCGTTACCCCATCCAGTACACTATTGCCGGCCACGCCGGCGACGGCAATTTTCACATTATCCCTCTAATTAAACACAGCGACCAAAAATTGCGGCAAATCATCCCCCAACTAGCCGGTGAAGTTTACGATCTAGTGCTAAAATTCAACGGCTCAATTAGCGCCGAGCACAATGATGGTCTAATCCGCACTCCCTATCTGGAAAAAATGTACGGCCGGAAAGTTTATCAACTGTTTAAGGAAGTAAAAAACATTTTTGACGCCGACAACATTTTCAATCCGGGCAAAAAGGTCGGCGCCAATTTGGCCTATTCACTTAATCGGCTGAAAATCTACTAAGCGGGGAGGTCAGCTTAGCTGGGGGGACTTTGGCTATTTTCTCTGCCAGTCTTTGATGATCACTTCTGGCTGCCGGCCGCGGAAAATCAGTTCTATTTTCTGCTGCTCTTGCCAGCCAAATTCAGTTACCAATTCTTTAGGAATACCTAAAATGTAACTGTAGCGGCCGGTTCTCTGAAGTTTTCTAACGAACCTTTTGGTCATGGTATATACTATAGTATATACTATGGTATATACCACAGCCAGCTCTGTTACAATTAAGTTATGCACAGAGGCATTGCCACTTTCACTTTAGATGAAGGCCGCTGCCCGCGCTGGCTCTTTGAACGAATGGTTAAGCTGGGCCGACAAATGACTGAAATCCTGATAATCGATTATGGCCCGGATGAGTTTGTTAAAAGACTGGCCGACCCTGTTTGGTTCCAATCACTGGGCACAGTCTTGGCCTTTGACTGGAACGCCAGCGGTTTGACTACTATTCTCACTGCCGCTCTTAAAGAAGCTCTCCGCGGCCAAGAAAAAGAATTGGGGGTTTTCATCTGCGGCGGTAAGGGCAAAACCTCCCGCCGGACGCCGGAGGAAATTCATCACTGGGGGGAAAGATTATCTCTCCCGCCCAGCGCTGTCCAAAAGCTGGATTATAACTCGCGACTGGCGGCCAAAGTCGACAGCGCGCTGGTTCAAGACGGCTATCAGATTTACCATCACAGTTTTATTTTTAGCCAAAACGGCGCCTGGACAGTCGTTCAACAAGGAATGAATACCGCCAGCCAAACCGCCCGCCGCTACCACTGGCATTCGGAGAAATTAGCTGATTTTGTCTGCGAGCCGCACACCGCTATCGCCAGTCAACTCCGCCACCAGTCAACCCTCAATCTAACTGCCCAACAAAGTGAGGCTACTCGTTCCACCAGCGTTGGTTTAATCGACGGCGGCTACCCGGCCCTGATGAAAGATATTGAGATCCTGCGCCGCCACGCCACCCGGCTTAGCCAAGTAATTCAAGCCAAAGCTGGCCAGCAAACACTGACTTTCCTCAATTTAGAAAACAAGGAGTTTAAGTATCACCCGGTGGTGGCTGAAAATTTCTCGCAAAGCCGCTATTTAGAAAAAATTCTGGCCCGATTGACTTATGAACAGCCGGGGAATTATGAAAAAGTCCTGGCGACTGACGGCGTCGGTCCTAAAACTATCCGGGCGCTGGCACTGGTGGCGGAAGTAATCTACGGCGCCCAGCCTTCTTATCAAGATCCAGCCCGCTACAGCTTTGCCCATGGCGGCAAAGACGCCACTCCTTATCCTATCGACCGCCAAACTTATGATCAAACTATCGCTATCCTTTCCTCGGCTATTGAGAAAACCAAAATTAACCCTAGCGAGAAAAGCAAAATTCTTAAGAAACTAAACCCGACGGAACTAAGACATTAGGCATAATTTCCAAAACTCTCTTCCTCCTATTCTCCTATTCCCTCTTCCTGACCTATTTTATCTATTTTTATCTATTTTTATCTATTACTGATTCCTATTTCCAGCCATGGCTGGAAGTAGGAATCACTGAATTTTTGAATCTAAATTATTAGATTACTTGACTTAGTATAAAGGAGCTGGGGGGGGCAGTTAGTCCAAACGAAAACGATATTTCAATTTTTCTTCTCCTTCAAAACGGCTCACACTAAGAATCAACACATAACGACGGATCTCAAAAACAGAACAAATAAAATCTATTTCATTCTCACATGGGTAGGGAGTAATAAAGACACTTTTCTGCAACCCATAAAACCCGAGTGCCGTCAGTTTTTTTCGGAAGGCATCTCTGGCTTTTTTAAGACTATGGGGGATATCAAACATCACCAATCGCCATTTCCGATCCCACTTTTTTCCAGTTTCGAACTTAATATTGTCAAGGTCGTAAAGCAACGCCTTTTTCTTACCATACTGTGTTAAAACGATTTTCACCCGACCAGCGCCCACTTGCTGATATTCCAAAACATCTTTTCTTTGGAGATTCCAAATATCCCGCAAAAACTTTTTCCTTTCAAATCTCCTTTTGTGGATGTAATTCTTGATAAGAATCCTAACAACGGCGGCCCCACCTGCCGGCGAGATAGTAGAAATTATTAATACTCCACCAACCAAAAGAAGGGTTCTTATTAATTCCTCACGCCTGCTTTTCTTACCCATCAACACAAGGGTTAATTCTTACCATCTTTCCGTTTCCTATTTCAAGCCATGGCTTAAAACAGGAAACAGTTGAAGAAAGAAGTGATCTGTGTTTTGTTTTAGAGGTGGAAATAGAGACATTGATTATCGGGGCGGGGCCGGCGGGGCTAGCAGCGGCTACGGAGCTTTCCCGAGAGGGGAAGCAATTTATTATTGTCGAGAAAGACAGCGCCGTCGGCGGGTTGGCCAAAACTTACACTTTCAAAGAAGGCGATCTGGTTTTCCGAACCGACAATGGCCCCCACCGCTTCTACTCGCAAAATAAATATCTTTATCAATTCATTGAAGATCTGCTGCAGGAGCAATGGCTGGAAGTTAAAAGACAGACCCGCCAGTTGATTGATGGCAAGTTCTATGACTATCCAATCCGCCCCGCTCAAGCGCTGGCCAACATCGGCCCCAAAAAGGCGCTGAAGATGGCAACTGATTATCTCCTGGCTCAATGGCAATACACAATTCTCGGTAAAGAAATTAAGAATTTTGAAGATTATATTGTGGCTAATTTCGGCAGAAGCCTGGGAGAATTTAATATGATCAACTACACCGAAAAAATCTGGGGGGTGCCGGCCGCCACCATTCACACCGACTGGGCTAAACAAAGAATAAAAGGGTTATCAATTTCTTTTTTAATCAAAGCCGCCATTGGGGGAATTGCCAAAAACCTCAAGACCCAAAGTGCCCGTACTTTGGTCGACGTTTTTTACTACCCGGAACTTGGCACCGGCCTCATTTACGAAGCCATCAGAGAAAAACTCGAAAAACTAGGATGCCAAATTCTCCTCAATACCTATCCCACTAAGATCAAACATCAAAACAATCAAATAACCGAGGTCATCTTTCAAAATGAAGGATTCCAAAGGTTAATCAAATGCAACCACTTGATTGAGTCAATCCATATTAAGGATTTCCTGATGCTGCTTGATCCCCTACCGCCAACTGAAATCATCATCGCCAACCAAGCAGTTAGATATCGCGACCAAGTTTATCTTTTCCTGACGCTTGACAAAGACCGGGTAATGTATGACCAGTGGATCTATTTCCCGGAAAAGCGCATCCCCTTCGGCAGGGTCAGCGAGATGAAGAATTTCAGCTCCAAAATGAGTCCCCCGGGAAAAACTTCTCTCTTGGTGGAGTTTTTTTGTTTCAAGAACGATGAGATCTGGAATAAATCAAAAGAAGAACTTTTAGAAATAGTGATGGGGCATTTAGTAACTCTCGGCTTCTGTAAAAAGAAGGAGGTCCGAAACGCTTACTTGATCAAGCAAGAAAAAGTTTATCCTATCTACGACATTCACTACAGAAAATACCTAAGTGTGATAAAGAATTATCTCGATCGTTTCGGCAATCTTTATTACATTGGTCGGCCGGGCCGTTTTCGCTACAACAATCAAGACCACTCGCTAGAAATAGGCAGAGCGGCTGCCCGCAGCATCATCGAAAATAAAAAATATGATTTGGAGGAAGCCGGCCTCGGAGACGAATATTACGAACGCGGGGTTTTACAATGACAAAAAAACTATTCCTCGGTTACTTAGTTTGGGCAACCTTGGGCGCTGTGGTTGATATCAGCCTCCTTTATTTACTGACAGAACTAGCCGGCTGGTGGTACTTTTACGGAGCGGCGGTCGGCTACCTAGGAGGCATGATTACTAACTACACTCTTAACAAATACCTCAACTTTAAAAATTCAGACCCTAATATCGCCCGCCAGTTCAGCCTCTTCGCTTTGGTGGCGACCGTTGGTCTGGTAATCAACCAAGCGGTGATTTACCTCCTTGTCGAGTTTGCCGGTCTCTGGTATCTTATCGCAAAAGCGCTGGCCTTGGTGGTAGTTGTTACTTGGAGTTTCTACGGCCACAAAAACATCACCTTCAGAACTGATGGCTAGAACACCAGACTTCATTGGCATTGGGCCGTCCAAAACCGCCTCCACCTGGATGGCCGTTTGTCTAGCTGAACACCCGGAGATTTACTTACCAATAAAAGAACTCCATTTTTTCAGCTGGGAAGAAAGATGGCAAAAAGGCTACGATTGGTATGAATCATTTTTCAAAAAGTGCCCAGCTAGTGCTAAAAAGGGGGAGGTTTCCACTACTTACTTTTTTACTTCTTCTGCCCCGGAAAGAATTTATACCAGATACCCCAACACGAAAATTATTACTTGTCTCCGCAATCCAGCTGATAGAATTTACTCCAACTACCTCCACAGTCTAAGATTCGAAAGACTCGCCCCCCAAACCTCTCTTAAAGAAGCTTTAAAAGAACGGCCTATCTACTTGGAATCAACTCGCTATGCCACTCATCTCAAGAACTATTTAAAATTATTCCCTCAAGAACAAATCTTGATCCTCATTTACGAAGATATTTTTAAAAACCCTTTGGCTTTCGTCCGGTCAATTTATAAATTTATCGGGGTCAATGATAATTTCACGCCGCCGTCGTTAAACGAAAAACTAAACGTTGGTTTAGTCTCCCGACGCCCCGAAATAGAAAGGTGGCTGCTGCTGATAGCCAATCGCCTGCAAATAATGGGAATGGGGTTTAATAAAATAATCAATTTGCTGAAACGATTTAAAATAGACAAACTGCTAATAAAGTTGAACACTAACAGGACTAAAACTGAAAACCATAAATTGACCAGTCAAGAAAGACAAGAACTGAACGACTATTTCAAAGAGGAGATTGAAAAACTAGAAATGATTATCAACAGAAAACTTACGGCTTGGTACTAATTATTAACCAATGACCGAGAAACTAACCGGAAAAATCTACCGCTCAATCGTCGCTCTGCCCTACCGCTACTCAACCCTTTTTGGCGCTCTTAGAACTATCTTCAGCTATGAGCCGGCCGAAGAAATTATCAACAAGGCTATGGCGTTCATAACCTATTCTCGGATTGGAGGCGACTACTTGGAGTTTGGTGTTTACAAAGGGAACAGTTTCGCCGCCGCCTATCATCTTGCCCAAAAACACGGCCTACGTGAGATGAAATTCTACGCCTTCGATTCCTTCCAGGGGCTGCCGGAAATCAGCGGCCTTGACATTCACCAATCCAACGTCCTTGAAAAAAGCGATTGTGCCTGCAGCCTGAAAAAGTTTCAAAAGATAATTGCTAGAAAAGGCGTTGATCCTAAAAAAGTGACTGCCGTTGCCGGCTGGTACAAAGATACGTTAAATGAAAAAACAAAAAAAGAACTGCCGATTAAAAAAGCGGCGGTCATCTACGTTGATTGCGACTTTTATGAATCAACCGTGGCGGTGCTCAATTTCATAACTGACTACTTGCAAGACGGAACGGTCTTGATATTCGACGACTGGTTTCTCTTTAGAGGCAGTCCCAACTACGGAGAACAAAAAGCGTTCAGCCAATGGCTAGCAGCTCACCCCTATCTCAAAACCACAGAGTTTCAAAAGAGCGGCTGGGCCAGCAACTCATTCATTATCCACTGCCAGTGGAAAGAACAAAGAAAACGATAAAAAGAATCGTTGATTGGATAGGGGACAATCAATTTTTAACACTTGTCCTAATTCTGGCCGTTGATCTCTCACTCAAACTGGCTTATTTACCTATCCACTACAACCGACAGGGCACTACCAGTCTGACCTTTGATGGTTATGCCTATCTCCTGAAAAGCCTGGAAATTACCCGAGGTAATTTCCTGCCAATGAGGACTCATGCCATTGGCTGGCCGCTGGCCGTTGCTCCAATCTTCCGCCTCATTAATGAGCCGTCTATTTTCGTAAACATGTTCTATGCCCAATTAGTCAATATCGCCATCGGATCACTGATTATCTTTCTTGTCTACCTTATAGCCCGCCAGCTCCTCTCGGAAAAGTGGGCGCTGGTCGCTGTCACTCTGACCACCTTCTCCTTCTGGTTCCTCTTCAGCACCCTCGGTTTCTACGCTGAACCATTATTCACTGCCCTGTTCCTGCTCTCAATTTACTACCTAATCAAAGGTATTGATCAACCAAAACTCATTCCACTAACAGCAATCTTGGCCGCTCTAACGTACTGGCTCAAGCCCACCGGCATTCTTATCCTACCGATTATCCTCCTAACAATTTGGTTCCTAAGAAAAAGTATTCCGGGCTTCAGTTACTGGTTACTCTTAGGGGTAATCATAATTTTTTCCGCTGTTTCGGCTCCCTTTCTCTATCAACGATATTTACATTTTGGCTCGCCGTTCTTTTACGGCGAGAACAGCAGGTACTTTGTCGACAATTATGAGCAACTCTGGAATAAAACCCAGTCACCAGTCAGCTTTGCCCAATATTTAGTCAATCACAACACCTTAAGAGATTATCTTAACCGCTTCCTCATCAGGGGACTTGGCGGCACAATTTTTACTTTAATCTATGTTACCCTTCCCCTCTCAATTTTTTCTCTCTGGGGGATGTTGCAAATTAATAGAAGAAGAATGCTGCCCATTGGGCTAGCCCTCATCGTCTGGGTAATAGCCTTCATGCCCATCTACGATATTTACATTGCTCCCCGTCATTTTTTCCACTTGATACCACTAATGGCAATAACAGCAACAGCCGGTATCGCCTTCTTTGTTAAAGACCACCCCTACCGCTATTTTCTGACAGCTATGGTTATTCTCCTCTCCCTCCTGTCGCTAGGAGTGAGTTTTATCTATCCCGAATTCTATTTCATTAGAAAAAGACCGGTGGCCGAGGTAAAATTCGGTCGCTGGGTAGCGGGAAACATCAGAGGGAAGATGGCCATTGCCTTCGGCGGCGACTATATCATGATGAACCTCCCCGATACCACTGTGGCTAAAGCTGGTCTGTTCGACATGTCAGCGCCTCGTTCCGGTCTTAGTCTCGTCTATCCAGGCCACTTCACCGATCCGGACAAGCTAGTTAAATGGCTAAAAGATAATCGGATCTCCTACCTAGCAATCGACAAGGATTACCTAGACCCCTATCGCAACCGGCTGTACATTTATAAAGGCAAAACCCTGCCCCAGAACCTTACTAAAATTTACCACGACTACGACACTGATTCATCATGGGAAGTAGAACTTTACAAGTTATCAAATGGAAAATTGATAAATGAAAAATAGCTGGGTTAGCTAAGCTAGTAAGGACCCGAGCCGAAAAACGGCTAATTAAATGGCTCAAATCAAACAAAATAGATTATATTGTCGTCAATTATGAAAAAACTTTAACGCAGAGCCTAAGAACATTATCGGGAGAATCAATGCCAGATTTTCTTAAAAAGGTTCATTCTGACTTTAACGAAGATCTCAATTGGCATAGCAGTGATACATAATGATAAAAAAATGGGAGTTGGGGTTTATAAAATAAATTAGGGCAAATATTATTTAGATTCATTGCGCAATTTGTAGATTTCAAATTCTTCTATCCGATTTACTTTTTCTAAACCCATAATTTTATTTAACTTCCACTCAGGGTTTTTCCTAGTATCCCAAACTAGATAATCAATCCGATAGGAAGATATGACTTTCTGAAAGTCTAATTTCTTAATTTCGGAAGCAAGAAGGATAATTTTTTTAATCTCGTCCTCGGGAAATCGCGGCAGAATTTTTTCCGACAATCCCAGCGCCTTTCTTATCTTATTCCATAGTTGGAAATGAAGGTCACGATTGATATAAAAAACCCCCCAAATAGATCGTTCATTTTCTAATAAAAATTTTCTATCAAGGGGTTCTTGAAAGTAATTATTAATGATAAATCTTCTAATAACTTCCTGGTCAGACATCAAATGCATATTGGCTTCTCTAACGTAAAAGACATTATTGTGGGTGTAGGCGGGAATGAAAGCCGACAATTCGGCTGAAGCAAAAACAACTTCGTCCAGCTCTGTATTTTCCCTAAACCAAACAAGCAGCGGGCCGTACCTTTGCCAAGAAACTAATGAAGGGGTTGGATTTTTCTGTTTATCAAACACCGTCAGCGCTTGAGACAAGGAAAGAATCGTAACTAATAGGAAAAACACCGCCGGCAGCAACGTTCGACCTTTCTCTTTTAAAAACCGCTCGATTAAATATAATCCGGCAAAAATAAAAATAAAGACCGAAAGCAGTAAGTAGTGGCTGGCTAATTCAATATTTTTTCCAGTTAAAATATGCTGATTTGTAACTATTCCGGTTGAGATAACTGCCAAAACAAGAAAAATTGATAATGGTTCTAGTCTAACCAAACCCCTCTGCCAAAAGAGCCCAAAAATTAAAAGGAGGGCGGTCATAGGCAATATAATTTTAGGACCCGATGGGAAATAGCTGTTAATCATTCCCAGTCGCTTCAAAACTTCGTTATAAAAAGGAACTTGTAAATTCTGATAAACTTGGACAAAGTAAGGTATTGCGATCAAAAACGCCAGAATTATTACTAGAGCAATATTTTTTGCTGTAAGTTTATTTTTTAAAAATAGGTAATTGATAATAGCGAAAAGAGGTAAGAGGGTAAAATAATATGTCCAATAATAGGGATAAATATAAAAAAGGAGGCCGAGGTTAAAACAGGCCAAAATAAGCCACACATTTTTTCGCTTTTTAAGATAAGCAACTAGAAAAATAAAAAGTGAAAGAAAAAAAATAAAATTAAATTGGGGAGAAATCGGGCGGTTGAAAATATTAAAGAATATACCCAAATGAAGCAGAATTGTTCCAGAAAGAGATAACAAACGGTTTTCCGTTAAAAGGCGGATAACCAGATAGGTTAAAAGGACTAAAATGGCTGGAAGGAAAAAGTCATAGGCGATATAGACTTGCGGCAAACTCAAACTTAATAATTCAGAACCCCTAGCTAAAATATAAGCCGGGATCCAAAATTGGAAAGGCGGACCACCTTTGTGTTCATAAATATAAGGATTGGCAAGATAATAATGGCCATCAATTGCTTCCTGCCCCCAGACAAGATAATAAAGTTCATCGCTACTATTGATTTGATAAATGCCGCGAAAATCATTGCCAAGTTTTTCTATAGCTAATAATTGTGGGTAACCGGTCAAAAAACCGACTATCAATGCCAGAAGAATCACCGACCATTCTTTTTTGATAATATCCATTATCATCTATTGAATTGACTTAATCCTCGTCATCCTATATTGTTTATCTATAAATAATCAAACAAGAAATATGCTAAAGAAACCTTCTCATTTTTGGGTGGCGGCGATAGTTGTTTCAACTATCATCTCCCTCTCTGTTTTTAGATTTTGTTCGGGAACGGATGTTGCTTTTTATAATTTTAGAATCGGTGAATTAATATGCGGAGACAATAAGTTCTTCAGACCATACAATTTATTACAAAAAAGCGACGTGGGCGTCACAAGCCACATAGCTGAGTCGCCGGAATATAGTCTGAAAAAAGGATTTTCTGCAAAAAACCTTGTAGATGGCGATCCGACCACATTGGCATACCCAGGAAGTCTTATTTTGGAATATGTAATTGATCTTATTAACCAATACGATATCACAAAAATCGCTATTTTGTGGGGGGGGTATGGCACAAGCAAAGAGCACATAGAAGATTGGGAGGTGTCAGTTTCAAATAACGGCAAAGATTGGAATACCATTGCCCAAGGAGACTTTCCCGGTGAAGATCTAACCACCATTAAGACTTCAATTAAAACGCGATTCTTAAAACTGATAGCTCGTTCCAAAAAAAATTGGATTGGCGCTTATGAAGTGAAAATAATAGGAAGGTTGACTTACTAAAAAGGCGTAGCTATGCCCTTTGTTATTTTTTTCTTAACCCTTTTTCTACCTGGGGCGGTTTTGGCTCTTTACTTCCTTCCTAAAAAACAAACTAACCTTAGCCATTTCCTGCTTTACGCACTTTTTTTGGGACTAGCCAGCCAAATACTAATAACAATTCTTATAGCGACCAGCAGACAAGCGGTGGGAGATCCAAGATTAAATTCTTTCTTTATTTCCGGGGTTTTTAATTTATTAATAATAATCTTAACTAAGGCCTTTAAAATATCGTGGTGGCAGGATCGCTTAAAAAATCTTAAATTTCTGGCTTATGATGGGGCTTTATTATTAATAAGCTTAACACTGGTTATTTTTGTAGCCAGCCAAGTCCGCGGTTCAAATTATTTTAGTGCCGGTACCGATCAATATTATTGGTTGGCATCGGCTGAAAAATTTGTTGAAAAACCAGCTACCGCCACGTTTTTATTAAATCCTTTTGTAATTCATAAACCAACTTTTTTTCTTATACTGGCGCCCTACATTCCCTTTTTGGAAAAGACGGTTGAATCTTATCAAATATTTATTTTAAACTGGACCCTATTTCACTATTTTATTTTAGCACTGGCAATCGGCCAATTGGGCTGGCTTATACTGCCCTATCCATCGCTTGGTTTGCTGGCCCCTTTATTATTATTTTCCTTCCACTGGAATAATTATTATATACTCCCCGGAGCTGTTGTTCCTCAAGATACCGGTCTTATCCTTTTTGTTCTTGGATTCATTCTTATTAATGATTCCTCACGATATAAAACAAATAAATTTTTTCTTGCGCCAAACTTTATTTTTTTCCTGCTTTTATACCTCATTCACTTTGGTATTCTGGTAATGTTTTTGACGATTATAGGAATTGGGGAATTAATCCGATATCTAACCAAAATCATACTATCCATTTTTTTAAAATATAAAAAATTGAGCCACTTAATAAATCAGTCGCCCACGTTCATAGATGCCTTAGGGTGGTTTTTTATAATATTCGTCATCATCAGAACCTTTATTTTCGTTACTAATTTTATTACTCTCCCATCTTACACCTTGTTTTGGACACCGCCTCCCGAGACCTTAACGGAATCTCAACGAGGCTATTTAGTTTCATATAGCATCTGGGGGCAACCATATTTCCCTTCTTTCGGTAACTTAATTATTTGGCCGGCCATGGTCGGGTTCATACTGGTTATTTATTATTCTTTAAAAAAGAACGTCTTGTCTTTTTTTTATCTGGCTATCGGTGGCGGTTTAATGTTTCTATTTTTAAGAGCACCTGTAATTCCTTACTTTCTTCTTTCTGCCAATTGGCAATCTTTCCGATATTTTCTTTTTTTGCATACAATAATAGCTATTTTAGCTATTGCTCCTTTTGCGATTTTTCTCAATTGGTTTAAACAACTTCTGCCGCAATTAAGCAAAGTAATAGTTGCGGCCTTTTTTATTTTTGCTTTGCCCACTCTATTTTTAAATATATACCAACAACAAAACTCGGTTTTATTGGATATGGTTAAAGGAAGAGATGAAGAAAAAAAACTATACTTTAATGACCTAAAAATGAAATTAATCGAGCTTTTGGCTGTAGCGCGACAAATAAAGAATGGCAAGGAGGACATACTTTTCTTGGCCACCTCGACAGGAACTTATGTACAATGGGCGTTTGCCCCTAGACAAATCTTTACTCCTGAAAAAAAATGCGTTAAGCTTAGTGATTGTTTGATTAATGTCACCGAATCAGATCTGGCCGCCATTATCACCGACAAAAACGGGCCAGCCTTCAAGGAATTTCCCGTAAAAACAGAGTTTAATTATTTTAATTTATATCAAAAAGATGGGGTCAAAAATTCTTAAATACTTTTTTGAGGTAAACTCCGAATGGTTTTTTAACTATGCCATTATAATCTTTATTATGATTTTATTAGATACTTTTATCGTACCTGGTTTTTTTTCTGCTGTAGGAATTAATCCTAAAACCCTTTTAATATTTTTAGGAATAAGCCTAGTTCTAAAAATCTACGATCACTCTAAGCAACATAACTATTATCGTTTTGTCTCTCATTTCCTGTCTCATTCGAAAGAATTTCCTATTAAAATATTTTTAAGGAAATTAACTAGTTTGACTTGGGAAAAAATCTTATCTTTTGGAAGTATTCTTACAATCATCAGTTGGTTTTTTTTCAACAATGATAGAATGAGGGAAGTTGTAGGTATTTTTCAAAATGCCGGATTCCAAGGATATTGGCCCCATTTATTTTCCATAGCTCTTTATCTCTCTATCATATCTGCGATTTTTCGAGAAAATGATCAAAATAGACAATAATTTTTTGGAATTATCAATAATTCTGCCCGCATATAAAGAGCGGGACAATCTCGCAATATTAATCCCTAAAATTCAAAAGTGCTTCGAGGAGCACAGCTTCGAGATTATTATTGTTGATGATAACTCCCAAGATGGTACAGAAAAGTTAATCCAAGCGTTTAATGAAAAATTTGGCAATATAAAGCTAATAATAAGGTCTTCTCTTCTGGGTATAGGATCAGCTATTAGAGAGGGCTACAATGCGGGACGCGGAGAATTTCTTTTGTCTTCCGATGCCGATTTGTCTTTTACCGTTGAGGATATGATGCTCCTTTACAAAAAAATTCAGGAGGGGTACGACATGGTTTTGGGCTACCGACACGGCAGAAACTCATATTATGAAAGAAATAACCCCGCTACTTTCATTAAATACACTATAAGCAAGGGCGGTAATTGGCTGGTGCGGAGTATAGCCAAGATTAATCTTAGAGATTTTTCCGCAAACTTTAGAATTATCCGGCGCGATAAATGGCTTAGCTTAGACACTAAAGAAAACACCAACGCCCTGCTTTTTGAAATGATCATCAAAGCAAAAAAAACAGGGTTCCAAATAACGGAGATACCTGTAAATTTTTATGAAAGAAAATTTGGCACGCCAAAGCTTAACCTTTGGAAGGAGGCCCCTAAATTCCTGATAAAATTTATCAAATACACGTTTTTAACAACAGTTCATAAACATGATAAAACTCACGAAATCCGCTTTTTATAAAGAGAAAAGGACAAGGCAACTGCTGATTGAATTCATAAAAGAAGCCGCAATCTTCAGTATGGGAAAGGAATGTCGGCAATTTGAAAAAGCCTTTGCTGAAAAACAAGGTCGGAAATTTGCTGTTTTTGTTAACAGCGGCAGCAGCGCCAATTTGATTCTAATTCAATCTCTACTAAATTTAGGCAAAATAAAACATCGGGGTTTAGTAGGAGTTTCCGCTTTAACTTGGGCAACTAATGTTATGCCTTTTATACAATTGGGTTTAAAGCCGGTGCCTATAGACTGCGAGGTTAAGACATTAAATGTTTCGTTGAGGACATTAAAAAAATGTAAATACAAGCTCAAGGCGTTTTTTTTAACTAATGTTCTTGGTTTCAGCGGCCAAATTGATCAAATCCAACAATATTGTCGGCAAAAGGGAATTTTATTTTTAGAAGACAATTGTGAGGGTTTGGGCTCAAGAGTTAATAATCAATTATTGGGAAATTTTGGTTTGGCAGCCACCTTTTCCTTTTTTGTCGGCCACCATCTATCAACAATTGAGGGAGGAATGGTGGTGACAGACGACGAGGTTTTGTATCATATGCTGTTGAAAGTTCGAGCTCACGGTTGGGATAGAGATTTGCCTCTCGAAAAACAACAAGAGATCAGATTGGCGTACAATGTTGACAATTTTCTTGCCTATTATACTTTCTATGATTTGGCTTATAATGTCCGGCCGACGGACATAGCCGGTTCTTTGGGTAATATTCAAATTAACTATTGGGATGAAATTGTTAGAAAAAGAGAGGGTAATTTTAAACTACTTAATGCTGCGATTAAAACCAACCCGGAACTTTTAGCTTTAGACGTTAATCATATGAATTTGGTTTCTAATTTTGCCATGCCGGTAATTGCCAAGACCAAATTTTTATTAGAGAAATATAAAAAAAGATTCAAAGACCATCAAGTAGAAATTAGGCCAATTATAATTGGCGATATTACAAAACAACCATTTTTTCGCAAATATTGTTTCATTAATAATAATTGCCCGACAGTTGAGTTTATTCATCAAAACGGTTTTTATTTCCCCAATAACCCGGAATTAACAAAAAAAGAAGTGAATTTGCTCTGTTCTCTTGTAAAAAAGGCTGGTTAAGTATATTTTAAAAGTATGAAAAAACGGGTCCTCATTGCGGGAATAACTGGGCAAGACGGATCTTATCTTGCTGATTTGTTATTAAAGAAAGGGTACAAAGTTTATGGCTTCGAAAGAAGAAATAGTCAAAAAAACAGAAATAATATTAGGCATATTTTAGACAAAATCAATTTTATTTCCGGCGATTTATTAGACGAAGCGTCAATTTTCTCCGCTTTAAAGCGAGCCAAACCAAATGAGGTTTATAATCTCGCGGCTCAATCATTTGTTCCTGAGTCGTGGCGGCAACCGCTATACACATCTGAAGTAACAGGGCTAGGAACGCTACGATTTTTAGAAGCGATTAATCACATAAATCCTAATATTAAATTCTATCAAGCGTCTTCTTCCGAAATGTTTGGCCTGACCCTCCCGCTCCAAAACGAGAAAACGCCTTTTTATCCTAGAAGTCCTTATGGCATAGCTAAATTATACGCACATTGGGCAACAACCAATTATAGAGAGTCTTATGGTATTTTTGCTGTTTCGGGTATTCTCTTTAATCATGAATCCCCGAGACGGGGCTTAGAATTTGTTAGTCGTAAAATCACACATACGGCGGTAAAAATAAAACTGGGACTAACAAAAGAATTAAGATTGGGAAATTTAGAAGCAAAAAGGGATTGGGGATTCGCCGGTGATTATGTAGAAGCAATGTGGCTTATGCTGCAGCAAAAAAAGCCTAGGGATTATGTTATAGCCACCGGAGAAACTCATTCTGTCAGAGAACTTGCAGAAGCCGCATTTGACTACCTAAACTTGAATTGGAAAAACTATGTTAAGATTGATAAGGCCCTCTTTCGTCCGGCTGAAGTTGGGTTATTGCAAGGGGACGCCTCTCTGGCAAAAAAAGAATTAAAATGGCAGCCGAAGGTTAAGTTTGATCAGCTAGTCAGAATGATGGTCGACGCCGATCTTGAAAAAATAACTTCAATGTATGGAGATAAAAACCGCTTAAGGAAATAAGAAATTCCTATGCCAATGCGGGAGTCATTAGCTACAGTGTCCACCTAACAATAGTGGAAGTGCTTGGCGCAATTGCCCAACAGCTCGACCGCTTGCTGCTCTACCTGCTGATTATTAGGGCTTCTTTCAGAGATGATCAATAAAAAAACGGAGACGCCGGAGCAGTTTGGCCAATCCATTCGACACTGCTCAGGATTGATACTGAGCCAAGTCGAAGTGCCAACAGACGTTTAAGTCTTTCGGGCAATAATAAAGAGATGGTCTTCCCTATCCAAAAACTTCACCGCCAGAGCAGCTAGTTTCTTAATCTTCAAAAAACCAACCAACTTTCTAAGCAATGCCACCCCCGGCGGCAGATGAGAGCAACCAGATAATGGGAGGGATTTCATCGCAAAACTATTTCTCTTCACCGCCCGGGGAACGAAATAATGACTAATCTGGTTGAGATTAAGGAAAGCGATTTCCGGATTTCTCTTCTCCGATAAGATAATCTTAAAACCGGTTCTATCCAGCAACGAATTTAGGGTAAAGGGGGAAAAATAAAAGAGATGCTCCAAGGCAATAAACCGCCAACCCAAACCATGTCTCCTTGCCAAGAAACTCTCTATGTTCGGAACTTCTAAAACCAACAGGCCGCCTTCCTTTAAACAGTGAGCTAGCTTAATTAAAACTCTATCGGGATCCGCCACGTGTTCAAGAATGTGAAAAGCGGTAATAACATCAAAATCTTCGGAGTTTTCCCAATTCTCAATCGTTCCCTGAAAGAGTGGGGTGCCCCTATCTCTTGCCTGCGCCACCTGCAGTTTGTTGGGTTCTAAACCGATTGCCCAAAAACCAAGGTGATTAGCTTCTTCAACAAAAACTCCCTCATGGGAACCAACATCAAGCAGTTTTAACCCCGCTACCGGTTTCCTAAGACAATTGACGACCAACCGCAATTGCTGGCGAGTATTTTGATAAAGCAACTCCCGATTTTCGGGAGAAGCCAAACGATCCTGCCAATAATTGCCTAAACCATAATAATCATCGAGGTTCTTGATCTGCAACTTCTTTGACAGGAAGACAATTTCACAACTTCGGCACTGTAAAACCCGAGGATCGCCCGGAAACCAATCGGTAGTTTCACCTTTGCATAAAGGGCAAATCTCCATATCACTTATGAGCAATCATCAACGAAATCCCCTTCCTGATAGAAAATGACTGATGAGCTCTGACAGAGTTGGCACTGCTGTTTCATTTTTTTTGATTAGAATCGGGTCGGCTTCTTGACTATACGACAAACTAATAATCCTTCTTTCTTCACCAGCGGGCACCGTCGGGAAACCATGCCAGGCCGCCGGATGTTGTTCAAAAAAAGACATTGAATTTCTCAAATTAGGTACTTGGAAAATAATAGTTTCTCTGTCCGGTTGATAAATGCACGTACCGGTGGAACCGCCGGGCCCGGGATTAAAATAAAGAAGACAAGCGATAGTGGAATGAACCGATGATGGGTCACTTGGCCGAGCCGCGCCGTCAATGTGAGCTCCCTGCATACATCCCTCACTACCATAGGAAAACCCGAAATTACATAGGGAGTTAAATTTTATCCCAGTAGCCCACCGCAGTCTTTCTATAAACTCTGGTGAGGCTGATTCTCTTAAAACAGCTATCCAGATTGCCGGGAGTTCTGTCAAATGAGCGATTGAACCCCGATGCCGGCCACTATAATAATTAGGTCCTACATAAAACTTTTTACGACCGCCACCGGACATTTTATCAACTAATTTAAAAGATGATACTGGGGGAAAATTTCCAACTAATTGCCCGAAGGTCTCATTTTTAAATATCCCTTCAACAAATCCGTAGCGAAAACCAGCTGGCGCTATTTGCGCCTCTTCCTTCAATTTTTCAATGGCTGCTTCGTTAAAATAGTTCATTGTGGCAAACTCGTCAGTCTACTTTTAAATACCCTAAACTATTTAATCAGCAAATTTACCTCGCCGCGAAACTGAATTTCAAAAGGGAATCGCTTAAATTGGTATAACGTCGGGTCAAGGGCTCTACCCCAAAAACATAATGGGAATTGGAACTTTGTCTAGCCATCCAAGCAACATCACCCCCACCCGTTTTGTTTCTAGCCTCCCAGTGCCAAAAACACTTTCTCTTAATGTTTAATTGAGCTAGCGCCAAGCCCCCGGTAAATTTCTTTTTGTAAAAATCTTCGTAGCTCACCTCCTCAGAAAAAAACTTTGTTGGCTGCGCCGTCTTTCTGGCAGCAATGATGGTATTAACCTGACTAGGAGAGATATCCCTAATAACCTCGTAACCGTTCCTGTTTAAGGGGAATCTCTTTGGTAATATCAACGGTTCTCAGTTTCAGCTTACTTGTTATGCCAATCACTCTAAAACCGAACATCGGCTTAGTGGCCACTAGCAAGGACATTTCTTTACGAAAGGGGTTAAGAGCTGATGTGAAAACAACATCGCTCCATTCCAGATCGAAAGGGTCACGGCGGCGGGGAACAAACTTGGTAAATAAAACTTGAATCTTCGGCGGCAGTAAAGAAATTGCTCTCTTAACAAACCCAACCAAAAAATCGCGGCCTAGAGTTTTCTCCAAACGGAAGTGTTCTAAGTAAGGAAACTCGGCCTGATTGAATTCCCTCCGCCAGTCCACAAGCCGGTATTCTTTCTCATCATTCATGCGCCGCGTCAGCTTTTCATTAAGAGGCCAGCCGATGCGACGTTTAAAACTCTCATCATATTCTTTGTTTAAAATAAGATCCAAATCTTCCTCGGATAAATAATCGGGGCGAGCTTTGTCAAAAGCTAAAAGAACACCGCCGGGCTTAAGCACCCGCCAGCTTTCCCTCAAAGTCACCGCTAGCTTAGGGGAATGATGCAAAGAAAAGAAATCGATAACAAAATCAACCGAGTCATCAGGCAAATTCAAACGATCAAAATCGGCCACACAGCCAATTATTTTACCAGCATTTTGGCCGGTAACGGCCGCCACTACCTTTGGCATTAACTGCTCGACAATTGGCCGGCAGATTTCTATTGCATACATCTTCTCCACCTCTGGCCGCCGGGCCAAAACCGCGCTGAAAGTGGCAGGACCGGCGCCCACTTCAATACCCACGCCCCTTAACTTTTTCTTCAAAAAACTCTCTTCAACAAAAGAAAACAAACGTTCAATATCGGCAATGGTAACCTCCGGCACCACGCCATCAAAAGTAAGCTCTCGAATAATGGTAAGCGGATCGCGGTTTTTAAGACTCAAGGCAAAGCCGGTTCGGTAATTAGCTTCTGTTTCTCGCTTCAACTCCTCGGCAACTGGCCAGTGGAGAATTTGCATTGCGATTAACTTAATCTATCGATTACACCGTGCGGAAAACGATTGAGGAACTTTGACAAAGTTGGCACTGCTGTTGCATTTTTTAACTGTTCGGGGGCCTCCTCGTTAAAATAGGTAAACATATAGTGAAGAGAGCCAATTTGTTCTTGTCCTCAAAAAATACTAAAAATAATAGTAGTTATAAAGTCTCTCGCTGTAAAGATTACCTAATGAACGATTTTTTTAACGACGTACGAGGGGGCGCAGAGCGCTTTTTAAATTTATCGCTCAGTTATGCCTGGAAAAACTCTAAGTGGGTTTTTATAAACAGCGCCGTCAATATTCTCGGTTCTTTTTTTACGTCCATCGCCTTTGCCAATTTTATCTCCCCCACCCTGTATGGTTCCTATAAATATCTTAATTCGATAGGCAGCTCCCTGGATTTTCTCAAAATAAAGTGGATTGATAGTGTCGCCGTTCAGGAATTAGCCAAAGACAAAGACGGAGCTTTTTTTTGGGCCATTAATCAGAAAATACGCTGGGGCCTCTTGTTTTTTGTAGGGCTTTTGATAGCCAGCGGATTTTATTTTCTGCAGGGTAATTATGCCTTTGCCGGCGCGCTTCTCATACTGGCGGCGACCGAGGTTCCTATTAACATTTTGGGGACCTATAACGTTCTTCTTCAGTCAAAACGGTTGTTTCGAGAAGATTCTCTGTATTCATCTTCCAATACGATACTGCGGACTCTGCTCCTTATTGCAGTTCTGTTTTTTGCGCCGAATCTAATTTTCATATTTTTAACGACCAACGGCGTGGCGGTTCTAGCTAATGCCTATTTTTATTTCAAAACCATCAGGCAGTTTTCTCCAGAGATGTATCGACAATCCACTCCCATCGATACCGATACCGAGCATTTTAGTCGCCACCTCTACTTCCTGAATATATTTGCCACAATCACCAACAACATCGACAGTCTACTCTTATTTCATTTTTTAGGTCCGGAAACATTGGCAGTCTACGCCATTGCTAGGAGTTTTCCTAATCTGATACAAACGGTCATTAGTAATATTAGTTTTATCTATTTTCCTAAGTTAGTCACTCTGGGGTTGGAACAACTTAAACAGGCCTTCTGGCAGCGATTAGCACAGGCGACTGCTATTGGGGGCCTTATCTCATTGGTCTACATAAGCGTTATTCCGTTCGTGTTTGATACCATTTACCCTAAGTACCAGGACGCAACATTCTATACCCAACTCATCAGTCTCTCATTCATACTCTTTACGCCTGGCCGTTATTTTGCCTATATCTTCCAAGTCCAAAGACTTATAACATCAATTTATGTAACTGCGCTGATATCACTAACCATCCGTTTTACCCTCTATATTGTTTTGGGTTACGTGGCAGGAATAATGGGGATCATTGTCGCCTATTTTGTTTCCTACTTCATTTCCCTGCTCGCTTGTATATTTATGTGGCGTAAAGAAACCGGCTGATCTTATCTTTCACCGCAAGCAACTGAAACACAACACGCTCGGGGAAAAACGAGAGGAGGGGAAGTATGTACAACCGGGGTCGCTTCCAAAAGTTGTTACACCGCACGACGCGGTGGGCATGCTTCTGAAAAAATTTGTAATTGCGGCTAAATCGCAGATGGTACGTTATCGCCCGCATCTCCAAGTAAAAGAAAAATCCTTCGAGCGCTTTCTTCAAATTCGCGTCAGTTGTTTCCTCATACACGGTACGCCAATACCGAACGGTTTCGTCGAATCCCTCCTCATACCGGGCAGCATTGGCACCAGTGTTAAACTTCCGTGCGATAACCAGCGGCTGCGGTATATAGGCAAAGTTATATTTCGTGCCGAGTCGAAACCAAAAATCTTGATCAATAATCCTAGGATATTCTGTGGTGAAGCCACCTAATTCTTCATACACAGCTCTTTTGAATACTGCCGCATGGCCAGCAATCGTCTTCCTGCTGCCGATCATGCGCCTAACAAATTCCGCCGGCGTCATACAACGGCCCGCAATCACCTGATAGTCAGGAGGATACTGCAGGCACTCGGTGATAACTCGTCCCTTTTCTACCATCACCATCCAATAATTGCCGTACACCAGAGCCAATGCTGGATCTTTTTCGAACGTTTTGATAATTGTCCCGACCATTTCCGGCAGCAAAATATCGTCGTCGCCGACGGTGTACATGAGGTCGCCGCGAAGATAAGGGATGAATTTCTGCATGGCCGTAGCCGGGCCACCGGTGTTTTGATCAAGCCGGAAATAACGAATTTTTTCCGGAAAATAGGGGGTGTACGATTCAATGAGTTCCTTGGTTTTATCCGTCGAACCGTTATCGATTATCAGCCATTCCCAATCCGGACATCGTTGCTGCGCGATGCTTTCCGCAAGCTCTTTGAGAAGGTGGCAGCGATTGAACGTGGCTGTCAGTATGCTCAATACCATACTTTTTTTTACCACGAATCTGGTATCCGGGTAAAGAAAAGGGGCGAGTTTATCGCCCCTTGTGGCACCTCTGTTGGTTAAAGGTTCAGCTCCTGCGCTGTTGCCGAAGACTCCATCGGCACAGACTCATCACCGGGTACGGTCACATTCCGGAAGAGCCGCTTCACGTGCGCCCGCATAAGAATTCGTCCGAGGCCGACCACGTCAGTCCCATACTGATGGACATAGCTCTCAATCGCCTTTTTCTGCTGGCTGCTATGCCCGAACCGGTAGGGGATCAATACGTCGGTGAAGTACTCGTGCGGATCAACACAGAAACCATGATCCATGATAGCCTTGAAGTCAAAATGGAACTCTCTTTCATGGCAACGTTCGGTGTCAAGAAGATCTCCTTTCCGTAAACGGTTAAATTCCTTCAGCTCATCTAGATACAAGAACATCACCGGATCATGGCGGTCACGTTCCCGGATGAGCGTTTTCGCTTCCTCAAACAGCGTCTCGCGCAACTCGTCTTGCACGAGAAAGAAAGCCACTGCTTTTGCCGTGAACAGCTCGTTCACCCCCAGCTCGTTGGTGATGTATTGATCGAGATGTTTGTCGGCATAGGCCTGTACTTCTTCTTCCGACTCCCACAATGCTCTGGTATTGTTTTCCCTGAACGTGTCGTACAGTTTCTTCAAGCCAGGCCCGTGCGCTCTCCTCCGTTCGTGAAACCGGAGCAGAAAGTCAAACCAGGGGAAGTCCAGCCTCTTGCAGAGTCCGAAGAGCTCTTTAAAGAGATAGGCATTGTGGACGATTTCCACTGTCAGATCTAGCTCGCGGCACTGAAGATAGTCCTCAAACGAAAGCGAATCTTGAGTCACGCAGATTTCCTCGGTTTCGGCGCAGGGGAACGTCTCGTCGAAAATCTGGTACGCACCGAAACACCGGGACATCACGCGGAATCGTGTCTGCATCCCAAAGACCTTTCGAGTTTCCGGCGTGTTCATCTCCGTGTCATAGAGCATGATGAGCTGGTACAACCGCAAGAAACTCAAGCCGGCATTGACTGCGTCTTTCAGGCTTTGGGTGTGGGCAGCCCGGGAATCACCCGGCAGCCCCAAGATGATCTCGGCATACGTGTTAGCATCAAGCTTGCTTCCTTGCAGCCCGACCTGGCTGAGCTGCTCAACTGAGATGTTGGATCGCTTTATGTTAACCAGCACTTGTTTATCGGTTGACTGGAGCGAGGCAGCGACATTCATGGCGCCGTTGATTATCGCCGCCACTTCAAGCAGCCGCTCTTTCTGATTTTTCCCTCCCGAGACGTGAATGTGCCGCGGCCAGTCATACTTCTCTTGCATCCGCGCAAGGATCCTTGCTTTTTCAACATCCTCGCGGAACATCCCGAAGTTCGCATCAGTAATGATCAGATCTTGGATGTTTCCGACTCGTTGGGCAATATATTCCAACTCCTCGGCCCACCTATCCAAATTGTCCCGCCGCGCCACTTTATTGAAGTAGCTTACCCCTTCGGTGCAGAACGTGCAGGTAAAGGGGCACCCGCGCGTGGTGTGGGTCATCGGGATAAGGACATTGTCAAAAAACTTGTCCATCAGCCCGGTGAGGTACGGAGACGGAACTTCGTCCAAGCTCTTGATGCGCTCCCGCAGCTGACCGCAGATGAGTTCGCCATCGCGCAGGTAGTGGCAGTTTGAAAGAGCCACTCGGTCACGTTTCAGAGCTTCCACATCAAACTGGTAGCGAACCAATGCGTCAATCAATTCGATTGTCGCCAGTTCCCCTTCCTTGACTATATAGAAATCAAGAAAAGGGTACCGGCGCCAGAATCGTTGCTGCTCTTCCCTCGACAGTCCGTAATTAGGTCCCCCAAAGACCACGACTGTCTGGGGATATTTCTGCTTGACCCGTCTGGTGAATTGGTACGCCAAGTTGCAGTTCCAGGAGTAGTTTGAAAAACCCAAGATCTGGGGAGGACGTTTCTCCAACGCCGCCTTCAGATCATTGGGATACCTGAAAAGCTCAACCTCCACCGCCTCGCCAAGTTGTTTTCTAATATAAGAAGCAATCAGCCCGATAGCCAACGGGTGGAAATTGGTGGCGATGAGCTGCCCGGTGTGGGTAAGATCACCCAGATACATAACAATACGGTTTTCGGCCATGGTCGTTCTTCTCCCATCTTCCTATCTTCACGTTTGATGTTGTCAAGGTTTTACGCTATTCTATATTCTATTCTATCAAGGCAGTCCTCTGTCAATGCGGGACTGTGGATAATGGCGTACATGACGGACATGAATTCGTCACCAAAAATTTACTACTCGGAGGAGGTCAACCGTTTCTTAAAAAAGTTTTCCTGCAAACATTCCCTGCGCTCTCTTTCTCAACTGATCGAGAATCTCCATAATCTCAAAGTTCTCGTAATGGGAGAGGCGATTATTGACGATTATCATTTCGGGGCCACCATTGGCAAATCGGCCAAAGAACCAATTATTGCGCTCAAGTATCTTAGTGAGGAGGCCTATGCCGGCGGTTCGCTAGCTGTTGCCAATCATTTGGCTAGTTTTTGCAAAGAAGTCGAGCTTTTCGCCATGATCGGCGACCAGAACTCGCATGAAAAGTTTATCCGGGAAAATCTCAAAAAAAATGTCCAACCAATATTTTTCACTAAAAGAGGGTCGCCGACAATTATCAAACGGAGATTTTTGGAAGATGGGAGCTTCCGCAAGCTTCTGGAGTTTTATGTAATCAATGACAGCCAATTGGACAAAGACCAGAACGCAGAAATAGTGAAGCAGTTAGAAGCGCTCCTGCCCCGCTACGATCTGGTTATCTGTGCTGATTTCGGGCACGGGATGTTTAATCAGCAGGTGAGATATTTTTTAACGAGGCGAGCTAAATTTTTAGCTATAAATACCCAAGCCAACGCCGCGAACTTCGGTTATCATACCATTTCCGCGTACAAAAAAGCCGACTATATATGTCTTGACGACCGGGAAGTGCGGCTTGAGTGTAAAGACCGGGCCGGCGAGTTGGCGGAAGTTGCCAAAAAGATATTCAAAAAAATCCGCTGCCAACAGATGATCATCACTCTTGGCCCCAACGGTTCGATTGGTTATAAGAATCAAAGCCGGATTACATTAGTGAGGGTTCCCTCGGTGGCTATCAAAGGCACTGATTCAGTCGGGGCGGGTGATGCTCTCTTTGCCGTCACTTCGGCTTTACTCTACACGAAAGCCCCCCTCGAAGCGGTCTGTTTTATCGGCAATGCCGTGGGTGCCTTAGCGCTCGGTTGGTTGGGAAACAAAAAATCCGTCACCAAAAAAGATCTACTGGGATATATTAAAACTATTCTAGCATAAGCTATGGGTAAGACAGTTTTAATCACCGGCGGCGCCGGGTATGTCGGGAGCGTCTTGGTGCCCACTCTCTTACAGGCAGGGCATCGGGTCATTGTCTACGACCTCTACCTTTTTGGCAAACCGTTCACCAGTATAAAAAACAAAAATCTTGTTGAAATAGAAGGCGATATTAGGGATGGGGAAAAACTCATCCGTGCCGGCAGAGACGCCGATTGCCTTATTCATCTGGCCTGCATCGCCAACGACCCCAGTTTTGAACTCAATCCCGCGCTGGGCAAATCAATCAATTATGATGCTTTCTTTCATGTGCTGGAAACGGTGAAAAGAAATAACATCAAGCGGCTGATCTTTGCCAGCTCGGCCAGTGTCTACGGAACCATGGAAGGAGAAGTGACGGAAGACCGTAGGGGCAATCCTTTGACTGGATATGGAAAGTATAAGTTGCTCTGCGAAGACACGTTGCGGGACTCCGGGTTGAAAAATTATGTTATCGTCCGACCGGGCAGTATTTTTGGGTATGCGCCGCGTTTACGTCTGGATCTCATTACCAACAATTTTACCATCAACGGTTTGATCAATAGAAAAATAAGTTTTCGGGGCGGCTGGCAACTCCGCCCTCATATCGGCATCAATGACATAATCAGAGTGTACAAACTTTTACTGGAGGCGCCGGAGTCAATGGTTCAACAAAAAATTTTCAATGTTAGCTTTAAAAATATCACGGTTGCTGATACCGCCATGCTCGTGGCTGGGGTATTAGAGGAACGCTACGCGTCCCCCGCTATCCGGATAGAGAAACTGGAGGTCTTCGACAACCGGTCGTACCATCTTAACTCGGAAAAAATCAAAAAAGAATTGAGGTTCGTCCCCGCGTTTACCGTGGAAGAAGGCGTTGCCAGCATTGCCAATGCCGCGGGGAATAATCTAATCAAGGACGGTCTTGACAATCCCCTTTACCACAACGTCAAGATGATGCAGTTCATTAACCTGAAATAGGAATGAAAAAAACTTCCGCGATCATCATCGGCATCTCCAGCGATATCGGGACAGCTTTATGCCGGAAATGGACGGGGAATGGCTGGCAGGTAACCGGCACCTATCGAAAAAAAACTCCGGCGATGAAAAAATTGGAAAAGGAAGGGGCTTGTTTTTTCTTTTGTGATGTTGCCAAGCCAGCTTCATGTATCGCGGCCTGCCGAAAATTGGAAAAGGTCTGTCGGGCCTGGGATTTATTGGTGATGCTGCCGGCTTCCTTAAAACCAATCGGTCCCTTCAGTGAAGATAGGTTTAGCGATTGGCAGAATTCGGTGGAGCTGAATTTCATCAACCAGATGTTGTTGGTCCACCAACTATTGCCCTTGAGGCGCCGCGGTTCTTTACTCGGCCCCTGCGTTTTATTTTTCTCCGCCGGCGGCATCAATGATGCGCCTGTAAATTATTCGGCCTACACCGCTGCGAAAATCGCTACCGTTAAAATGGCTGAACTTTTAGCTGAGGAAATAAAAGATACCCGCTTTGTCACCATCGGTCCCGGCTGGGTAAAAACAAAAATCCATCAGGAAACTCTGGCAGCCGGCTCGAAAGCAGGGGCCAACTATCGGCGCACGGCCGACAAGTTTAAAAAGGGCAATTTTACCCCGATGGAAAAAATTCTCGACTGCTGTGATTGGATCGTTAATCAGCCGAAAAGTATTGTCAGTGGCCGAAACTTCCATGTCAATCATGACCAGTGGGGAACAAAAAAGTTCTCCGGGAAATTGGCCAGAGAACCACATTTGTTAAAGTTGCGCAAGTACGGTAGTATCTGAAAATAACCGGCATGCAGTCTCCCTTTTTAGAGAAGTTTTTTTTAACTCTGCCAGCCTTGGCCGATTATCACGCTCCTGAAGGAACGCTATCTGACTTATTAAAAATTACCGCCCGACAAGAGGTAGAACGGCTGTTTTCCGCTCGGCGAAAAAGATCGGTGCTCCTCAAGCCCTTCGGTGGGGTAATCTTTCCCTATCATCCGATGGGCAACGTGGACTCGCGTAATCTCTTTGATTTCGATGAACTGATTATGTTTAGTTTCTATTGGCTTAATCGCCATCGCTATCACCGAGTGGCGGATCTGGGCGCCAATATCGGTCTCCATTCTCTTCTTCTTGACCGTTGTGGTTTTCGAGTCCGCGCCTACGAGCCTGACCCCAAGCATTTCGCAATCTTAAAAAGAAACCTCCAACTTAACCGCTGTTCTCAAGTTAAACCCTTCAATTATGCCATTTCTAATCGTTCCGGAAAGGCGGAATTCATTCGCGTTCTGGGCAATACTACTGGCAACCACCTGGCCGGCGCCAAGGCTAGTCCCTACGGCACACTGGAAAGGATTTCCGTGGAAATAAAACCTATCCAACCTATACTGAGATGGGCAGATTTGCTGAAAATTGACGTCGAGGGTCATGAAAAGGAAATTCTTTTAGCCACGAATCGCAGTGATTGGTTGCAAGCGGACGCTCTTGTTGAGATAGGAAACGAGGCAAACGCTCGCTCTATATTCAGGCATTTCCAAAAACACAGGGTTAATCTCTTTGCTCAAAAAATTAATTGGCAACCGGTGAGAAAAAAGACTCAGATGCCTACTGGTTACAAAGACGGTTCGTTATTTGTTAGTTGTAAAAGGAGAATGCCATGGCACGAGGAGTGAAGTTGGCAAATTACGTCGCGCAATTTTTGGCGAGGCTCGGGATAAAACATGTGTTTGCCGTTTCCGGCGGCGCCTCCCTGCGGTTGATTCATGGCGTGGCAGAAACGCCTGGTATTACTTTTATTTGTCCCCAACATGAACAGGCCGGGGCCATGGCTGCTGATGGTTATAGCCGGGCTACCGGCAAACTAGGTGCAGCCATTACCACCAGCGGTCCGGGAGCCACCAATCTGCTGACCGGGGTTTGCTGCGCGTACTATGATTCGGTGCCGGTGATATTTATTACCGGACAAGTAGCTACCTTCCGCATGCGCGGCAGCACCGGAGTCAGACAAATCGGTTTCCAAGAAACAGCCACGGTTGATATCTATAAACCAGTAACCAAATATGCGGTTTTAATCACTGACCCCAAAAAAATCCGGTATGAATTGGAAAAGGCCTGCGCTATCGCAACATCAGGCAGGCCCGGCCCGGTCCTAATTGACATTCCCGACAACATTCAAAGAGAAGAAATTACACCGGAACTTCTGGAGCCATTCCGATCAGGCCTACCGCCGAAAAAGTCACCTACACTAACCAAAGAGATAAAAAAGTGCTGCGATTTTATTGCGGCAGCAAAACGACCGATGATTATTCTTGGTTGGGGAATTCGCCTAGCCAAAGCAGAAAAAGAGACAAGAGAGTTTATAAATAACGTGGGCTTTCCCGTGGTGCCCACGTGGGGGATGGCTGATTTCTTACCAGCCAGTCATCCGTTAACGGTGGGAACCTTTGGTACCCATGGTACAAGATTTGCCAACTTTGCGGTTCAAAACGCCGATCTTATTTTCAGTATCGGCAGTCGTCTCGATACCAAAGCCACTGGTAGTCCGGCCAATACGTTCGCCCGAGAAGCAAAAAAAGTTGTTATTGATATTGATGCCAATGAGCTAAGAAAATTTGAAAAATTCGGCCTGAAAATTGATTTACTGATCAATACCGATGCTAAAGATTTTCTTCAGGCAATGAATAAGCGCGTGGCCGGAATTAAAAAACAGAATATTGCACAATGGTTAAAGCAAATCGCCCACTGGAAAAAGAAATATCCCATTTGCCTGCCTCGTTACTATCAAGAAAAAGATGTCAATCCGTACGTCTTTGTTAAAGAATTACATCAACACTGCCGCCAAGGAGAGAAACTGGTTGTTGATACCGGCTGCACCATTGCCTGGATGATGCAGGGGTTTGCATTCAAAAAAGGGCAACGGCTGTATCATGATTGGAACAACACGGCTATGGGATGGGCTTTGCCGGCCAGTATCGGCGTCAGTCTGGCGTTCAATAAACGGCCGATTATTTGCATAACCGGTGACGGCGCCTTACAGATGAATATTCAAGAGTTAGTGACCGTGATGAAGCACCGCCTGCCTCTCAAGATATTCCTGATCAATAATCACGGCCACAGTATGATCCAACAAACACAGGACCAGTGGTACGGTTCAAGATATTTCGCTTCTTCAGTGGCCGGTGGCTTGGCGTTTCCCGATTTTTCGAAGGTAGCAATGGCCTATGGTTTCCGGACCATCACTATCACAAAAAACAATGAGGTAGGTGAAAAAATAAGAACGGTCCTGGAAACCGCCGGGCCAGTTTTCTGCAATGTCGAAATCAAACCAGAACAGCACGTCATCCCGCAAGTAAGATTTGGCCGACCTAATGAAGATCCTGAACCGCTTTTGCCCCGGAAGGAGTTTCTGCAAAATATGCTGGTCCCACTCCTTGACGTTTCGCTCGACGATCAATATACATGATACTCCAATGATCAGTAAAGAATTGGCTCTTTCTCTATACAAAAAATTGGTCTTAATCAGACTGACCGAGGAGAAGATCACGGAAAAATACCAAGAGCGCCAGATGCGTTGCCCAGTGCACCTATCCATTGGTCAGGAGGCAGTGGCGGTTGGGGTTTGCCAGAACTTACGAAGAGCTGACCTCGTGTACAGCACCCACCGTTGCCATGCCCATTACTTAGCTAAGGGTGGAGATCTAAAAAAGATGATCGCAGAAATCTACGGAAAAGAAACTGGCAGCACCGGCGGGAAGGGCGGTTCCCAACATTTAATTGATTTGGCCGCTGGCTTTGGCGGAGCCACCCCGATTGTCGGCGGCACTCTGCCGGTAGCTGTGGGGGCAGCCTTTGCCAATAAATTAAAGAATAATAAAAAAATAACGGCGGCTTTTTTGGGAGACGGGACAGTCGAGGAAGGAGTTTTTCATGAAAGTTTAAATTTTGCTGCTTTGAAAAAATTACCGATTGTGTTCGTCTGCGAGAATAATTTTTTTTCCGTTTATACGCATTTATCAGAAAGGCAACCTGACCGACCGATATATGCATTAGTTCAAGGGTACAATCTCGAGGCCAGCCGTCATGATGGCAATAATGTTTTAGAGGTTCATCAAGCCGCGGCTAAAGCTATCAAGAAAATTCGGGCCGGCGATGGACCGATGTTTTTGGAATTCCTGACCTACCGCCGGCGGGAGCATTGCGGTCCTTTTTATGATGACCATTTGGGCTATCGAGACGAAAAGGAAGTAAAATTTTGGAAGAAAAAAGATCCGGTTGGATATTTTGAGAAATTTCTTACCAAAAACAAACTGGTTTCAGAAAAAGAGTTGGGGGGGGTAAGAAAAGAAGCGGAGAGAAAAATCAATCAGGCCTTCGCCTTTGCCAAGAAAAGCCGATTCCCCAATAAAAGATCGCTTTATGAATCAATCTATAGCCCGTAAAAACTATGTTCAGGCCATCAACGAGGCCTTGGACCTGTCCTTAAAAAAAGACTGGTCTGTTTTTGTGATTGGCTTGGGCGTTCCTGACCCCAAAGGAATTTTCGGAGCGACATTGGGTCTGCAAAAAAAATATGGCAAAAACCGGGTAATGGATATGCCGGTTTCTGAAAACAGCATTACCGGCGTCTGCATCGGCGCTGCCATCAACGGCTTGCGACCAGTGTTAACTCATCAAAGAATTGATTTCAGTCTTCTGGCTACGGATCAAATCATTAATGTCGCCGCCAAATGGCATTATATGTTCAATGGCCAACAGAAAGTGCCGCTGGTGATTAAAATGACCATCGGCATGGGCTGGGGACAAGGGCCGCAACATTCGCAAAATTTACAGGCAACATATGCCCATATTCCAGGGTTAAAAGTGGTGATGCCTGCCACTCCTTATGATGCTAAGGGCCTGATGATTGCCAGCATTGAAGATAATAATCCGGTGATTTTCATCGATCATCGCTGGCTCCATGATACATATGGCGATCTTCCCACCGGTTACTATAAAGTGCCTCTGGGAAAAGCTAAGGTGATAAAAAATGGAAAGGACATCACCATTGCCGCCACTTCTTATATGACGCTGGAAGCATTGCGGGCGGCTCGGCTGTTAGAGAAAATTGGCATTGAGCCGGAAATTATTGATGTCAGGACCCTCAAGCCATTGGATGAAGAAACTATTTTTAAATCCTTAGCCAAAACAAAAAGGTTGCTGGTGGCTGATTTGGGTTATCGGGAATTAGGCTTTGCTGCCGAAGTCATTGCCCGAGTCGCCGAGAATCAAAAAATTAATCTCTGCGCCAGACCACAACGGATTACCTCTCCTGATTCGCCTACTCCTTCGACTCCGGCTTTAGTAAAATATTACTACCCTCGCTTCGATGAGATCGCTCTCAAGGCGGCTGGGGCAGTTGGCGGAAACAGAAAGAAACTTGCGGCGCTGATCAAAAAAGAAAAAACAGACAATAAAATCCCTGACGACGTTCCCGATGAAAGATTTATGGGGCCATTCTAATCGGGCGGTGGCATGAATAGAGTAATCAAAATAAATCAGCTGGTGAACAAAATCCAGCTCCTCAAAAAGCAAAACAAAAAAATAGGTCTTTGCTGGGGTGTTTTTGATCTTCTTCACCCCGGCCATGTCAAACACTTAGAAGAAGCTAAAAAAATGTGTGATGTTTTGGTCGTCGGCCTAACTTGCGATACAGAGGTGCAAAAAAGAAAAGGGCTTGCCCGACCTATCTTCAATGAAAAACTAAGGGCTTACTCAATGAGTCAATTAAAAATAGTTGATTTCGTTTTTATCAATTTTGACACGAACTACGTTGAAGCTATCAATCAACTAAGGCCGAATTTTTGCATCAAGGGAGAAGATTATGCGGATGTCAAGAGAAAAAAAACCAACCAATCCCTCGAAGAAAAAACGGTAAAAAAATTTGGTGGCCACATGGTGTTTACCAAAACCGGCCCCTTTGCCAACATCAAAACCACCAAAATAATAGACCACATCAAAGAGGCAAATTATGAAAATAAATAAAATAGCCGTCATCGGCAGCAACTCTTTTTTCGGCAGTCATTTTATTGATTATCTGCTCTCCAAAACCCCGTGGGAGGTCATCGGAATTTCCCGATCTCCAGAAAATAAAGCAGTATTTTTGCCTTATTTTTTCAACAAAAATAAAGAAAAAAGATTTACGTTTTTCAAAGGAGAGCTGGGAAGAAATTCGCAAAAGCTGGCGGCTTTGCTGGATAAAGAGAAACCGGCAGTGGTAGTAAATTTCGCCGCCCAAAGCAATGTCCCGGCCAGTTGGCAGAACCCGGAAAATTGGTTTATGACTAACTGCTTAGGCATCATTCGCCTCACTCATCATCTCAAAGACAAGACATATCTCCGAAAGTATCTCCAAATTTCAACCCCAGAGGTCTATGGACCATGTCAAGATATGAAAGAAAATTTAACCTACTATAATCCGACCACCCCGTATGCTGCTTCCAAGGCGGCCGCTGATCTTTTTCTTACCGCCTTGGTCAGGACACGCAGGTTCCCCGCCTGTTTCATTCGATCAGTCAATGTCTACGGCTCGCACCAACAACCCTATCGAATCATTCCCAGTGCGATTATCCTGATGAAAAAAGGCGAGAAAATAGTACTCCACGGCTCTGCGGTCAGGAGAAATTTTATTCACGTCAAAGACGCTGCCGCGGGAATAGCACAGGTAATTGAAAAAGGGCGGCCCGGCGGGGTTTATCATCTATCTTCCGGACAAAACATCACCATTGAAGATTTGATGAAATTGATCTGCAAAAGATTGGGGAGTTCTTTTGACAAAACGGTGGTTGATTCGCCAACAAAATTAGGGAAGGAACGGGATAAGATATATCACCTCTCGTGCCAAAAAACCGCCAAAGAACTTGGCTGGCAACCGAAGATTTCGCTGGCGGAAGGTATTGATGAAGTACATTGTTGGGTGGAAAAATACTGGCCGGCGCTGGAACATTATGCTCTAGAATATGTTCACAAAAAATGAAAACGGTCTATGTGGTACGACACGGGGAAAGCATAGGCAACCAAGGGCCGATCCGAGATGAAGCTGCCTCACCCCTTACTGATACGGGAAGAAAGCAGGCAGCTATTTTAGCAGATCGTTGTGCCCGGTTTCCTTTAGAAATTATCATCTCCAGCCCGCTTAATCGCGCTCAAGAGACAGCGGAGATTATTGCCGATACAATAAAAAAACCTCTGGAGATTTCCCAGCTTTTCGAAGAGTGGCGAAGGCCAAAAGAGCAACTGGGGGAACTAAAAAACGATCCCCTCGCAGTAGAGTCCGAGAGAATAATCAGGGCCAATTTTTCTAGGGAAACTTTCCGCTTCTCGGATGAGGAAAACTTTGCTGATCTAAAGAACCGGGCCCTGCTGGCTCTCGGTTTTCTGGAGAAGAGGCCGGAAAAAAATATCCTGGTGGTCACTCATGAATTTTTCCTTCGGATCCTCGCTGCCTCCACCATCTTCGGCGAACAACTCACTGGCTACGAATGCGAACGATGTATTCGCACCCTCCACATTACGAATGCCGGCATGAGTGTTTTCGGTTTTGATCCCGAAAGAAATAATTCTCCCTGGTGGATCTGGGTCTGGAACGATCACAGCCATTTGGACTAATTTCCTTTACTTCCTAAACTTTTTTATTTAACTTGAAGCTTATGGCTGAAATCAATCTTCTCATCGACTACCCGCAGGCAAAAAGAAATTTAGAGGAGCGGGCCCAACAAAAATCCGAAGAAGATATCCGAATCGCCCGGCAATTCGGTCAAGAATTTTTTGACGGGCCACGCTCTCAAGGTTACGGCGGCTACCGCGACTCCAGCCGCTGGGCGCCGGTTGCCAGAAGAATAATCAATCACTACGGCTTAACACCGGGAATGAGCTTACTCGACGTCGGCTGCGCCAAGGGCTTTACCCTTGATGAATTCCAAAAGGCCCTGCCCGGACTGAAAGTGGCCGGTCTGGATATCTCTCAATACGCCATTGAAAATTCCCCCTCCCATATCCGGCCGTTCCTCAAAGTGGGCAACGCTAAGGATTTGCCTTATCCTGATCAATCGTTTGATTTTGTGCTTTCGGTAAACACCATCCATAATCTTGATCGAGATGATTGCAAAAAATCTCTTTCCGAAATTGAAAGAGTTAAAAGAAAATTCGCTTTTATCACGGTTGACGCCTTTCGCACCGAGGAAGAGCGGCGGAGAATGGAGATATGGAATCTGACGGCTCTGACTATTTTGAGTGTTGACGATTGGCTGAAGTTGTTCAAAGAGGTTGGCTACACCGGCGATTATTACTGGTTTATTCCCTAGTCCCGTTAGAAGCAATCTAGATATCACTCTCATGACTAAAGCTATGCCACATTCAGCAACTATCAAAAAAGGAGAATTTAAAAGCTGGATAAAGGACAGAGGCCCCTTTGAACTTATCCTACTTTGAGGGTTGCAAAAACATCCCTGACGCAAGGTCGCAAGAAAAATATCTCAAATCAGGCATGGCAAGCGTTATCTTAAGAATCGTTTGAGGCGCTTCCTGTCTCTAACGGGATGAAAACAAAAGCTGCGGTATTGCGCCAGATCGGCGGGCCGCTCTCTTTGGAGGAAGTGGAAATCCCGGCACTGAAGCCAGGCCACGTTTTGGTGAAAATTCTGGCCAGCGCTCTCTGTCACAGCCAGCTAAACGAGATTCGAGGCTGGAAGGGGGCAGAATATATTCCTCACCTGATGGGCCATGAAGCGGCTGGTGTTGTCGTTGAGCTGGGGGAAGGAGTCAATAAAGTCAAGCAGGATGACTACGTTGTTTTAACGTGGATTAAGGGCAATGGGCAAGATGTTCCTGAAGCCAAATATCAAAGCGCGGTGGGGCTGGTGAGCGCCGGCGCCGTAGCAACTTTTACCGAATATGCAGTTGTTTCTGAAAATCGTGTGGTGCCTATTCCCCCAAACATTAATCCCCGGATCGCTTCTTTGTTTGGCTGCGCGGTCTTGACTGGCGGCGGGATGGCTAAAAATCTAAAACTTGCTAAAGGCGATACGTTGGCTGTTTTTGGCGTGGGCGGGATCGGTAGCAGCGCCGTGCTTAAGGCAAAAAGCGATGGCGCGACTGTTACTGTCATTGACATCGTTGACTGGAAATTACAATGGGCTAAAGAAACACTGGGGACTGAAGCAATCCATCCGGCACATATCGGCCCCAAAAAATTTGATTTCGTCATTGAGTGCTCTGGCACTAAAGAAGCTATGGAAATGGCATTTGTTGCTGCTAATAACGAAGGAACTGTGGTTTTAGCTGGCAACCTCTCGCCGGGCGCAAGAATCTCACTTGATCCTTTTGAATTGATTAAAGGTAAAAAGCTTTCAGGCAGCTGGGGTGGGGGCAGTTTCCCCGATAAAGATATCCCGGCCTTTGCCGCAGAATACCTCAATGGCCGCCTACCCCTCGAAAAACTCATCAGCAAGACATATTCCTTTGAACAGATCAATGAAGGTCTGAAAGATCTGGAGACGGGGAAATTGATTAAAGGAGTGATAATTATGCATAGGCAACCATCAGCGACGCCTCCTTACTAATAAGAAACAAAAAAGCGGTCATCCAGACCGCTTTTGGAGCAAAGATCTCTTAATGGGTCAATTCAACCTCGGCAATAGGTTGACCATTAAGTAAATCGTCAGCCCACCTTAACTTTCCCATCGCCGGCACTTCAGCCGGCGATTTCCAAGAGGGCATCGGTAATGCGCTGGGCGGCATTGTCAACGACTGGCGGTTGCCAACCGCAATGCTCCAGATACTCCTGACGCGACACATTGGCTACCGGGTGGAGCGCCAATTCAATGTCGCCGGCTAGCTCCATGAAACTTCTGGCGGCAAACGACTGATGGCTGCGCACGTCTGGCAGATAATCCGGCGGCTCCAATCCTAAGTCTCGTTCAAACCAATGCCTGGCATTAAAACCAATGAAATGAATCACTGGCGGCCCACCGAGGATGTTGTTTTTAATACCTTCGGTTGAGGTGATGTCGAAGACGAGATCAGCCGCCAGGCAAAATTCTTCAAAAGGCATCTTGCCCCGAACAGCAGTCTCCGGAAGAAGGTTAACGTTGTAGTCAGCCACTGTTTTCTCTATTTTCTGTTTGATTTCAGCGATGTAGCCGGCTCTGATTCTCTCTACTTTGGGATGAATCATCGGAGCAAACATCACCGGTCGACCACAAAGACAACGAATCGATTCGCAAGCGTAGGCGACGTCTTCACCCAGGACACAGTCCGTGCCCTGAGACCACCAGATAGCCAAGAACTGATTTTCAGTCAATCCCAGCTCCTGCCGTCTCTGCCGTCGCACTTCATCCTTGCACTGGTAAAGGGCCGGTAGATTGTCAAAAGCAGAGTTGCCGACCACCAGCACCTGATCCGGTCCTAGTCGCGACCGACGGCGCCGAATATCAGCAGCGTGTTCCTCATTAATTGCCAACCAGTAGTCAGCTTGAACACCGCGCCAGTCTAGTCGGTTGTGGTTGAAAAAGCTGTCAGCGCCCAACACCACTGGCTTTTTGCCAAAATACCTGGTAGTCACTGCCCGTTCCAGTTTGTTGGCAGTACCGCAAGTACCGACAAAAAGCAGATTAGCCTTTTCCAAAGGGATTGCTTTTCCTTCATCAATACCGGCCTTGGCAATAGAGTGGGTCACGACGCCGGTATCAGCGAAAATCTTCTGACCCTCGCCTTCAATATCAACCAGTACCTCCACCTCCACTTCGGCCTCCTGCAGTAACGGAATGACTGGCAGCATCATCTTGGCGCCGCCGATATCGCCCACAACGAACACAAACAGGGGTCCAGCCACAAGTCACCATCCTTTCTGGGAAAGTTCGGTTTCAAAAGAACTGGAAGCATTATATTGATTATGATATAGTTGGTCAATTTCCAGTTAGGGAATCGGCACTTTAATAACTTTAATGGTTCGACAGGTTCACTATAAAGGAGACGGACGATGTCGGAATTCGAACAATTCAAAATAACTCTTACGACGGTGCAAATGTTAGCTCGGCAGATCAAAGCCGTAGTCATCAATGTCGGCGGAGTATTGTTGGACAATCGTCAATGCGATGCCATGCCAGAATTAAGGTTCCGCAGTCATTTTGATGGCCAGGGCATTTCCTTGCTTCGAGCTATCGGAATTAAGATAGCTTTGGTTTTCAGCGAAAAAGCCGAAGGTGGCTCAATGATCAAGAACCTAGTCAACCGCTGGAATAGCCTGCCTTCAACCCAAAAACAGGCAACTGAAGGCGGCTGGCAGATGGTAACGTTGATTGATGAAGCCTATGGTCAAACGGCAGTGGAAAAGACTTGGTCCTGGTTGAATGAAATCAACGTTTCTTGGGAAGAATGCGCAGTTTTGGCCAATGACTTACCGGAACTACCCCTTCTCGAAAAAGCTGGTCTAAGAGTAGCTCATGCTGCCGCCGAGCAAGTAATCAAGGACCGATGTTATTGGGTAACGCCTCGTCCCGGAGGCAATGGCGCCATCCGCGACTTGGCTAATCTGATTTTGAAAGCCAGGGACATTGATCCCGCTACTTTACCAACCCGCTAAGCGGAAAAAGTCAAAAACAAACGGCTCAAATAGTTTCTTTTGAGCCGTTTTTTCTTGCTCTCTTTGAATCTCAAGGCTTTACGACGCCCTTCATATTTTCAGGTAACAGTGATGGTAATCCCCCCGTCCACCTGAATCTCCTGACCGGTAATGTAAGCCGAGGCATCGGAAGCTAGAAAGATTAGGGCGCCAATCAGATCCTCGGCCTTGCCAAACCGGTTGAGGACAATTTTAGGCAGAAGCCGTCCCAAAACCGGTCCGGTAGATGGATTGATGGTGTCAGGTTGGATATTAGGAAAGGCGCCGGGCGAAAGCATATTCACCCGAACCTCCGGTCCCAGCCAGGCGGCGCTGTAGCGGGTGAATTGCAGTAAGGCGCCTTTGAAAGCGCTATAGCCCCAAGGGTTGAATTGTTCTGTCCCTTCATAGAGTTTGGGGCTGGGCACTTGCTTGGTGTACATGGTGCCGATGTTGATGATCACCCCTTTACCCTGACGTTTCATCTCAAAGCCCAAGAGCTGGGTGCTCTGGACTGCCCAATAGAGAGCCGAGTTAAAGCATCTTTCCGCTTGTTCAAAAGTGGCTTTTTCCAGTCGTCCATCAGAGCAGTTGAAGCCAGTGGTCGAAGTGAAATCAAAAGCGTTGTTAATGAGGATTTCACATAAGCCATCATTGATGACGCTTTTCCAGAATGTTTTGGCCGCTACTCGGTCATAGAGATCTACCACTCTTGTCTGAACCCGGGCAACGCCAAAGCGCGGCTCCAGCCGGGAAGCCAAGTCAGTCAGTTCTTTCTCCCGATTGTCCACTAACACCACCGTTGCCCCAGCTTCCACCAGCGCCTGACTGTAGGTCTGGCCCATAAAGCCAGCTGCTCCGGTCAGCACCACCAGTCTGCCTTGCAGAGAGAACAAATCGATAGGATTCATCCTTAGCTCCTTTCATAGTGAGATTGTCGAACTATTCATGGTGAGCTCTGTCGAACCACTATAAAATTACCAAAGTGCCAAAACCAGCCCCAAATGTAACACAAAGACAAAATTTTTAGCAACTGCTTCTAATTTAAACAACCAACCCGCTTTCCCTTCAGCAACACGTCCGTTGCGCATAAATTCTTCCTCACTCTTCGTTAGAAATTATCGGAAAAACAGAACTCGCCCCCTTCCCCTCGCAAGCTCGGGGAATTCACGGGCTCAAACACCTGTTTTTCTTAGATTTCTTTCCGAAGAGTTCGGGAATTTATCAGCTCCACTTCCTAATGTTGCTTCAGGGAAGGCGGGTTGGTTGTTAGGACACTCACCATTAGAGTGAAGGAACCGCCGGTTCCTGAGAGCAAATACCAGCCATACCGGGCAATAACTCTAAACCTTAGAAACAATCCGTAGCTTGTGCTGAATGGGCAATTCGCTTTCCAAGACTCGCTTACTGCCATCTCCCCAGCCAGCAGACAATTTTCTAATTAAGGTGACCATCTCTTTCAGCTCGACTGGCTCTAAACTGGCCGCTTGATCCGTGCCGAACATTTTTTTGTCCAAAGTCAGGTGCCGCTCAATGAGATGAGCGCCCAAGGCGGCGGCGGCCACGGAAAAGACGATCCCCGGCTCATGGCCGCTGTAACCAACAGGCACGCCAGCAAATTCCTGCTTTAATTTCAAAATTAGTCCCAGATTTAGTTCGTGTTCGATCGTCGGATAGGTGGAAACGGTGTGCAATAAAATCAGCTTACTTTTATCAAAAAACCTCAAAGCGGTTTTGACCTCATCCATTGTGCTCATCCCGGTGGACACAATGACTGGCCGGCCGGTAGCGGCAATCTTCTGCAACAGCCGTTCATGAGCAATCATCGCTGAAGCCACCTTGTAACAAGGGGGGTTGAGCTGTTCCAAAAAATCCACGCCGGCTTCATCCCAAGGCGAGGCAAAACAAAAAAGATTCTTGGTTTTACTATAAGCAAAAAGTTCCCGATACTCGGGAGCGGTGAATTCCAAGGCCCACTTCAGATCACCGTTGGTGCTGTTCTGAAAATCCGATTGTTGAAGCCGCTGCACTGCCTTTGGAGAAAGAACGCCGCGCTTAATAGCATTTTCCAAAACCGAGCGGTCCACTGCCCTTGGCTTGGCCAAATCAGCTTCAGAGTAAACAACTGGCACGGTTCTCTTTTGAAACTTCACTGCCTGACAGCCGGCTTCGGCTGCCGCGTCAATCAGCTCCTTGGCAATCTCCAGACTACCATTGTGATTGATGCCGATCTCCGCCACGATAAAAGTGGGCAGACCTCGGCCCACCAAGTGAGAACTGATCAATACTTGATGAATCTTAGGCGCTCTTTTCTGACCCCAGCGCCTCACTGGCCCGGAGCGCATTATCAACTTAATGATGTCCATAAGAACAACATAACTCGTAGCAATTTGTTTGACAACAAGTTATAATAACAAAAGGTGATTCATCACCCGATTCTGACCTTTGACAACTACAAAATATAGGAGAACGAGATGAGCACGGTTTTGCTGCCGATCACCAACTTAGAGTTGGGTCGGATCACCGACCCGAAGGAAGTAGTCAGTCAGATTAGCCGCAAGGACTTGGCTGGCATGCGGGTGGTTTTCATCAATATGCCTCTGCGGGAGACAGCGGTGCCCAACACCACGCCCGAAGGGCCATTGATGCTGGCCACTAACTTGCGGGACAACTACGGCGTGGAGGCCAGTATTATTGATCTAAATGCTTACCGAATTAAAGACGAATTAGCGGAAAAGCGTGGTCTGCCCAATGGTCGGCATCTGCTATTAGCCGAAGCCGAAGCCTTAATTAAAAAGCATTTTCTTGTTTATGGTGAACCGGATCTGGTGGGCTTCTCTGGCATCATTACCACTCTCCGCTGGCAGCAGGAAGTAGCCAAAATCATCCGCCGGCTCCTGCCTGATGTTTTTCTGGTAACCGGCAATGGCTTGGCGACCGAGCTGCGGCTGGGATTATTTAACCAATTATTTCTCCCGGAATTAGACGCTGTTGCCCATTCAGAAGGCGATCTGGTAATTCTTAAAATTATCTATGACGCCAAGCAAATCAAAGAACGAGGTTGGTCAAGCGCTATCAATTCTGGCAAATTACAGCCCTACTATCGGGGGGAAATCAATGGCCGTCACCGCTTCGTTTACGACGGCGGTCGGCCGCTGAATCTTGATAGCCTACCGCCAGCCGACCTCGAATTGCTGCGCGAGGACGTTAACGGAAATCAACTGCTTGAGGACTACATCGGCAATGCCAACTGGGGCGTCTCGGCCAATAATAGTTCAGCCACTTCTTTTACAATGAAGCGGAGCACCACTTTTGTTTCGAGCCGCGGCTGCCCTTACGCCTGCGACTATTGCTTTCGGGGAGCTCAAGGGGAGCAACGCTATGGTGTCTTTTCCGGCCAAAGACTGGCTGAACTCTTTCAACTTCACAGAGAAAAGCACGGAGTAGACTTCATTGGCATGCCGGATGACAACTTTGCTGTCAACCAAAAAAGAGTCATCAAAGTCTGGGAACACTTAAAAGGGTTAGGGATGCGTTGGGGAACTCACACTCGAATGGATGAGGCCGCTGGCCGTCATCCTAAAACCGGATTGGTCGAGGACCCAAAACGGATTGACCTGATGGCTGAAGCCGGCTGTGTCTACATCGGCTTCGGCGCGGAAAGCGCCTCGCCCAAAGTGCTCGAGGCCATGAATAAAGGCGGCTTTATCCTAAGCAACGGAATGGTAACCGTTGAAGTTGATGGCCAAGAGATGGAATTCCCGCGCAGTATGGTGGAAGGCACAGAGAACTGCGAGTATGCCGGCATCCATGCCAACTGCACTTGGATTATGGCTTACCCAACCGAGACTTTAGATGATCTCAAGCAAAGCGTCCGCTTTATGCGGTGGCAGGAAGAATTTTACGGCCGGCAGGGGAAGCCGCCGGAGACAGTCAACAAAAAAATGTTCGTCGCCACTTGGTATCCGGGCACGGCGATGGGCAATCACCCCAAAGTCCGGCAAACACTTAAGGAAGTGTTCGGCATTAAATTTGATCGGTTTAATCAGCCGATCTGTGATGAAAATTTCCTCAACTACGTGCTGGATTTGGACGATGCCACCAAGATCCTCCACGATCCAAGCACTGGGCAGCCGCTTAACTACAGCGACCTGCCGATGGACGTTTTCCTTAAAGCTCGGGATCTGGTAGACAGCGACAGAACTTTTGAGATCCTTGATCTCTAAAAAGAACCCCCTAATCCAACTTGGATTAGGGGGACTTTGTTTTAGCTGCCCTAGCTAAACTGCCGCTGATCCCGCACCCTGTTCCGTTTCCCGTTTCTTAAAATCGGCCAAGTTTCTGATCTCTAAAATCAAATCACAAACTTCCCGCACCGCATGGTCGCCACCCTTGCGAGCGGTGGTGTAATCGGCTACTTGCTTACATTGGAAGTGGCCGTCGGCGACCGTGAAAGATAAACCGACGTGCTTCATGCAAGGCAAATCATTAATGTCATCTCCCATAAAAGCGGTTTCCGAGGCGGTAATTCCCGATTGGTCAAGAAACCGCTGGAGTAGGGTGAGCTTATCATCAACGCCTTGAAAGCATTCCAGCTTCCCCTCACTGCCCACCTTGATTTTCTGACAACGAGCCGCCACCACCGGATTACCTTCTTTAGAAATCACCACCAACCTGATTCCGGCTTGGACCAACTCCGGCAGGCGCAGTGTGTCCTTCCGACTGCAGACCACTGATTCCTTGCCATCCTCTCTAACAATCACCTTCCCGTCAGTGAAGACACCGTCGAAGTCAAAAACCAACAAACGAAGCCCCACAACTCTCTCTTCGAGATGCTTAATAAACCGCTTACGCATGATTTTGTTCCTTTTTCAACGAGCAAAAAACAACAATTGTCACCACAGATTAAGTATTATAAAATAACCACAGATAATTGTAAAGACTTTTCCAAAAAACCACTCTCTGTTAAAATTTTCCAACAATGAAGGTTGTTGCTGTCATCCCAGCCCGGGGAGGCTCAAAAAAAGTTCCCAATAAAAACCTCAAAAGCTTCTGCGGTCAGCCCTTGATTACTTGGACAATTCTCACCGCTCTTCAAAGCAAAAAACTCGACCGGGTGATTGTCTCGACTGACAGCAAGGCAATAGCTAAAGTGGCCAAAAACTGCGGCGCTGAAGTTCCCTTCAGCCGACCAGCGGAGCTGGCGACCGATGTCATTGGTATTGAACCGGTAATGAAACACGTTTACCAATGGCTTCTAGAAAAAGAAGGCTACAAAGCCGATGGCCTTTTATTGCTTTTTGTCACTAACCCTTTGCGCCAAGTTTTTCATATTAACCAAGCCCTTGATATTTTTGAGAAAACTAACTGCGATTCAGTCATCTCTGTTAACGAGACTCCACCCAACCACACTCCTTACTGGACTTTTGTTAAATCAGATTCGGGTGAGGTTTGTCTTTTCGGCGGAACCAGCCTGAAAAACATCATTGACCGCCGCCAAGACTTTCCCCAAAAGTGCTATGCCCGAAACGAACTCATCTATCTTCTTAAGCCCCAAAATCTTTATCAGACCCCCTCTCGTCTCTATGGCCAAAGAGTGGAACTCTACGAAACCAGCCCCGTCTACGAAGTGGATATCAACTCCACCGAGGATTGGGAGTTGGCAGAATTAAGATTTAGACAACTGCGCCAGCTATCCGCAAAATCTCTTTAGCTCTTTGGTCTAAAGTGTGATCTCTCAACACTCGTTGCTGACCAGCTCGAGCGATTTGCTGACGCAAAAGGGGTTAACCTTATAGGATTCTGGTCTTTGATTATAGTAAGCAGTGACCAAACTCATTGTAAAACAAGCTGACTTAGCAAAAAGTCGGCAATCCTTAAGCCAGATCGGCCATCAAGGTAATAAAGCTGCTGATTCATTGCTGTTTTTCTGTTCTCCCTATCCATTTCCGGCTGTTCTAAGTAATACCTGACCCAAGAGAAAAGTTCCTCCGGACTTTTAACAATCTTGACTGCTCCTGTTCTCAAATACTTTACCATGTGATCCTCATCGTGATAGCGCTTGACGCTCTCAATGTAAGGTTTTTTCTCCCAACCATCGAATTCGATCATTATCTGTGGCTTGTCAAAAGGAAGAGAATCTAAACCGATAGTAGAATTAACATAGACAACAATCTCTGAATGAAAAAGGGAGTCAACTAAGTGACGAGCCTCGTCCGGCGACATTTCTGATAATTTAGGACCCCTCTGGCCAAAGGTTGTCCCCGGCCGCTCAATGGTGAAATTTTCATCTGGTTGGAACTTCTCAAGCGACGCTGGATCACCAGGGTGATTTCTCACCAGAAAATGAACGTCTGACGGCAAACTGCTATCTCGAAAGCCCTTTTTTAAAATTTCACAAAGCTGCCAGTCAGTATCAGACAACAAGTAACCAGCCGGGGCAAACAAGATTAACCGCTTTTGGGGATCAACACTAATTTTCCTAAAAAAAACCTCTCGAGACGAATGTTCCTTTCTCACCATCCAATCAAACTGAGGTATGCCGCTAACAAAAACGCTCTTTTCTTTAACATCATGAATAGCCACTGCTTCCTCTTTAATAATCTCGTTATTAGCAATTAACTTGTCAGGCAAAACTCTCAAGAGGCCCTTTGTGGTGGTATTGTCCCAAGAACGCACCATTCCAACAACTGGGATTTTCTTTGACTTGGCCGCTTGCATAAACAAAACATCCATTCCCGAAAACACATCGGTTGTAAAGAGAGCTGTTGGTTGAAACTCATCAAAGTAGCAATGTAAATAACGGCAAGGGGAAAATCGCCGATCAAGATAGCGAGCCAGCCGATGAGCAACAGGATTTTTTGAGAAAAGAAAGATGATTACCCGCCCGATAAAAAATTTAAGAAAACCTTGAAATGAATGGCTCCGATGCCGACGTTCCCGATGACGAAGGTTGGCTGTGTACGTAGGAATCATGGCAGAAAACAGCCGACCGAAAAAAGAAAACTTCTTATTAGAAAGTAAGGGGGCCTCTTCAATGCCGATAAACCTAATACGTTGGTGATTATAGATCTCGCTAAGATAGGCCTGTTTGTAAGCGGGGACAAATACTATCAGCCGAACATCGGGTTCACTGGCTACTTTTTGCATAACCCCTGTTCCAAAAAAGTTGCGGGAAGCTAAAAAATGAAAATTAGCTACGAAGAGTGTTTTCATAGACTTTAATCAATTTAGTAGTGTAATTTTCCCAGTTTCTTTCCCGGGCAAGACAATAATTATTCCAGCCTAATTGCTCTGCCAGTTCACCATCTTTGAGAATTTTGACGATGGCCGCGGCGGTCGCTGTCGGATCGTTTTCCGGCACCAACAAACCAGTCTTACCATGCTGGACTGTTTCCGGGACGCCACCCGAAAGAGAACCAACAACCGGTTTCTTGTAAAGACCGGCTTCCAGATAAACAAGTCCGTAACCCTCAAATGCATGATCACAATAGCGCGGTGTCAGGACAAACAAATCACAACTGGCAAACAGGGAAGCTAACTCGTCTGGCGGAAGATCTTTCAATAAATGAACATTACCTCTTAGACCATCGGGGAGAAAGCTTAAATTATGCTCTGGATCACCGCCGCCAACTATCACTAAATGGGCATTGGGCACTTTCTCAACAACCAACGGTAAGGCCCTTATTAAAACATCTAAGCCTTTGCGGGGTTTGTGGGGACCAACGCTTAAAATCACTCTAGACTTTAGCGGCAGATGAGACAAGAGGTGTTGTCCCAGACTCTTTAAAACATCCTCCTCTGAAAGGAAAATGTCTCTGGCTGGGTTCTCAATGACGATGACGTTTTCTCTTAAGCCGCCTATTTCCTGCATCTTCCTTGCCGTAAAATTACTAATGGCGACAATCGTTTTTGCTCCACGATAAACTGGTTTAAATAACCAACGATCCGGATAACAGGTGAAGGGCCTAACTGAATAAGTGCCGTGAGCGGTAAAAATAAAAGGGCGCTGGAGCTTCTTAGCTATTTTCCATCCCAAGACCGCACTGGGAAAGTCAGCTATCGAGTGAACGATAACTGCTTCACGCTTATCAATAAAAAAAGGAATTGGTCTTAATAATTTAAAAATGCTCTTCAGCCCCAAACCGCTAAAGCTCAACGGTAACTTTGGCAAAATAAAATGGGTTTGATTAGTGAACGGCGTTTCTAGTCTCTCTGCGTCAACTGAAACAAGCAAATCAAAATTAATACGCCTTTTGAACAAATAAAAACAGGAATTGTAAGTCATTGCCCCAAGACCATCTTTATGGTCTACTGACTTACTAACTATAATTACTCGCATAGCTCTCCAATAATCTTCTTCGGCTGGCAGCAATCGCTTCATAAGCTTTGTTAGGGATAACCCGCTGGGCTTTACCTGTATCACCAAAAATCCCCAAGCAAAGGTCTGCCCCGGCTAGATAGTAATTCAAATCGTTATAGGAAACAAAACGTCTATCAATTTTCACGTTCCCCAACCCAAGATTCTTCACCGTCCTTTCTACCTGATCAAAAACCTGACCATCGCCCAACAACTCGAAGCTGATATTCTTTTTCTCCAAAATTCTAGCCGCTTGGACGATATACTCAATTCCGTGAAGAGGGACAAACGTCCCGTGAAAACGGACAAGAAAGTTCCCGTCAGTCCTGGGTTTTAGGAAAAGAGGATGAATAAATCTGTCATCAGAGCCAACAAAAACCCGCCGAAATCTCTCCCGCGGAATACCGAATTCGCTGGCGAAATAATCTATGTGAGCATCGGTGTCAAGCAAGACAACATCAGCCAAGCGACAACTTAACCAATCGAGAAGCCAGTACCATTTAGCATGCCAACTCTGACTCTGATACAATTTCCTGTCGAGAATATTAGAGTCATAAAGAGAAACAAAAGCATCCAACACAATCGGTTTGATCGTTAGTAAACGAGCTAGTATAATAGAAACCTGCCCTAAGAAACCAACAACCATAACGTCGTACTTCTTACGCAAGCGCCAGTGCCGCAACATAAGCCGCCAATATTTCCCCAAAAATCCCCGTTGCTCATTACACTCCAACACTTCAACGCCATTAGTCACAAGGCCATTAATAAGAACTTTGTTGCGGGGGTAAACCGGGTTGTAGATTCCAAAATAGCAAACCTTCATTCTATTTTTAGGATATTAAGATGTTAAACAGTTAAAAGCAAAAACTGTTATGGACAGAAAAACACTGATAGAGATTTTAGGACCGTTCCCCACCAAAGTCGACCTGAATCCGACTATTCTAGAATCGACTGGGTACGACGATTATATTCAAGAAAAAGTGGAATATAACGTTGAACCCAACGAAAGAGTCAAGGCTTACATCTTAATCCCCAAAGATCTAAAGGGGAAGAGGGCGGTTGCTTTTTGCCACCACCAACATGCTAGTGACTATAACCTTGGTAAAAGTCAGGTAGTTGGTCTGGCTGGTGATCCTAATCAAGCATATGCCAAAGAATTAGCCGAAAGAGGCTATATCACTTTCGCGCCCGACGCTATCGCTTTCGAGGAGAGAAACTGGCATAGTAATAAAGAATCTTGGTGGGGAGTAGAATATTTTGAACTAGCGACGCGCTTAATCAGAGGCCAAACTCTTCTAGCTAAAGTTCTCCATGATATCTCGGTAGGAATCGACTACCTAATCAGTCGGCCCGAGGTTAATAAACAAAAAATTGGTTTCATCGGTCATTCTTACGGTGCCCGGATGGCGATGACAACTCCTGTTTTTGACAGGAGGGTAAAAGCGGCGGTCGCTAACTGCTATTTCGTTAGCTACCGCAGTAACTTAGACAAAGAAAAAGAAGTAAGAATCCCTATGGAATTCTGTGTCCCCAACATTCTCCAACACGGAGACATTGGTGACATCGTCCGTTTAATTGAGCCTTGCTCGCTCTATCTTTCAGCCGCGGCCGACGACAAATGGAGTCAGGATGCTAAAGAAATTTACGACTACGCTAAGCCAGCTTTCAAACAAGGAGAGCTAAAACTGAAAATCTGGCCGACTAGGCATGCATTTACCAAAGAAATGCGGCAAGAAGCTTACGCCTTTTTAGATAAGCATTTACTAAATTAGCTGGTTATGTGTTCTATCGCAGGCATCGTCGGTAAGGGTGATATCCAAAAAATGCTGGCTGTCCAAAGGCACCGGGCGCCGGATGACTCCAATTTCTACGAGGACCGTCATCTAAAATTGGCGATGGGGAGATTGAAAATTATTGATCTAAAATCACCGGGCCTCTGTCTTTATCAAGAAGGAGATCTGGTGCTTAGCTACAACGGCGAAATCTACAACTATCTCGAGCTAAAAGAAGAACTGCAAAAGTCAGGCCTTAAATTCAAAACTAATTCCGATACCGAGGTTCTTCTAAAAAGCTTCTGCCAGTGGGGCTACCGCGCCTTTGACAAACTCAATGGCATGTACGCTTTCGCCCTCTACGACAAAAAAAGAAAAACCATTCTATTGGCGCGCGACATTGCCGGCGAGAAGCCGCTTTATTATTACCAAAAAGGTCAGGCCTTCGCCTTCGCCTCAGAAGCTAAGGCCCTCTCCCACATTTTCCCTGTAACTATTCAGGAGAACAATCTGTTTTACAAAGCTTTTGAACACTGCCACATTGACACCCTTTGGGAAGAAATTAAAGAAATTCCGCCAGCTCATTACCTACTCTACCGAATCAAAGACAACAAATTAACCATTAAGCCCCACTGGCAATTTACTCCCCGCTCCGTTAAATTAAAAAACGCTGAAGAGGAACTGGAGACGCTGCTGGCCGACGCGGTAAAGATCCGGACCAGGAGCGATGTGCCCTATGCTCTGTACTATTCCGGCGGTATCGATTCTTCCTTAATCGATACTTTTCACAATTTCCAACACAAGTTCTACTTCGACAACAAAGCTGATTGGAAGAGTGATTTCTTCACCAAAATTGAAAGAGTGGTTTGGCACTTGGACACGCCGGTTGGGTCTCTCTCTTCCTACCCACTTTGGAAACTAGCCGAGGAAGCGTCACAGAAAGTGAAGGTGGTAATATCTGGGGAAGGCGCTGACGAAGTCTTCGGAGGTTACGTCCGTTACCTGCCAATAGCAAGAGAATACGAACTGCGCAAAAAATTCCCTTCTTACAATGCTTATCTTTTCCCTAAATATTTTAAGTTCACCGATTACCTTGAAGCTTTTGCTTCCATCACCTCCAGAAATCCTAAACACATTAGCGTAACTAGAGAAATGATCGCCCCTTATTTCAAAATGTTCAACGACCCAATTAATGCTATGGGGTTCGCTGACTTTAAATTAATCCTTCCTAGCCTTCTGCAAATGGGAGACCGGATGGCTGGCGCTTTTGGCATAGAGAACCGCTGTCCTTTTCTCGACCGCCGCTTGATAGAATTCGGTTTTAGCCTACCACCCCAATGTAAAATTAGCGGTCTGCGACAAAAACTGATTCTAAGAAAAATCTTAGCAAGAAGAGGTTCTCACGATGCTCTGGATCGAGAAAAAGAGGGACTAACAGTCTTCTTTAACAAATGGTCTGGAAAGAAAATTATCTGGGACCGTAGTCTTTATTTTGCTTTTGTTAAAGACATATGGTATAAAACCTATAATCAAATTAGAAAATGAAGAAAGTTCTAGTTACCGGCGCCGCTGGTTTTATTGCTCCCCACTTGATAGAGCAATGCCTTGCCAAAAACTGGGAAGTGGTTGGTGTTGATATTTCAGAACCAGAGGGATTTAGTAAAATGAACCACCCCCGGTACACTTTTCAAAAAAGGGATGTCCGTGATTTAAAAAAAGAAGACTTGCAGGGTACCGATTATATCTTCCATTTAGCTTTTGTCACTAATATCCCCCATTCCATTGAAAACCCGCTACCCACCACCGCCGACAACATTGACATGACCGTCTACCTGCTGGATCTAGCTGCAAAAACTGGGATTAGAAAATTTCTTTTCCCATCAACCGCTTCTCTGTACGGCAATAACCCTCCCCCCTGGCGTGAAGATATGCCTCCCGACCCGATGGAGCCTTACTGCTGGCAAAAACTCTCTTGCGAATACGCCTGCCGAATGTGGTATAAATGTTACAGCCTACCGACGACTATTTTCCGCTTCTTTCAAGTTTTTGGAGAAAATCAAAGAAAAGACACGGCCTTAGCCGCCTTTTTTAGAGCCAAAAAAGAAGGTCGGCCAATAACTTTAACCGAAACCACTGCTCAATCCAGCTTTCGCACCGGCCAGAGAGATTTTATTTACGTTAAAGATTTAGCCGAAGCAGTAATCCTGGTTGCCGAGTCCGAAAAAACCGGGCGCGGCGAATTAATCAATATCGGCTCCGGCAAAGTCAACACTATGGAAGAAATCGCCCAAGCCATCGGTGGAGAAATCGTTTTCATTCCTAAAAGGAAATTTGAGGTAGAACGGCACGAAGCGGACATTGCTTTAGTTAAAAAACTGCTTAATTGGTCAGCTAAAACTGACGTCCTGGAGTGGTTAGGAAATTTTGTCAAAACTTTACAATGAGACAAATAAAGACGCTCCAAAAAAAACGCTGCCGGCTCTGTGATTCCCCGTCTTTCCAAGAAGTCATTAACATCGGCAGTCATTCCTTAGTTAATAGTTTTCTCAAAAAAGAAGATCTAAGAAAAAAAGAGTTGCTCTTTCCAATAGTTTTGAGACGCTGCCGAAACTGCTCTTTGGTTCAACTGACCGAAATGGTGGCGCCGGAAGAAATTTACCGCAAAGTTAATTATTTATATTTTTCTTCAGATGCGCCGGGGCTGGCTGATTACTATCAAGAGTACGCTGAAGACATTAAAAAAAGATTTCTGAATAAGGGCGATTTTGTTTTGGAAATGGCCAGCAACGATGGCATTATGCTCAACTTTTTTAAGCAAGATTATCAAATCTTGGGAGTTGACCCGGCTACCAATGTTGTTTTAAGAGCCTTGAAACGCGGTTTGCCCAGCCTGCCAGATTTCTTCACTAAAGATCTGGCCCAAAAAATCCTCAAGGAATGGGGGACTGCTAAAGTGATTATGGCTAACAATTGCATCGGCCATATTGATGATCTTAAAGACGTACTGTCTGGCGTTAATCTGCTTTTAGGTAAAGATGGAGTTTTTGTAATTGAGGTTCACTACTGGGGTAATATGCTTAAGCAAATTAATTACTCCTTAATCTATCACGACCATTACAGCTACCCTACCCTAAAAGTCTGGTCGGAGCAGGCGCCCAGATTTGGATTGAGAGTTTTTGATGCTTTTGTGCCACCCATCCAAGACAATTGCAATATCAGGATCTTTCTTTGCAAAGACGATCGGCCACTAACCAAAAGATTAAAAGACTTGGAAAAATACGAGGAAAAACACAAGCTCAATGATTACCAGACTTGTTTGCAATACCGCCAGACTGTATTAAACACCGCCCAACAGCTCCGCCAGTTACTGGGGGACCTGAAGAAAAACGGTAAACGGCTGGCTGGCTACGGCGCTTCAGCCAAAGCCGGAACTATTAGCCGACTTTCCAATCTTAATAAAGACCTGCTGGATAACTTCGTTGACGATTCACCAGCTAAGCACGGTTTATACACGCCCATTTACCACTTACCAATTATTTCAATGGCCGAGGCCGAAAAAAATCTGCCGGACTATTTTGTAATTTTAGCGCCTAACTACGCCCAGAGTATTATCAACAGAAGGCAAGATTTCCTAGAAAGAGGTGGGCATTTTATCATCCCCGACGGAGCAAAAATTAAGATTATCTAAAACCGTATAAAATCCGACTCGCCCGCCCTGCCCAATTGTATTCCTTTACATCAATTAGAGCTCGGTGGCTAAGACATTGGGCCAGTTCAGCGTTTTCAAGAATTTTCCCAATGCCCAAAGCTAAATCTTGCGCACTGTCCGCTTTCACCAAAACGGCATTACCTTCATTGAGTACCTCGCGCAGGGAAGGTAGATCGCTGGCGACAATTGGCACACCAGCAGCCATATACTCGAAAAGTTTTGCCGGAGAACTATAATGTTCATAAAACGGTAATTTAGGTGATGGCACTACCACAACATCCATCGCTTTTAGATAAAGGGGAACTTTCGACCGGGTTTGGAACGGCACGAAAATCACTCGCTCCTCCAGCTTCATTTTCTCTGCAAGCTCCCTATAATGCTTAATCTCCTCCCCAAAGCCACCAACCAGAACCGCCAGCACATCGCTGCCTAAAAACCCTAAAGAAGCAATGAGATTATCAACTCCTTTCGGCAGTTTGCTTAAAGCGCTAAATTTTCCTATGTAGCCAACTAATTTTCTATCCCGAGGCAGCCCCAAGGACATCCGAGCTGTCTCTTTTGACGGTAAGTTTTTAAAATCAGCCAGATCAACTACGCTAGGCGCCACCAGAACTCTTTTCTCATCAAAACCGCAATCAACTAAAAGCTTTTTAAGCTGGCTGGTAATAGTTACTAAACGAGCAACTTTTTTCCAAGGCCGGCTCCCAATTTCAAACAACTTAGACAATTCATGGACTTCAAAAATGAGTCGGGGGTGATTGCGGAAAAACCAAGCGACTTCTAACTGCCGGGTGTAGAGAATGTCGCTTTTATCCAGCCGGCGCCGAAGAAACATCTTGGCTTTCAAGAGAAAAATAATAGCCGTTAACCAATAAGGAACATAAGAAAATGGCGGTAGGGTTATAGGCAGAGGGGTAATAAAATCGACCACGGCCAGCTCGTGAATAAAGAAAGAGCTTTTCTTCAGGCCGTAAAAAACAAAAGGGTCATCTTTAAGCCAGTTTTTTCTTTTCGGCACAATTAAATGAACCTCCAAACCGAGTAAACTGAAAGTCTCGCACATTTTGGTAATCTGGTAACCGTGCGCTTTTTCCGTTGGCATCCGGCTAGTTGTGACGTACCAGATTCTCACTTCAATAAACTCAACAAAGATAATAAGTAGCCAATAGCTTGTCCTCAGCGAATTCCGGTCTAATTTTTCTGGTGTTACCGTAATAACTGCTGACCAACGAGTCACGAGGGTCTCTCATCAAAAAAACCACCTGTTTCCTCAAATACTTCTTCGGATCGAAAACGAACTGCAAATCGGCATTGACAAGGCTGTTAGCAGCTAAGTCGTGGGTGAACTTAACGTTGGGAAAGGAAGTCATGACGGTGTAGTGAAAAAAATGAGAGCTCCAAGAAAAGATCGGCGGCGCCTCTTCGGCCCGACGACGGCTAAGTAAAAAAAGAGAAAAGCATTCAGCCATGCCTGACCACAACGCGGCGCTGACACCACATAGACATCAGTAATCAAATCGGAAAGAAATGTCTTAACCCTACTAAAGTCCAACATTATACTGTTTTGACCAAACCTGAAAGGTGAGCAGGGCCCAGATAGCAGTTAAATTATATTCTTTCTTAGAATAATGGTCATCCAGTATTTTCTCTACCCCAGCCCACCGGAAAAGATTTTTATTATTGGAATGATAAGCTGGCGATAACACTGATTTTACCATCTCGTAAACGGCCGGGCGCCGCAGCCACTTGGCTCCAGGCGAAACCCAGCCGCGCTTGGGTTGCTGGAGAAGGAAGGACGGCAAGCGATCAGCAAAGGCTTGTTTCATAATGATCTTATTTTGAAGAATACCAACCTTGTGACAAGCCCTAATTCTGTTAGAAAATTCCACCACCTGCCTGCTCAAGAGCGGCACTCGAGCTTCCAGTCCGAAGGCCATTGATGTCTTATCAGTCCGCAGAAGCGATTCGTCCACCAGCCAAGTTTGTCTATCAATCTCCATCAACATTTCTTCCAGATCCCTACCGACTCGACTGCCGGCAACAAAAAACTTTTCCGTAAAGAATTGACGAGGGTAATCAGTCAACATTAGCGAACTAATAAGCCGTTCCCAAACTGCTCGCTTCTGGAACATTAGCAACATGTACCGCCCCACTCCATTAATGTCCGCATCACTGCTGGCCAGTTCCCGCCATCTTCTAGAAAAAAACAACAACGGTCTCAATGCCCAAGCAGCATTACCAAAGCAGCTTATAAGGCGGCTTAAGCGATAACGTTTATAACCCCCAAACAACTCATCGCCGCCGTCGCCCACCAAAACCACCTGAACCTTATCACTGGTAAAACTAGCCAGTTTCATCATGGCAATGATTGTCGGATTAGCCACCGGCTCATCTAAATGCCAAACTGATTTCTCAAAATAGTGCAAAAGGTCGGCGGCTGAGACTAAAATCTCATGGTGGTCAGTGCCATAGTAACGAGCTGTCCTCCTCGCCAAGTGAAAGTCTTGGTTGAACTTATCAACTTGTTCTTCTTTGGTTAGATCGAAACCGACCGAAAAGGAGCTAATCTTATTCCGCACCCGCGAAACGCAGTCCAGCACCGTGCTGGAGTCTATTCCGCCAGACAAATAAATACCCAGCGGTCTGTCAGAAATTAATTGCTGCTCGACAGCTGTTGTAATTTTTTCACGCAAAGCTGCCGGCGCCTCGCTCCGGCTTGAGTCAATGTATTCAGGAGATTGGACAACCTGCCAATATTGATCAATCGATAACTGACCAGCAAAGAAAAACGCCCGATGAGCAGGCGCTAGTTTTTTTATCCCTTGCAACATCGTTCGCGGCCCCGGTACGTAAAGAACTCTCAAATAAAGGTTGAAAGTTTCCTGATCAAGAGTTCGGCGAAGATTATGCTGCAAGATGGCTTTGATCTCCGAGGAAAAAATAAAAAGAGCGCCGTCCCAAAAATAGTAAAGTGGTTTAACTCCTAAATGATCCCGCGCCAGAAAAAGTTTCCTTTCCTCGATTTCCCAAATAGCAAAGGCAAAAATACCATCGAGTCTATTGACGCAGTCCCTGCCCCACTGCTGGTAGGCAGCTAAAATAACTTCGGTATCACTATTAGTGCTGAAAGGGTAATAGTCCCGCAAGACATCCCGAAGCTCTTTGAAATTATAAATCTCGCCGTTAAAAACAATCGCCAATCGACCATTAGCGCTCTTCATCGGCTGATCAGCTAGAAAACTAAGGTCAATAATACTCAAACGGTTATGACCTAAAGAAACACCATCGCCTAAAAAGATGCCTGTCCTATCAGGGCCTCGATGAGCAGTCGCCTTGTTCATCCTGACAATCAAGTCTTCATCCCTAAAATTAAAACCATTAATGGCGCACATTGATTTCTCCGACAATCTTATTAACCAATTGGTCAATATTGTGGCCGTTCTCCACAATTTGCCTCAACCGGCAACCCAACACTGAAGAGTCAACCTTATTCATCATCAGCAAACGAACTAACTGGTCAGCTTGTTTAGCCAAATCAGTTTCGGGAACTATTAATAATTCCTGCAAGTCTCGGGGTAATATCTCCGCCACACAGCGGTTGGGAGTCACCACTGGCAAACAGCAAGCCATCGCTTCCAGAACGGATTTGTCCAACGCTCCTTTATTAAAACTTAGACAAACTCTGTACTGACTCAACAAATCCGGCATCTGATCATGAGCAACCACTCCCCTGAAAAACACCTGGTCTGATAAACCGCGATCGGCGATTAGCTGACAAAGCTTCCGCCTATAAGGCTCGTCCTTCTCCAGAACCGGCCCGTAAATATCAAGCTGATAGGTAACTCTATGCTCCCTCTGGCAATAATGCAAAAGCTCAATAGCGCTCTCGAATTGCTTCACGGGGGCGACCCGGCCGACCGCTATCAGCTCACCAGTCTTAGGAAAATTTTTAGCGCTGAATTTCCGCACATCAATACCGTGACCAACAATTTTAACTTTAGATAACGGCATTGGGAAGGAGCTAGCGGTAGCAGTGAAAACCTTGGTGTCGCAAAAGCGGGCGCTAATCTTCATTTCCAACTTAATGTGAGGATGGGTTTTCCATTGATAGATGGGTTTATTCATCAATAGTTTGAAAGGCAACAACCAAATCGGATAAGGACCACCCATGTGAACGAAAAAGTAGTCGATATTTCTTAATCTTTTCCCCACTTCCCGATAGAAATTGACAGTTGTCGCCAAATGATTCTTCCCTCTAAAAACTACCACCTCAACATTGGGGGGCGAATCAAAAAAACCAGTTTTAAGAGTGAAAACGACCATCTTACCAACTCGAGGGTGCCGGGCAAAGTTTTTCACCCACTCAGCTACTGAAGCCAAAATGGGATCCCGATCGTCCACCACTTGACAAATAAAGGCCAACTGATCCATTACTGCTGTTTCTGAAATCGCTGGCCGGAGCCAATGTTTAAAGTTGAATCGCCACTGGCAATTTCTTTAATCTTTTGATCGTAAAACCGGCTAAACATCTAAAACAATGACTATCATCACAAATGCCAGGACAGCAATTTCCACCCCAGGAGTTGCTCTAGTTCAATAATATCCTCCCGGAAAATCTGGTAGAGGTTTTTCCGGTCCTTGTCCTCCAGCCGGGGCCTGGTTTTCTCTGCCGCCGCATTGGCTTTGAGCAAGACATTAGTCAACCCGGTTCTCCTTATCAACCACCACAGCCGCCTCAGCCCCGGCTGATTAAAGAAGCCGGAAAGTCTGGCAAAAATCAAGTTAAGCCGAACAAAACGAGGGTGAAGTGCCCGATTAACCTTCTGGTTAACCACCGAGGGCGAGAAGTTCCTATCCACTCCGATAAATTCAAAAACTCGCTGAATAGTCTCCGCTGATTTTCCAGCAATGTCATCGAAGTTAATGACCAAAATCTGTTCTCGGGGGAAAACTTTGAAATAACGTTTAAGATTAACCGCGTGCCGGCCGCCGCTGATGTATCCAGACCGCAACTTAACAGCCTCGGCAAAGGATAGGCTCTGATCGATCAAGCCAACACTGCGCTCATTAAGATACTCAGAAAAAGCCCGCTCCACCGGATTGCGCAGTGAGGCAATTAGCTTAACGTTCGGGTAGCGCCATTTAATCCTTTCCGGAGTACTGGTGCCAGAAAGATAGGAAGCAGATAATTCACCTTTCTTTTTCTCCGGCGGACAACCAGCGAAAAGAGATTCATACCACTCATACCCTCTCGACCAGTTTCTTTCCCGGCTGAAGAAATGTACCTCACTGGTAGGCACGCAAACTTGAGGGTGCTCAAAAAGGCAGGTGGAGAGCCAATTGGTACCTGAACGACCACCGCCCAACCCAATAAAATCAGGCTTCATAGTTTTTGAGCTCGGCCCACCGTCTTAGCTCACCAATAGTTTCGGGAAAAGAGAACCAATCAGGGAATTCAGCTCCGGAAAGCAACATCTCCCTAAGGGCGGTACCGGAAATTACTTTAACCGTCTGGTTAGCAGCGATTTGATCAATTGGCAAGTAGCGGTTTTCTTCTTCAACATAAGCCATCTCTTTAGGAGTGATAATTTCAATACCGATTTCGTCAGCATACTGCTTAGCCAGTTCCTGGGAAGCATATTTATCATAAAACGGATTACCGCTTTCATCCTTAGGACCGGCATGATCCCGGCCAACGATGAAATGGGAACAGCCGTAGTTCTTCCTCACTAGGGCATGCCAAACTGCCTCGCGGGGACCGGCCATCCGCATCGCCAAGGGCAAGAGGGAAAGAAAGGCAAAATCCTTCATATACCTTTCATGGATGATTTTATAAGTCCGAACCCGGGTGATATAGTCGACATCACCTTCATTGGTTGAGCCAACTATTGGATGCAAAAGAACTTTAGCTTGGTAATGGCGGGCAGCGTTGCGCATCAGCTCAAAATGGGCGCGGTGAATCGGATTCCTGGTATTAAACCCAATAACTTTATCCCAACCCCCCTGCCGGAAAAATTCTTTCAGCTCCGCCGGCGTTTTCCTCAACTCCCGAAAGGCATAATGAATTGGTAGACCAACGAAAGAAACTTCACCGCCGACATACCAGTCATGGGTATTATTAAAAAGATAAGCAACGCCCGGGTGGGATAATTTCTCGGTGCCGTAAACCAATCGAGCTTCTCGAATCTTATCCGGCTGATAGACTGATTCCACTTTCATAAAAGCCAGCGGGTTGCCAAAATGGTCGCAGAGCGCTACTGTCTCTCCCAACACCGGCCGATCCGATTGCCTCCAATCAAGAACGATCGGCATCGGCCAAAGAGCCCCGTTCTGCAACCGCATTTTTTCCATGACTGAAAAGTAATCTTCCTCCTTGAGAAATCCCTTAAGGGGAGCGAAACCGTTAACCAAAATCAGTTCTAAATCAAACATCTGCCGTTCGGTCAAATTGATACAGCGGAGAGAAGAAAGGTCTACCGGATGGGAAAGAGAAAAGTTTTCGTTAATCAATAACTCGTCAAAGAATGGCTCCGGCGAGACATCAGATTTCCAACGGACAACCCGCCGGTCGGTAAAAACAGCCACATCTGGTAAATTTAAAGCCGCTAATTGGAGGAGGCGAAGAGGATTACCATGACTGATGATTAAAATCTTCTTCTGCTGGTGCCGGGCGTTAATATCCCGCAAGGCTGCCACCATCCTTGCCTTCAAATCAAGCAGACTTTCACCGCCCGGCGGCCTCTTGCTTAGTTTTTCTACCTCATCAAGGAAAAATCTTTCCCGTTCTGCCCAGATTTTTCCATTAAAAACACCACAATTCATCTGGGATAATCGCCTCTCAACCAAAACTGGCACCTTAAGGTACTGATTGACTATTGAGCAGGTGGCGGCCACTCGCTGAAAAGGCGAGTGATAGATGAGATCAATACCAACCTTTTTCAATTCCTTCCCCAGCCGATGGGTCTGTTCGATGCCAGTTTTAGTTAGTTGAGATTTCTTGTCTGTTTCCTCATCAGCAGAGATCCAGTTACCGACATTATGATCGGACTGAGCGTGCCGCATCAGGAAAAATTTATTATTCATTGAGAAATACTTTTCCATCCTAGCGCCATTTATCTTACCTTAAACAGCGGCTGGGGTTAACTTACTTAAGAAATTGCCTCTGCCAAGACTCCAAACAGGTTAGCATCCAGAGACGCTGACCATGGTTTCGATAACCACCCCGGTGTTCCATCAATAACCGCTCTAAGCCATCAACCCTAAAATAGCTACCCTTGATCTTACCACCTAGCAATAAATCTCTGGCCCATTCAAAGAGATCATTCCTAAACCAATCATCGACTGGCAACTCAAAACCCCGTTTTCCTTTCATAACCTCGGGTGGTAAGAACTGGCCAGCAATATCCCTGATGATCTTTTTCCCGCCGCTCCACCCCACTTTCCAACTAGGCGGCAAACTAGCAGAAAACTCTAAAAGCTGGTGATCAAGAAATGGCGAGCGGGCTTCCAAACCAAAAACCATTGAAGCAATATCAACTTTAACTAGTAAGTCATCGGGTAGAAAAGTGTTAAAGCTCAAGTTAAAAACATCATCCAAATTCTGCAAATTTTCTTCAGAGACCGATCGATCAAATATCTCCAAAAAATCACTGGTGAAAAGATAGTCAAAGCGCCGGTCGAAATAGCGATAACTAGCAATTTGGCGGTAGAAGTTCTTCCGGAAACGATGAAGCCACCGCCAATAGAGATATCGCCGATAACCGCCGAAAGCCTCATCGCCGCCATCACCATTGAGAGCCACTATTACCTGATCCCTCGCCAATTGAGACAGGTAAAAAGTGGGCAAGGCCGATGAATCCGCGTAAGGCTCTTCATAGTGGTAGATAAGCTTCGGCAGGGCATCAATTGCATCCGGTTTAACCTCCAGCTCGGTATGATCAGTACCAAACTTTTGCGACACTAACCTCGCCAGCGGTCGCTCGTCAAAATCCCGCTCGCCAAAACCAATGGTAAAAGTCTTTAACTTCGGCTGAAACTCGCTGGCCAGAACAACAACCGTTGAAGAGTCAATACCGCCTGATAAGAACACTCCGAGGGGCACATCGGAAACCAACTGCATCTTAACTGACTCTCTTAACAATCGGAGAATCTCTCCTTTCGATTCTTGATAGCTAAACTCTGTCTTCCTTTTAAAATCCAGCTGCCAGTAACGTTTAACAACCAATCGGCCTTTGTGCCAAAGAGCGTAGTGAGCGGCCGGTAATTTAGCAATTTTGGTAAAACCCGTCCGCGGCGCCGGGACGTGATTAAAGCGGAGAAATTGGGCAACGGTTTCAAGATCAGGGGCCGGCCGGCGGGGTAATATTTCCAAAATAGCCTTCAGTTCCGAAGCAAAGATTAAGCATTGCTCGTCGAGATAGTACTTGAGCGGTTTCTGGCCAACCCGGTCGCGCGCTAAAAAGAGCTTCTGTTGCTTTTCGTCCCAAATGGCAAAAGCGAACATCCCCCGCAAGAAAGCCAGACAACGCTCGCCGCAGTCTTCCCAAAGATGAATGATAACTTCCGAATCCGTTTTGGATTTAAACTTGTGGCCTTTCTTCTCCAGCTCTGACCTTAGCGACTGAAAATTATAGATCTCGCCGTTGAAAACCAGCCAAACTGTCTCATCCTCATTACTCATCGGCTGCTGGCCAGCTGGCGAAAGATCAATCACCGCCAAGCGCCGGTGGCCAAGGCCAATATTGCCTTTAGGACTAACATAAATACCTTCCCCGTCGGGACCGCGGTGCTGTAACTTATCATTCATTTTCTGAATTTCTTGTCGCCCCACTGGCTGTTCATCACCGAAAACAATTTTGCCGGCAATACCACACATGAACCAAAAAGTTATAAATTTGAAACTTGATTGATCAACGCTAAATACTGTTTAGTAATCAGATTCCAATCAAACCTCGACCGTAAATTTCGAGCTGCAGTCAAGCTCAGCCGCCGTCTAATTTCTTTATTGCTGATGAGGGTTAATAATTCACTCGATAATTGTTCTACTGACCCGGGCGGCACTAAGATACCAGCACCACCGCCAAGAATATCAACGGTCCCCCCGACATTAGTAGCAACCACTGGTAAACCAACAGCCGCCGCTTCTAAAACCGAACGAGGCAGTCCTTCTGAATAAGAAGGGTTAACAAAAATATCAGCTTGCTGAAGAACTGTTTTCACTCCTTCTCTGCCCATTTCACCAAAAAACACCACTGATTCTTTAATTCTCAACTCGTCACAGAGGTTCATTAAATAGCTCTTGTGCGGACCATCACCAACTACTGCCAGCTTCAAGCTCTTAAACTGAACCGCCGGCAGGCGACTTCTTAGCAAAACCAGAGCCAGCAACAAATCCTGGACACCTTTCCCATGAACTAATCTCCCAACAAAGGCGATGGTTAAACCGTTTTCCTTGCTCTCTCCCTGCCCATCCTTTGCCCAAAAATCGACGTCCACGCCGTTGTAGATTAAAAGCGACTTCCGCGCACCAAGATGCCGAGCAAACCGGCAGGCCGCCTGCGAAACTCCCACCACTTTATCAGAAAAACGGCAAATCGCCCAGCCCAAAGAACGATCAATCACTTTCCCTACATAATTGACTAACTGATTACCAGTGACCGGGTGAAAAGCGCCCCGTTCGGTGTGAATAATTGGTAAACCATGCCACTTAGCAAACAAAAAGCCCAGCCAAGTAGTCGGATAAAATCTCGTTTGAGTCGAGACCAAATCGAATTCTTTTTTACCCAACCGCCGCAAACCCCCTAAAACTGATGGTTTGGGAATAGGGTAGCTTTTCGCCAGCCATGCCGGGTTCCAGCAACTAGTCCTTAAAACTTCGATCCCGTCAATGATCTCTTTGCTTGGCCGTTGGTGAGTATTGCAAGTTAAAACAATTATTTCTTGACCAGCAGCCGCCAGCCGCCGCAACAAACCATGTAAACTCTCAACGTAACCACCCCGGTAAGGATGATAAAAAGCAGCAAAGACTAGGATTTTCACCTCATTAAGATAATATCTTTAGCTAGTTGCCCCAAGATCACTGATTGCCTTACCGCTTATCAAGATCTTTAAGTGCCTGCTCCCGAACTAACTTTTCCAGTTTCCTCCCCTGCCGTTGATTTACCACATAGTTAACGAACGTCAAAGCAAAAAGAACTATAAAAGCGGCGATCATGATAAAATCCATCGGCCGCGACAGACCTAAATAATCAACGACCGGCCAAATGCTTTTTGGAAAAACACTGACGAAAACAAAAATTACCCAGAGGATAACCCAAAAATATAATTCCCTTTTAGTGAACTGGGCGCGGCGGTAATAAAGATAAGTGAGATGGATAGCGGCTAAGCCCACTACCATCCCAAGCAATTGGACGCCGATCATTGTTCGGTGATCAAAGACTGTTTAGCAATCAAATAATGATACGCCAAATCACCATTTGTGCCAAGAGCTTCAAACCATGAAAGATACTGACCCCCCTAAAACGGTCGCTGTAGACAGTCGGAATAATGTACTCGCCGTAGGCTAAGCCACTTCGGCCAACCATTAGAGCCATTTGAATCTCACCGGAATAGTCAGAGTTTTGCCAATCGATCACCGGTAAAACATCGGCTCTAATGGCTCTAAAGCCGCACCACATGTCTCTTAATTTAAGATTAAAAAAATTTCTGGCAACTAAGTTTAAAAAATAATTCCCCCAAAGGCGGACGAGCGGCATTCGGTCACCGCCCTGGCGGACACTGAAGACCACCTGCCAATTATTAGCCATCATTTCCTTCACCATCAAGGGAATATGCTCGACCGGGTGTTGACCATCGCCATCAATTGTGACAATAATATCTGCTGCCAAAGCGACCGCCGCTTGACAACCGGTTTTTAAGGCTGCCCCTTTCCCCAAATTAACTCGGTGGCGCAGAACTATCACCTTCCTGCTTCCCAACTGTGCTTCCTCACTTGTCCGGTCAGCAGAACCATCGTCAATTACTATCACTCGGTCAGCATGTTTGCTGGATTCTTCCACGACTTTCCTGATATTGCTCTCTTCATTGTGAGCTGGCACCACCACCACAACCATTTTAGACATTGAATGCTTAAACCAAACCGGCGATCTCCTCTCTTTGATAACTACTCACCCTCTTAATGATCTCGTCCAAAGAATGCTGCGGCTGATAACCCAAAAGGCGCTGGGCTTTGCTAATATCGGGTACCCGCCTTTCCATATCCTCAAAACCATCGCCGTAAGCTTGATGATAAGGAGTATAAGTAATCTCTGATTGACTGTTAGTCAGCTCCTTAACCTTTAAAGCTAAAGCCTTGATAGTAATTTCCTCGGTGGAACCGAGATTAAAGACTTCACCAAAAACTCGGTCACTTTGAATAATTTTTACCAACCCCTCAACTACATCAGTCACATAACAAAAGCAGCGCCGCTGATTGCCGCTGCCATGGATTGTCAATGGCTCCTTTCTCAAACACTGTTTAACAAAAGTCGGCAGGACCATACCATAATCACTGACCTGCCGCGGCCCGACAGTATTAAACAGTCTGACCACCACTGTCGGTAAGCCTCTCTCTCGCCAATAAGCTAAAACCAGAAATTCATCAATCGCCTTAGACAGGGCATAGCCCCAACGATGGTTATAAACCGAGCCAAAAACCCGATCGCTCTCCTCGGTAAACGGTAAGTGGCCATTTTCCCCATAAACCTCCGAGGTCGATGTCAGCAAAACCGGTTTTTTCTTCTCGCTAGCTAATTCTAAAACCAATTGCGTTCCCCGAATATTGGTCTCTAATGATTTCAATGGCTGTTCCATCACTCTTTTCACCCCCACCGCCGCCCCCAGATGACAAACGTAATCGACCTGATCAATCAATACCTTTAACTTCGGCTCATCAAAAATATCAGCGACTTCGCAGTGAAAGTTGGCATCCCCGGTCAGATGTTTTATATTGTCAAAACGGCCAGTGGACAGATTATCAATGACGAAAACTTTCTTGCCGCCAGCCAAGAGTTTTTCCGCTAACCAACTGCCTATGAAACCGGCGCCGCCGGTTATTAGAATCTTCTGAGGCACGAATGAATAAGCAAGTAATTTTCTTATCAGTATACTTATTGGCGATTGTTCTAGCAACCCCTAGCTCCCTCAGTTGGGTAGTGAAGACAGCTTTTTGGCTTTTTTCTCTTTATATCTTCTGGATAATTCGCCCCTCAAAATTGGAGGCTGGTAATTTGCCAAGCCAAATTCAACCGGGCGCGGCTGGAAAACGGGAGATTAACCAGTACTGGCTTCTTCTGCCTCTGGTCATTCTTCTAGTTAGTCGCATCATTCCCTTTCTCCACTGGCCAGGAGTTGTGCCCTTGGGCGCTGACGCTGCCGCTTACCTTCACAATTTTGAAAGTTGCTTTTCTAACCCAAGCCGAAACGATTGCCTCTCTTCCCCGGAAATCACCATTAGTAACCTCCTGCAACTCGCTGGCTGGTCAATTAATGGAGTGCTCTATGGTTTCTATATTCTTAGTGTTGTCTTTGTCGGCCTAGCGGTTTACCTGGTCACTAAAGAATACTTTGACCGGAAAGCAGCAATAACTAGTTTAATAATTTTCTCGCTCTCTTCTTCCCAATTTCTTGCCTACTTTGCTTTTTACTGGAAAATGATGCTGGCGATGGGATTGACTCTGGTCTCTTTCTACCTGATCAAAAAGAAAACCTACTTGGTCATCCCCGTCGCCGGGCTGATGGGATCGCTGCACCCTTTATCCTTTTTGCCTTTTGGCTTAGCAATGATCGCTCAATTCATATTTGGTCAGAATAAGAAATTCATCTTTATCTCGGGTACCGGTATTTTATTAATCGCTTTTTCAATCAACTGGCAGGAATTCACCAACTGGCTGCCCTATTACACCACTAGTTTAGGAATAACCAAAAATTTCCCTACTGACTTAACCGAAGTTTTCATCGGTCACTTTGTTAATTTCTCTTACTACCGCCAGCTGATATTAATTTATCTCCCCTTCGCCATCATCAACTTAGTCCAAATAATCTGGAAAAGGCAAGCCAACTTAATCGTCTTTTATTTCCTGGCTAACCTGCTCATCATTATTCTCAACTTCATCTTCCACAACCGATTTATTGTCCTCCTAGATCTAGCAGCCATTATTTTAGCTGGCAGACCAGTACTGGATTTCATTAACTCCCTAAGATGGACCTGGGCCGGCAGGTTGATTATCAGCCTGCTTATTTTCGGGTTGGTGACTAGTTTCAGCTACCAACTTTGGTCAATTGAGCCTTTCATTACTGACCCAGAAGAAATTAATGAGCTAAAATCCCTGGCACTAACAGAAAAAAACTCGATTGCCTTAACTAATAATCGTCTCTACTTGCCTTTCCTTAATGCTTACAGCCAGCGATCCGTTATTGAACTGCCGCTGACGAGGAATAATCTTGTGTCTTATTATTCGATTCTTGACACCTATCAACAGCCGATTTATCTTCACCTCGGGGAGAAAACTGAAAATAATCCGGAGTTAAAAAATAACCGGTTATTCAAACAAGTCAGCAAACATATCTGGCAATATCAAGGGGGAAATAAAAAATGAAAACATTTCTGGCAATAATCGGGTCTCTCTATTTTCTAATCGCTCCGGGGTTGGCTTTGACGCTCACTTTCCTAAAAAATATTGATTGGCTTGATAGACTAATTCTATCTTTTACTTTATCAATCACTGTCGTCCCGCTGGTCATAATTTATCTTAATCTCACCGGCTTACTATTAACCTTGCCATTGGCAATTATCAGTACCGCCGTAATTATCACAATTAGTCTTCTACTAAGAGATGCGGGGGTGAGTAGCTTACGCTAAAGCTATCTGTTGCTACTCTCCAGCTATGGAATAACGGAAGACAGCTTCGGAATACCTTAGGGTGTGGATAAATAGGGTATTGACTCTCCCCCCACCGGCTTTCTAAAATTGAAAAGAACAAGTTTATTAAAGATTATGAATGATCACATTTCTGTCTATCACCGCGAGCGCGGTCAGGCAACGATCGGCTTACTGGTAATGGTCCTTTTTATAGCATCACTTGTTTTATTGAATTCCCCTGATATATCCATCTCCAACAAAGTCGCTTATGCTACAGGTGGGGCTTTACTCGGCGGCGGGGGCGGCGGCTCACCGGCGACGCTGGAAAGTCTCGCTCAACCAAAAGCGGCGGTATCAAGCGATGTGAGAAAGGCCTTAGTATCAAGCACAGCTAAAGTGGTCCAAGGAATAGTCAGCACGGTAACAAAAATGAAAGCCGCCGGCACCTTGGAGCAAAACAGATCTGCTCTGGTTGCTTTAATCAGCCAGACTATCAATCTAATTCAAAAAGTTATACTCGTCCTAAGAGCCGGAAGTTAACAGACAAAAACTTGAGATCGGAACACCCCTCGCCGTTTTTGGCGAGGGGTGTTGAATTTTACGTAGAAAAATCGCAATCTTAAGGACATCAGATATCCTTAGTTTGGATATCCTTTAGTATGAATTCCAGGATCTTAATTGTTATTGTTATTGGAGCGATCGTCGCCGCCGGAGCGTTTATTCTCAAATTAACCCAACCAATCAGTGATTTAAAAACAAAAGCTAATCTGATAACAATCACCAGCCCGGCTTTCAAAAACAATCAGTTCATCCCCGCCCGGTACACCTGTGATGGGGAGAACATCAGCCCGCCATTAAGTTTTGGCGAAATTCCCGCCGCCAGTCAAAGCTTAGTCTTGATGGTTGATGATCCCGATGCCCCAGCTGGCACCTGGAACCACTGGACAGTTTGGAATATCGACCCCAGCACAACCAAGATTGGGGAAAACAGTCTACCAACTGGCGTCACGGAGGGGCTTACCAGTTTTGGGACAATCGGTTATGGCGGCCCCTGCCCGCCTTCCGGAACTCACCGTTACTTCTTCAAACTCTACGCTCTCGATACGAAGTTAAATCTTCCTCAAACAACTCCTAAAAAAGAATTGGCCAGCGCGCTGGCTGGTCATCTCCTTGGTCAAGCGGAACTTATTGGTCTTTATTCCCAAAAATAATCCCCGCCTTGATGCAATTCCTGCAAAATTAAAGCGGGGATCAATACTTCTTATTAGTTTCAAGGAAAAGTCTCAACCTCCCGATAGCCCTTCTGTGAATCTGGGAAACATAATTTGAGCAAACTCCAAGAGCGTTGGCAATTTCTTTCGGCGACCGGCCTCTTAGATAAAAAAGACGGACAACAGTTTTTTCAATCCTCGGCAAGAATCTTATCAGGGCTTCGAAATCATCCTCCTCCTCCAATGCCCGACCAGGAACTTCCTCTCGAGAAACAGCCAGCTTTTCAAGAGTTAGCGGTTGGGACCAACGGCTACCGTTCTCCCCGGCCCGGCTCTTCAAGACTCCCTCGCCGACAATAACTGGTAAAGCTTTAGCCCCTTTCCGCCGAGCACTGCGAGGAATCCAATGATTATCCCGCAACCAATCCAGGATAGCGCCCCGAATCCGGTAGCGAGCATAAGCCTCAAATCTAACCCCTCTCGAGAAATCAAATTTCTCGACAGCGTCAATTAGGCCAAGGCTGCCAACCGAGCGGAGATCATCTACTCCTCCAGGCAAAAACAGTTCTTGGCCCCGGTTTCCCACTACTTTCTCTACTAGCCAAAGATAGTGTTCTACTAATCGGTTTCGCTGCTCAACCCCGCCGCTTTCTTTGTACTCTTTCCACCATAAAGCTAATTCCTCTTTGCTCCTGAATACTGTCATTCCCTAGCCTCCTTTCTGAAAAAACGCTCTTATCAAAGAGCCGGCTGCTTACAAAATAGCACAAGACCCCTGATATTCAATATCTAATTTCTAATGTCTAATGTCTAATGTCTAATGTCTAATTTATAATTTGTGATTTTTTCAGTCATCCCATCTCAAGGTCCCGCTTTGGTACTCTGTCACCCGGGTCTCAAAAAAGTTTTTTTCTTTGCGCAAGTCGACAATTTCACTCATCCAAGGAAAGGGATTTTGCGAATTATAAATCTTAGACAAGCCGATCCGTCCCAGCCGCCGGTCAGCAATATATTCAATATACTGCTTAATCAATTCGGTATTTAAGCCTAAAATACCTCGGGGCAGGCAATCTTTAGCATATTGATATTCCAACTCGACCCCCCGGCGCACATTATCAATAATTTTTAGCTTGAATTCCTCGGTCCAAATTTCCGGATTCTCGGCAATAATGGCCTTGATCAAATCTATGCCAAAAGCCAAGTGGACTGACTCATCCCGCAAAATAAACTGAAACTGCTCGGCCACGCCCACCATCCGGTTCTGGCGCAAAAAAGACAACATCATGACAAAGCCGGCATAAAAGAAAATTCCTTCCATAATCAGGTAAAAGCCGATTAAATCGTGAACAAAATTTTGGATATCAGCCGGCGTCTCTGTTTTAAAATCAGGATTAAGCAGTGAGCGAGTCATCTCCACCACGAAAGCATCCTTCTCCTTAATACTGGGAATATTAAGGTACATATTGTAGACCTCGTCCGGATCTAAACCCAAGGTGTCACAACAATAAATGAAAGTATCGGTGTGAATCGCTTCTTCAAACGCTTGGCGCAGTAAATACTGGCGGCATTCCGGATTGGTAATGTGTTTATAAATTGTTAAAACAATATTATTAGCTGTTAAACTCTCGGCAGTCGAGAAAAATCCCATGTTCCACAAAATCAGCCGCCGCTCCTCGCTGCTCAAGCTGTTACTTCCCCCGGCGGCTGTCCCGGCCGAGACGGACTTTTTCCACAATTCCACATCTGCCTGCATATTGACCTCTTCCGGCACCCAATTGTTGGCTATGCCTGTCTTGTAATGCTGCCGCGCCCAATGATATTTAATGGGCAGGATTTTATTGGGATCGGTTACTTCTGAATTAAGAATTTTCTTATCCATGAAATTGGAAGTTAGAAGTTGTAAGTTGTAAGTTGTAAATTAGAAGTTTCTAACTTCTGATTTACTGACAACTGTCACAAATCCCCTCTTCAAGAGCGTTAATCTTCCCCGGCGGGCTAGCGACGACCGCTGGCTCGAGGCTTGGCTGAATTGTCAAGACTGCTTGATCGTCTACTGCCTCTCTTATCTTTTCCAATTGTTGCTGATCCGCCAACTGGCTCTCGTAATTTTTATTGATGTCCAAAGTGCTTTTTTCAATTGCCGAAGCGGCCAATGTTCTCAAGTAATAAGTGGTCTTTAGCCCCATCCGCCAAGCAGTTAAATAAACATCGGTGATAAACCGCCCGGACCGGCTGCTGGTGAAAATATTAAGCGACTGGCTTTGGTCAATCCACTTACTGCGCCGCGCCGCATGCAAAACCAGCCAATGAGGATCGATTTCAAAGACTTCTTTATAGCGCGCTCTAATTTCCGCCGGAATCTCCATAATTTTTTGAATACTGCCGTCATAATATTTAATTTTCTCCCTTAAATCCTTTGTCCAAAGATTTAACTGCTTTAAATCATTAACCAAATACTCATTAACCACCACGAACTCGCCGCTAAAATTGGATTTAACATAAAGATTCTTGTAAATCGGCTCGATTGACGGCAAACAGCCCGAGATATTGGAAATGGTGGCAGTGGGCGCAATCGCCAAACAATTGGAATTTCTCAGCCCGTATTTCCGGACTGCTTCCCTGACCTCCGCCCAATTCAGCCGCTCCACCCGATCAACTTCTACCGGCCGACAGCGTTCCTTCTCCAACAAAGCAATGGTGTCAATCGGGAAAAGACCCCGCTGCCACTTTGATCCTTGATAGCTGGCATAAACGCCCCGCTCCTTGGCCAAATAAGCCGATCCAAGAATAGTCTGGTAGGAAATAAATTCCATTACCTGATCGGAGAAATCAACTGCCGCTTGGCTGTCAAACTGCAAACCCAATTGAAAGAAAGTGTCTTGTAAGCCCATCATTCCCAAACCGACCGGCCGATGACGCAGGTTGGCTGTTTCTGCTTCCTTCGTCGGATAAAAGTTAATATCAATAATGTTGTCCAGCATCCTGACGGCAGTCAGCGTCGTTTCCTTAAGCAGTTCCCAGTTAAGAACTCCGCCGCTAATGTGGCGGTTTAAGCAAAGCGAGCCAAGATTGCAAACCGCCGTTTCCTCAGCGGAAGTGTTTAGAGTGATTTCCGTACAAAGATTGGAGCAGTGGACCACTCCCGCGTGATCTTGGGGAGAACGAATGTTGGCCGGATCTTTGAAGGTCAGCCACGGATGGCCGGTTTCAAAGAGCATGGTAATTATTTTACGCCACAACTCCTGAGCCTGGACCCTCTTAAAAAGCTTAATTTTGCCCTCGGCGGCCTTTTTCTCATATTCTTCATACTTTTCCCTAAACCGCTGACCATAAAGGTGGTGCAGTTCCGGCACCTCTTCCGGCGAGAACAAAGTCCACAGCTGATCGGCCAGGAGCCGCTCAATAAAAAGATCAGGTATCCAATTAGCGGTGTTGGTGTCGTGAGTCCGCCGTCGTTCGTCACCGGTGTTTTTCCGCAAATCGAGAAAGTCCTCAATGTCATAATGCCAAGTTTCCAAATAAACGCAGGTGGCGCCGCGCCGCTTGCCGCTCCGGTTAATGGAACTAGTGGTCGAATCGACGATTTTCAAAAAGGGCACGACTCCCTGACTGCCCACATTAATCGACTTAATCAAAGAGCCGGTGGCCCGAACATTGTTCCAGTCATTAGCCACGCCGCCCGAGTACTTAGACAGTTGGGCATTATCGCTAATGCACTTAAAAATATGATGCAGATCATCTTCAACTGTTGTTAGATAACAAGAGCTCATCTGCGGCAAAACTGTCCCAGCGTGCAGTAAAGTCGGGGTAGAAGGAACATAAAGGAAAGCAGACATTACTTTGTAAAACTCGATTGCCCGCTTTTCCCGCTGTTTTTCTTTCTCTGTTAGAGCAATTCCCATAGCCACCCTCATCCAAAAATATTGGGGTGTCTCTAAAATGATTTGCCGGTTATCTCTTACAAAATAGCGGTCATAAAGCACCTGCGTCCCCATATAAGCCAAAAGGTGGTCATTTTCCGGCTTAAGAGTCGCCGCCAGCCGCTGCAAATTAAAATTAAGCAGGCGCTTGTCCAACTTTCCCGCCTTGACTCCTTGCTGAATCTTCTTCGGGAAATAAGCCCGATACCTTTTAATAAAAGTCTGATCGGCTTCATTCACTCCCAAGATCTCTTTATAAAGATCGTTGAGTAAAAAACGGGCGGCTAAAGTCGAGTAAATTGGATCTTCTTCAAACTTATTGCGAATGGCTAAAAGAACAGCCTCGTTGATCTTGGGGGTGGTAATGCCGTCGTAAATATTATGTTTGGCCCCCTCGATAATTGCCTCCACCTCCACCCCATCAATCCCTTCCTTAAAAGAATCAACGATTGCCCGTTTAATTTCATTAATGTCAAAAATGGCCAGACTGCCATCCCGTTTTTCCACTTGCAGATCGCTCTTCTCAATCCTTTTGAGAATTTCTTTTTGCCTCTTTTCCCGAATTTTAGCCCGTTCCCGCCGGTAAACGATGTAGGCCCGGGCAACATCCAAAAACCCTTTTTCTACCAATTTCTCCTCGACAATATCCTGAATATCTTCCACTCCCGGCACTCGGTCGGCAAATTTCTGTTCAAGTTTCCTGATAATATTATCGACAATGAAAACCAGCAGGTCATTGTCATGACCAGTGTTGGTAGCAACGAAAGCTTTTTCCATTGCCCGTTCAATCCGTCCTCGATCGAATTCGGCTGTCTGCCCGTTTCTTTTTTTGATTACTTCAATCATCAGCCGCCAATTAAAAAACGCTCGACTAAAAAGAAACCACTCTCATTCTAAACTATGGCAGAAAATAAAGTTGTGGATAAGCCATCAATCCGCTCATTTTCCTCAAAGACAACCCGCTTGACACTTCGACACGGCTCAGTGCCCGCCGTCCTAATAGACGTAAATATTTGTTTATCAGCCAGCAATTCGCTAAGAAAACTGTCTCGCAGGCCTCCGCCTTGCCGAAGCAGGTTGTAAGCCGGCGAAGGTAGGGCGAGCGGGCAGGGCGCCCCAAGGGTTTTCTCACGCAGAACCGGGGTCGCCTCGCTTCCAGCGGCTCGTCGCCCCTTGCTCTCGGCCGAAAAAATCCTTAGGGATACCAAGCTTTTTCGGCCTCCGAGACATTCTGCTTAGAGAAAACCCTTGGGGCAGGGTCCCTGAGCAAAGTCGAAGGGGAGCGAGCCCGGGAGCCAGCGCAATTTACCCACTGGGGAAATTGATAACCTGTTTTCTTGCGAACTGCTGGCTGAAATTAGTTTTTCCTTTTTCTCAAAAAAGCGGGGATGTCCCAGATCTCAATCGGTTTCTTCTTGGGGGCTTTATTGGGTGACGGTTCGCTGGCGGCAATTTTGCTGTCAGCCGCCAGCTTTTTAGGATTAGCGGCTGATTTTTCCACCGGCAGGTTCAAACTAACTCGGGGCTCGGCTTTAGAACCAATTTTCTCCACCATTCCCGAGCTAATCACCGGCGCCGTGTCGCCAAAAAGAGTACTCATTCGCAACTCGGTTGTCTCACTCCGGCTAAAGCCCTCAATCCCAAAACCAGTGGCAATTAAAGTCACCTTTAATCGCCCATCCTTAAGCCGGCGATCATAATAGGCTCCAAAAATGACTTTAGCCGCCGGGTCAATATTTTCGGTTATCTCCCGGGCAATTTGGTTAATTTCGGCCATTTTCATGTCCCGCCCGCCTGATATACCAAAGAGAACGCCTTTAGCTCCGGTAATAGGCGTCTCGAGTAGGGGAAAATTTAATACCTGCCGGACGGCATTGATCCCTCTTTCCTTGCCAGCAGCCAGCCCAATGCCGACCAGCGCCGGCCCGGAAGCCTGCATAATGGTCCGAACGTCAGCAAAATCAACGTTAATAATCCCCGGCATGGCAATCAACTCGGCAATACCCTGCACCCCGCCGCGCAAAACGCCGTCGATCGCTTCAAACGCTTTATTAATTGACGTTTCCTTACCCACTACCTCGAAAATTCTGTCATTAGGCACAGAAATGTAAGCATCAACCCTCTCCTTTAATTTGGCCAAAGCTTCCTCGGCAATTCTCATCCGCTGGCCGCCCTCAAAAGAAAAAGGCTTAGTGACCACAGCAATCACCAAGGCGCCCGCTTCCTTGGCTGCTTCAGCGATTATTAGGGAAGCGCCCGAGCCGGTGCCGCCGCCCAGCCCCGCCGTCAAAAAAATAAGATCAGCGCCTTTTAGTACCTCACTGATCTCTACCCGACTTTCCTCGGCCGCCTGCCGGCCCAGTTCTGGGTTCATCCCCGTGCCCAGCCCCCGCGTTACTGTCCGGCCAATGCAGATCTTGTGATGAGCATTGCAGTATTCCAAATCTTGGGCATCAGTATTAATAGCAATGAACTCTACTCCCCGAATAAACTCCTCCTTCATTCGCGAAATAGCATTACCACCCCCGCCGCCGACGCCCACAACTTTAATGCGGGCTTTATTGGGAGTCCTTTCCCGGCTGACATTATCTCTAATCTCCGGAGAGGCTCTTGATCTTTTAACAACAATTCTCTTCCATCGCCTAACGGTTTTGATCTTTTTCGTCTTTCTCCGCCGCCTAGTGACCATAAATGATTACTAATAAAATAGGCCAAGACTGGTAATTTTTCAATAACCCTCTTAAAATCTAATTAGTTCCCCGACAAACCAATTAGAGCACAACTATCAAGGAGCGCTTTATGAACCGGAAATTCCTTCTTGTCTATGAAGAGGTTTTCCACTATCCGGGAGGCAAAAAAAGAGCAGCTCGCCGAATCGAGCAGCTGCTGGAGGCTAACGGCAAAGAAAGTGCGCTGGCAGAGTCAGCAGCCAGATGGCGCGATTTAAAACGGGAACGAGCAAGATTCTTCCGCGTTCTCCGAGTGGCCAACCCTCCCCAACTGTTAAATCCCCGCTTGCTGGAAATCATTGAACATGAGGTTGAACTGGAAGCTCAACCTGTTCACTAACTGTAAGGAGTTTAAAAAGTGTAAAGAGCTTAAAAAGAAACTATTATTAAAACCTCCTAGCCAATTGGCCAGGAGGTTTCTCGATCAGTCAGGGCAAGAAATAATTCAAAACCTTCCGGACAACCGCTGTCCCCATCAGGCTGGGCATAAAGCGATTAGCCTCCCGCAGCCGCTCACCGCCCCACAGCACCAAGCCTAAAGCGCAAGCAAACTCCGGGTCCTCAATTTGCAAAGCCAAATCACCGCTCGCCACCTCCAGCGGGCTAATATCAGGAATGCCGATTTGGGCCGGCAAACGCAGTTCGCGCCGCGCCAAGTCAGCCAATCCGGGTAATTTAGCCCCGCCGCCCACCAGCACCGCCCCGGCCGGCAGCTTACCCGCCCGCTCCACTTTGGTCAGCTCTTTATTAATATGCTCGAAAATCTCACAAAGTCTTATTTCAATAATTTCGGCAATAAAGCGGCGAGCGACCACTCCTTTGGCGCGCGGGTCAATTTTTTTGAGATCAATCATTTCCCGCGCCGGCGTGTCCTTAGCCACCGCCGCTCCAAAAGAGAACTTGATAGCTTCCGCCGCTTCCGGCGAGGTCTTCAGACCAATCGCCAGATCATTAGTCACATTGCCTGAACCAAAAGGAAAAGTGGTGGCGTAAAGCAGTTTGCCTTCTTCGTAAACCCCCAAACCAGTGGTATTAAGACCAAGATCAATTAAAACCGCCCCCAGATCCTGCTGATTCTTAGAAAGAACGCTCCGACCGCCCGCCAGCGGTCCGAAAATCAAGCCGGCGATTTCCCCGCCATTGGTCTCGACTGACTTAGTCAAGTTTTTAATGGCGGGCGAGAAAGCGTCAACTAATAAAACATTGGCTTCCAGCCGATTACCAATCATTCCCAGCGGGTCTTTAATTTCCCCCACGCCATCCACCACAAACTCCCGCACTAAAGAGTGGAGGATCATCCGATTGGGCGGCAGCTTGATGGCTTGAGAAGCTTGAGTAACCCGATCAATATCATCTTGGCAAATTTCATAATCAGCCCGGGCGACCGCCACAATTCCCCGCGATGCCTGGGTTCTGACTTGAGCACTGCCGGTGTTCAAAAAAACATTTTTATGAGCAGCCCGAAAATCTTTTTTCAGCTCGCCTAAAACCTGATTGACGGCCCCGGTGACCTCGGCTGGTTCATCCACCATCCCTTTGCGCATCCCCCGCGAGGGCATCTTAAAAATTTTAACCAGCGCCAGCTTGCCGCCTTTTTTTACCTCGGCAACGGCCGCTTTGACGGTCGCCGAGCCAATATCCAAACCAGCAAGGAAGTTTTGGGTCATCACAACTTAAGTAAAAGCTCTTGCTCTTTTTTAACCATTCTCATCCTATCACTTTTCTTTTTGTGATCATAGCCTAAAAGGTGAAGAAGACCATGAGTCAAAAAATAAATAAGATGGGATTTATAGGACTGATGGTTTCTATAGGTTTTTTTAATATAATTCGGACAAAGATGAATCTCGCCCAAGTTTCGCCAGTTTTTAATGTCCGGCCGCGGGAAGTTGAGCGGAGCGGGAAAAGAGTGAACATTGAAGTTGCTTTTGAGCAGGTGAACTTCAATGTATCTGCCTTTAAGTTTGAGAAGGCGGCCGAGACGTGAGAGAACCCGCTTAACTAACAGTCCATCACTTCTGAATTTCTTACTGGCCAGGACCGCAACAGAGCGCATTATCAGCTAGCCAATCTTTGCTTAACTATTTCCGACACCACCTTAGCGTCCGCCTTGCCCCGCAAATCAGTCATCACCGCCTTCATCACCAGGCCAAAATCTTTTGTCTGTGTCTTAAGCAAAACTTTAGCCACTTCAGCCTCTATCTCTTCCCGGCTCAATTGGGCCGGCAAGTACTTGTGAATAACAACAATCTCCTTTGTCTCTTTTTCTGCCAGCTCGAGACGACCGCCTTGCTGATACAGTCCGGCTGCCTCCTGCCGTTTCTTCACTTCCCGCGCCAGCAGTTCGATTACTTCCTCATCGGTTAATTCTTCACTTTGGCCTTTCCCCCGTTTCTCAATAGATTTATTATGCAAAACAGCGTTAACAAACCGCAGAACATCAACAGTAAATTGATCCCCGGCTTTTAGGGCAGTTTTTAGATCATCGTTGATTTGCTGATGGATAAGCATAATCTAGAATTATACAACCCCGCTCGAACCAATTTTATCGAAAATTCCCCACAAATACAAAGATTATTAACCCATTGACAAACATGCCATGAATATAGTATAATGTAAGGTAGGATTAGCACTTCACAAATCACAAACCTAGACCTAGAAGGAGTTGACTATGGCCAATCAGACACTACGGTTGATTTCCAGTGAAGCCGAGCTGATGCTCGATGCTTGCGCTGGCCAGCGGACAATCGCTGGCGCTACAGATGTTTTTTCCAACATCAGTAGTGATTTCAAAAATTGGGCCACCGATGTGCCGGGGAAAGCGACTCCGGAAACACCGGTGGCGGTGTACGAATTGGCAGAAGACGCCACTTTCACCCGGATGTTTAGATCGCTCGAGAACGACGAGTGGAAGTTAGTTTTGCAGCAGGACCAGGTCCTGAACTTCGTTGAGAAGTACAGGAACTGGCTACGACGGCACGACTGGGCAACTTTCTTCCTCCTCCAAGTCGGTGGCAAGCTTAAACCTTTCGTTACCCGCGTCTATGTCCGCTCCGACCACACCCTTGGGACACACATCTATCAGTTCAGGCACGGCCGCGTTTGGTCCACTAGAATCCGGCTTAGCTTAGTTGTCCCCATACTTCGCCAAAGTTATGACGGACAAGTCAGCGGGCAAGCCACAATTGTTGCAGCTCATTGAGATTAAGTCCCTTAAACTCCGATGGTTCGACAAGCTCACCATAAAGAGTCTAAGGGACTTTTTGTTTTATGCAGTCTAAGAATTTAACTATTCCTATTTCCAGCCATGGCTGGAAATAGGAATTGGGCAACCTAATTCTTTAATGATTGACGCTAAAGAATTCCTAGTTTTTTGGCCTGTTCAAACTTCTTTCGCTTTTGCTCCCGGTGCAAAGCCGACAGCCGCCGCTGTCTTTTAGTAACCGGCCGTTTGCTGAAACGCCGTTTCTTAGCTTCCCTTAAAACACCACTTTGCTTAATTTTCTTAGAAAACCGATAAAGCAAAGAGGCGCCCGATTCGCCTTCTTTTTTTCTAACTTCAACCATCAATTTAATCTCCAGTTTCTAGTCTCTAGCTTCTAGCTTCCAGAGTTTGTCTTTTATCTCGCTCAAGCTTTCCTGCGGCGGATTATGGACTAGGGCGTGCAGTGAACCGCCGCCGTCGCCGGCAAACCTCGGGATCACATGAACGTGCAGGTGATCAACTGCTTGACCGCTTACTCTACCATTATTAATACCGACCGTAAAGGCATCGGGTTTAAGGGCCTGTTGAATTTTCTTCATCACCAGTTTTACGCCAAGAAAAAGCGGCTCAACTTCGCCATCAGGCAACTCCAGCAAACCATAAACATGAATTTTAGGAACAACTAAAGCGTGCCCGGGCGCCAGCGGCTCAATATCTAAAAAGGCTAAAACCCGGTCATCTTCATAAATGATTTCCGATAAGATTTCCTTACGAGCGATTCTACAAAAAAGACAATCCGCCATAATAACTTTCAGCTCAAAGCTTACTTCAGGAATTTTTTCACTTTCTCCACTATTCTGTCCAAGGGGACTGTTTCCTGAGCGCCGGTCGCCAACTCGCGAACAATAATGGTTTCTTCAAGGGCTTCTTTCTGACCGAAAATCAGAGCCAGAGAGGCTTTCTCTTTGTCAGCCTGCCGCAATTGCGCCTTCAGCGATTCTTTGCCTAAAGCTTCTTCTGCCTTGATGCCGGCCCGCTTCAATTTTTCAATCAGCGCCAAACTTTTTTTCTTAGCCAAGTCCCCGATATGAACCAAAAACACACTGGCTTTCGGCCGGGTGGGGAATTCAATTTTCTCTAACTTAATGGCGGCGATCAGCCGCTCAATGCCGATAGCCGCCCCCACGGCCGGTGTCTCCCGGCCGCCCAACATTCCTGCCAGATAATCGTAACGCCCGCCGCCCAGCAGTGACTGATTGCCGTTATTGACGAAAATTTCAAAAACTGTCCGGTTATAATAGTCAAGACCGCGGACTAAACAATTATTGAGACTGTAAGGCAATTCAAGCTCATCCAGATATTCTAAAACAAGTTTGAAATGACTTTTACAAACCGGACAAAGATTATCTAAAATCAGCGGCGCTTCTTTTTTAATTACCTCGCATTTTTCGTCCTTACAATCAAGAAAGCGCAAAGGATTAACCAGCAGCCGGCGGCGGCAGTCGCGGCAGACATTGCTCTGCTTTTTGCAATAATCGGTCAATCGCCGGCTGTAACCAGAACGGCAAGTCTGACAGCCAATGGTGTTGACTCTAATTTCCAAATTAGTCAGTTTTAAAGCCTCGAGAAGTCGATAGCAAATCAAAATTATTTGCGTATCATAAATTGGGTCACTCTCCCCGCCAATAATTTCAAAACCTGCCTGATGAAATTGCCGGAAACGGCCCTCTTGCGGCTGTTCATGACGAAACATCGATCCCCAATAGTAAAGCTTCAAAGGCTGAGCAATGTGGTCTAAACCGTGTTCCAAATAAGCTCTCATGACCGGGGCGGTACCTTCAGGGCGCAACACTAACCGATCTCTAGCGCCCTTAATAAAATACATTTGTTTCTCAACGATGTCAGTTGTCTGCCCGATGCTCCGTTCAAAAGTCTCCGCCCGCTCCACTAGGGGAGTATCAATCCGATTGAAACCATAGTATCCCGCCAAATTCTCAACCTCGGTCCTCACCCGCTGCCAAAAATCCTGATCTCCCGGCAAAATATCATGCATCCCTTTAACGCCGGGAATAAGCAGTTTCTTTTTCTTAGGAGAAAGCGCCATAAATAATCATCGTGGTTCACCCTTCTTCGCTAAAGGCTTCCACCGTCGCCAAAGGCTCTGGCGGACAAAAGTCGGAAGGGTTTCGCTGATCGCTTGCGGCGAGACATCCGAATTAGGCCAGGGAGCTTCACTCATAAACCGGTCTCTCAATTACCCGAGCGCTGGTTAGTGGTAATAAACGCACTCTCACCATTCCAATAATGTCCTTAAACGGCACGGCGCCGAAGTTACGCGAATCGTAACTGTGCGGCCGGTTATCACCGAAAGTGTAAAGCTCATCGTCTTGTACAACCGCGTTCAGCCGGCCAGCGCTGGTGATGCCTTTATCTAAATAGTCTTCCTTAATTTTTTTACCGTTAACAAAAACCTGGCCGCTTTCCACCACCACCCGATCACCGGGAGCGGCAATAATCCTTTTGATATAGAACAACTTCCGGTTAAGCGGATAACGAAAAACAACCACATCGCCCCGGCCGGGGGAGCGCAACCGATAAGTAATCTCATCCACTAAAACATAATCGCCATCCCTAAAAGTAGAAAACATGCTCAAGCCGCTCACCAAAAACGGCTGAACGATCAAGGCTCTGATCAAAAAAACAGTAATGGCCGCGATCAAGACTACTTCAAGAATTTCCCAGGTCCCGTACAAAAGACTGCGGGTCTGCATAAGAAAGATTCTACTACTTAAATTTTCAATTGACAATCAATTTTCGATGAACCGATGGGGACAGAAATATCAAAAAATTAAACAATCAGCGGCTGACCGATTGAAAATTAAAAATTCCAGATTAAACTAAAAACGTGGCGCCAGATATTAAGTTAATCATCGGCTTGGGCAATCCGGGCAAGCAATACCAAAACACTTACCATAATATCGGTCACTTGTTCACGGAAACGACCGAAAAACTCAAAGCGAAAAACTGGCAATCAGCTGGGCCGGCAATTATCAGATCAGCCCAGTCATACATGAACGAATCCGGCTTATTTGTTAAGCAGCAGCTTAAAAAATACAAAATCCAACCGAAAAATTTACTGGTTGTCCATGATGATTCGGATATTGAACTAGGAAAAGTTAAATTGGCTTTTGGCCGCGGCTCGGCCGGCCACAAAGGAGTGAAGAATATCATTGACCAGCTCAAGACCCAAAACTTTTGGCGTTTCCGCATCGGCATCCGCCCCCCCGATGACCACCCCCGAAAAAAAGCTCAGGAATTCATTCTTAAAAAAATCTCTCCCACCAACAAAAAAGTTCTGGAAAGAATTTTCCAAGACTCTCTTAACAACTTGCTCTCTTAATCAGCCACTGCCCCTTACGGCAATTTTTTCAATTTAAAAGAGAGGTTAAAGACGGCCTTACCTGAAGGATCAAGCTTAATCGAGGTTAACGGCAAAGAAATTTCCTTAAAGTTCGGTTCATTAGCCAGAACATTTTTAAAATCAATGACTGTCCGCTCACTGCCGGCTTGACCGCCAATCGTCACTAGCAAGCTTTCCTGATCTATCCCAATCCGGTTGATCTCCACCCGACCAGCCGACAAAGACCGCAACTGCCCCAAGAGCGGCGACCAAGGATGGCTTTGTTTTTGAGCGGCCAGCGCTTTTTCCACCAATAAATTAAATTTCCGGGCGGCCGCCTGCAATTGCTTGACCTCTTCCCCGGCCAGTTCCTCTGGCAAACCAACCGACTGACTGCTGACGTTAGCTAACGAATAACGGACTATTAAGTCGAAAATTCCAAAAACAAGCAAAATGCCGATCAGCGAACCAATAACGACATTGCGCCAGAAAGAGATAAACCAGATAACCCGGCTTTGTTCAAATTGCCGTTCTGTGCCGACTTTGGCCAAGCTAATTAGTTTATCTTTGGCTCGCGGGACCAGCCCCCGCCAAGCCGCCCCCCAAGCTCCCAACCAGCTCATCGAGAGCGGCGGCTGTTGAGCCAGAGGCAACTCATAAACTTCAAGATTGAAATCCCCTTTAATGGCGGCCGCTATTTCTTTATTAGCTTTGGGACTAAGTAAAATTAATTCGCCAATGGCGCCTCCCCAACGATTGCTGTAGAAACCAATAATCCTTTTTAATTCCGTCGCCACCAGCTTTTTAATGGCGGCTAAACTAATTTCACTGCTATTATTTCCCCCGGCTTCGTTCCAAGAAACAAAGTAACTAAAATAGAGACTGCCGCCTTTGAGAATAAAAAAATCCAAGCCGTCGCCGGCCAGATTAAAAACCAATCGCGGCTGGGAATCGGCGCCGACAAACGATTTGACCGCCCGCGCCAGTGAAAAGGGAACTGGCTCAATCGCCATCACCGCAAAATTGGCCGCTGTCAGGCAGTCAGTTAAATCATCAATCAGTGAGCTGCTGACAAAAGCGCCGATCAGTTCCAATTTATCACTGGCCGCTTCCTCGCCAACTAGCTGCCAGTCATAATAAGCCGATCGGACGTCAACCGGCGAAATCACCTGCAAGTTAAGCCGGGCCGCCTCGTCCAGCTTGGCCGTCGGCACTAATGGTGAATTAAAAAGCTGAGTGTAGACATTGGCCGCGGAAATAGAAACCACCACGTTAGTCGGCCGCCAGCGATAGCCCAGTTGAGAGCGGAATTTCCCCAAAACTTCTTTGAGTTTGGCCTTGCTTTTGACTTGACCGTGCTCGATGACGCCGCTGGGCAGCCGCTCGGAAATTTGTTTGACTATTTCTGCACCGTCTGAGCTCAAAAGCAAATAGCGGAGGGCGCTATCGGTAATCTCCAGTCCGCCAACGCGGGGCGGCGGATTAAGGTAACCGACCAACCTGCTGAAAAATCCCTTGGTAAAAGAAAACTTCATCAAAATTCTAAATTTTTAATGGCGCTGATTCTCACCTGTCCCGAAACCGGATCGACATCAAAAACACCCTCTACTAATCGCTTAAGAAAAACAAAGGCCTTAGCCTCGGCCCGGACCCGATAGCGACAAGGGGAGCCGCCGCAATTGTAATGACAGGCTTCAATTTTAACAGTTGTTCGGCCAAGGGAAAAATTCCCTTGGTCGGAAAAAGTTGGACTGGCATCATTGCAAAGCGCTGGCAGAGGCGAGGGCGATCGACGCACCAGTTTCAGATGGAAATCAGCCAAGGCGGCTTGGGCGGCCGCCGTTGCTTCGGTTGTCAATCTGATAGCAAAATTAGACCGGTTAAGAAACTGAACAACAAAAGCGCCGGTCAACACCAACCCAATAATAATTAAACCTAAAACTAAGACTGTTGGTAAGACAACTGCGCCTACTTGTCCTGAGTTTATGGTTCGATCCAACTCACCATTAATCGAGGGGTTCATGGACTAAAATTAACAATTACATCTTCCACCACCGGCGTAGCTTGCTGCCAACTATCACTCAAAAGCCAAAGCCGGTACTTGAAATAACGTTTCCCCTGCTGATCAGCAAGAATTGTCACTCGTTCAGCCGGAATGGCCGCCGCTGGACTGCTGTATTCCCAAGGACCGCCGGCCGCGTCAGCCGTTGCCAGCTGCAGATAAACACCGGCGCCGGTGCCTAGTCTCCCCTGCCACAAGATATAATTATAAGCCGGCTTGCTGATTCCGGTATCCAAAACATTTGATTCAAGAACCCCGGAGAGCGGGGCCGCGCCAACATTTGTTTGCACCCGATAAGTCGGCATAGTGGTACACAAACTCTGAACGCCGCTTTGGACCGGATCATGATCATTCTCGCAGCTAAAACTTATCCAGCCGGCAATCTCACTCCAAGCCCAACCCTCAAAAAAAGTATTTTTGCCGTCGCCGGCCGGCTGCAGCCGGACGCGATAATTACCGGTAGTTGAGCAAATACCCAAATCAGCGCAATCAAAGCTGATCCAGCCCAAAGCATCGCTCCAGGCCCAGCCGCTCAAGTCGCCTCGGCTGTTTTTAACTTTAAAATTACCATTGGCGCTGCTGCATAAATCACCAGCGGGCGTGGTGGCGCAATTCAAGACGACTGCTCCGGCGCCAGAGCTGGCCCAGCCTCTTAATTCGGCGGCTTTGACTTCGACACTCCGGTTAGCATGAAAATCGATCCAGCCGACAACATCATTCCAGGCCCAATGATAATCCTTACTCTCGGTATCAATGTTGTGACTGCCAAAAAGATCGGCCCGAGCCACCGGCCAATGAAAGAAAAGTAAAACCAGCCAGAGGCAAATGAGGGCGCCGGTAAAAATTCTCAGGCAGCTAATCATAAGTCGCGAATTTTGACTGCCCCGATCAGCTGACTAAATTCGATTGTTGAAGAAGCGGCAAAAAACTTATTGGCTGGTTTGAGAAAAACTTGATCGGGAGAAAGCGGTCCGCCGCTCCAATCCGTTTGCTGAATAACCAAGTTTCGGGAACGAGTCAGATAACGGCTGACAGTGGAAGTGGCGGTCTCTCCCCGAAAAACCCAAGTGATAAAAATATCAGCTTTTTTGGTTGACGGATCGTCACCGCCGCTGCCAATACTGCCTTGGGAATCCCGAGCAACACCGCTGATTGTAAAAAAAGTGGTGTAATCAGTCTCATCTAAGTTAACAACGGTTGTCCCCGGCTCAATTTTAAAAACACCTTCGGCTGCCGTCGCCGCCAGCCGGTACTTTTTATTTTCTTCACTGAGCGCCAGTCCCTGCCAATCGCGTTCGGCCGTCACTGTTAAATCATCAGCCAATTTCTGCTGTAAAAAAGCGGCGCTTTGATAAAAAGTATCCTGATGGCCAATCCGCAAATTTAAACTCAAAACTGTCACCGCCGCCAAAACAGTAACTACCCCCACCGCCACCGCTACAATCAGTTCCAAAAGTGATTGGCCATCGGCAGTCCGATAAGTCATAGCCGTCCTATTAGCTTTATTAATCTTATCACAAGACGCCGGGCGTCCTCAGAACTCAAAGTCAATCCATTCTGAAACAGCCTTCCTCCTACACCCCATTTTGCGGGGCGACGGCGGACAAGAAAGGCCGTGGCTTGGCAAGTCAGACTTGCCTTACGCGAGTCGAGGTGTCAAGACAACTTTAAACGATCTTCTAAACGAGTAACTAACTGGCTAAAAGGGGTGTCAATTTCGTCTTGATATAAGATCACTACTGGAAAAGTAAATAAAGGGAGAAGTGGATTTTCAGAATTTCGATGTCCCACAAAATCTATTTTAAGCTATCCAATTGGTAAAGAAAAACCGGCAGCTAGTGCCGGTGGTGATTCCTAATTTAGATTGCCTCTAAGTCTCTAGCCAACGCCCAGAAATCATCATAAAAACCGCTACAGGCTGATTCCGGAAACCGGCAATCTCTGAACCTCCGCCAGAACTCGTTGTCATATTCATCCACCAAACCCAGAGACTCTAGATTATCATTAAATCTCTTGTAAGTGGTGCAATCTTCACAATCACTAGAGAAGATCATAATTGATTTATCTTGATCAAGCATAACAGAAGGTTCATCCACCACTGAAAATAGCTCCCTCACGATAATTCTTAATTCGGGATCATGACTAACCAGTGGGAGATGTTGATTGAGTATCCCTCCTAATTGGGCTATGGTTATTCCGTGCCTAACGAATTCCTGACCCCCGAAGTGCCTCGATTCTAACTCCACACTCACCATATCTCCCAAAAGACTGGCTACCTCGAGAAAAGTGGCTAATCGCTTCTCCCTATTAGGGATAAGAGCCTCCACCCACAAGATGCCACTGGCAGCCTCATAATAGTAAATCCCATCCCCTTTGCTGGGTTCCCTCTTCTGCCCACTTTCAACAAACCCGTTCAAGTCAATTCCAGAATTCATCTCTATCTCCCTATCCTTCAGGCTTCTCGCCAAATTATCTTTCCAAGGTACTTGCTCTTTATACTATAGCGGGCGACTGCTACAAAGTCAATCCATTCTGACACAGTCTTCCTCCTACGCCCCATTTTGCGGGGCGACGGCGGACAAGAAAGGCCGTGGCTTGGCAAGTCAGACTTGCCTTACGCGAGTCGAAGTGGCAAAAAATTAAAACTCCACCCGGCCGTTACAAAAGACCTGAACAGTAATCGAGACGGTCGGGTCATTTTTCAGACCAACGCTGACTGGCTCATTGAAGACAGTGTTTGGGCAATCTTTAGAAACTAAACCACCGCCGATTTGGTGAAAGGCAATGGTGGAGGTGGCGGCTGATTGCTGTAATTCCAAGAGCGGCTTAAGAGTGATGACGGTTAAAATTTCCTTGGTAAATGATTTATCGGGATCAGGTAAAACACCACTGTTGAAAAGTGAATAACGATCCCGGCCGTCGCCCGCCGGATTTTTTTCAAAATAAACACCCCAGTAGCGCCCCTCAACTTGGGTCAGCGAGCGCTGTTGCGCGTCCCGCAAAAGCGCCACCAGCCCCCGCCTGGCATTTCTCAATTCCTGCTGACTACCAATTTGGTAAAGATTAACCCAGCTAAAAAGAGCTAGGACGCCAATGATGGCGATCACGACCAGCAGTTCGATCAGGGTAAAGCCCCCCTTCGCCACGGGCTTCGGAAGGGTAAAGCCCTCTTTTGATTGAGTACCAGACATTAGAACTGCCCGACTAATTGATAGACCGGAACGACAATTGATAGAGCAATTAAAGCGACAATTATACCAATAAAAATAAGCATTACCGGTTCAATAATTGAAACCATTGCCTTAATGGCTGACTCGATCTCCGACTCATAAAAAGTGGACAGGGTCATCAGCACTTCATCAAGGTGACCGGCTTTCTCGGCAATGGCCACTAAACTGCTGATGGCTAACGGAAAAGCTGGTTCTTTTTTAAAAGCTTCCCCCAAAGTCAATCCTTGAGCGATCCCTTCTTGAGCAATTCTTTTTAAAGCATCACCCAGACGCTGGTGGCCAAGAGAATCAGCCGTTATCTCAAGAGCGCTGACAATCGGCACACCGGCTTTCATTAGAGAGGAAAGGGTGGCGGCAAAGCGCTGAATGGCAATGCGCTGAATGACCCGACCAACCACCGGCACCAAATTCAGCAAACCAAGAAACAACCTTTGTCCAACAACTGTCCTGACAAGAAAAAACCAGCCAGCCACCGCCAAAAAAACAATTATCCCAACGATGTACCAAACATAATCAGCAAAAAACAACCCCACGGTAAAAACCACTTTAGAGAATAGCGGGATCTCCAAATTTCCCTGTAAAAACACTTCGGCGATTCGCGGCAGAGCAAAAGTGGTCAGGAAAATAAAAATTACAAAAGAACCGACTACCAAAAGTGCTGGGTAAACAAGAGCGGAGCGAATGCGGCGCCGAAGATCTTCCTGCTGGGAAAGCATCCGGCTTAAATCATCAAAGGTTTGATCAAGGCCGCCGGCGGTTTCACCGGCTTTTACTAAATTAACGAAGACGCTGGAAAAATCGCGCGGATAATTGGCAAAAACCGTGTAAAACGGCTGACCTTTTTCTAAAGTTGAACGGATTTCCTGTAAAAATGATTTGAGGGCCGGCCGTTCCGCATCAGCCACTAAAATATCCAATGCCCGGAAAAGATCGGTGCCTAAACGCAGCATCAGCGCCAAATGCTTGGTCAAAAAAATCTTGTCAATGGCGGTGATGCCTTTGCGAAAGTAGATCTTCTTTTGCAAGACGCTTTCCCCGACAGTACTAACCGCAATCGGTTTTAATTCCTTAGTGGCTAAATAAGCCAGCACCTCGCTCTGGCTGTCTGCTTCAACCATTCCTTCAACAATCCGGCCGTCGGCTTGAGCCGCCGTGTAGTGATATTTCATCTCACTAAACTTAAATGATTAATACTCAACAGCTGGAAATTAATACTAGGCATTAGACATTAGAAATTAGGCACCAGGAATCATCCTCATTCCCTAATAACTCTCATCACTTCATCCAGAGTCGTTAGGCCCCGCTCAACTTTGCGCAAACCATCTTCAAACATTGTTACCATGCCATGCTTTCTGGCTAAATCCCGCAGGGCATCAAGAGTAAATTTCGGATCAACAATCAGCTTCCGGATATCTTCGGAGACATTGAGCAGTTCAAAAATACCGATTCGCCCCCGATAGCCGGTGTGATTGCAAGCCACACAGCCAGTTCCTTTGTACAAAATAAGGGGCGGCTTAAACTCCGCGCTGATTTTTAATTCCTGCCACTGCTCACGCAGAGTTTCAATCACTCCCTTGTCAGGCTGGTAAGAAACAATGCAATCAAAACAAATCCGCCGCACCAGACGCTGGGCCTCGATCAAATTTAGCACCGCCGCCGCTAAAAATGGCATCAGGCCAAGATCGATCAGCCGCGGGACAGCCGTCGGAGCGTCATTGGTGTGCAAACTGGAAAGCACCAGATGACCGGTGAGGGCCGCTTGAACGGCAATTTGGGCTGTCTCCTGATCACGAATCTCGCCCACCATAATAATGTTCGGATCCTGCCGAACAATTTCCCGCAAACCGCTGGCAAAGGTTATGCCGGCCGCCGGATTAATCTGCGTCTGGTTAATATATTTCATGTCGTACTCAATCGGATCTTCAATGGTAACAATGTTCACTTCCGGCCGGTTAAGAATGTTCATCACCGAGTAAAGGGTGGTCGTCTTACCGCTGCCGGTCGGGCCAGTGACCAGTACCATGCCATAAGTCTTCTTAATATCCTCTTTAATTACCCCGACGTCCGCTTCCAGCAGCCCCAATTCCTCGAGCGACAACGGCCGCTCGGTGGCTGATAACAATCTCATTTCCACCTTCTCACCATAAAAAGTCGGCATAATGGCCACCCGAATATCCATCAAATCACCGCCAACTTTGTGACGAAAGCGGCCGTCTTGGGGACGGGAATGCTCATCAAGTTTCAAGCCAGCCAAGAGTTTAACGCGAGCCACGATCGCCGGCTGAACTTCTTTAGGCATCCGGATCACCTCATGCAGAATCCCATCAACTCGATAGCGGACTAAAACACCCTCTTCTAAAACTTCGATATGAATGTCGGAGGCCCGGGAGGCAATCGCATAACCCACCAGATTATCAACAATGGCCACAATCGGCACTTCGCTGGCCGCTTCTTTAACAACGGCGACTTTGGAACGCAAGGAAGCCTGAATGTTTTCCTCAATGATCTTATTGAAGTCTTGAGTTAACTGCCGGCCGTAATAAGCAAACCCCCGGTTCAAATCGTCTTGGGAAGCTAAGAAGGGTTCGATCTTGCCTTTAAGAAATTTGGTGAGGAACTCCATTGTCTGAAGATTAGTTGGGTCTTCCATCGCCACCTCAAAAATTCCGGCTGGCGTCTTGCCAAAGACAATCGTCCGTTTCTCTCTGGCGATCTTTTCCGGGAGTAAACGGACAATGGTCTCGTCAATCTTCCGATTTTGCAAATTAGCCTTCCGCACTTCATAGAACTTCGTCAGCAGATCAGTGTAGTAATCGGTGGTAACAATATTTTGGGAAATCAAAATCTCCGCCACACTGCGGTCCATTCGCTTAGCCTCATCAAGCGCTAATTTAAAAACTTTTTCATCAACCACCCCGTCCTCAATCAACAATTCTTTCAGCTTATCATCGGGAATGTGGAGCACCCTTAAATTTTAGCATGTAGGGGTTTTCAGGCAATAAAATAATAAACTCGGTGAGCTCGCCCTTTCAAAGAAACAAAGCATGTTATGTGGAACTATTCGCGCGAATTAGAGATGATAAACTCCGGGCAAGCAGAAACTTAGATTATTAAAGAAGCCAATCTGAATACCAATAAAAGTTCAGCAAAAACTGATTCAAAATAATGGCGGCGGCGCCGGCCGGGAGCCAAAGATAATATAAAACAACTTTATCAGACTGGTGGGATTTATAAGTTTTATAAGCAACCATAAGCAAGGCCGCTGCCAGAACGACTATGACATACAGCAGCCAGCCGGGGTGACCGGCGAGAAACAAAACTAGAAATAAAAAATACGGCTCCTCGGGCTGGAAAAATCGGCCGCCGTATTTTTTATTAAGATAAACGACTATCCAGAAAACCGCTGAACCAATCACCCCGCTCACCAAATAAGGCAACCATATTCTAGTAAAAGAATAAAAAATAAAGTAATTAAGACTGCGGTGCGGCGGTAAAAGAAATCGGCTAATTTCGTGAGCGGACCAAAGAAGAAATTGCTGACGGGTGAGATAAAGCAGCAACACTGCTTCCGTTAAGACTACAGCCGCCGCTATGATCCTATAAGTCTTATAAGATTTATGGGTTTTATAAGAAAAGAGGAATAGCCCTGCCAAAACCGCTAAATTAACCAGCCAAATCACTTTCAAAATATAACAAAAAGCGCCCGCCGATCGCGAGCGCTTTTTGTTTCTAAACTAAAGTTATAAGTCTAATCCCGCATCATTGCCCACTTCATAAAAGTCAGCCTTGTTGCCGCCGTCGGTCCCTTCAATATTATCACTGCCGCCGCTAGCGTAACGAGCGCTCTCCATATCGGCGTTCAGTTCATAAGTGGAGGTGCCGTTAGTGGCATAGCTGTAGAAGAAAGTGGCGTTATTAGTTGGGTCGACCGGCAAAGACGCTAAAGGCGAACCGCCAGAAACAGCCGTCAGATTAACCGGCATCCAGCCTGTACCGTCAACTGCCCGGCTGGTACTTTTAGTGGTTGTCCCAACGTGCCGGCCGCCGCAGTTCAGCGCAATGACTGCTCCCGAATCATGAGCATAACAATTAGTGCCAACACCCAAGCTTGGTGAAGCGACACTGGCCAGATACAACCCCAGCGCCGAGCTAACTTGACCAAGATCGGCAATCCTCTGCGAGTCACGAGCTTCCCGCAAAATGTTAACTGGGTTGATTACCAAAATGACTGTCGTTGCCAAAATAGCAATAACAGCAATCACAATAATCAATTCGATGAGCGTAAAACCAGTTTTCGTCATTTTCTAAGCCAAATACAAACTTTATTTCTTTTCGACCGTTTTTGAACTTTTTCGTTCTTGATTATAGCACAAGCAGCCAATCTGAAATCAAGTCCCCTGTGGATAATAGGCAAAAACCTCCTTAGCCAGCCGGTAATCCCACATAACCTTTTACTTTCCCCACTAGAGCATCGATGGGCGTTTGGGCTTTAACTAAATAATCTTTAGCGCCTGATTCTTTAGCCCGGCTGATATCAGCTTCCTGGCCCAGATTAGAAATAACCACTACTGGCGGCTGGCCATATTGGGGGTCAGAAACAATTTTTTCTATCACCTCAAAGCCGGACTTTCCCGGCAAAATTAAATCCAGCAGAACTAAGTCCGGCTTATTTTTCTTAAGAATTTCCAAAGCCTCATTGCCGTCCCCCGCCAGCAAAACACCCAAACCTTCCTTTTCTAACCTTGCTTTGAGTAAAGTTGAAAGGAACTGGTCGTCTTCGACTAGAAGAATTTGCTTAGCCATAATTTAGTCTAACACTAAAGACTGGGGTTTTAATTTATTTTTCCAGCTTCCAGCTTCTAGCTTCTAACGTAAGAACTTTCTGGTTGCCCCAAACGCGTCCCCCACCTTAGAGTGGGCGAGCGAGTCGTGACTTAAGGCTCCACGACCAAAACCTTTTTTCTTTCTTAGTTAAGTGATCTACGGACAGCTTCCGCTACCCGTGCCTTGTTACGACTTCATCCATGTTACCGAGCTTACCTTGGCCGAGTCAGACTCGGTTTCAGGTATTCCCGGCTCCCCTGATGTGACGGGCGATTGTCCTCTAGAAACTTAGAGTTGACGTTCCCACTGTACAGGCGGATTTCCCGCATACAGCGAGCTCCTAATGCATTTGCTTTTTAAGACGAAGTAGTTTCTTCAAGCCGTTCTTCTTCAAGTGTTCATTTCCAACCACGTAATCCTTACTAAACATAGCACTAAGAGAGAATCCTTCGTCCGATAGACATCGGACTACTATGATTCTGCTGACTCCTGGACTTCAATAGGCTCGGCCTAAACCGAGCAACCTCGAAGCTTAACGCTGCATAAGTTTCATTATCTCTTGGTCTTGACGCTGCGTCAAGACCAAGAGAACAGCGCCAGGTCTCACTGGGTTATCTAGTTCTCTTTTCCAAACATCCCGACGAGCCTCTATTATGAATCTTCCCCATGCTCACCGCCTGCCATGGGTCGATTCGGCTTCTGCCATCATATCAGGCTGTTTTTTGTCTTAGAATCCTCTACCAACCGCCTCGCAGCGGTTGACTATCCTTCAACTACGCTCCACTAGATTAGTGGAGGAATGGATTTTAACCATTTAGAAAACTAAACTGCCAGTCGCTTTCATTGTGAGTGCAAGAGACGAGAACGTATTCACCGCGGTATGGCTGACCCGCGATTACTAGCGATTCCAGCTTCATGAGGGCGAGTTTCAGCCCTCAATCCGAACTGGGACCGGCTTTAGGGATTGGCTCCACCTTACGGCTTAGCAACCCTTTGTACCGGCCATTGTATCATGAGTGTGGCCCAGGGCATCAGAGGGCCATGCGGATCTGACGTCATCCCCGCCTTCCTCCCAGCCCACAACGCACCTCACCTTGTTCGGTGCTTAAATTTCTAATATCTAATTCCTAATGAAACATTTCAATGTCTAATGCTTAAAATTAGTCATTTCATTAGAAATTAGTAATTAGTCATTAAGCATCTCGAAGAGATGCGCTAGGGGCTGGGCGGTTTCCTGTGACACAAGTAACACAGGATAGGGGTTGCGCTCGTTACCCCACTTAAGGGAACAGCTCAAGCCACGAGCTGACGACGACCATGCAGCACCTGTTTCCCACTTCCATCTTGCGACAGATTCCTTCTCCTTTCGGAAAAGGCATTAAGTAGGAAATTTCAAGCCCTGGTAAGGTTCTTCGTTTGCTATCGAATTAAACCTCATGATCCACCGCTTGTGCGTCTCCCCGCCTATTCCTTTGAGTTTTAGCCTTGCGGCCGTACTCCCCAGGCGGTCCACTTAACGCGTTAGCTTCACCACCCCGAGGGTCGATACTCGAAGCAGCTAGTGGACATCATTTACAGCGTGGAATACAAGGGTCAACAATTTTGCTCTGCAAAATTGCAATTTCTAATTTCTAATTTCTAATTTCTAAAACAGATTAGAACTTAGATTATTAGATTCTCCAATTACTTGGAGGAACGGGCTATATCATCATCTCGTTAAGAGATGTCCAGCGTATAGTCTCTACGGGGTCATGACCACTGCCCCGCAGTGGAATTTCTAAGTCCTAATTTCTAATTTCTAATTAAATCCCAATGAACTAAAATTAGTTATTAGAAATTTATTAGGAATCAGGTCAATTAGAAATCAGTCATTCCAGCGCAAAGCACTGGCTGGACTTCCCTCGGGATTGCCCTCTCGACTTAGAGAAGGGTTCCCCCGATACAGCTGGATGCTCACCCTAACATTACTATTAAGGAGGACACCATTCGGTCCGATGATAATCGGACCAAGGATTTATCTAATCCTTTTTTCTCCCCACGCTTTCGCGCCTCAACGTCAGGAATGCCCCAGTCACCTGCCTTCGCCTTCGGTGTTCCCCACGATATCAACGGATTTCACCCCTACACCGTGGGTTCCAGTGACCTCTAGCACCCTCTAGCTTGACCGTATTCCATCCAGCCCCCAAGTTAAGCTCGGAGATTTAAGATGAAACGCGCCAAGCCGCCTACGCGCTCTTTACGCCCAATAAATCCGGACAACGCTCGAGGCCTTCGTATTACCGCTGCTGCTGGCACGAAGTTAGCAGCCTCTTATTCAATCGGTAATCAGGCAGACGGGCATCAGGCACCAGGTTACAGAATGAATTCCATAACCCGATGCCTAATGCCCGCCAACTTTTTTTCCAATTAAAAGCAGTTTACACCCCGAAGGGCTTCTTCCTGCACGCGGCGTCGCTCGATCAGGCTTTCGCCCATTGTCGAATATTCTCGACTGCTGCCACCCGTAGGTGTACGAGCCGTGTCTCAGTCTCGTCGTTGGGGAACACCCTCTCAGGCCCCCTACCCGTCAAAGCCTTGGTGAGCCATTACCTCACCAACTAGCTGATAGGACCTAGGCCGCTCCCAGAGCCTCTTGCGAGTTTCATCCGCCTCCGTTAAAACTTCGGCGGATAATATCGGGAATTACCCCCGCTTTCGCGGGGCTATGCCCGACTCTAGGGTACGTACCAAGGCGTTACTAACTCGTTCGCCACTCTAGAGACTGGACTCTAGATACTAGAATGCTAGATCATTTCCATTTTTGCTTTAATCTTGTTAGTTGCTTGCCAACCACCGTATATTCTCCAACTAACGTGCTGTGTTTCTCTCCGATTAACAAACCAACATTATACGCGTCATTTAAATGACTAACCAATTCATCACAGGAACCGATCGCCACAGCAAGATAACGTTTAAAATCACTTGGTGTTTTGCTAAAACCTTCAGCGACATTCGCGTGTATTGAATTAGCAGCTCTTATAATCTGACTGCCAAGCTCCCGCTGATCTTGTATTTTCCACGATCTCACCACGCGATATACTTCGGGAAATAAGCTACTAGCTCTTTTATAAACATCGAGATCTTGAAAACTTTTCACGGGGTTTATTATCTAGCTTCTAGTTTCCAGAGTCCAGTCTCCAGCGTTCGACTTGCATGCCTTATCCACGCCGCCAGCGTTCTTCCTGGACCAGGATCAAATCCTCAATTAATAGATGTTAGAAGTTGGGGGTTAGAAGTTAGAAAATCCAACCTCCAATCTCCCACATCCAACATCCAATTGTTTGGGACAACCAGAAAATTCTTTATTTACCTCGCCACAGCCGAGCTGAACTCGGCGGAGGCGAGTCTCAATTCATATTCACTTATCAAACTACTCTCATGACTGACAAAAATCTCCCGACGAACCGAAGACGGCAGTCGAGAGACTTCCACTAATTTATGTAGGAACAATCTTACATCACAACTTTAGTCTACAAAAACTAAAATCTCTGTCAAGACCCCTTAAAAATTTTCGCTGCCGCTCAAATTTTTGGGTACTTGGTAATTCGTAGTTAGTAAAAGGATTGACAACCGACTGTTTTTCTCGTATTTTTTTCTCATTATGAAAAAAGAGATTCACCCTCAATATTACGAAAACGCCAAAGCCAGTTGCGCTTGCGGCAGTGAGTTCACTGTCGGTTCAACTAAACCGGAAATTAAAGTGGAAATTTGCTACAAGTGCCATCCTTTCTACACCGGTAAAGAAAAACTGATTGACGTTGTGGGCAAAGTGGAACGATTCAAATCTCGGCTTCGCCGAGCTAAGCTTGGCTCCAACATGTCGAAGGCTCATCTCCGCTCCGCCGACCCAGGCTTCGCCGGAGGCTCCGCCGAAGCTCACAAGAGCCAAGGTGAGCTTCGCCCGGCCAAAGCTCCGCCCGCCAAAACGTCCGCCGCTGAAAAGAAAGCGCCTGCTCCCTAAGTGGCCAACCAACCGCAAAAACTAATTCTCGAAATCCGCGCCGGCGCCGGCGGTGACGAGGCGGCTATCTTTGCCGGCGATTTGGCGCGGATGTACCAACGCTACGCCGCCAAGCGCGGCTGGCAATTTCAAGTCCTTGATTCTAATCAAACATCGCTCAACGGCTGTAAAAATCTCACAGCCGAAATCGCTGGCGAAAGCTCTTATGACGATCTTAAGCAAGAATCGGGCGTCCACCGCGTCCAGCGGATCCCGGCCACCGAAAAATCGGGGCGCGTTCACACCTCGACGGCTTCCGTGGCCATTCTGCCGCAGGTGGAACCGGCGGCAATTCAAATAAGCCCCAGTGATTTGGAAATCTCTTTCTTCCGCTCCTCTGGCCCCGGCGGCCAGAATGTCAATAAAGTAGAAACGGCTGTGCGGATCCTCCACAAGCCTAGTGGTATTGTTGTTGCTTCCCAATCAGAACGATCTCAACAACGCAACCGCGAGCAGGCAATGAATATCTTACGGGCCAAACTTTACGAACAAAAACAACTGGCAGAGCAGGCTAAAATCACCGGCCTGCGGCGCGAACAAATTGGTTCAGCCGAACGAGCGGAAAAAATCCGGACGTATAATTTCCCCGATGACAGAATAACTGACCATAGATTTAACATCAAAGTGCATAACGTAGAAAAGGTGCTCGATGGCGATCTGGATGTTCTGCTAAATAAGACAAAAAAGAGGCAGAAGTAATTAATAACTTGACAAATAATCTATTTTTTAATATAATCCAATAAGGACGAAGTTAGCTCTTTCCCAAACAAACAAGCCTTAAATAAGCAAAGGAGAGAAACGATGGACATTGCTATTGTTCAATTACTCAAGAGATCTGTTATGGAGTTCAATCGGTGGAGAAACGAGCATCCCAACACAGTCGTTAATCTTCTCGGGGCAGACCTCTCTGAGACGATCCTCTCTGAGGCGAACCTCTCTGAGGCAGACCTCTCTGGGGCGGACCTCTCTAGGGCAGACCTCTCTGAGGCGAACCTCTCTGAGGCAGACCTCTCTGGGACGGACCTCTCTGAGGCGAACCTCTCTAGGGCGAACCTCTCTGGGGCGGACCTCTCTAGGGCAGACCTCTCTGAGGCGAACCTCTCTAGGGCGAACCTCTCTGGGGCGGACCTCTCTGGGGCAGACCTCTCTGCGGCGAA
>Ga0213870_1000008_pt1 | contig 111121 bp, 105 predicted proteins | sample WICALVC2017_Meta_FD_160119 | JGI IMG/M metagenome (GOLD analysis project Ga0213870, IMG submission 160119) | Freshwater microbial communities from subterranean cave lake in Wind Cave National Park, South Dakota, United States - WICALVC2017 | ecosystem: Environmental > Aquatic > Deep subsurface...
TGATTCGGGTAAAAGATCCCTGGGCAGAACCAATAATTATGCCAGCTCTGTAAAAAACAGGGCTGGCGAGTTTTGAAAACAAAGATAATACTTTTATGAAAAGAGGACATTTCTATTTTGCAGAAAACACGACATTTCTATATGGTCTTGACAGAATTGTTTTCTGGTTCGGTAAATGATAAAATAACTCCTATATTCATTAAATGGAATTGTTAATCTCTTTCTACGACAACGCTTTAATTTACTATCCGAATGTTTTTTTTGCTGCATTATTTCTGTTTGGCATTTTAATTACAATTTTAACAATCAAAGGAATAATTTATTTAAGTAGAGAGATTAAAAAAATTGTAAGCTCGATAAAAAACGATATTAATAAAATAAGCGTTAGTCAAATAAGAATCAAAAAATTAAAAATAGATAAGAATCTCTCTTTAGCTAATATTATAATTATAAGAAAACTTCTCATAAAAAAGCTTGTTAAAAGTTTTAAAGATGTACTTAAAATCATAAAGATTATTTTTATTAGGATAAATACTGGGTTTGAGTATTTACAATTGAAGATAGAAAAAATATTTAAAAAAATAGAGAAAGAAATATTTATTGAGGAATAATCTATATGATAAAAAAAGTTTTTATAATTATTATTGTTTTTCTTTTTCTAACTCCAAGTTATTGCTTTGCAAAAACAGACTATATTCTTGCCTGGCCAGGAATTCTTCCGGACCATCCTCTTTATAAATTGAAAGTTTTAAGGAATAAAATTATTTACAAAATAATTATAGACCCTGTTAAAAAAGTTGAATTCGATTTGCTTATGGCAGACAAAACAATATATGCCAGTAAATTATTAGTGGATAAAGGAGAAACTGCTTTGGCTAAAGATACTGCCTTAAAGGGTGAAAATTATTACAGTATGTTGGCGCAAGATTACAATCATGCTTTATTGAAAGGCAAGAAAATACCATCTTTACTAGATAGTAAAATAATTTTAGCAGCAAAAAAACATCAAGAAATTTTCAAGGAAATGGAAAATGTTTTTAGCGAAGAAGACAAAAAAACTTTTCGGATTGTAAATAATTTTTCTAAAATTAACTACGACTTTATTGTAGAATTAAGAAATCCCAGAAACTAAAAACTCTTTTCCATACACATTCCTATCCTCATATCTAATTTACTGCCATTTGTGTAAATGATTCCATGAAAATGTTTTTCACCTGCTAAAATACGTGGATTGCCTTTTAAGGTAAGGAACGGAGGTGAGAAACATGAATTATGTTGGAATAGATTTACACAGAGATTTCTTTGTTGCAGTAGCACAAGACAAGAAGGGAAACGAACTTTTTAAGAAACGCTATAACATATAGTATTGCTTCTGTTGATGAGTTAGTATCTCAGTTTGACTTTCCCCCAATGGTAGTTGTTGAGGCAACGAGAAACTGGATGTGGTTTATTGCTAAACTGTAAAAGAGAGGATGCATTGTACAGCTTGCTCATCCTTTCAGAACAAAAGCAATAGCATCAGCTCGTATTAAAACTGATAGCATTGATGCTAAAACACTCTGCGATCTTTTAAGAGCAAATCTTATCCCTCAGTCATATATTGCCAACCCTGAAGAATTGGACAACAGGGAACTCTCCCGTGGAAGAATTAATCTGGTGCATGACCAAACCCTTTTGAAAACAGAATATTAGCAATTCTTGGAAAAGAGAACCTTAGGTTTACAGGTAGCGATCTGTTTGGAAGACAGGGAAAAGCATGGCTGCAAGAACAACTTCTTTCTCATGCAAAACGACAGATGGTCAAAGTTTATATAGATCGGTTAACCAATGTACAAGAAGCAATTGCAGAGGTTGATAAATTTATCCAACAAAGAAGCAGCAGTCTCCCAGAAGTAAGTTTACTTCAAACCATTCCTGGTTTCGGGACAACTACTGCATACTTACTGGCATCAGAAATTGGAGATGTTACAAGGTTTCCAAATTCTAAAAAATTTGCCAGTTATTTTGGTTTGGTTCCTAGACTTTCACAATCAGGAAACCATGCATATTATGGCAGAATTACAAAATTAGGCAACCCTTATGTTAGATGGAGTCTTGTTCAAGCTTCTCACAGATTAGTAAGAAGCAATAAAAACTACAAAAGATTTGTTGACAGGATTTTTTACAAGCATGGAAAGAAAAAGGCAATTGTAGCTCTTGCTCGAAAGATGGCAACAATTGTGTACACAGTTTTAAAAGAGAAAAGAGTATATCAGAAAGAATACAAGAAAAACCCTGTGGTCTGCCCCGCTATTATACCTGAGAGATTAAGTTAAAACTTGATGCTCTCGTTTGTTATGAATGGGAAGACCTCTCAGGCTTGATTGGCGTTGAATCGAAATCATGTGTTTTAAAGACACGAATAGATGCCTAACGATTAGGTTTACCCATCTTTAAAAAAGATGGTAGAATACGTCGTGAGAAAAACATTTTCATAGATGATATAATTATGAAGGTAAGCTCATAGCAATATAAATGTCTAATTCTTTAGTCACTATCACTATACCTACCTATAACAGCGAAAAATCTCTTAATTTTTGCCTGGAAGCATTAAAAAATCAGAGTTATAAAAATATTGAAATCAATATTATAGATGGTTTTTCAAAAGATGAAACTTTAAAAATAGCAAAAAAATTTCATATAAGGGATATTAAAAAAAATAATGGGTCGTTATTGCAAGCCAGATATGAGGGTGTAAAATTGGCAAAAGGTAAGTATATCTTAATACTAGATAGTGACCAGATTCTTTATAGGGATACTATCGAGAGAGCAGTTAAAAAGATGGAACAAGAAGGTTTTGATATGCTCGCTCTTGGAGAAGGTGTTTATCATTGTAATACTTTTGTAGAAAAATTATTTCAAATGGATAGACGGTTGATTAATAAACTAAATAATCTAAGTCCTTTTACCGGAGTAATTATGCCAAGATTTTTTAAAAGAAATTTGTTAAGACAAGCATATGACAATATTTCTGTTGAAACGTTGCCAAGCACAGGTGGACCAGATCATGCTATTGTTTACTATGAAGCATGGTTGATAAGTAAGCAAGTTGGCGTATTAAAAGATGCGGTGAAGCATATGGAGCCAAGTAATCTAAGACTCTTAATGAAAAAATTTTATCGGTGGGGTTATACCAGTGTAGAGGCACACTATGGACACTATCATCATCTTATGAGCCAAAAGGAAAGATTACGAAAAGGACTTTTTACTAAAGGATTATTTAAAGAAAGCGTTGGTTCAGTTGTATTGTTATTCTTTAAAGGAATAGCATTTAAAACAGGTTATTATAAAGGTATTTTTGATCGATATGGGCGGTTTATAAAAAATAAGTAAAATTTTACTATGTATAAGATATCGAATCTGATTGAATCTATCTGGAACGAAGCGATGAATAATAATTTCTCAAATATTATCTCCCTGCTTGATAAAAATACTAAAGCAATGGTTTTAGATGTTGGTTGTGGAGATGGAAAAAACACAATGCAATATAAGCAAAAAATTTCATGCGATATAATTGTTGGAATAGAAGGTGATAAAGAAAGAATTATTGAAGCAAAGCGTAATGGTGTTAATAAAATTGTTAGTGCCGAATTAGAAAAAACATGGTCTTTCCCTAATGCGTCCTTCGATGTGGTTATTTCAAATAATGTAATTGAACATATAGTAAATATTGATAATTTTATTAGTGAAATTCACCGAATATTACGACCTGGAGGATATTGTGTTATCTCAACAGAGAATCTTGCGAGCTGGCATAATATTGGAGCATTGTTTTTAGGGTACCAAGATTTCTCGCATCATTTAATCTCCAAAAAACACGTGGGAAACCCGCTTTCTATCCACCATGGAGAAAAAACAGGGGGTTGGGGTGATAAGACTTCTTCTAACGATCATTCTTCAATTTTTCCTCATATTAAAATTGCAACGTATATAAGTTTAATTCAAATGTTTAAAGCGTATGAGTTCGTGTTTGAAAAAGGAAAGGCAAGTGGTTATTATCCGCTTTTTGGAGCTGTAAGTAAGGTAGCGTCTTGGATTGATCCTTATCATTCTCATTTTATTACAATCAAAATGATAAAACCAAAAAAATAGATTCTATATTTCGCAATGAAAAAAGGTTTTACGCAGAATACTTTTGTATACAAAAATATTTCGGTTTTTTTTGCCACATTCGCAGTGTATATTAACGGAAAGCGGATTCCTTCCAACGGAATGATTGAGCCAATACTTTCATTTTTTTTACCAAAAGTCCAGCGATTTACACTTCTTATACAGCCACATCCAAGCAGCGATCGGATAAGCCCAATCCTTGAGTTATACGAGAAAAATCGTAAAGTGAAAGAAACAATCATTTCGCCTTTTTTGTATCTGCCTTTATATCTTCTTTGTAAAATACAAAATAGCGATAATACACATATTTCATTCAAATTACGAGATTTACTTTCAGTTTTGCATGTTGGTTTTGCTTTGAAAAAAAGGCATGATATTTTTATTGGATTTGAATCTATAAACGCAATAGCCGGAATAATTCTTAGGAAGCTTAGAAGAGTAGATAAAGTAGTTTATTATGTGTCTGACTATTCGCCTGAGAGATTTAGGAATAAGCTCTTTAATGGAATATATCTTTGGCTAGATAAATTTTGTATTGAGCACGCGGATTTTATATGGGATGTTTCGCCTGCGATAAAAGAAGCTCGTAAAAAAGCGGGAATTTTACAAAAAGATTCAAGTAAAATACTTCATGTTCCAAATGGACTATTCAATTCGCAAATTAATCCATTGCCAATTTCAAAAAGAACACCGGAAAGCATTGTCTATATGGGATTACTAAATCCCGATCAACATGGAGTAGAGTTAGCCCTAAAAGCATTTAAGTTAGTACTTGAAAAAAAACCACGTGCGACATTTCATATTATTGGAGGTACAAATCGGAATTCAAATCCATTTATGCAAATGGTAAAAGATCTTGGGATTGAGAAATCAGTAATCGCACATGGATTTATTCCCCCGAATAAAACAATGTCTAGCATTATTAATAAATGTTATGTTGGAGTAGCAACATATAGAACCGATAAAGATCCTCGAAACAAGTATGGCGATTCAGGAAAAATTAGACAATATTTAGCGTGCGGACTTCCAATTGTTGCAACTACTATTCAATGGTATACGAAATATGCTATAGCAAAAGGAGCAGGTATTGGGGTTAATGAGACTCCAGAGGATTTTACAAGAGCAATTGTGAAGCTTTTTGATGATAAGGAACTATACAGACGTTGTAGTAAAAAAGCTGTAGAGCTAAGTCGAAATAATACGTGGGAAGATAGTTACGGAAAAGCTTTTCTTGCCATGCGCAAGTAAAAAGATAAAAAGATACTTATATCTTAAGTCATTAATGATCTATCTTCTTGAGAGTAGATATATTTATTATATTTTTTATGATTAAAAACGTGAAGAATATAAATCTCATCGTACCACCATGTGTTTTTAATAACTCTTTTATGGGCAAGTCCGCTAATGACATCTAACTTTTTGTGTTTACTACGCTTGTTAAATTCTCGAATTGCTAGCAATTCACCCGTATATTGACTATAGATTTCTTCATCATCTCCAACAAGATCATCAAAATAACAATAGGTTCTTGGAAGAAGTTTTTCGTCAGCGATATCAAATATTTTAAAAGCTTTAGCTGTTGAGCTATAGTAATCTAAATCAAAAGAAACAAATCCAATAGGTGCTATATCAGCACGTTTTATAAACTTGGGCACCGTTTCTCCTACATCGCCTAAAATTAAGGTAGTATTTTTTTTAATTTTTTCTTTTAATATTTTTTTATCCATTTTATAAAAACCATCCTTCCAGATAAATGACAAATCCCTATAATCTTTTGGTTTGGGTAGGCCATCTCCTAAATCAAAGCCATAAATATCTATTTTAACTCTTGTTAATTTTGTTACTTGTTGCGCTATTTGCTCAAGAGCAAGTAGTCCTCCTCCTGCAGCAACCCCAAACTCAATGGCGGAAACCCTTTTTATACCAAGTTTTTCCGCTTCTTGGGCTGCATGTAATAAGGAAAATGCATAAAAAGGCCTATTTATCCCATTGAGTTCAACTCTTAGTCGAAAAACAAAGCTAGTAATTGGAAGTTTTCTAAGCAGGTAGCTAATACCGGCTTGCGGGTTGAATAGTCCCATCAAAATCACATTTAGTTTTAACATGATTTAGAATTTAACAAGTATACTATTTTTTTTGCCATGCTTCAAGAGAAAATGGATTCGTTTTGACATATTGAAAAGTTCTTGAATCTTGAAAAAAGTTTTCCTTAATTTTTGTGATAAGGTCATTAAATACAACTTCGCTTGGGCTTGTTTTATAGGGATTCAATACTGTTTTATCCCAGTCTTTTTTTAATGCAAGAGCCTTTTGTGTATTTTCGTATAAGTTGTCGTTGGCTAGGATAGTTGCGCCTGCTGCTATTGTTTCTGGTCGTTCCGTTGACAATCTGGTTACCAAACAAGGTACTCCAAGCATTAAAGCCTCTTCCTGGACAGTACCGCTATCGGTAATTATTACTTTTGCATACTTTTCAAGATGCAAAAAATCTAAAAATCCTAATGGTTTTGTTTGAATAATACCGGCCACGCGCATACTCTGAGAAAGCCCAAATCTATCTAATGCCTTTTTAACACGAGGCATTACAGGAAAAACAACCGGCATGTCCTTGGCAAGTTGCATAAGACCATTTATTTTTTTTGTTAATTCCTCTTTATTTTCAGTATTTTCTTCTCTATGGATAGTAGTAAGAGCATAAGAATATTGGTTAATTTGTAGTTTTTCCAATATGGAACTTTTCAAAGCTTTGGTAAGAAAAGATTTAAGAGCATCGTCTATAATGTTCCCTATAACTTTAACTCGATAATCTGGTATTCCTTCAGAAAGCAAAATGTCTTTATATCGGGGCAAATAACAATAAATTATGTCCGAGAGATGATCAATAATAATTCTATCCTTTTCTTCAGGCATGCGCCAGTCAAAGCTTCTTCCTCCACCTTCAATATGAATTATCGGAACTTGATAGCGAGCTGCTATTATGGAAGACAGAACAGTATTTGTATCGCCCAAGTATATTATTGCATCCGGTTTTTCTTTAATGATAAACGAGGATAAATTTTGAAATAGCAAAGAAATTTGATATTCGTAAGTAGTTGGCATATTAGTTTTCTTAAGTGTTTTTCCAATATTAAAATTTATATCAGGCTTTCTAACATCTAGTTCTTTATAAAAAACTTCATCAAGTTCATAATCGAAGTGCTGGCCGGTATGTGCGAAAATATGCTGGTAATTATCCTTTGTTTGTCCAGCATCAAAAAGTTTTATAAGTTTATGCATGCGAATAATGTCCGGTCGTATCCCAAGGAGTGTTACGAGTTTAAATGTTTTCATTTATGGTTAATCTCCATAAAATTATTAAGTTCTAATAGTGCATGATGTATAGTTTCATGGCCGTAAAAATTCGTAAATTGGGGATGCTCTGTCGCGAGCGTTCTATTAATTTTTTCTTCGCTTTTTACTGGAGTAACAATAACGTTTTTTTTAAAGACTTCTTGGAATAGCTTGAACAATTCATATTTTGTAACCGCGTTATTGGGAACAAAGTGATAAAGATTCGTATCTTTCATAAATTGGGTGAATCTATCGTTTTCGATTATTTTTAAGCATAACTTTGCAAATTGTAACGTAGTTACGCCGTTCCATAGGTGATTGGTAAAACCTTTCAATTGAGAGTCGTTATTTTGACTGAGAAACCATTCTAAGAGATTGAATTTTGTTTTTAATTCAGGACCAATTATCGAACATCTGATGTTTAACAAGTTTTTGCTTAATACTTCCCCTAAACTCTTTGTTTTGCCATATACATCAAGTGCATCGTGAGGTGAGTTCTCCGTGTAGTTTTTTTCTTTACCGGAAAACACACAGTCAGTTGTTATCTGTATAATTTTGACTGAGAAGTCCTTACAATAGTCTGAAAGCATGTGAGGAAAGAGTGCATTAACGGTTATAGCATTCTCTACTCCAATTGGATCTGTGTCTTTACAGTGGGGTTTTATTATGCCAATGCAGTTTATAATATAGTCAAAATTGAGTAAATAAAGAAAATCGTCCTGCTTTTTTAAAAATTTTTTAACATCGAATTGTTTTATTGTTTCTTTTTTTCCCGTGTACTTCTCTTCTCTTACCGTACCAACTACAGTATGTTTTGAAGACTGCTTAAGATGTTCATAAACCATTGATCCTAGCATTCCCGTCTTACCTAGTACTAAAATTTTTGCCATATATCAACACCCCAGTAATCATAAGGAATTCTATAGTCATCGACTTTAGAGGCTTTTAAAGATCTGGTGGAGTAAAAAATAACTTTCGTATTTGTCTCTAAAGCTTTAAAGCCATTTGCAAAGTGAGGCGGAATATAGATAACTTGTGGATTTTTGTCAGTTAGTATATGTTTTTCGACATTAGCTTTTTTCGAGGGGTTTTCAAAATCATTAACGTATGCAGCGCAAAGCAATATTGAGCCTAGCGATACGTACACATACTTTGCTTCTTTTTTATGTCCATGAAAGGCTCTAATAATATTTGTATTGGCATTTTCTATTTGGTAAAATCTTTTTACTCCTTTGAAGTCAAAATCATTAATAAACCTAACTTGGCCTCTATAATCTGTATATATGTCACCTGAATATATTATTGTTTTTCTTTTTTTGGTCATTTTAGCGTCTGGAGTAAATACTTTTCATTCGAATAAAGTTCGATCTCTAAATTTTTGACACGATTAGACTCGGTTAATTCTTTTATCTCACGTATGCCAAATGGGATTGTATAAAAAGTTTTATCAGTAAAAACACCATCTTTTAGTCCTTTTGCTATAACTGCATTGTAATTTCTCCTATCCTCAAAGAATTCTTTGGTAATAGTGATTTCGCATCCAGTTTCTTTTTTGATGAGTTTTGCCAAATCTAGGATTGAAATATTAAAACACGCAAGGTTATAAATGCCTTTATTTTGAGCGTTAAGGTTATCAACAATTATTCTTCCAATATCTCGTACATGAATAAAAGGCCTGCATTGTTTACCGCCATATACTGTGAGCTTACTGTTCTTAACAGCATTCATTGTCATGTAGTTAATAGCTAAGTCCATTCGAATTCTTGAGTAAGTATCTGATATCCCGTACGCAGTCCCAAGACGAAAAATTAAGCTATCCTTGCCTTTTAAATATTTTTCAGCTTCTAATTTTGTTTTAGCATACACAGAGAGAGGGCTGGTTTTAGATGATTCTGCGACTGGAAATTCACTTTTTCCATATACAGAACAAGTAGATGTAAATATTATTCTTCCATCATAGTGTGAAGATATGAATTTCACAGCCTCCTGATTAACCCCTTTTGTTAGCTGAGGATTTATGGCACATGCGCCGTCGCCAACTATCGCGGCAAGCCATACAACATGACTATAATTAAAAAGAATTTGTTTTAGTTTTTTCCTATCACGCACATCACCAAAAATAAAGTCAACAGGTTTTAGATAATGATTTTCGTATGTCAAATTATCGTAAACCGTGAAGGGAATTTTTTTATCAGCTAAAATATCTGTCACAGATCCGCCTATGTATCCAGCTCCACCAACAACGAGCACTTTTTTCAACATACCAGAATTATACTATTTTTAAAAGACTTATGCTACAATGATAAACAAAATGTTTTTATTGGCTTTATGTAAGAAATATAAAGTTATCATACTAATTAGCGTCTTTCTTTTTATAGTTCCTTTTTTTTGGCTGAAACCTGGAGAAATGGATCTTGGGGGAGATAGCAATCGTTTATATTTCTACGATCCAGTTTCTTATATAAAATACACAAGTATTTATGATGTTTTTGCAATAGGGAGAGGAAGTGTTGAGTCAAATTATTATTATCTTCCGTTTGTAGCATTATTAGCATTCTTAAAATTTATTACTCTTTCTCCAACGACTATAATCAGTCTTTTTAATGGAATAAAACTTGCTGGGGGATTCGTTGCAATTTATTTAATTGTCCGCGAGCTTCTTTTACAAGAAAGTGAAGTAAACAACAGGAAAAGTATGTATATTGCCGCAATACTGGCTGGACTTTTTTATGTGGTATCGTTTAGCTCGTTTTACATGGCCTATTTTTGGAACAGGGCAATCACGTCTCATAATCAGATTTTTTTAAATCCAATTATTTTTTTCTTTCTTCTCAAGTTTTTTTTGACAGATAAATATAAATATTTGTGCATCGGATTATTTATAAGTTTTCTTTTAGCGCCAAATTTTGGCTTGACTTCCGCGTCCCCATTTTTTGCATTTTATCCGTTAGCTCTATTATTTTTATTGTTTTATATACAACTCTTTGGAAAAAAGCCGATTTCATGGAAAGGAGTCTATGTTGGGTTAGTACTTTTTTTAGGTATCCACACATTTCATCTTCTTGGGCAAGTAATCAATTTATTTGATAGCGGAAGTCTTATTAATAGCAGAGTTTTTAATAAAGAGCAGATAGAGCAAGGGGGAGTAAATTATTTTACCGCCGTGAGAGGATTTGGAAAAACAAGTTTAAGCTTACTGTTGCCTTCAGCAAAACCATTCCTCCAGTGGATATCGTTATTAGCTCCTTTTATTGTCGTTGTTGGTTTTTTGCTAAATAGGAAGAATAAAAAGTTTTTACTCGTATCTCTTTTTTTCATTCTTACCTTATTTTTAGTAACAGCAAATATTACAGAAATAGGATTTCAGTTTTATAGAAAATTATTTTACATTCCGGGTTTTTCGATGTTTAGAAATTTTTATACACAATGGTTATTTATTTTTATATTTTTTTACTCACTTTTATTTGGATTAGCAACGGATACTATTATTAAAAAACTGAAGCCTTTTTATGCAAAGTTATTCTACTCCTTCACTCTTATTCTTTTAGTTGTAACTAGCGTGCCGCTTATTTCTGGTGGACTAGTAACGGAAAGTATAATTCGGGGATCAAATAATGTTAAAACATCATTCATAATGGATCCTCAATATGAAAAGACCTTTCAATTTATTCGCTTGCTTCCCGATGATGGAAAAATATTAGTATTGCCATTAACGGATTATTATCTTCAGGTCGTTAATGGAAAAAATGGTGGAGCTTACGAAGGTCCTTCAACACTAGCTCATTTAGCTGGTAAATATAGCTTTGTGGGCTATCAAAATTTTGGATATGTAGGCAATACTCCGTATGCTGAAGATATAATGAAGTATTCACGGAAAAAAAACTACGAACGTTTACTTAACATATTTACCACTTTAAATATCCGTTATATATTGCATAATAGCGACCCAATGGTATACGAAAAAGGCTTCTCTCCCGGCCCGTATGGATACATGCAGACTTCGTTGCCTAAAACACAAGATGAGTATAAAAAATTCCTAGCTCAGTTTCCGCTTACTACTATTTATACCAATGGTCAATATAGTATATATGAGATAGATAAATCTTTTTATAACTCAACAATATTTATTCCAAATGGAGTCTATAAGAGCAACCAACTTTCTTTTGACCAAGATAAAACCCATGCAGTTTTTATACATGAAAATATTTGTAATAGTCAGGAAGAGCTCAAAAGCATCTGTAAAGGGGGATATAAAAAACCTAATACAGATATTAGTTTTACGATGATTGATCCAACGCTGTACGCTGTCACCGTACAAACGCACGAAAAAATCGATCCTCTGCTTTTAGTTATGCAACACACATTTCATAATGGATGGAAATTGGTTAATGGTAATAGGTATATTGCAGAAGATGCCCATTTTCCTGTAAATGGATATGCAAATGGATGGCTTCTTACTAGGAAAGATCTGCCAGACAAAGAAAACTATACTCTGTTTATAAAACTTGATCCACAAAAATACTTTTGGTATGGATCTTTTATAACGGGGGTTTCCTTGATTACTATAATTAGCTTACTTATATTTCCTGTTCTCTATAAGCAGAGGAAGGATAGATAAAAAAGTAAGAAAGCTAGCACATGTGAAAGAAACATTAAAGCCTTTGAAGGATTTATATAAAAAAATTTAAAATTTACGGATTTAGAAAATTTCTTTATGCTTTTCTTCACGAATCTTATAAAAGATTAATTTCAGGACATATATATCATTCATAAAGCTTTTAGGTAACCAAACTATGCTCAAAAAATATAGAGAAAATGCTCGCAGGTATGCTGAAAATTTGATTGGAATTTTATTCTCTCACATAATTTGGAGCGATTATTAAACCTTCAGTAATATATAATTGTTTTCATGTCTTACAATGGAATATTTTGATATGTTTAATTCCTTAAGCGTTATATAATTTTCGCTAAAAAGAATAAAGTTTAGTCTGAATTTTTTAATTAATTCATCTATTGGTATTTTGACAACAGGATAGATATCGGATAAATTAGCAAGCCCATCATTATTATAAGTGGTTAGTATTTTTCCTTTAACAAAGTATGTTAATGCATCTCCAAACTGCAAGGGAAAAGTTGCCACTCTTGCTTTTCCTTCAAACTTGTTTAAATATGCAATACAGCCCCAAAGTTCTGGTGTTATTGTTCTCATTTTGTCTTTTAATACAACCTTTATTTGAAGGAAGATTATATATATAAGAAGTGTTAACGCAAAGAGCGTTGCAAAAATAATAAACGGTGTGCCATTGACACGTACCAATGAAGGCGTGTATGATGCTAAAACTATAGAAATTGGCACGATACAATACTCCAGATACCTGTTTCCTTCCCCTAAAAATCTTAAAGGTTTTATTGAAAGCGTAATCGTTCCGATAATTATTGCTACCCAATTCCAAATATCTAACTTACCGAGCATGCCTTGATTTATAATAGTGGATTCAATTTGAAAATTTTTCATGAAGGAAACTATCATAATAACAATAAAGACTCCCGCCCATGGATTATTCCCCAACATATAAAGAAAAGGACTTTTAAACGAAAGTAAATAAATCTTGTGCACAAAATCTTTTATATAGTCTGATTTTGGTTGTCCTCTAAATTGATGAATAAACCTATTTGATATATTTTTTCTCCAGAACGAAAGTATTAGTAAATGTTCTGTAAAAACCGGTCTATAAACTTTTCTCATAAAAACGTAAACAAAAATAAACGTGCTCACAAAAAATAGTATGTAAAAAGGATTTTTTTCGGCAAGAGAAAGTCCTATGGCGGTAAATAGATAGGCTTGAATTGCGAATTTGTGTGTCAGGAAAAGCATTACCAGCATGATAAAGGCTATGAATAACCATGTATATATATAGGTAGTAGTAAATAAAATTAGTGGAATCAAAGATAGGGAGAAAACAAGATAGCTAAGAGTTCTTGTGCTTAGATTACTTGCTTCAATTACTGCGATAGGCGTTAACGTAGCTATAATTTGCGCAGAAATTGAAGATAAAATATTGTTAGTAATAAAATATGCAAACCAAAAGATGCAATAATTTTGTATTGCATCAAAAATAGGGGCAAATATAAATTGATATCGCTCGGTAAAATTTTTGGGGAACAATGATAAGATAAGATATATAACGGGAGGGTATCCCGGATTTCCTGAAGACCGTATATATTGTTTTTTTAATATAGTTGGAATTCTATGATGTTTACGTACGTAGTCAGCAAGCAATAAATGCCGCCACGTATCAATGCCAAAATATCGGTTAATTAAACGTGGCCAGATTTGTAGAACAAATGACAGAAATGGAGTTATTAAGCCGTATATAAGCATATAAGACAGTAAAATTATCGCATAATTATGTTTTTAATGCTAGGCTTATGGATAAATTTGACATAAGCAAGAAAGATTGATAGGAATATTGTACGCTTAAATACTAAATGCCATCAAAATGAATATAAAAGCACTTATAAAACAGTTTATTACGATATATAAAAAACACGGACTTATATATTTTTTTGTTTTTATAATTAAAGCATTTAATGATGCATGTATTAAAAAGTATTTAAGAGGATCGTTTAGTCAAAAAGGTGAAGATTTAATTATTGAAAGAATTATTGGTGATAAAAAAAAAGGTTTTTATATTGACATAGGAGCGCATAATCCAAATATCTTTAATAACACAAAAAGATTTTACCAAAAAGGATGGCAAGGGATTAACTTAGAACCTAATCCGAGACTTATACAGGAGTTTTTAAAACAGAGGCATAGAGATATTAATTTAAATATTGGAATAGGAAAAACTGTTGGAGTGGCAACATTTTTTGAGTTTATTGTTGATGGTTTGTCAACATTTTCCAAAACTGAAGCAGATAAGAACGTGCAATTAGGGTATAAAATAAAACAAATATTAAAAATACCTGTATGGACACTTGCGGAAGTGATTCAAAAATATGTTAAGTCTGATATAGATTTCATATCTATCGATACGGAAGGATTGGATCTTGAAGTTTTGCAAAGCAATGATTGGAAAAAATTTAGGCCAACAATAATTTGTGTAGAAACTGGAGATTTCCCTTCTATGATAGAAGGAAAAACAAAAAATAATAAAAAAGATAAAATTAATCTGTTTATGATAAGGAATAATTATAAAATCTATTACGCAAATGACTTAAACACGATATTTGTTGACAATAGAATACAATAGAATAAAGATAATTCCTGACTGAATTAATTATAGAATAGACTATCATGATGTCTTTATGGCTTGCGCAACTATCTTAATAACATAATCTGTTTCTTCTTGAGTCAATTTTGGATAGAGAGGAAGTGAGATGGTTCGGTTTGCAATTTCCTCGGCGTTTGGAAACATTCCTTTCCGAAAACCAAAAGTCTTTCTGAAAAACGAAAAAAGATGAATGGCGGGATAGTTGATAACCGCGCCGACACCATGATTGTTGATGTATTTTAATATCCCGTCCCTTTTTTGAGCCGAAACCCAGATTGGAAATATATGTCTTCCATGTTTTGAGTTATTATATTCCCGCGGTATATCAATCTGAAGTTTTGTAAATGCCTCGCTGTATTTTTTCGCAATTTCTTCTCTTCTTCCCCATTGTTTTTCTATTTTTTTGACTTGGGGAATAAGAAGAGCAGCTGCAACATTATTCATATTATATTTCCAGCCCAAGATATCAACATCATAAGTTCTTAATCCGGTTCTTTCTCTCTGGGCCAGTTCACTTGTTATTCCATGAGACCTAAGTTTCTTTACGAATTTTGCTGATGATTCGTTGTTTGTGGTAAAAGCTCCTCCTTCAGCAGAGGTTATGCTTTTTGTAGCATAAAAACTAAAACACGACCCGAATGATTTCTGCCCGGGTTTTATTCCGTCCCGCTCCGCTTCCAGAGCATGCGCCGCATCCTCAATTACTTTTAAATTGTACTTTTTGGCAATAGACAAAATCTTTTTCATATCAACCATCTGTCCATATAGATGAACAGGGAGAATTGCCTTAGTTTTTTTGGTTATTGCCTTCTCAATGAAATCCGCATTTATATTTCCTGTGTCTTTTTCTACATCAACAAAAACCGGCGTTGCGCCAGCCATGCATATAGAATTTGCAGTTGCAACAAAAGACATCGGAGTCGTAATTACCTCATCTCCATGTTCAATACCGGCTGCTAAGAGGGATAAATGAAGTGCCGCTGTGCAGCTGGTAAGCCCAACGGCATAGCTTGTTTGTAAATACTTAGCAAAATTTCTTTCAAACAAATCCACATATTCTCCAGTGGTCAAGAAAAGAGAATTAAATACTTTGCTAGCCTCGCTTATCTCTTCTATGCCAAGATTGTGTTTGTAAAATTGAACTTTCATGCAATTTTAATGATATATTATTGTTCCATCAGTAAGTAATATTGGAACTTTTCTTAGCCATATTTGCTGGTCCCACATATTTTGGTTTTTTTTATACCAGCGTATTGTTTCAACCATGCCTTTATGAAAGTCTTTTTTCGGTGTCCAGCCTAATAGTTTATTAATTTTATCGTAATTACATGCAAAAGTAGATACCTGTCCTGGTCTATCTTTAAGAAAATGAATTTGAGATTTAGGTACACTCATATATTTCGCAATAAATCTTGCGATCTCAGCGATCGAGATTGAGCTTCCGGATCCTATATTAAACGTCTCGCCCACTACTTTTTCAAGAGGTGCTTGTATGATAAGATCGATGGCTATTGCGATATCGCTAACGTGCATGTAGTCCCTTTTTGATGTACCTTTACCATGAACAGTTAAGGGTTCGCCCAATATGCTACTCGTAATAAAACGGGGAATAGCTTTTTCAAGATGTTGCCTTGGGCCAAAGATATTAAATGGTCTTACAATAATTGCTGGTATTTTATATGTGATATAGTAAGAATATACTAGACGGTCGGCTCCTGCCTTTGCTGCCGCGTAGGGGCTGTACGGATTTAGTGGATGAGATTCGTCCATTTTTTTTGTCGTATTAGAACCATAAACTTCGCATGTAGAAATGTGCAAAAATTTCTCCACTGTTTTTTTATGATGGTAAACAGCATTGGCAACAGCTTGTGTCCCAAGAACATCTGTCTCAAAAAATTTGACATTATCGTAGATAGAGCGAGTTACATGAGTTTCTGCAGCAAAATGGATAACAATATCAGATTGTCCCACAAGATTATCAACGATAGTGCTGTTGCGAACATCGCCATATTCAAACCGAAAACGAGGACTTTTTTGCATCTTTTGGGAGAAGTTTTTTAGATTGCCAGCATAAGTGAGGGCATCAAGAACTGTAAAAGAAAAGTTTGGGTATTTTAAAAAGAGGTAATCCAGAACGTTGCTGCCTATAAAACCAGCACCACCAGTAATTAAAATATGCTTATTCATTATTGTTAGATAGAATTTTTAATGAATTCTGTCCCTCGTTGAAAATTAAATCTATTATCGACAAATAAGGAACAAAATCTCCCCATATTTGATTATAGTTGGGATGCTTATATTTTTGGTATTCAAGTATTATGTCATTTTTACTGAACATTTTTTCATCCAAATAGTTTTTGGCACTAGCGCCTGATAAATAGTGGGTAGCCCTTAGTTTTTTGCATATATCAATTAATCGACCTGTAGGATTTTCGTTTACGATATATAAATCAGAACTTTTTAAAAAATTTGCTTTTCTAATGCCTATAAATTCAGAAATTATTTTAATAATATCTATGTCTAAATCTGCTAATAGGTTATAGGGGGTACTAAGCACCGGAGTTATTGTTGAGTAAAATTCTTCGAAAAATGGACTCTTTTTATAATTTAGCTCAATTGTTTTTAAATGTTTTTTTAAAATATTTGGGTCTATTATAGCTGCATCTTTTATTAGGAGGTAATCTTTTAATCTGTTTTTAATATTAACAGGAATAGTTAGCCAGGCAATTCCATTAACCGTTTTAATTCTGTTTCTGTTTCGCCAATCATTTTTTGTATATAAAACATCGTCATAAAAAACAAATGTATTAACCCTGTTGATTTGATCAAAATAACCAAGCCAAGGCATATATGAAGGTTGTAATATGGCAACTTTATGAACCATATGAATTTAAAAAATTATTGATTGCAGGAATCTTAAGGCTTGGGTTAATTGGATACGAATTGTAATTAGCACCTTTAATAAAAACATCTCTTTTATTAACTGTTATGAGATTTTGACTAAAAGCATGTAATGTCTCAAGCGCTAGTTGTTGTCTTAGTCTATATAATTTTTGTTTAATGAGAACATGATCTTCCTGATTATTAAGTGGAAGTAGTGCCTGATTTATAATTGGACCATGATCTATTTCAACATCGATAAAATGGCAAGTTGCGCCAATATACTTACATCCGTATTCTATGGCATTTGTAATAGTGTTGTAACCCGGAAAAGCAGGTAATAATGATGGATGAATATTAATAATCTTGTTTTTATATTCTGCAAGGATTTTCCCAGATAATACTCGATCAAACGTCATGAAAGAAATATCAATTTTCTCATCTTGAAAAATTTTTAACACGTGATTGGAAAATTCTTCCCTAGCATTCGACCCATTAAATTTTACCACATGTGATGTGCCTTCAAATAGGGAGGTTAATTGCAGAGATTCGCTTTTCCTATCGGATATAATACTGACTGGAATAATATTTTTTAGTACACCTTTTTCTATTGCGCGTAGTATGGTTTCGGTTAAGTTGCCGGTTCCTGACGATAAAAAGCTTAATCTATACATAGAAAGATTTATTTTTGGAGTTTTCCCTGTTCTGTTTGTTTTTTGATCCAATAATATGTTTTCGATAACCCTTTTTCCAAGGACGTAGAAGGTTCCCAATGTAAGTATTGATTAATTAATGTATTGTCGGAATTTCTTCCTCTTACTCCTTGAGGTTTTGTTTTGTCATATTTTTTTCTTACTTTTTTTTCTGCTATTTTGGAAATAATGTTAATCAAATCGTTAATTGATACAAGTCTATCTGAGCCAATATTAAGAGGGTTTCTAATATCGGACATGGTAAGTTTATAAATCCCCTCAACGCAATCTTCTATAAAGCAGTAAGATCTTGTTTGTTGGCCGTCTCCCCAAACTTCTATTTCGTCACCATCTTTTACCAATGCCACCTTTCTGCAAAGAGCTGCGGGAGATTTTTCTCTTCCTCCCTGCCAAGTACCTAACGGTCCGTATACATTATGGAATCTTGCAATGCGTGTTTCAAAACCATAATCTTGATAATAGTTTATACATAATCGTTCGGCGACAATTTTTTCCCACCCGTATTCATTATCTGGATCTGCTGGGTATGCATATTGCTCTTTAAGCCCTGTATTGTTGGTGTCCGTTTGTTTACATATTGGATAGATGCATGCAGAAGATGAATAAAAATAACGCTTTACATTATTTCGATATGCGGCATCGATTACGTTTGTGTCGATAAGCAAATTATCATGCATTATTTCTGCGTGCACAGTCTCGATAAAGCCGATGCCGCCCATATTCGCAGCAAGATTATATACATGATGCATTTCATGCGTTGCCTTTTGAGCATTCTTCTTGTCCCGTAAATCTAGAAGATGAAACTCATTGGCGTGAGTTGGTTCATATTCTGGTTTTTTAATATCAACTCCTCTTACCCAATATCCTTTGTTTTTAAGAAATTTTACAAGATGGTGTCCAATGAATCCTCCGGCGCCTGTGACAAGTGCTTTTTCTTTCTTTTTCATGGTAATTTACCTTTTATAACAATAGTGTCCTAAGCTCCAGTATGATATCATATCGTAAAGATTATGAACAGCAGTAAGTCAATTATATACGTAAACTATTCTCCCTATGAAAACTCAGGAAAAATATTAGATTATATTTTAGAAAATTTTGAAAACGTCTTTCTTTTTTCAATTGGTTTTTATAATCTAAAAAATAAAAAAAACTACAATAATTTTTATATATACAAAAATGGAAAGTTGCAAAAGACGTATTCATTATTCCAGTTACCCATTTCTTCAAAATTTGTATTCCTGCTCATTCCAATAAAGTCTACCATTACTTTTTTTGAAATTATGGTCTATTCTATTTGGTTAAAGATCAAATTCAAAAAAATTAATATATATTTTACGGTAAACGCATTTACTGCGTGGATAGGAAACATTATGAAGCGGATCGGCATTATTGAAAAAACAATATTTTGGGTTTGGGATTACTATCCGCCTATTCATGAAAACAAAATCGTAATGCTTATGCGATATATTTATTGGCAATTTGACAAAATTAGTTCGCATTCAGATCAAGTGGCATTTGTAAATCATCGGCTTCTGGACTTGCGAAAAGATATGGGTATTTATAAAAAAGATGCAGAGTTTCCAATTGTCCCAATAGGGACGGACAAACTTTCTTCTGTTAGCAAAAAAAATATTAAAAATATAATATTCGGGTTTATTGGGGTTTTAAAAAAAAACCAAGGAGTTGGAATAGTTTTTGATAACGCAGACATGCTTCTAAAAGAGTTTGGAAGTATTGGATACAAAATTGTTGGTTCTGGCCCTGATGAGGATTACTTTAAAGAAAAGGCGAAGAGAGTTAAGATATCAGCTACGTTTTATGGATATCTTGAGGGGGAGTCATTTAACGATATTTTAATAAAATGTACCATAGGCATAGCGACATATATTCCTGACGCAAGTAATGTTTCCCACTATGGAGATCCAGGAAAAATTAAGAGGTATTTAAGCTTAGGAATTCCTGTGATTACAACTGACATACTTGAAATTTCAAAAGAGATTGAAGAGTCGGGAGCTGGAGTAATTATTGATTATTACAATACGAATGCTTTTGCGCATGCAGTCAAAAAGATTATGGGGAAACATTCTGAGTATAGCAAAAATGCCTATAAATTGAGCCAAAAATATTACTATAAAGAAATTTATCCCCGGATGTTCGTCTTCACTTAAATTATGGATTTCTTAAAAGATTTTTTAAAAAGGAAAATTAAATGAAGCATTTAATATATTTATTAAAAAAACATAAGCTTGTACTGCTTATGTCGGTCATTTTGTTTATTCTTCCGTTTTTTTGGTTAAACATGGGTGAAATGGATTTAGGGGGAGATAGCAACAGACTGTACTTCTATGATCCCATATCGAACTTTAAAGCTTTTGCGATATATAGTGTTGTTCCTTCGAGTGTAGGTATAGTTGCCTATAATCAATATTTTATTCCATTTGTTTTGTTTATAGCTTTTTTGAAATCCATATTTCATTCTCCGACCATACTTATTGCAATTTTTAACGGTTTCAAGCTAGCTGGTTCGTTTATTTTTACGTTTTTAATTATCAAAGAGCTTTTCCGAAAAGAAATTGGTGCAAAAATGACTTTGGCACAGTCGATGGCAGCAATACTAGGAGCAATTTTCTATACGTTTTCGCCAAGCGTTGTAGATAATATGAAGTATGCACTAGTTACGCATAACCAAGTTTTTTTAAATCCAATGACATTCTATTTTTTATTACGATATTTGACAATATTTTCTTTAAAATATGTTTGGTTTGCGCTTTTGATTACTTTTATTTTTTCTGCAAATTTTTCTCTTCAGGCTCCTCCGCCATTTTTTGCTTTTTATCCACTCGCGATTATTTTTCTTTTGACTTACAATTTTTTTGTTCTACAAAAACCAATTCCGTGGAAAGGGATTATTGTTGGTATACTATTTTTTTTGGGTCTTCATGCATTTCATCTATTTCCCGTAGCAAGTATAGTATTTGATAAAGGCAGTGAATTCAATACGAGAGTATTCGAGGGTGCTTCGAAAGTAAACCCCGGGCTGGAATATTTCAATGCTATACGGGGATTGGGAAAAGTAAGTGAGCATATATTACTTCCATTAGAAAATAAAAGGCTAAGCTTAAGTCTGATTATTATTCCCGTATTAGTCATGTTAGGTTTCCTAACTCCAAAGAGAAAAAACAGAACGTTATTATTGGTAAGTATTTTCTTTTTTACAACACTTTTTTTAGTATCGGCAAATATAACTCAAGTAGGAGTAGAGTTTTATAGAAAATTATTTTCTCTTCCGGGATTTGGGATGTTTAGAGTTTTTTTTGGACAATGGCAGTGGGTATACACATTTTTCTATGTTCTTCTTGTTGGTCTATCTATCTCTTATTTGTTTTCTAAGCTTAAAAAGAAATACGTCTATATAATTTTTATTTTTGCAATCGGGTCTATGATTGCACGCTCTTGGATCGTTTTTAATGGAGAAATTGTGAATGTTTTTCACAGAGGATCTAAAGATGTTAAGGTGGTGATTCGTATGGACCCAAATTATGAAAAAATACTTGATTATATTAAAGAAATTCCAAATGATGGAAGGGTTTTCCACATGCCTTTTACAGATTATGGGTACAATATTGTTGGTGGAGCAAACAGGGGGGTATACATGGGTCAATCAATGGTATCTTTTCTGGTTGGAAAAAATGATTTTGCAGGATATCAAAATATTGATCCTTTTTCTGAAGTGTTTGTGAAGCTAGTAAAGGAAAGAAATTATCCTTTAATTAAGCAAATGATGTCCTTACTTCAGATAAGGTATGTTCTCTATAACTCTGATGAAATAATTTATGATAAGTTTTTTCCAACATTTCCCTATGACTATACTGGTCTTCCTTCCTCTCCATCCGTAGCATTAGATTTTGTAAATAATATTTCCGGAAAAAAAGTATATCAAATAGGTCATTATTCTCTGCTTGAAGTTGATAAAAAACAATATCTTCCTCATTTGTATGCCGCGTCAGAAATGTATTTCTATAACACTATTCCAAAATATGATGTTCAATATAGCAGAGCATTGTCGTTTTTTCCAGAAAAACCCTTAGATAGCAATTCCGATCCACGGATAGCATTTATAGACAGAATGACTTGTAATACAATTCTACCTATAAAGACTTGTAATCAGAATAATTCTCATATAGATATAAAAGATATACAGATTATTTATCAAAGAATTAATCCCACAAAATATAAAGTTACAATAAAAAATGCCACTAAACCATTCTTGCTAGTTTTTCAGAACAGTTTTAGTTCGCATTGGAAATTATATAGAACGACCCCTATTGCTTCAAGAAACATAAGCGATTCATATTTTAATGGAGGAATAATTGAGCTTATGCCGGTAAGTCATATTTTTGATAAAAATCCATTCGAGACTAATAAGATGAAGTCCGTGTATGGAAGTACTCATGTAAAAGTAAATGGTTATGCAAACGCTTGGTATATACGCCCAAGTGAACTTTCGGGTAATAGTGATCATGAATTAATCCTTGAAATGACTACGCAGAAAACAGTTTATTATAGCTTTATCGTGTCTGCCGTAAGTCTGTTAGTTTTTCTTTTATACGGGGTAAAACTTCTAATGAAACAAAAGTTATGATACAATGCATCCATGAAGAAAATCCTAGGGAAAGTCCTACATAAAATCCTCACGTCTGAAAAGATTGAAAAGATGACCTCTTTTTTAAAGGAAAATAAAAAAATAGTTTTAGCTCTTTTTGTTGTTTCCATATTTGTCGATATTTTTTTTGTAAAGTCAAATTCAGATATCGTGATTTTTAGTATCTTATTGCTTTATGGAATTTTTATAAAAATGTTTCAAATAAAGAGTAGGCGAACTTTTTTGTTATGCCTTGCATTGCTGGCCGCAATGTTTATTAATTTTCTTTTTACCGGTCCTTCAATACCAACAGAAAAAGCAGCGGTATGGCTCGTTCTTTTTATGGCATTGGGAATTTTTCAGCAATGGAGAGAAAATCCTACCAAATGAAATTTCGATTTATATTCCTCTTTATAATTACACTTTTTCTTTTTCTTACTCCGTTCTTCTGGTTTAAGCCGGGAGAGATGGATTTAGGAGGGGATAGTAGTAGGCTGTACTTCTATGACCCATTGCATTATTTAACTAGTCAAGCGCTCTATGCGATTTCTCACTCGGGGCTTGGAGGAGAGGGCATAAACTACTTTGGCATACCTTTTTTCTTACTTTTGGCTGGGCTTAAAAGTATTCTTGAGTCCCCAACTCTTCTTATTGCTTTTGTTCATGGGTTTTCTTTAAGTATCGCATTTCTATCATGTTATCTTGTCGTTAAACAGTTGCTTACGCAAGACGAAGAAAATAGAACAAAAGGTGTAATCGTGATTACTGAAATCTGCGCGTACGTAGCAGGGTTATATTATATTTTTGCTCCGGTTTCTATCTTAATCTGGAATCATATGCTTTTGACTGATAACCAGATATTTTTAAATCCCCTTATCTTTTTTTTACTCCTTAGATATTTACTGACTCATAATATACGATACCTGCTTATTGTTCTTGGGATTACATTTCTGTTCGCGGCAAACTTTAGTTACATTGGAGCGCCGGCATTTTTTGCTTTTTACCCCTTGGCGTTATTGTTTTTAGTTATTTATTTACTATACGTTGTACGCAAGCCGCTTCCATTAAAGGGTATTCTCGTTGGAATTTTTGTGTTCTTTATTTTACATGCATTTCATCTTATACCAGCGATCGCAGGTCTCTTGACACCAGGAAGCGCTACCAACAATTCTATATTTTCTCAAAGAGCAAAGCTCGATAGCGGACTTGGATACTTCAATGCGCTTGTACCAGGTATTAAGCCAAGTATAAGTCTTTTGGGTTTACAGCAGATGGTGCCATTAAATTTTTTCTCCTTTGTCTTCATTATCTTCCCAGTCATATTTGTTCTTGGATTCTTGTGGAGCAGAAGAAAATCGATGCTTTTAACCGGTATTTTCTTTCTTATCTCCTTATTTTTTGTTACCGCAAATATTACAACCATAGGGCTCAAGTTCTATATGCTGCTCTTTCATATTCCCGGTTTTTCTATGTTTCGTGTTTTCTTCGGACAGTTCATGTGGGTTTATCTATTTTTCTATACCTTGCTTTTGGGTCAAACACTTTTAGCAGTCTTGTCTCGTATAAAAAAATGGCAGGGGATTTCTCTTGTATTATTTCTCATGGGGTTTCTGATGATTATCGCTTGGCCCTTCATTAGCGGGAAAACCCTCCAGTATATTCATTGGCAGACAAAGAATGTTAGCGCAATTGTCGCCATGGATCCTAAGTACGAAGAAGTTCTGTCTTATCTCCGATCACTCCCTATCGATGGAAAAATTCTCTCTCTTCCGCTCACCGATCCCGGTTATCAAGTAGTAAAAGGGGGGAATGACGCGGCGTATGAAGGTCCTTCAACGATCACATATATTGCGGGAAGAAACGAGTTTATGGGCTTTGTCGAGTTTGAGTCCTTTGGACCAAGCTTTCTAAAAGCTGTAAAAGAGAGAAACTATGTTGCTATTCGTGACATCCTCTCTATGCTCAACATTAGATACATTTACTACAACGAAGATCCCTATATCTATAGAAATAACTTTCCAGGACAACCCTATATTCACGTTAGTAATTTTCTTCCTGATACGCAACAAGGATACAAAGAGTTTATTAAAAACTTAGGGGTCAAAGAAATAAAAACGATCGCAGGCAAGTACCATATCTATGAACTCGATGATACTTTTTATTTACCGCATATTTATGCGACAGGGAAAATAGCCTACTGGAGCGACTATCTTACAGATTTACATATTCCACTTTCTTTTTATAGTGATGATAAAAGAATAGCATTTTACGATGATGGTAAAATTTTAGAAAGACACCCAGAGCTTTTCGATAACCTCTTTTTTAAAGCACAAAACAAGAGTGCTATTTTCGATTTTTTTAAGAAAAGAATGCCCTCAAAATTTGCATCACCTTATGTATCTCAAAAGTTTTCGTCTCTGCTTTATCCGTTGGTTGTTTTGCGAGAAAGAATAACGTTAACACTAGATGGAAAATTAGATGATAAATATATTGATAGAAGTATTTTCTACGCAGAAAAGCGAATTAATGAGCTTGATCGATGGATTGGAGGGGTGCCTGTTTTGGGAAATGTTGAAAGTATAGAAAATCTAGGAAAAACGTGGAAAGATCCAACGATTTTGGAATTTACAAGATATAATCAATATAATTCATGGGAAATTACTCTTGTGCGATACCAGAAGGCAATGGAGGCACTCATCAATGTATTGGAAAAACCAAATCAATCAAAATACTCAAACACTATAAATAACGTCGAGTTGAAAAATGTTTTAATAAAACATAAGGATAGACTAAGAGAGATTATACGAAAAGATTCTTCAATGCCGACAGAAGAAAAAGAATATCTCTTCAGTTTAGGAAGCGACATGTTTGCTGACATTCTTAGCAAGTTAAATCTTGATTTACCGGATGATTGGGTTATACCCTATTACATTGAAAGTCAATTGGAAGATGGGACATATCAGGTTTATGTCAACAAAGATGATATAAAAAATTTAGACATTACACTAATTATTGATGGAAAGACTGTTTTGCCCAAGGCAATGGAAGAGGACGAGTGGATAAAATTTGAGGATATAGTTGTCAAAAATAAGTCTTCTTTGCCGATTGCTATTAAGATGAATCGTATTCCAAATCTTGTTGAAGAAACAAAGTGGAAAACGGCCGAACAAACAAAAGGGGAAATAGTTGTGCAAGCAAAATTAGGGGGAACTAAACAAAAGGACCCCAGGGAAGACGTAACAAGTCTTACTGTAACATACAGTTATTTAGGTAATACAAGCGGATTAATTCGCGATATCAGAAAGTGGAGAGAAGACTCAATTTATATTATTTCATTTGACTATCTCACTTATGATAACAATTTCCTATTTACTCTCTATGAGAAAGGAGGAACAAAAAAGAACCGGTATGTAAACGATACGTATAATGAAATATTGAGTTCAAAAGAGTGGAAGAAGTTTAGAGCGATAATTCTTTCTAGGAACGATGCACAATCAGCTTTTTTACAAATCTCCAAAGAACAAAATGATATTCAAGATGAAAACTATATGGAAGGCGCAAAAAAAATTGATATAAGAAACTTATCGGTATTAAGAATTACCGATTCTCAGATTGCTGATCCTCGTATTGTCTTTAAAAAAGTAGTAAAAGCAAAAGAAACATCGACTCCTCAAGTTATTTTTAAAAAAATAAATCCTACAAAATATAAAGTGGCTGTTACTGGAGCAAAAGATCCATACGCTCTTGTTTTATCGGAAAAATTTCATTCAAAATGGAAGCTATTTCTTCTCAGTAAAACTAATGAAGCAAAAACCCTGAAAGGCTTTATGGGAAGATCTTTAGGAAGGATTTTTACAGCTATTCTTAGTACAAGCAATATTGTTATCTCATCAGAAGCAAGTAAAAAAGAACTGACAAGCTACTTTAACAATAATATTTTTGAAGGAATGCATGAGAACATTTTTTTGGATCAAAATACTTTCGAAACCTTTGGTTATGATCCGATTGCGGAGAAGACTCATTTGCCGGTAAACGGATATGCAAACGCTTGGTATATTACGCCAAATGATGTACAAAACAAGGAAGATTACGAACTTATCATCGAAATGACTCCTCAAAAATTATTTTATGGAAGCTTGTTGATATCAGTAGGGGGACCTTTATTTCTCTTTCTTCTATTTATAAAATCGTTTATAGGAATACGAAAGTGAAAAAAATAAATATTTTTTATACTTCACTTTTTTTTGTTTTTATCTTTTTTATATTTCGCAATTGGTTTTTAGCGCCTGAAATTATTGGTGGTGACTGGCCATACTTTTATAATGAAACGTTAAAAGATTATTCTTTCTTTTTTTCTTCATGGAATCCGTTGCAGAGTAATGGATTTGGAGGCATGAGTCCTATGTATTCTCTGGGCGTTTTTCATGGATTTACTATTTTTTTGAGTCAGACATTTCATCTCTCCTGGCCTTTTACATATAAATTTTCTTGGTTTGGACTATTTATTGGATTGTCAGTTTTTTCGAGCATGTATTTATTAAAAGTAGCTCTGCCGCGAGTAAAATTTTGGCAGCAGATTTTTGCATCAATGATTTTTAGTACAAATACTTATATTTTAATGGCGGTTAGTGGGGGACAGATGGGAGTAGCGTTAGCATATTCTGTTGCGCCTCTTGTTTTAACAACTTTCATAAAACTTATCAATTTAACTAATTCTCTAAGTTTTAATTCAAAATTCGTAATCCAGAATTCAAAATTTTCTATTATTGCGGGGTTAGTCCTGGGGCTACAAGTAATGTTTGATTCGAGAATTGCTTATCTAACCATGATTGTCGTATGCATCTATATAATTTTTATTACTTCGTTTATTGAGTTTTCTGCAAAAAAGATATTTTCATTTTTTTTATCCATTATTTTTTTTGGATTTGGCTTACCAGTTGCTATTGCTGCCCTGCTACATGCAACATGGATACTACCTATTTTATTTCATCAATCAAACCCTATTCCGCAAGGTTTAACAAATGTTGACGGATTTCGCTTTTTGAGTTTTGCAGATTTTTCTCACGCTTTCTCCTTACTGCATCCAAACTGGCCAGAAAATGTATTTGGAAAAACGTATTTTCTCAAGCCAGAATTTTTGCTTCTGCCAATCATGGCTTATTCCTCGCTCCTTTTTATAAGATCAATACTTCAGTTAAAACCTCAAAGCGCTAAAAATGCGTTAACAGTAGAACAACATATCAGTAGAACAATTATCTTTTTTGTTCTATTGGGATTGCTGGGTACATTTTTGGTAAAGGGAGCAAGTATCCCTTTTGGCGAAGCAAACAGGTGGTTATTTGTTCATGTACCAGGAATGAATTTTTTTCGAGACCCAACGAAATTTTATTTACTGGTTATCTTATCTTATTCTATGCTTATACCTTTCAGTTTATGGAAAACTATTGAGATTATATCAAGAAAGATACGTGCTACTTACTACATAATACCTGTCGCTTTTTTGGCGTTCTGGTTATTTTTGATTCATCCCGCAATTTTTGGCAAGTTACAAGGTACGTTTCAAAAAAACAAAGTGCCTAAAGAATATATTTTGCTAAAAGATTATCTATATAAACAGCCAGCATTTTTTCGAACTCTTTGGTTTCCACGCCAACAGCGCTTTACCTTTTTTTCAAATACACATCCTTCTGTCGAGGCCGTTCCGTTATTCAACGTAACAAACTCTGCCCAAGCTATCGCTAAGTTAAAAGAAAAATCACAAGAATATCTTTCAGAACTCTCTATTAAATATGTCGTTGTACCGTATGATTCATTAGGCGAAATTTTTATAGATGATAGGAAATACGATCAAAAGCAATACGAAGAGACAATAGCTGGACTAAAAAAGATTACATGGTTAAAAAAAATAGATGGTTTTGGGAGAATTGCAGTATTTGAAGTTAGCTCGCCAAAAAATCATATATGGTTAACGAGGAGTGGAAACATTTCTTATTATATGGCTAGTCCTGTGCGTTATTTTGCAACTGTTTCAATTCCAGCGTCTCAAAAACTTATTTTTTCAGAAAAGCATAATCCATACTGGGTTGCTAAAGTAGATGACAAAATAATTTTTTCAGAAAAAACCCAAAATAGTTTAAATAGCTTTGCGTTGCAAAAAGGTAAGTATAATTTTGAAATAATTTTCTTGCAAGATAAATTCTATAGTTATGGTAGGGCAATATCTCTTTTTACACTTTTGATAACGTTGTTTTTTGTTTTAAAATATAGGAAAAACGCCATCAATCACAATTAAGGTGTTTCAAGAATTTTTAGGTTTGCAGAAGTAATTACATGCTTTTTAAGCAAGAAGTATAAAAGGTTTCCAATTAGACCAAGTAGAAAAACCAGAATCATAGACTCAGGGGAGATAACGGTATTTATTACATCATTTAGAACTTTTGTGGTATTGACAAAAACATCCCAAGAATTGGTTCTTTGAACCCTTCCTAGAATTGCACCAAAAGCTACTATAAAAATAGCTACTATTATAATTGAATAGGCTTTTATGTCTTTGATATACCTAGACTTTAGTAAAAGCTCTAGGGGATAGACTGCGAATATAAAAGACATTATGCCAATTAAGATAAAGATTAAGTATTGCAATGCCAGAACGATTGTTGCCATACCATCCGTTAAGCTTAAGCCTTTTTTTAAGTGAACTATATCTGTTAGAATGTATATTGTATTTGGTAGAAATAAAATCCACAAAGCAGCGCAGATTAGTTTGATTATTGTTAACTTTACTTTTATTGTAAGCCATCCATTTACAATTGCAAAAACTGCTAAAGCAATGTTAAAACTCATCCAGACCGTATTATCAAAAACAATTTCCATATAGACAGGATGCATATAAAACAATTATAGCTTATTTTTCTTTATAATTACAGATAATATCAAGAAAGCGCTATGAAAGGTTGGGGGAAGAAACTATATTACTTGCTGAATTACTGAAACTTAGATATAATAAAAGGATTAAAATCATTTGATTAAACATGAGAATTTTAGTGACTGGTGCTGCAGGTTTTATGGGGAGCCATCTAGTTGATTTTTTAATAAGAGATGAAAGGCACGAAGTTTTTGCTGTTGATGACCTTTCTGGAGGGTACGAGGACAATGTTGGTTCCAAAGCGCATTTCACAAAATTAGACTTAAGAGACCGGAAAAAAGTTGAGCAATATATTGAAAAAGTAAAGCCAGAGCTAATGTATTACCTGGCAGCAGACGCTTCTGAAGGACGAAGTCAATTTACTCCTTTAAGTTCTACAGAAAGAAATTATTTAGCATATACGTATACTCTTGTTCCTGCTATTAAGCATGGGTTGAAAAAGGTTGTGCTTACAAGCTCTATGAGCGTGTATGGCGCGCAAAAGCCTCCATTTTCCGAAAATATGTTAAAAATGCCGGAAGATATATATGGAATTGCTAAGTCTGCCATGGAGGATGCTACAGAAGTCTTAGCAAAGGTACATGGCTTTGAGTATGTTATTGTAAGGCCTCACAATGTGTATGGGCCAAAGCAAAACCTAGCTGATCCTTATAGAAATGTTATCGCAATTTTTATCAATTGTCTACTAAATAAAAAAAACTTTTATATATATGGAGACGGAAATCAGAAAAGAGCATTTACATATATAGATGATTTTACACCTTACTTTGTAAAAACCGGATTTGAGGATGCCTGTAACGGAGAAACAATAAATATTGGTCCCAAAGAAGAATACTCTATTAATCAACTTACAGATATTGTCCTAAGAGTTTTTTTTCCGGATGGAAATGTTCCCAACCACTTAAAGCCGAAATATTTACCGTTACGTCCTCAAGAGGTTAAAGAAGCCTTTTGCACAAATGATAAAGTGATTAGGCTTTTGGGATATAAGACTTCAGTAACACTTGCTGAAGGAGTGAGAAAAATGATTACATGGGCAAAGAAGAAAGGTCCTCAAAAATTTAAGTATTTAGAAAAAGGAGTTGAGCTTCCGACTAAAAACCTTCCCCAAACATGGAGCAAGAAATTAATTTAGTATGCCAAAAGTTTCAATTATAGTTCTTAACTGGAATGGTAAAAAGTTTCTTAAAAATTGCTTAGGCTCTCTTGCGCAATTAACTTACCCCCAGGTAGAAATTATCGTAGTTGATAATAATTCGGAAGACGGCTCCCAAGAATTTGTTAAGGCAAATTATCAAAAGGTTATCTTGATAGAAAATAAAAAAAACTACGGATTTGCAAAAGGCAACAATATTGGATTCGAAGTATCTAAAGGAGATTATATTTTAATTCTTAATAATGATACTATTGTTACCCCAAACTTTCTTAATTCGCTAATGAAGGATTTCGAGAATAATCCAACAATAGCATGTTTACAGCCTCAAATTAGGCTATTCGAAAATAAACAACTCCTCGATGGAGTTGGAGCATTTCTTACATTTACGGGATTCTTGTACCATTTTGGTTACTTAAAAGATAAAATGCAGCCGAAATACAACAAAAAAATGAAAATATTCTCAGCAAAGGGAGCATGCATGCTCTTAAGAAGAAAAGCAATAGAAAAAGTTGGTTTATTTGATGAGGATTTTTTTATTTTTTTTGAAGAAACGGACTTATGTTTTCGCCTTTGGCTTGCGGGTTATAGTGTAATGTATGAACCGAAATCTATTATCTATCATGTAGGCGGCGGAGACACTACCGCTTCTGATTCTTACCAGCAAGAAAGAAGAATGTATCTTTCCTTTCGGAATATGTTTTGCTGTTACTTAAAAAATTTTGGGAGATACGATCTCTTTACGGTTATGCCAATGTTTCTTTTTGTCCAAACAATTCTCTGCATGTATTATTTAACAACATTAAAACTAGATTTAGTAAAGGTAATTCTTAAGGCATATTACTGGAATATTTATAACTTCTCCTCAACTATTAAAAAAAGAAATAATATACAAAGAAATATAAGAAAAGTATCTGACTATAGACTTAATAAATATATTTTTCATAATCCGAAAGTCAATTATTATTACTATCTTTTAGTCGGAAAATTAAAAGACTATGAAGATTAATTGTCGATGCAGATGAAAAAAATAGCATTTATCACTCCTCATTATTATCCCTCAACACTTACCGGTTCCGGAATTGTTGTAATGAAGCTGGCAGAAGAATTTGCAAAATTAGGACACGATGTTTCGGTAATCACATCCAATGCATTAACTGTGCGATACTGGTACGATCCTATATTTGGAAAAAAAATTGAGAAAAGATACGAAACGCATAATAAAGTAAAAATTTATAGACTGTCATGTTATCAATTATATTCAAGCATATATTTTATTATACTAAAATTTTTTGGCAAATTTTTGCCCAAAAAATTTATCAACCATCTTAAAATAATATCGAGTGGCCCTTATCTTATTAGTCTTGATAGAATTCTTATTTCTCATAACTATGATATTATTCATTGTTCGCCTTTCCCGCTTGCTATAAACAAGCAGGTGATTACTATAATTAGTAAAATTAAAGAAAAACTAAAATTAATATTTACCCCTTTTTTCCATTCTCAATTACCAGATTTTGCAAATCCCGAATTAAAGAAAATTTTTCAAATCGCTGACATTATTCATGTTGTTACAAATACCGAGGAAAATGAAATTTCTACCAGATTCTCAATAGATATAAAAAAAATTATTGTTGTCCCATTATTTTTAGATATATCCAACATGCATACTATGGAGTATCTTAAAAAAGATATTGTGCTTTTTAAAGAAAAATACGACTTAACAGACAGAAAGATAATTCTATTTGCAGGTATTAAAGGTGCTGCAAAAGGCGCTATAGATTTGCTATTGTCAACCAATATGTTGTATAAAACTAATCCGGAATATATACTTATAGCAATAGGAGCAAGCACAAAAGATTGGAATCGGGCAAAAACAAAAATAGACAAGAGATGTCTTTTGGATTTTGGATACAAAACAGGAAAAGAGAAAGAAATAATTTTTGCCAGTTGCGATATTTTTTGTATGCCATCAAAAAGCGAAACTTTTGGCATGGTTTATCTTGAGGCTTGGCACAAAGAAAAACCAGTGATTGCAGCAGACGTCCCTGCTGTAAGAGAAGTTATAGGTAAGGATGGAGTTTTTGTGGAATTCGGCAACAAAGGACAATTGACGAAAGCCATTACAGAAATATCTACAGACAAAAATATGGCAAGGGTATTGGGTAGAAGCGGAAATAAGAAATTAATAAATACATATACTTTTTTGAAAGTTTTTCCACAATATGTCTCTATGTTTAATTAAATTAAAAATATGAAATATCTAATTACAGGTGGGGCTGGTTTTGTTGGATCAAACCTTACTAATTCATTATTAAAAAGAGGAGACAGCGTTGTTGTATTCGATAGTTTAGCCCGGAATGGAAGTAAGCATAATATAGAATGGCTTAAAAAAATTCATGGGGATAAATTAAGACTTTTACGCGGAGACATGAAATCAGGGTATAAGGCTATGTTGAGGATAGTAAGAGATGTTGATGTTGTTATACATTTAGCAGCGCAGGTGGCAGTTACGACTTCTGTAGAAAAACCAAGAGAAGATTTTGAAATTAATGCCTTAGGGACTTTCAATATTCTTGAAGCGATCAGAAATTCTGGTAATAATCCTATCATTATTTATAGTTCAACGAACAAAGTTTATGGAGACTTAGAAGATTTAAAGATTGCCGAAAAGTTAAATCGTTATGAATTTTCCAATATGAAATGGGGAATATCTGAAAAAAGAAATTTAGATTTCCATTCGCCATATGGATGCAGTAAAGGAGCTGCAGATCAATATGTTAGAGATTACGCAAGAATTTATGGTTTAAATACTATTGTATTTCGGCAATCGTGTATTTATGGTCCTCGTCAGTTTGGCGTAGAGGATCAGGGGTGGGTTGCTTGGTTTCTTATAGCGCTTACTCTGAAGAAAAACATTACTATTTATGGAAACGGTAAGCAAGTACGTGACCTTTTATATATCGATGATCTTGTGAAAGCATATGATTTAGCGATTAAAAATATAACAACGACTAAGGGACAAATTTACAACATTGGGGGCGGAAGGACCAATACAATTTCTATTTGGCATGAATTTAAACCAATTCTTGAAGAATTTTTTAAAAGAAAAATTCATGCAAACTTTGCTAATTCCCGTCCAGGAGATCAACCTATTTTTGTTTCTGATATAAGAAAAGCAAGGGATGATTTTGGATGGGAGCCAAAAATAAATGTAAACCAAGGGATAGGAAAACTATTTCATTGGGTGCAGGATAATAAAAAGTTGTTTAGTAATTTTTAGCGTAAATAATTATGAGGAATAAAGTATATGATAATTATCTTACAACACATCCATTTTATTCATCTAATCCGCTTAATTTAGAAGGATCATTTCGCTTTTTTAAGACAAATTATTTAAAATTTTTACCTGTAAATAAAACCGCAAGAATATTAGACATTGGTTCTGGTTTAGGACATTTTCTTGCATATGCTAAGAGCAATAATTACAAAAATTTTTTGGGAGTTGATATTTCAAAAGAGCAAATAGATCATTGCAGAAAAAATATAACAAAGAAGGTACAATTAATTAATAACCTCAATTCCTTTCTAAAAGAAAATAAAAACTCATTCGATTTTATTCTGATGAATGATGTAATTGAACATGTTCAAAAAGAAGAAATAATAGAAACGTTGTCTTTAGTTCTTACTTCTCTTAAAAAAGATGGGAAAGTTTTGATTAGGACAGTAAATTTGAAAAATAGATGGGGAATGGCTGTTCGATATATGGATTTTACCCATACAGTAGGGTTTACGGAAGAGAGCATAAGGCAAGTTATGCTTATCGCAGGATTTAAAAATGTATCATTAGCGTCAGAGATACATCCAACTTATGATTTAAAGAGCTTTATTAGAATATCCCTAAAACGACTATTTGAGTTTATTTACCGTTTAGAATACATTGCAAGTTTTGGAGCATTTAATCCCATGTTATCTAATATGTTAATTGCGGTAGGCACAAAGAGTAATCATGATGGAGAATGAAATTGGTACGCCCTTAGTTATTAGATAATCTGATTTTATGTTAAGTGTAGTTATTCCTTTGTTTAACGAGCAAGAAAGTCTGCAGGTTCTCTACGAAGAGCTTATGAAAACGGTACAAAAGCTTGATAAAAAACATGAAATTGTCTTTGTGGATGATGGATCAACGGACGGCTCTTTTAATATCTTAAAGGGGTTTGAGGAAAGAAATAATAACGTTAGGATTTTCTCATTTCGTAAAAATCAAGGTAAGGCAGAAGCGCTGACTCTTGGTTTTCAGAAAGCAAAAGGAAAGTATATTGTAACTCTTGATGCAGATTTACAAGATAAACCAAGTGAGATTCCAAAACTTTTGGAGAAGATAAACGAAGGTTGGGATTTAGCATGTGGTTGGAGAAAAAATAGAGAGGATAGTTTTTTCAAAATTGCATCATCAAAAATATTTAATTTTATAGCTTCATTATTTTGGGGTCTTAAATTACATGATTATAATTGTGGATTAAAAGCTTATACCGCTGAGGTAGCAAAAAGTTTATCTTTATATGGAGGATTGTATCGTTTTATTCCCCTTTTGGCATATCAACAAGGTTTTAAAGTAACAGAGGTTTGTGTAAGCCATGAAAAGCGAAAATATGGAAAATCAAAATATGGATTTTCTAAAATCTGGAAAGATTTGCCTGATATGTTTACAATGTTATTTTTGAGTAAATATAGCAGAAGACCATTTCATTTTTTTGGAGTAGCAGGCGCACTCCTGATTTTAATAGGAGTTACAATATTGGGATATCTTACTTACCTTAGAATATTGGGAGAAACCATTGGCCAAAGACCGCTTCTATTCTTTGGAATGCTTCTTGTTCTTGCAGGACTTCAAGTCTTTTTTACAGGTTTTTTGGCAGATCTAATTATTAATATTTCTAAAGAATCAAGTAGTGGTGTTTTACTAAAATCAAGTGAAAAAAAATAATGATTTCTTTTAGTGGGACTAAACATTATTTAATTTTTTTATCTACGATTATACTTGCTACTTTTTTGCCTAGTTCGGCACCTTGGTGAAGATTACGATCGTGCGGATACATTTGGTCAATATTTATCATGTAAATATTTGATAAAGGCGTTTTTATAAGTGGTATTTTTTTCAATGAGTTAGTTTTAAATATAGTTTGAGCGCGGGGCACCCGAGAAATATATGATTTTATTACCCATGAATCATTATAATCTTTATTTATGTTTTTTAAAAACCCAAGATATTGTTTTATAAGCTGATCGTCTGGAGTTTTGAATCTTTTATCATTTCTATGAATATAATTTGCTAAATATACTACTGTATTTCCGTCATAATTGGATTTGTCAATCATATTTGTATGCTCGACTAAAACTAGAACAGGCGCTTTTTTGTCACAAATATTTAGCCAATATTGAGATTGTAATGGCTTTTTAAGTTCTACAATTAAGCAAACAGCACCTAGATGATCAATAGAGTTAAGACTTTTTTTGTATTGACTTGGGAGCTTATTTTTTATAATTTTAGTGGCAATAGAAGATACAGTTGTAATTATTGCTTTATCAAATTCATGAGTATTTTTTTCTTCTGAAACTATAACTCCTTTTTTTGTAGATTTTATTTGTTTTATTACCGCATTAAGTTTTATTTTGCCTCCTGATTTTATGATAGACTCTGTTAATTTATCGAACAGTATTTTGACACTTCCATCGAAATATCCAAGTTTTGGGCTTCGATCTCTGATTCTTCCCCACAACCACAGAGCAGATATATAAGACGAGAAAGATGAAAATTTTCCTTCAAGGAGAGGCCCCCAAATTTTTTGGTAAATATTTTTTCCTGCATATTTTAGAATCCATTTTTTTGCTGAGATATTGTCCAAAGAGTCAATTGCGAATGGGAGGAATTTTAAAAACCCAAAGACAATTCCACATCTAATTCTGTCGGTTAATGACAGTGGTTTGAAAGATAGAAGATTAAGGGCAGAGCTAAATTGGTAAATTCTTCCGTTAGAATAAATTCCTGTTTTTGCTTTATAATATTTTAACTTTTTGGAAATCCCTAGTTCTCGTGCAAGTTGAATAATTTCAGAATCAGTTTCAAAAAAATGATGGTAAAACCGTTCGATATAATTTCCTTTTATGCTTATATAAGTTCCAAGTCCGCCTACTGTGTCTGATCTTTCGAATATAGTTACACTATGACCTTCTTTTATTAGTCGATAAGCTGCAGATAGACCAGAAATTCCTGCTCCAATTATTCCGATTTTCATAGGTAAATAGATTTATATTTATTGATAACTTTTCCTTCGTTATAAATTGCTATTTTTTTCCTAATATCATTATCCACGGAAAAGGAAATTTAACTGCTTTTATTTTTACACTATTTTTTTTAAGGAACTTTTTGAAAGAGAGCAATGTCCAATGTTGGATATGTCCTGGATCATTTCCCCAAGTTGAAAGATTTTTGCCTCTAAGTAAATTGCTAAGCATAAAAAATGGCTCATTTGGAACAGAAAAAATTGCATATTTTTTTGAGGTTCTTAAAACTTCTTGCAAAGCTTTAATTGGATTATCTACATGTTCTAAAACCTCTGTACAGATAACAAGGTCAAATGAATTATCTTTATGTGGAAGATTATAAACACTTCCAAGTTTAAAGATAAGATTTGTAAAAAGTTTTTTACCAAGAGAGATTGCATCTTTTGAATACTCTATGCCTTCAATTTTTTCCCCTATTCCGTTTTTCTTTAATCTGTCCATAGTGAAACCTTCACCGCATCCTGCGTCAAGTATTGATTTTGGATAAAGTGGCCTAGCTAAAGAAATAAGAGAATTATAAAAATTGTTAATGAGAAATCTCTGAAGAAGATTTTTGCTGGTATGCTTTAAAAAGTTTAGAGGAAGTTGAGTTTTTGTCATCTATAGGTTATGATTTATTGGCACGCTTCTTGATTATACATGAAAATACAAGATATAGCATTTTTAGTTATTTTTTTATTCTTACTTTTTAAGAGAAACCCCAGATGGCTAACATTTGCAGGAATTATTTGTCTTATTTTATCTACCCCCCTTTTTTATTTTTGGATTTTTTTCACAGCAGAACGTCTTACTTGGTACGCCGCAGCATTTTTTTTACTGGCAATAATTTTTAACATTTTTAATATAACAAGGAATTGAAAAAGATTAAGATATTATCAACAACACTGAATATTGCAGTCATTCCTCCAGATGAGGTTGCTATTAAAGCAATCGAAATGAGTAAAAAAATTACAGACGAAGTAGAATCTAAGTTTACTCTAGACGTCAACAGATTTCTTCCTCATATAACTGTATATCAAGCACAATACCCAAATAAAAATATAAATAGGCTAAAAAAACTAGTTCAAGATTTATCTTCGCAGGAATCATTTAAAATTAATCTTGATACTATAACAATATCGCATGAGACTTTTCTTTTTTGGCGATGCTATAAAACAAATATTTTGAGAGATCTTCAGGCAAAGGCAATTGAAGTCGCTAATCCACTAAGAGAAGGACTTATCCCAGCCCAACTTGCCAATGTAACTGGTTTGAGTGAGGGGGATAAATATGATATTAAGACATTTGGCGCATTATTTATCGGCCCACGATATGATCCCCATATAACGATTACAAGATTGAAAAGAAAAGAAGATGCCCTTAAGACAATTAGAATTTTAGGGGATTCAAAAAGACTTTCTTTTAGTCCAAAAGCTTTAATCCTGGGCTATCTTGGTTATCATGGAACAGTAACTGGGATAGTAGAAAGTTTTCGTTTTAAATAGTTAATCTGCTACAATTAAATAGAGTGAAAATTGGCTTAACGTAGACGATTTAGCTTCATCCAAATATTTCTTCATCACTATCTAGTGCTGGAGTATTGTAAATGGATTTTATAATTGATAAAATTAATTTGAATGAATTTAGACACCAAAATTAAAGGACTTCATAAGCTTTCAAGATCTGAAAGAGAAGGTATTGTTTTAGAGTTAATTGAAGCGTTTGTAGGCTGCAAAACAATTGAGGAGGCGGCTATGTTTACTCAAGATTTACTAACAGAGTCAGAATTATCGTTTATTTCTAGGCGGTTAAGAATTGCCAAACTTCTTCTTCAAGATAAAACCTACAGAGAAATCCAAGATTCATTGCATGTTAGTCAAACGACAATAGCAAAAATTGGCTTCTGGCTTAATTATAGAGGTGAGGGGTTTAGAGCGATAATAAAAAAACTTCCTAACAAGCAGGTTAAAAAATATGATCCTCTTATGCAATCACCATGGACATCTTTAAAAAGGCAGTATCCCGCATATTTCTTGCCAGAAATAATTATTGAACAAATTGTTAAAACTGCGAATAAAAAGCAGAAAGAGAGATTGTCTAAAGTAGTGTCTGAAGCAGATAGCTCAATGAGGGCGAAGAGCCAGCTCCACAGAGAATTGGAGAAACTACTACAATCATAAACTATAGCGCTATCTAGCGCTGGAGTATTGTAGATTATTTGTAGAATTGAGGTCGAACCTATACAATTAATATAAATATGAAAATAGGGATTGATATTAGTCAGGTTGTATATGGGGGAACGGGAGTGGCACAATGGGTCTCAAGCCTTGTAGAGCAGCTATCTAAGATTGATAGTAAGAACGAGTACGTCCTTTTCTTTTCAAGCCTGAGAAAAAAAATTCCCCACTTCGTTCTGCAATGCAGAACTTCGCGCGGCAAGCAAAATTTGAAAACTAAGGCTTTTAGGTTTCCGCCCTTATTGCTAGATCTTCTTTGGAATAGACTTCACATATTGCCTATAGAGTGGTTGATTGGAGATGTTGATATTTTTATTACCTCTGATTGGACTGAGCCGCCAATAAGAAGAGCAAAAAAAGCAACAATTCTGTACGACCTCACAGTCTATGCATATCCTAAAGAAACAGATAAAAAGATTGTAGAAACACAGAAAAGAAAGCTTAAGTGGGTGCAAAAAGAATCAGATATTATTTTTTGCATCTCAGAAGCAACCAAAAGAGATGCTATGGAAATTTTGGGGATTGAGGAAAAAAGACTAAAAGTTATTTATCCAGGAATTTAAACCACTCTGCCTATTTCTCTTTTGATTCTAAGGAGTCTATTATATTTTACTACTCTTTCTCTTGCTGGGGCTCCGAATTTTACATAATCTGCTCCAGTGGCAATAGCAAAATCTGCAATGAAATCATCCATAGTTTCTCCACTCCTGTGTGATACAACAACTTTTAGATTATTCAAGCGGGCAGTTTTGACAACATCTATTGTCTCGCTAATTGTTCCTATCTGGTTTGGCTTTACTACTATACCGTTTATAGCGTTTTTACTTAGCGCTAGTTTTAGCCTAGCAGGGTTTGTGACTGTAAGATCGTCTCCTACAATAAGAGAATCTTTAGAAAGTTTATCAAAACCTTTTTGCCAAGAGCTCCAATCATCCTCGGAAAAAGGGTCTTCTAAGTAAATAATGTTAAAGTCCGATATTAGCTTTTGATATAAGTCAATAAGTTCTTCTGGATTGTAAGGCGTTGTTTTGTCTTTTAGGAAATATTGCTTGTCTTTATAGAAAGATGTAGAGGCTACATCTATTCCCAAAGAAACATCCAACGATAACTTGTAACTTGAATTCTTAATCACATCTTTTATTAAGCGTAATGCTTCAGTGTTGTTAGAAAAGTTGGGAGAAAAACCCGCTTCAATGGAGGTAAGTGTTGATAGGTCTGATTCCAACAGTTTATGTTCTAGCAAGTGATAAATGTTAACAGCTATTTCGATTTTTTCTTCAAAAGACTTCGAAGGAGAAGGTACAAGCAGAATTTCCTGTAAGTCTATAGAGTTATCAGCATGTTTGCCTCCTGCGAGCATTACAAATAGTGGAGTAGGGTATTTTTTTGGGGAATTATTGTTGGAGATGAATTGCCTAAGGTAAAGGTATAACGGTAGAGAAGAGTTTTTTGCGCCTGCTTTTGCTACTGCTTGAGATACAGAAAGTATTGCATTGCCCCCAAGTTTACTTTTATTTTGCGTCCCATCAAGTTCGATCATTAATTTATCTATTTTTTGTTGTTCATAGATATCAATGCCTATTAGGTTGGGTGCTATAATCTTGTTTACATTCTCTATCGCTTTTAATACCCCATATCCATAATAACGCTTATCTTTGGTATCTCTTACTTCAGATGCTTCGTAAGTTCCTTTTGAGGTACCAGAAGGAGCAGAGGAGTAAGCAATAATATCGTTTGAAAGTACGACTGTTGTTTCTATTGTTGGATAACCTTTTGCATCTAACACTTCTTCGGCAAAGAGATTTTTGATCTTAGCCATAACTTACCCTAGTGGATTGATTTATGCTCTACTTCATATATAATTTTGCGGGTTTTGTTGATCACATCAGGGGCTACAGATATACTGGTAATTCCCCATCGTATTAGGTTTTCAACAAGCTGCGGATAATTAGAAGGAGCTTGTCCACAAATAGAAGAAAGTATTTTATACTTACTACATGTTTTTACTATCTGTTCAATTGCCTTTTGAACTGCTTTGTTCATCTCATCAAAGTCTTTAGCTAGGCGACTATTATCCCGGTCTACGCCAAGGACTAACATGGTTAAATCATTGGAACCAATAGACACACCATCTATACCAGCTTTTATAAAATCTTCTAAAAGTAGAAAATTTGCTGGAATTTCTGCCATCATATATAACAAGAAGTTGCTGCTTCTTTTTAAGCCACTTGAAGCAATAATTTTTTTAACCCCTATAAGCTCGTTTACGGTTCTTACGAAGGGAAGCATAATATTTAAGTTAGTCAATTTCTTTTTCTCCCGAACATACTTTATAGCTTTGAGTTCTAGCATGAATACGTCTTTGTCTTGGATATATCTTGATGCCCCGCGGTATCCAAGCATTGGATTTTCTTCTATCGCTTCATAGTCTTTTCCTCCGACTAAGTTTCTATATTCATTTGTCTTAAAATCTGTTGTTCTAAAAATAACTGGTCTTGGGTAAAAAGCTCTACAAATTGTGTCTAAACCATTTACTAAATTATCTACAAAAATTTTTTCTTTTCTTTCTTTTATAAGCTTTTTGGGATGGACTCCGATTTGGGCTACTATGAATTCCGCTCGTAATAATCCGATCCCATCTACATTCATTTTTGCTACTTCAACAGCCCTTTCTGGTTCGGCTAAGTTTACAAAAAGCTTTGTAGAAGTTTTAAGATGTAAGGCGCTCTCTTTGTCTTTGTTAATTTTTAAAGAAATTGCGCCTTTATAAATCTTTCCAGTGTCTCCGACCACTGTTACTGTCATTCCGTCTTTTAATATATGTAGAGCATCTTTTGCTCCTACTATCGCTGGGATTCCAAATTCGCGACTTACTATTGCAGCATGAGAGGTTTTTCCTCCCCGCTCCGTAATAATTGCTGAGGCTTTTTTCATAGCTAGAACATAATCTGGGTTTGTATAGGGAGCAACGAGAACATCCCCTGATGCAATTTTGTCTATCTCGCTTGCACTTTTGACTATTTTAACAGGTCCTATGCCAATGCCTGGGCTTGCAGAATCGCCTGCAAGAAGAAGTTTAAAATTATTTTGAATTTTTGGACTTTGGATCTTTGATCTTCCACTTTTTTTAATTGTTGTCACTGGTCTTGTCTGAACAATATAGAGTGTTTTTCCTTCCTTTGCCCATTCAATGTCTTGAGGATAATTGTAATGTTTTTCAATAATTTTTCCTAATTTTGCAAGCAAAACTATATCTTGGTCTTCCAGTTTTTGCCGTGAGCCTTCGAGGCTTCCTAATCTTATATCTTTATTTTCTCCATTTTTGAGCCGTAACATAACCTTTTGTGGCTCTACCCTCTTTTGGGAAATTCCAAAAGTATTTTTATCTACCTCGTAGTGATCTGGTGTAACTTTTCCCTGCACCACATATTCGCCTAATCCATAAATTGCCTCTATCGTTATACTTGACTCATCTTGTGTTATTGGGTCTATTGTAAACATTACTCCAGAAGATTCTGGATTAACCATTTTTTGAATAATCAGAGACATACTAACTCTTTCTTGGTTTAGGTTTTCCTCATGCCTATAGAAAATAGCCCGAGGCTCAAAAAGCGATGCCCAACCTTCTTTTATTTTTTTTATTAAATTCTCGACACCTTTTATATTAAGAAATGTAGCCTGTTGACCTGCAAAGGAAGCAGTTTTGGAATCTTCAGAACTAGCAGAAGACCTTACTGCAACCAGCAAATTTTCTCCTAAGACTCTATAATGATTTGAAACAATATCTACTATCTTTTTGGGGACACTTGAGGCATATATAATTTTTTTTATTTTCTTTGATGTTTTGTTTAGAGAATTTGGGTCTTTATAATTTATAGACTTAAGTTTGTCTCTTATTTTATACTTAAGCTTATTTTCTTTTATAAAAGTTTGATACGCCAAAGAGCTAATAACAAACCCCTTGGGAACTGGAAGTTTGCTCTTTAGCATTTCGCCAAGATTTGCAGCCTTTTCTCCTATATATGAAGCATCGCTTTTGTCCACCTGCGAAAGCCAAAGCACAAAATCTTTTTGATCGCTCATACTAGATTGTTTAGATTGTAATAAATTTAAAAAAGAAATGCAATAGTTCTCTATTACTTCTCTATAACATCCAATAAGCTTTGGCCTCGTTGAGTTAATATAGTCTTGCAGTCGGCAGCCTTTCCTGCCTGTTGATCACGTTCATCATCACCAACAAATACCGCTTTTGTTAAATCAAAATGATGCTCGGCTGCTGCTCTAAAGAACATGCCTGGTTTTGGTTTTCTGCAAAAACATCCCTCATTCCAATCATGAGGACAATAATAAATTCCCTTAATATTAATTCCTTCCTTTTCGCATACTTCCAAAAACTTCCTATGAATTTCCTTAAGATTTTCTTCTGTCATGACTCCTCTTCCAATTCCCGCTTGATTTGAAATAATAAAAATTTCGTATTTTTTCTTGCTCAAAAGCTTTAAGGCATCAATTACTCCTGGTAAAAATTCGAAGTCTTCCCAATTTTTGATATACTCCGCTTTGGGAGGTTTTTTATTAATTACACCATCCCTATCAAGCAAAATAACTTTTTTTGGCTTAAAAAATTCTTCAATAATCGGTATTCTTTCCAAATTACTTAATCCGTAATATTTATGATAAGTCAAAAACCCGGCCAGTTGTTTTTTAGAAATAAGTTCTGGCAGAATAACTTTTTCAAATGAAAAATTTTCCTTTGGAAGGTTTTTTAAAATATTTTTTTTCAAAATAAAAAATCCAATATCAACTCCATTTAGTCTAGATGCTTGTCGAGTTTTATCATAGATCTCAACTAAGCCCTTATCACCAACAAATATGTTATTCTTCGTGTAGTTGTCGACATTACAATAAACAGTAACCAGAGCTCGTGTTCCAACTTTTTCGTAAAAATCCGATAGTTTTTTTAAATCAAGCGGCCAATAATTGTCTGAATATAAAAGGAGAAATGTATCGTCGAGTAAATCTTTTGCTTTCCTAATTCGTGTCCCTGTATCGTCTTCTATGGGGCTATAGGAATAAGAAATTGGTAAGCTACCTTTTCCATCTTTGAAATAATTTTCTATTTGTTCGTGTAAGTATCCTGTTAGTATCAAAACTTTTTCAATTCCATTTTTTTTAAGAAGCTCAATTATATATTCTAAAAAAGGCTTTCCGTGAATTTTAATCATCGGTTTTGGAGTTTTTAGCGTAAGAGGTCTAAGTCTTATTCCTTTCCCTCCCGCTAGGATAACTGCTTGCTTAATTGACTTCATATCCGTTGACTTTTATAGTATTCAAAAGTTTTTTTTAATCCTTCTTCTAGGGACACACGAGGTTCCCAACCAACTATTTTTTTTATTTTTGCAATATCAGCAAAAGATTTCATTGGGTCTCCCTTTCTTTTCCCCATATCACGTGTCTTAAGTTCGCCTCCGACAATTTTTTCAAGTGTTTTTAGTACATCGCGCATATACACCCCCTGACCCGAACCAATATTAAAACAGTAAATTCCCTTAAGATTTAGGACATCAATATGTGCTTGAGCTATATCTTTGACATATACATAATCCCTAACTTGTCTTCCTTGCCAATACCAGGGAATGGGTTTATTGTCTAGAATAGCCTCTATCCACATGGGTACAGCACGAGTTCTTGGCTTTTGCTCATCTCTTGGGCCATAAGCATTATAGTAGCGCAATGAAACACTTTCTATACCAAATGAATAGTAATAGGAAATTAATGCCTGTTCAAAAGCAAGTTTGGATGCAGCATATGGACTAAAAGGGTTCTCGGGTGCATCTTCTTTAATGGGTGTCTTTTTTGGTTCTCCATAGACAGATGATGTAGAAGAATAGATAATTTTTTTTACTCGTCTTTTCCTCATAGCTTCAAGAAGCTTTATACCATTAACTAAATTATTTTCAAAATATTCGAGTGGCCGCATATATGAAAAACTAATTATACTTGATGCTGCAAGATGCATTACAACATCTACTCCCTCAAGTATCTTTTCTATGGCTTCTGAATCTTGAATGGCAATCCGAAAAAACTTGGCCCGTTTATCTACAAAGGACTCGTAGCCAAAACGTAAATCGTCAACAACAATAACAGTATATCCTTTGTCGCAAAGAAGTTCTGTAATATGCGAGCCAATAAATCCAGCCCCTCCTGTCACCAATATATTTCTTCCTTGTCTATTTTTCATTTTCAAAAATTAGTATATCATTCACCTACCGATAGGACAAATTATACAACTTTGTAGACATCTTATTGATATATGAGTAATTTTTTATTAGAATCAAATATATGAAAGTCAAAAATCTGCATAAACTACAAGATTGGGATAATTATTACAGCGATAATATCCCTCTTCAGGTAAAACTAAAGGCTGGATTATTTACTTCTTACGATATTTTTCTTTGCGATTCAATATTGGAAAAATATCTACCAAAATATACTAGACAATTAAAAACTCAACCTACGATTTGTGAGATAGGTAGTGGAAACGGAAAATTAGTAAAGAAAATTGCTGATTTGCTTGGATATAAGCCTTATGGGATTGAATACTCAAAAGAAGCTGCAAAAATTTCTAAAAAGAATGGCGTAGATGTCTTTGTGGATGATGCTTTTGACAAAAAAGTTCTTAATAAATTTAAAAATCACTTTGATGCAGTTTTTTCATACGGGTTTGTAGAGCATATAATTCCCCCGGAAAAAGCAATTAAGCTTCATTTGGATTTAATAAAGCCTGGGGGTTATTTTATAATTCAAATTCCGCGATTTAGAGGATTTAATCTTTTAAGACTTAGGTTTTTTAGACCAGACTTAGTAAAAAATCATAATCTCGATATTATGAATGAAGATGTATTAGAAAAGTTATGCAATAGGTCTAATGTTAAAAAAATATATTGCAGAAATTATGGAACATTTAAATTGAGACTTCCCATGGATAAGAAAAATTTTAAATATTATTTGTTAAAATTTATCTGTAGCTTAGACTACATGCTAAATCCCATTTGTAGATTATTATTTAGAAATAAAGGATTTGAAAGTAATCTTTTTAGTCCATCTGTGATGTTTATTGGCCAAAAAAGCATTCTATAGGAAGATAAAGGAAGGATTCAATACCTTATTATGAGTGTTGCCTGTGGTTTCCATAACGTAAGAGCTACCGCTATAAAACAGTGTAAAATCAGAAAACACGAGTAATGCGTATTAAAATAAATTAATTTCAGAAGAAGTTTAGTATCTTATGATTCCAGTTACATCTTTAAGGCCAGGCACTACTTTTGAAGACAATGGAGATATTTTTGAGGTGATAACTTATAGCCATCTCCATTTACGAAAGACAAGCGCTGTGGTTAAGGTTAAAGCAAGAAGTCTAAGACGCGACTTAATTATTGAAAAAAGTTTTGCAAGTAACAGTCAGGTAAACCAAGTAAGAGTTGAAAAAAAAGATCTTCAATACCTTTATAAAGACAATGAAGGTTGCTATTTTATGGATCCCCAAACCTTTGATCAAGTAAGTATTCCTCTTAAAAACTTAGAAGGGCATTTGTTTTTAAAAGAAGGCCAAACAGTTACCATAAGGTTTTATAAAGACGAAGCACTAAGCATGATTCTAGCGCCAAAAATTAAACTTAAAGTTACAGACACAGATCCTGGGGTTCGCGGAAATTCGGCAACAAATGTTTATAAAGAAGCCCTACTTGAAAACGGTATACAAACGAAAGTTCCACTATTTATAAATATAGGAGACGAAATAATACTAGACACTAGAGACGGAAGCTACACTAGCCGAGCCGAAAAACAAACTTAACAGCTACTACGTTTTGCTTCTATAAAAAGAAATAGAGGAATTTCCCGGCGAGCACGATCTTCGGCAATAGCTCTAGGGCCTGGCTCACTTTTTTTGTGAGAATTCCATTCTTCAATTCTTGAAATACAAAAGTTATTCTTTAAGAGAGTTTTAGAATAAAATTGCATTGGACGGTGGAATGACCAACTAAACTCATTGGGACTGCTGCCTGGATGCATCTGAATCTTAGCTCTTGATTCGCTAAGGTAACTATCTATACGTCTATACTGAATTTTTCCATCCTCATCCCACCCCCACATACTAACTTTTGGAATCCTAAAGGCAGGGTGATTTAAGACAAGATACATTTTTCCTTGAGGATTTAATACTCTATTACATTCTTTAAAAACATCATTAGCATTTTCTATGTTTTGGATAGATAAAATTATTGTAATTTTATCTATACTTGAATTTGTTAAAAAGGGCATGTTTTCTCCCGAACTAACGTAATACGTTATAGAAGAAGATTTCTTTTTTCCAATGTCAATCAATTCTTTAGATATATCAACCCCTATAGTTTTTGCACCTATCTTTGCAAACTCACGAGCAAAAAATCCTTGCCCGCAAGCTATATCTAAAATTACATCATTTTTCTTTAAAGTTAAAAGCCTTAAAAGATTAGGAAGTATAAGTTCTTTCTGATAAGTGTTCTTTTCTTTTTCGATTAGATTGTTATACCAGCCCGCAAAATCTCCCCACGAGGTCTTCTTCATCACAAGCCTTGCACGTCAGTGTTCAAATCTTGAAGCTCTATATCTATATCTCCAACATCTACACTATCTATTCCTTCAACTTGTTCTTGAGGCGAAGGCGTAGGAAACCGCTCTATTATAACTGTTCTATCTATATTTGAAAGATTTTCTAGTTTAGTTGCAGCTATATAATCTACATCGTTATTCATTTTTATTGTATAAATTAGTATGCCATATATTACAAATAATACTACCATTATCACTAACATTAAAACATTGCTACTCCCCTTTTTAATGTCACTTTTGGTTATGGTATTTGTTTGTACTGTAACTTGATTTGTATTTTCTTCCATATTATTATTCATTTACACTAGGTACTTCTCTAATCCTTTTATTGTCTAAAGCCTTTTCTTTTATTTCTTCTCCGTAAGCTTTAGCTAATTCTCTTTCTGCTTTTTGTACAGCCTGTTTTGCATCAACTACAATTTTATGCACATTTCTCAGGTCTTTTCTAAACATACTAACTATCCTTCCAACAGTTGTTTTTAATGTGGTTTCACTAACCACCTCTATGCTATAAGTTTTTACAGATTGCGTAGTAACTGCGGCTTTTGCAACATCTATTGCTGCTTTAGCAGCCTCAATAGCAGAATCAACCGCCGAGGTGTCAATTCCTTTTAATTTTGCATTTTGGGCTCTATCGGTAATTTTATTTAGAATCATCATGAGCTTTTCTAATACTGTAGAAAATTTTGTGGTATGAGTCCTATTCATTATAGTAATCTTATCATCAATCCTTTCAACTAAAGATTTTTTCTTCTCGTCTCGAATTACATTAAGCTTTTCTTTAATGTCCTCTTTCGCGTCTTTCGGCATAACTTTAGTTTCTTGCCTATTTTTAAGCATCAAATCTCGTTGGTCTCGAATTGGTTGTATCGGCTTTTTTCTAGTAACAGCAGAATCTGTAGTTCCAGTTATTGGCGCAGTCTCTGCTAAAACGCTAACAGTAAAGAGAAGAAACGATGCTACGCCTAACACTAATGAAAATGTTTTTACTCTCATAAATTTATGATAGCTACTAAAAAGTATATTTGTCAAGTGGCAAAAAATTCCATATAATAGAAGGTTATTAATATGGATAGTATCACTATTAGGGGCGCACGGGAACATAATTTAAAAAACATCAATCTTGAAATTCCCAAAAATAAACTTGTGGTTTTTACTGGTTTATCTGGAAGCGGCAAGTCTTCTCTTGCCTTTGACACAATTTATGCCGAAGGACAAAGACGATATGTCGAAAGCTTGTCTTCTTATGCAAGGCAATTCTTAGGGGTAATGAAAAAACCCGACGTTGATTTAATCGAGGGACTTTCTCCAGCTATTTCAATTGATCAAAAGTCAACCTCTCATAATCCAAGAAGCACTGTTGGTACTGTTACGGAAATTTATGATTATTTTAGACTCTTGTTTGCAAGAGTAGGTCATCCCCATTGCCCAAATTGTGGCAGAGAAATATCTCATCAATCCAAAGAACAAGTAACAAGTTCTATTCTTGACCTTTTAAAAAATTATTCATTCCCAAGATTAAAAATTTTAATCTTAGCTCCTATTGTTAAAAATAGAAAAGGAGAATATCTAGAGCTTTTCTCTGACCTTAAAAAAAGAGGGTACAAAAAAGTAAGAATAGACAAAGAAATTTTTTCTTTAAACGAAGATTTTGTACTTATAAAAACTAATAAACATACAATCGAACTTGTTATAGACGAAGTAGTTCTATCTTACAAAACCGATCAAGCAAGAATTACAAACACAGTTGAGCAAGGGTTAAGATTTGGAAATGGCGAGTTGATAGTTGCAATAATTAAAGACGCTGGATTTTCTATACCCCAAAAGCCCAAAAAAATGCAAGATGAGTTTTTTTCGGAAAAATTTGCTTGTCCAGTCTGTGGAATATCGATGCCAGAAATAGAACCTAGGCTGTTTTCGTTTAACACTCCCCATGGGGCGTGTCCGTTATGCAACGGCTTAGGCACAATCTTAAGTGTAGATAAAAATTTAGTCTTTAACAATAATCTTACAATCGCTGAAGGAGGAATCTTGCCTTTTTCTAATCTTTTACAACACGACACTTGGTTTTCAAGAACTTTTACTACTTTCTGCAAAGAATTTGATATTCCACTCCATATAAGACTATCTAAAATATCCCAGGTAAAAAAAAACTTATTGCTAGAAGGAACTGGAAACAAAGAATATCGTGTAATTGGAGAAAACAGGTGGGGGAGGCAAACAGAAATTTATGAACAGTTTCGCGGAATACTTTGGGAGCTAAAGCAAAGATATAATACAACAGAATCAATGTTTTTAAAAACAAGAATAGAAAGATTCATGCGCTACGAAATATGCGGCTCTTGTAGTGGCGGCCGACTCAAAAAAGAAGCACTGGCAGTTACCATAAATAACAAATCAATAGCTGACGTATCTAATATGTCTATTATTGAAGGACTAAAGTTTATAAATAATATTCAAGACATTTTAAATTTTCGGGAAAACGAGATAAGTAAAGTTATTGTTAAAGAAATTAAACAAAGACTTTCGTTTTTAATAGATGTTGGCCTTGATTATCTTACTTTGGGACGAGGCGCACAGAGCCTTGCAGGAGGAGAAGCACAAAGAATTCGCCTAGCCAGCCAAATAGGAAGTGGATTAACAGGAGTACTTTATGTTTTGGACGAACCATCAATTGGACTCCACCAGAAAGATAATAAAAAGCTAATTGAGACTTTGCAAAAACTCAAGAATTTAGGAAACACTGTTCTAGTTGTAGAACACGACCAAGAAACAATGCAGCAATCGGATTTTATGGTAGATTTTGGACCAGGCGCTGGCAGTAATGGTGGACAAATTATAGCAAAAGGAACAATTGAAAATATAAAGAAAAACCCAAACTCTTTAACTGGACAATTTTTGTCGGGGAAAAGAAAAATAAAAATAATAAGAGACTCCTTATACAAAAATACTCCTATTAATAGGAGTATCCTTGTTGTAGGGGCAAGGGAACATAATTTAAAAAATATTACAGTATCATTTCCTTTAAATAAATTTATTGTAGTTACTGGGGTTTCTGGATCGGGAAAATCTACTTTAATAAATGATATCTTATACCATACCCTTATGCAATTACAAAATCCATATCATAGGCAAAAACCTGGCAGTCATGAAAGACTTGAAGGATACGAAAATATAAAAAGGGTTTATTTAATCGATCAGTCTCCTATTGGAAGAACTCCACGAAGTAACCCAGCAACCTATACTGGCGCATTTACTTATATTCGTGATCTCTTTGCTCAAACAAAAGAAGCAAAAGTAAAGGGTTACAAGGCAGGAAGGTTTTCTTTTAATGTAAAAGGCGGAAGATGTGAAGCGTGCGAAGGGGAAGGACAAATAAAAATCGAGATGCAATTTTTACCAGATGTTTATGTAACTTGCGAGGAATGCAATGGATTACAATATAATAAGGAGGCGTTGGGGGTTTTATTTAAGGGAAAAAACATAGCAGAAATTCTTGCCATGAGCGTACAAGAGGCTTTGCAATTTTTCTCGTTTTTCCGAGCCATATATCATAAACTACAAACTCTAAACGACGTTGGTCTTTCTTATATAAAATTAGGTCAACCAGCACCAACTTTATCTGGTGGAGAGGCTCAGAGAGTAAAACTGTCCAACGAGTTATCAAAAAAAGGTCAAGGGTCTTTGTATTTGCTAGATGAACCAACCACTGGACTTCATTTTGCAGATCTAGAAAAACTTCTTATTGTGCTTAGACGTCTAGTTGATTCTGGCAATACAGTTATTGTAATAGAACATAATTTAGATGTAATTAAAAACGGAGATTTTATAATAGATTTAGGACCGGATGGGGGAGAAAAAGGTGGAGAAGTAGTTGCTATTGGAACACCTTGGGAAATTTCTCAAAACAAAGACTCGTATACAGGACAATTTTTGAAGAAAGTATTATAAGGCTTAATGACCAATGCCTTCACAGAGACAGATTTTGTAGTGAGATGTGATAAGATAGATACTAAATGAAAAAAATAATATTCTGTCTAATTTTCCATCTTATCCTTTTTGTTACACCTCCTGCCTTTGCTTCTTCTAATTTTGCAACTGACTACAATGTTACTTATACAGTAGGAAATGATGCCAAAACTCATGTAGTTTTTGATATTACCTTAACTAACAAAACCAGCCAATATTATGCTTCGTCCTATAATATCCAAATTGGTTTTGAAAATATAGACAACCTTATTGCCAACGATCCCGATGGACAAATAATACCTACTGTTAACGAAAATGATGACGGCAAAAATATTGCCTTAAATTTTAATAAAAAGGCGGTTGGGATTGATAGTAAACTCAATTTCAGATTGTCTTTTGATACCATAGACGTAGCTCAAAAAAATGGAAAAATTTGGCAAATCGATATTCCTGGCTTGGTCAGTCAAAACTATTTTAATTCCTTTAACGTCAGCGTTAAAGTTCCAAGTTTTCTAAAAAATCCAGTTTATATAAAGCCGAATATCAAAGGTTTGGAATCAGGCAACTTAGTCTTTTCTAAAGACCAACTTGGAAAATCTGGAATATCAATTGCATATGGCGAAGAACAAATCTACGAATTTAGTCTTTTATATCACCTTGCGAATAGAAATCTATTTCCAATAAAAACCGAAATAGCCATCCCTCCCACTACCAATTACCAAGAAATACAAATTCTGGACATAAACCCCAAACCTATAGAAATAGTAGCAGATAAAGACGGTAATTGGCTTGCGCAATATGCGCTTTCTCCTTCTCAAAAAGTTAATATAAAAGTAGTTGGGAAAGCAAAAATATCCTTTACTCCAAAGGAAGAAGTTGCTTCCAAAGAGCTACTTAAAGAATACCTTAAAGATCAGCATTATTGGCAGGCATCAAATGAAGATATTAAAAAATTAGCAAATACATTAAAAACACCTAGTGCTATTTATGAATATTTGGTTAAGAGCCTAGAATATGATTTTACAAGAGTAACAGATGGTAAAAAAAGACTTGGAGCACTCGACACACTAAAAAATCCATCTTCCGCGGTTTGCCTCGAATTTACAGACTTATTTATTGCACTTGCCAGGGCTTCGGGAATTCCAGCACGAGAAGTAAATGGTTTTGCCTATACTCAAAATTCTAAAGAAAGACCACTATCGCTTGTAAAAGACGTCTTGCACGCATGGCCAGAGTATTACGACTACACTCTCAAAACATGGGTAATGATTGATCCTACTTGGGGAAACACAACAGGAGGAGTAGATTACTTCCAAGCTCTTGACTTTGACCATTTCGCTTTTGTAATAAAAGGCCTAGATAGCAGGTATCCAGTTTCTGCAGGGGGATATAAGTTGCCAGAAGACACAACAACCAAAGATGTTTATGTAAAATTTTCTAGTAATTTTGAAGAAGCAAGTCCAATGCTTTCAATTTCGGATACTTTTTATAAAGCCTATTTTTCTAATCTTCCAATAAAAGGTAATATAGTTATTAAAAATATTGGAAAACGACTAGCAAATCCAAAAGCAGCAATTATTACTACAAAATATCTTACGCCTCATTATCAAAAAATTAATCTTGACAAAATACCACCTTTTGGATCTTTAACAATACCTATTGCCTTTAACAAAACTCCAATTTTGACAAACAAAACAGATGTGTTTACAATACACCTCGATAATCAATCTATTTCTAAAAACATAAAAGTTTACCCTTTATTTTTAGATTTACGAATTATAGGAGGGATATTAATTGTTAGCATCAGCATACTTTTATCGATCATTATCCTTAGGGCCTGGAGTATATCTATTTTTAAACCAAAACAATGAGGTCTTGTACGTTGGAAAAGCAAAAAGTCTTAAAAAGCGAGTTGGTTCTTATTTTACTAACTTAAACTTGCTTAGCCCAAAGACAAAAATTTTGATTTCAAAGATCAAAAAAATAAAAACAATTTCAGTTGCCTCAGAAATAGAAGCACTATTATTAGAAGCCGCTTACATTAAAAAATATAAGCCAAAATATAATGTACGGCTTACTGATGGAAAAGCATATCCTCTTATACGAATTACTGTAGATAAATATCCTAAGGTTTTAATTGTAAGAAAAGCAAATGACAAGAAATCTATATATTTTGGCCCATTTCCAAACGCTCAAGCATTACGCCAAGTCTTAAAAACTGTACGAAAAATTTTTCCGTTTCAATCCTCTATAAATCACCAAAAAAAGCTTTGCCTATACTACCATTTAGGACTTTGTCCATGTCCCGGGGTTGTTGACAACAAGGAGTATAGATCAAACATTAATCATCTTATTACCTTCTTAAATGGCAAAACAAAAAAAGTTGTCAAAGATCTTAAAAAAGAAAGAGATAATTTAAGTAAACTTGAAGAATTTGAAAAAGCAGCTCTAATTCAAAGAAAAATAGACTCAATAGAACTAATTACAAATCCAGCCTACAATCAATTTGATTACAAAGTTAACCCAAGTCTTACTGAAGATTTATTAAAAAACCAGCTTCAAAAACTTCAAGAATGTCTTAACCAGAATAGCGTGAAAGTTAAAAGGCTAGGAAGAATCGAATGCTACGATATATCTAATATCCAAGGAAAATCTGCTACTGGGTCTATGGCAGTTTTTATTAATGGAGACAAAGATTCATCTTTATATAGAAGGTTTAAAATTAAAAATTTTTATCCTGCTCCAAACGATTTTGCAATGATTAAAGAAGTTATATCACGAAGGCTCAGTCACAAAGAATGGCCAATGCCCAACTTAATAATAGTTGATGGGGGAAAAGGTCAAGTATCCTCTGCTCTAAAGGCTTTAAAAGAAAAGGATATGCAAATTCCAGTTATAGGACTTGCCAAAAAACAAGAAACTATAATTACATCTGATTTTAAAGAAGCTATATTACCAAGAGACTCAGAAGCACTAAAGCTAGTAATGAGGATAAGAGACGAAGCTCACAGATTTGCAATATCTTACCATCGAAAACTCCGATCAAAACTAATCACCGATACCTGACGCGTGTCGCTTCACAAATCATTTCCTTGCAACATCATACGCATATGGAAAAAATAAGAACGATGCTGGCGGATCGGATAAAATGTATTTTTGAAAATCAGCATAAATTTTTTTACGTTTCTCAATATCATTTGTTTGCCTTCCATCTTCCAATAACTTATCTATGCGAAGATTACTATAATGTGTAATGTTGTTGATTTGATCTGAATGCCACAAAACATATTGGTCTGGATCTGGCGGCAGGCTAAATTCTCCAAGAAAAACTTGGAAATTTGAAGGCACTTTATCCGTAGTTTGTATCTTAGTTTCTATTTCAAGACTGTTCCAGATTTTTGAAATTGCTTCAGCAACACCATTGTATTGAGGTAAAGTGTCTATTGTTAAAGAAAGTTTTGCACTTAGGCTTGCATTTTTAAATTTATCAAGAAGTAGCTGTGCATGTGATATATCTTGTTGATATGCGTACAACCCCTCCTGTACCGCAAAAGAAAAAGGAGAAAAAGGACCAAAATGCCTTAAACCCTCGTCAAAATGATTAGGAATCGTATAGTACAGAGCTTCTCTTAAGGTTTTTGAAGAAAGGTTTTTGTCTTTTGTATTGTAAAATAGTGTAACCAACTGTTTATAATTTACGTTTTTACTAACGTTAGCATTTTTAAAATTGTAAAAAGAAGTTTTTTTAAAGTTTACGTCTGGCATGTCAATAATCTTTGATACGTCCGAAATAACAAAAGCAGTTTTTGACGAAGCAACAGTTGGATAAAACTCATAAACTAAAGTCTTTTTGTTATTGGTAGAAACTAATTCTATTGATTTGACAAAATTTCCATTTAATTCTATATTTTTAATTTTATAACCTCCTAATCCAATAAAACCTTTTTTAAAAATAGGCCTTGCAACTGTGATTAAAAAAGGAGAATATGCTCCTTTTAATTTAAATATAATTGTATATTTGTCTGGTCGATCTATAATTACGTCAGAGAAATCGTAATGAATAAGGTCCGAAGTTAGTTCTTTACCATCGCTAAAATAAATATTGCGTTTTAAGTAAAAAATATAAGTTTTGCCATCATTTTCTACTTTCCATTTTTCTGCAACGTCTGGTTTTACAGTTCCATCTTGGGCAATAGTTGTTAGCCCTCTGGAAATTTTATATAAAATACTTGGAGGCAAATCATCGTTTGTGTAAGCTCCAACTACACCTATTGTTTCTTTCTGGTAAGAGTGATATTTGGGAAGAACATGTTTAAAAGACAAGCGAAGTACAAAAAATACCAAAAGCCCAACTGCAAAATAAATAAGGATCGTTTTACCCATTTTCCTAATATATGCTCTTATAAGCCAAATAATTAGGCGACGTCTTATGGTAATCATATATTCTCTAACGAGGAATTAGAAGGATAATCGACAAAACACCAAATAAAGCCGAGAGGATAATAGTTATCCAAACTAGCAGTTTTCCGAAACTTCTTTTACTTCGATAAAATTCTCCCTCACCTACGCCAAATGCTTGAGACAACCCACCTCCTTGTACCTGTAAAAGAATCACAATAATAAGAAATGCAGCAACAATAATTTCTAAAATATTCAGAAACATGTAAACATATTATATATTTTCTATTATCGTTTTTGCAAGTTTAGAAGAATTATGATATAGAGGAAAATTCTCATCCACTATGTCGCTTGTTATAAGCTTAATGCCGTTTAGCTTGTTGGGCGCTGTAAGTCCCACATACTGATATTTATATTTTTTGGGAATTCCGACACTAAAATTACTGTTTGCGATTATCTTATCAAAAGGAAAAGATCCTAAGTGTCTTTTGAGAGCTGTAATATAATCATTAACGCTGTATCCTTTAGTCTCAAACGGCTTGTTAGCAACATTTACTAGAAAGATTTTTAAAGCCTTACTCTTTTTTAACTCTTCTTTTATATCTTTTACTATCAGAACAGGCAAAATTGTTGTATATAAGTCTCCAGGACCTGCAATAATAGCGTCTGCTTCTTTAATGCTTTTTAAGACTTTTGAACTGGTTTTTGCATTAGCAGGTTCTAAGAAAACTTTTTCTAAAATTCTTTTGCCTGTATATCTACCCATATCAATTTTTTCTTCTCCAAATATTCTTTTCCCCTCTATTGTTTTTGCAGAAATTGTAACATTCCCAGTTGTCGCTGGAAAAAAGTCTCCTTTAACGTTAAAAGTTCTCTGAAATAACCCTATAGCTTTATCAAAACTTCCAGTGATATCTCGCATAGCAACCATTATAAGATTACCTAGTTTTTGTCCTCCTATTTCTTCGTCTTTACCATATCTTTCTCCAGCAAATCTATAAGTGAGTATCTTTGTTAAATATGAGTCATCGGTTTTAGCAAGCGCTGCCATACAAGAAACCAAATCTCCAGGAGGCGCGATATTATAAAGACGGCGAAGCCGCCCCGAAGACCCACCGTCATCTGCCATAGAAACAATAACGGTAATATCGCTAAAATATTTTTTCAATCCTATTATCAAATTTACGGTCCCAATGCCTCCTCCAAGACAGACTATTTTTTTATCAACCATGTTAAAAATCCAACAAAAATAGAAAGAAATAGCGATGCAATAATAAAAGCAAAGAAGGTATTAAGGGTTATGCTTGGAACAATAAATCCTGCAAAAGAAAAACCTTTAAATACAAAGTGGCTTACGGAAATGCCTTTAACTAAAACTGTAAGAAGATAAAGAATAATTGCATTTATTAAAAAAGAAAATAAACCTAGAGTAATAATATTTAGCGGTAAAGTAATAATATTAAGTATTGGTTTTATTACTACAAACATAATTGATAGAATTCCTCCTCCAATAATGTAGGTTATAATTCCGCCTGATATTTTTACGCCGCTTAGTGTTTGTGTTAGGAGAAAAAGGGAAAAAGAATAAATGCCAATATTTCTTACGACTGTCTTCATAAGCCTTTAAATGCTACCAAAAAATCTAAATCATTGCAACAAGATTTATTTATTTTATGGCAGAAAGGATTTGAGGAATTTAAATACTTTTGAAAATATTTTATTTAAGAAAAGCCCTGGAAGCTTTGGTAAAGAAATACCAAACGGAAGAGAACTTTGAGTTTCTAGGGTAGCTTGGTACATTGCAAGACCAACCACTGTTGCAAAAGGAGTATCTTGAATCTCGTCAGTAATTCCCTTTATATTAGTTGGATATCCAATTCTTACTGGCATAGCAAGTACTCGTTTTGCAGCATTTACAATGCCAATTGTTTGCGCTCCGCCCCCAGTTACCACCAATCCTGCCGGCGTTTTGCCTCCAAATCCGCTTCTTTTTATTTCAAGACCAATCATCGTAAATATTTCGTTAAGCCTTGGTCTTATAATGCCCTCTATTAAAGTCTTTTGGGAGACTTTACGAATTTCCTCCGGAAGACTTAAGGGACTTAAGTCTATTTCGTCTATATTCCTGTTTTCTCGGGCTTTATGTTCTTCGAATTCTTCGGTTTTTTGCTTTTTTGTTGAATCGGACAAAAACAGTTTTATTTTCTCCGAAGACTCCAGGGAAATTCTAAGTCCAATAGCCAAATCATTGGTTATGTGTCTTGCGCCAACTGCCAAAACCGAAGAATAAGCAACAGCACCCTCTATATAAATAGATATATCGCAAGTCCCAGCGCCTATATCAACCAAAACAACACCCAATTCCTTTTCTGTATCAGACAATACTGCAAGGCTACTTGCATATCCATTAAAAACAACAGCGTCTATGTCTATTCCAACTTGGGAAAAAGCCTTTTCTAAATTAGAAAGCGATGTTACACCACAAGATATAATATGAGTGTCTACCTCAAGCCTAACGCCAGTCATGCCAATTGGATTCTTTATGCCTTCTTGACCATCTACTGTGTAATTTCGAGGTAGAACATGAATAATTTGGCGGCTGGAAGGAAGAGAAACTGCCCGAGCAGCATCAATTACTCTGTCTAAATCATTCTGTGAGATTTCTCCAAGACGCGTTGCAACCGCAACTACCCCTCTTGAGTTTGTAGATTCAATGTGACTTCCGCCAATTGATGCTACAGCATGGGATACCGAGTAACCAGCCATACGTTCGGCCCCATCAAGAGAGTTATTTATGCACTCTACCGCCTCTTTTATATCGACTATCTGACCTTTTTTTATTCCAACCGATGCAACCTCGGAAACGCCAAGGACATTTACTGCTTCATCTACTTTTGCAATAATAGAAACAATTTTTGAAGTTCCTACATCTACCCCTGCGACAATTTTTCCTTCACTCATATTAAACAAATGTTACTCAAAAAATATCATACTGATCAGGCTGCGCCTAATTCAGGATAACACAGAGTGCTTAAACCTGTTAAGCTCTTATTCTTCAAAAACAATTACTGGTTTATCGAATCTAAAATCTATAAGTTGAAACCTCTTTCCATTTATTGTAAGCTGTTTTAGTATCGCTTGTAAAGAGGAGATTTGAATAATAATATCTTTTTTAGAAGATATATATACCTTTCCATCATCCTTAAGCCCTATATCGAAATAGCTTCGAGCGAAGCTAACTGAAGAAAATGGAATACTAGAATCTGAAAGCAATTTTTCAATTTTTGAGGTGTCTATCTTGGCATTTCTTACTACTGGATCAATAACTATTGGCTTTTTAAACCACGAAGCTTTAGGAAAGATTATATTCAAAAGTAATAAAAATAAAACAGATGAAGTAAGAATATAAAATGCGGTTTTTAAAAAAGAATTAGTCTTCCTTGCTCTTTGTAGCATATTCAACGACTTCAATTATCGCTTGAGCAGCATTTTTATTGATTAAAGCATTAGATTTATCTTTAATCTTATACTTATTTATATTATTAACCATATCTTTTACTTTTTGCAAAAAGTGTGCTTTGTCTAAAAACTCTTGAGTTACTACTTCTCCAAGTCCTAAGCTTTTAAAAAATAGAGCATTTTTTAGTTGCTCGTTGTTCTGAGAAAATGCTATGGGAATAAGTATTGCTGGTTTTTTAAATGCTATAAGCTCTGTTACTGTATTTATGCCTGAACGGGCAACCACTAAATCAGCCTTTTGCAAAACCAAACCAATGTCGTTTGGGGAAATAAACTTTTTTAGTATATATCTCGACTTGAGTATTTTAGAAAGGACTTCCCGAAGGTTTTTAAGACGATCAAAGTCTTGATAAGACTTGCTATCTCCAGTTTGATGGATAACAATAAATTGCTCTAATAATTCCTTAATGCAACCCTCAACCATGGTATTTATAAAATGCGAGCCAGAACTTCCTCCGGTAATATAGATAATTGGCAAATCCTTATTGGGAAGTTGAGAGTTGAAAAGCCTGTCCTGAGGTGCTCGTTGGATTGAAAGTTGAAAGTTACGTATTGGATTTCCAGTCAACACTGTTTTGTTTTGTGGAAAAAATTTTCTTGATGATTCCCAAGAAATACAAATTTTTTTGGCAAAAAGGGATACGATTCTATTACAAAGTCCAACACCTTGAGTCTGTTCGTGAATAACAATTGGAATTCTTAAAATGAAAGAGCTTAAAATTACAGGAAGAGACACATAGCCTCCAAACCCTAACACTATATCGGGTTTAAATGCACGCAAGATAAAGAATGACTGAAAAAAACCACAAGGGATTTTTAAGAGCGATGGAATTGTATGTTTTGTGAATTTTCTTTGTAATCTTCCCGCAACAATATCTGCAAACCGAACATGTCTTGCTGTAATCGTATTGTACTCAAGGGAAATTGCTTTGTCCCCCTCAAAAGTATGTTTTCGTCCAATAAACAACACTTGAGTGTCTTTTGATAAATTATCAATTACTGCTAAGGCTGGTGCTAAATGTCCGCCTATTATTACAAGTTTCATAAAATTTTATTTTTTGAAATATTTAAAAGTATCCCAATAGAACAAAGGTCAATAATAAGAGCTGATCCTCCGTACGAAATAAAAGGAAGAGGAATTCCAGTTAGAGGAAAGAGAGAGACGAGAGATCCTAAATTAATAATTGTTTGGGCTGCTAAAAACGTTGTAATGCCTGCTGCCAAAAGCTTGCCAAAGTTATCTTTTGCAAGACTTGCTATATTAAAACCTCTCCAGACTATCAAAATAAACAAAATTATAATGCAGGTTGCTCCGACATATCCAAGTTCCTCCGCAATAATGGCAAATATTGAATCCGTAGTAGTTTCGGGAAGGTAAGCGTATTTTTGTAAACTGTTGCCAAGCCCGACCCCTGTAATTCCTCCGGATCCTAATGCAATTAGTATCTGTTTAACATGATAGGAGCTACTCTCTATAGATTGATTGATATTCAAAAATGCTTCAAGTCTTTTTGCTCTATAGGGCGATAATTTAATTAACAGCATTCCAAGTATTGCTATTATCGGTATTAAAATTGTAAAATACAATACATTACCACCCGACAAAAAATATATTAACATGGCTTCACAAAGTATGACAACAGCAGTTCCCATATCGGGCTGAACAACTATTAAAAAAAGAACTAAGCCTAGAAGCATGAGAAATGCCGTGAGCCTTCCTTTCTCCTTATTGGCAAACCAAGCAGAAAGATAGATAGCAAGAACCAATTTTACAAACTCCGCGGGCTGCAATAAAAATATTTTAAAGTCCACCCAACGACGTGCGCCTAACAAATAGACACCAACTCCCGGAACAAATACTAAAACCAACAAAACTATGGCTATAAAAAGCAGAGGCAGAGAAAGATTATAAAGCCTATGGTAATTAAAATACGAAAAGAAAATCAGTCCTGTAAAACCAAGCACTACCCAAACAAATTGATCTTTAACGTAATGATATTTATCGGAAAAATCGCGAAAGGCAACGTACGAAGAAGCATCGTATATCATGAAAAACCCAAAAAGAGTTAAAAAAACAACTGTTGCTAAAAGAACAAGATCTACTTTCTTCATACTGTTTTTAGTGATGAAGGTTTTATTATCTAATGAAGGCTATGTAAAGTCCTAAAACTGCAAATAAAAAACCAAGTATCCACGCTCTCATTACTATTTTTGGCTCATCCCAACCAATACGCAGTAAAAGTAAGTGCAAAGGCGCAGCCGGAAATACCTTTTTGCCTAAAAATTTCTTGGAGCAAATCTGAATTAAAGACGAAGTAACTTCCAACACAAACACACCTCCAATAAATGCAAGGGCAACAGTTTTACCAGTCAAAAGCCCTATTAACCCTAAAACCGCCCCAAGAGAAAGTGCCCCAACATCGCCTAACCAAATTCTTGCCTTATAAACGTTGAAATACAAAAAAGCAGAAATACTTCCTGTAAGAATAGCTATAAAAATGCCAAGGGGCTGATCTAATTGGTTTGCGGTAATCACCAAAAATGCAACCAGGCAAATTAAAAGCAGCCCTGATGCTAACCCATCTAGTCCATCTGCAATATTAAAGGCGTTAGCAAAAGCAACAATTACGAACGTTGCGAATGGAACAAATAAAAACCCAAGGTCGGCTAAACCAAACCCACGGATAAACACAAAATCGTATCCGAGCTGTGTATATAAAATAATTGCTACAATAAATGCCAAAATCCACTGAAGTATAAATTTATGCCTAAATCTTAAGCCAAAAAACGAAGATTTTTTTCCATTGACTAACTTCTTTGCATCATCGTAAAGACCTAAAAGCCCAAATCCCACAAATGTAAACAAAATTACAAATACCTCCCACATTTTAACATCTATGCTTAATATTCCATAAGCCCAAAGAGTTAATATGGATACAACGCTTAAAATAAGTATTCCTCCACCAAAAGGTGTCCCAACTTTCCAGTTATTATGCTTATCAAACACTGGTGTTGGCTTATCAAACATATCTACTGTCTTTTGCTTTTGACGTCTTAGCTTAATTTTGTATAAAAAGTCTATAAAGGGAACAATAAGAATAGCAGTAATAAAACAAGAAAGAAGTGTTAACCCCAGCAGAATTGCCATAGATTGTATTATACTCCCCTAATTATTATTATACAAACGCGAGTCTAAAATCAGAGGACTGTCGCTTAAAAGAAGCTTCTCGCAAACCTTAGCCTCATGGTTCTTCACCATAATGTTCTACAAATTCTCTTCGCCATCTACCAACATCTCCAATAAGAGCCTTATGCTCCTTCCTAGGGCAACGGATGGATCTAAGCCTGGATTTCGTGATATCAACTTTAGATATATTTCCATTTTTTTTCTATATGAAAAGCGTTCTAATTCTTTAGCTCTGCGAGAGTCAAAAATGCCACCACTATTTTCTTGTTCTCTATCCAACAATGTATGTAGTGTCGCAAACCAAATTGGCGAATCTTTATGTGGTATTCCCACTTCAAAAGCGTCATCAAGCTGACCAATAAGAAATTCTTTAAAGCTTCCAGTGGTAGGAGAAAACTCGAGAAGAGTTTTTAATCTATTAATAACAATTTGTTTAACTCTGATTTTTTATGAAATTTTCCTCTTATAAAAGGATCCCAATCATGTTCGTATGCCTTTCCTGTATCTCGAAGGAAGCGTGGAAGACGATGTTTGACAGTTGCAGGAATCATGTCATAAACACTACTCAATTGGAGATTAAGCTCCTGTGGCGTCGTATGTCTATATTGTTCTTGAAAATTTTCACCTTCACTCATTTAGGCAGTATAATTATGTCACACAGCTGAAGCTTTTTAAATATTCCGACTTTTGGGGCGTTTTGGGCCAGGATAAGCCAAGATGGCAATTAAAATGGCAAACAGAAGAACTCCAATGATAAACAACATAAAAACTACATCAAATGTCATACTTTTCACTCCTTTTTGCTAACCAAATACTTACTATCCAACAACCCAGTATACCTAACATTCCTAATGCTATCACCAAGATATTCGTTTTGTCAAATCCAGAAATAATTGGAGATAACACTGCTACTCCGAATATTACCTGACCAGCATTATCGAAGATGTTGGACAAGCGATCAAATTGACTTAGAGTAAATACTGGCTGTTTGATCAAAAACAACAGCTGCATTTTTATAACAATAAATAATTAGCTCTTTAATGAATCTAATTTTCTTACTAAATTATCCTTATTAATTCCCCCTGTTGCGAAAAGCTCACCGTTGATGATAACTCCAGGACTTGCCAAAATTCCGTGTTTGGTGACAAGCTCCAATCCATCAGGATTTGTCGCATCGAGTTCCTTTACTTCCATTTCTGGATACTGTGGCTTCGCCTCACTTAACACTTTTCGTACCCCCTCGCAGTGCGTACATCCTGGAGTTGAAACAAGTTGAATGGTAATGTTTTTTCCCATAACTTTATGTGTCAAACTTCAAATTGAAAATTACTGTTTATGGTCATCCACGTGTGGCGCCATCATTTGATTTTCTAAATCGCCCGGTGCAACTTGAATCATAAATTCTGTGGTTACCACTTTTCCTTGATGCTGAAACTGTCCGTAGATTTTCCAAAGTCCTGGGTAAGGAAAGATGTAGTTTCCTCTAATTTCTGGAAAAGCTATACCTGCATTTGGGTTGATTTCCGGTGTCCACTTTACTCCATGAGTATGAAGAATAGTAGATAGATCAATAGGCATTATTGCAAGATGCATGTCTGCACCAAGATATTGCTCTAGGTCAAAAATAGGATTGCCGGTTTTTCCGTCTCTAATAACATAGCTTAACTGTACTTTCTCTCCTGATTTAGAAGGATTCTCTAGGCTTAAGTTTAGTGAAACACCATAATCTCCAAACATCCGATTTAGACGACGATCCTTTCGGATAACAACTGGCTCCCCTACGCTATCTCCGACAATTCCAACCTCAATCCAAACTATATCAGATACCTCTCCTATTCCTTTCCTAGATCCATCTACCAAAACTCTGTAACGTCCTGCTTTTGAAAGAGTTAGTGGAACCTCGAATATATTTACTAAGCTCACGCCTTGTTTGAAGTGTTGAGAATCCTCAGGGTGCACGTGCTTGAATTCTTCAAGATCTTCGCTTACCAAAATCACATGCAAAATTCTATCATGACTTACTTGTAAGTCTGTAATTGGTCTACCATTTTTATCATGAAGGGCAATTTTAAGCGAAAATGGTTTTCCTGCCTGAATTGTTGTCGGCAAACTTGAAAGTGTAACATGGAAATCTTGCTCCTCTGCTCTTTGTTTTTTCATCATGTGGTCTTCTGTTGATTTTTTCTCTTCATGACCCATTTTAGACCAATGCGCATCAAACATATGAGGAAGAAAATATCCAAAAACAATAATAAGTAAAATTGCTGTCTCTATAAAAAACCACCCGACAAGCCGCGTGTATCTTTTCTCAAAAGCTTGTTGTTCGGGAGGCAAAGTAAGAAGCACCTTTTTCTTGTACAGCCAATACCAGAGCATCGGGAAAATCCAGGTAAAAAGAATAAAGGGTGTTCCTAGGGTAATGGGTAGGCCAAACAATCCTGTTCCTGTTGGAATTCCGTGGGTATGACCAAGCTCCTGGACTTTGCTGCCAAGAAGATCTGTAATGAAGTTTTCTTGGGTAACAAACTCAACAAGCGTGTGCATTCCCGAGATGACCCACCAATCATGACCAAAAAGACCAAGAGTTAGTAAGAATCCACCAACATAAATCGTGCTCCATGCAGTAATCTTGCTAACCGTATCTTTGTGGACAACCAAGAACTTTGTCGCATTGATTCCTAAAATTGCAAGGAATGCCAGAATAAAAAGAGGTGTGATTCGTCCAAGCGCCTGCACAAACATAATAAGCCACCCTTGAAACGGATCTCCTGTGGCAATAATTTGAGGAATAATCACTGCGTTAAAAAGAGGATTCGGACAACCTACTCCTACGTTTCCTAAGAAAAGACCAAGAAGCAACGCTTTTGCAATATCTTTTTGTTGCATGATAAATTGCGGAACAGCTCCTCCATAAACAGGAGCTGCAAAACGAATAAGCTTAAGCTCTCCGAGGGCAAATAAAATCGCTAAGATTCCTGCTATTGCATACAATATGTTTTTCGCCGTCTCAACCTGACTTATTCCAAGCGCCTGACCCAAAAGTCCAATAAGAACTCCATAAAAACTAAGAGTAATGGTTACCCCTAGTCCAAATGCTACAGCCATGCCAATTCCTTTCTGATAAGACTTGCCCATCACAAGCGGCACGATAACAAACGCGAGCGGTAGGGTACAGGGGAGAAAAATCATAGTAAGCCCAACTGCGTAATCGAAAACCAAAAATGAAGCCGATCCAACATCGGATGCTCCAAGGGTAAAAACCCATTTGAGGCCTGCTATAAAAATGCCAATAAGAATTAGTACAAAAATAACAAAAAATAAAGGAGGACGAACTCTGGCTTCCTTTTTAGCTTCTGGCTGTGTATCCATATTCTCAGTTTGTTTTTGGAGGATCTCTCTCTTTTGTTTTTAGCACAAACTTCCAAATGAGAAATACTCCAACCACAATAGAAATAAGTACAACCACTGCAACTACAGGATCAACAGCGGCAGGCGATTCTTCGTGTACTTCTTCAGTGTCGTGAGCTAAAGCAATAGCAGTATAAGATAATGATAGTCCAAAACTTGATAGAATATTTATCAAAAATTTCATAAATTTACCTCCTTTTACTGAAAATTTGCTTTATACCCCAATTGTTCTATGGCTTTAAGTATTGCATCAATATTAGTTTTTTCTTCATTAAATTCCACTTCGCCTTTTTTGGTATCGTAACTAGCAAATGCATTTATAACCCCATCTGTATTTTGTAATACCATTTGAATTCCCGAAGCACACGATGCGCAATGCATGCCTTCTATATTAAATGAAACTTTTTTAATTTGTGGCATAAAACTATAGTAAGATTATATTATGATGTTTGTCAAGAGTAATTCTAGTTTACACCCTTTGGTACGCCTTACTCACCTTGGAAGTATAGTGGTGACTCATTGTTTGCTTCCTCCAGGCCCTTTTTGGTGTCTATGGGTCTCCAATAGCCATTTTCTGGCATTTTGTGGACGTAAACTAACTGAGTATCAAGAATATTTGGGAATGTTTCGGTTTCAATATCACCTACGTCGGGAAGGAAGCACCCTATTTCTTTTGACAGTACGTAAATTCCCGCATTTATCCACTCCTTCATTTTCGGCTTTTCGTCAAATCCTCTTACGCGACCTGTGTCGTCAAACTCCACCACCCCAAATGGATTTCTAGGCTGCACAACAACAATTGTAGCAATTGCATTTCTTTCAATATGCTTTCTCAGTAGCAACTCTAAATCAAACCGCCAAATATTATCTCCGTTCGTAACAAGAAAGTTCTTGCAACTGTCTGGTAACTCCTTCATTGCCTTTTTGATAGCTCCGCCACGTCCTAATGGCTTATCCTCAATAGACATTTTTGATATTTGGTCGCTTTTTCTTCCACGTATATATGCCGACAAAATCTCGTGTTTATAACCTAGAGCAAAAACTACATTTTTTATACCAATTTTTTCTATCTCACATAGCTGATACTCAATAATTGGTCTACCATTTACCTTAGCCATTGGCTTTGGTATATCAAGACCAAGTCGCCTTCCTTCTCCACCAGCAAGAATAATTGCATAGTTTACGCCAAAATTAGGCTTATGTTCTTTATTTCTAAGTAAACCTCGCGCATCAATCTCTTTCATATCTCTAATTATCTAAACCCTAATTCTGAAAATGAAACTTTGTTAAAATAGTTTTTTATTGCTTGTTTTATATGAGGTAATGTATCTCTGGGAAGGTTTTTAAGAGGAAACCACTTAATATGATCACACTTATCTGGTTCGGCAATCTTTGGCTCTCCTTTCCATTTTTTAGCAAGCAAGAAAAAATCGATGTACTCTAGATCGTCGTTTGATCTTCTGTGCATGGCGTGAACTACGTGTAAGTCTTTTGGACATAGACTTATCCCCACCTCTTCTTTTGCCTCTCGTATCATTACCTGTTTAACTGTCTCGTCTCCATCAAGATGCCCTGAGACAAGACTGTATTTTCCATCCTGCCAACCAGTATTAAAACGTCTGACAAGAAGTATATTACCGTACTTTATAAGCATTAGGTAAACCGCAGCGCGCAACAAAAATCTTTTGTTAGCCATAATTATTTTAAACCGTCCTTAGGTACTGGAACAATCAAAATCCTTTAATTTTCGTAAATAATTTTTAGTGTAATTTTAATTTACCCCGCACCCAAATGCCCCGTTCGTCAGAACGAGGGTTCATGGAAAAGCGCGAAGCGAAATTCTCAAATGCCCCGACCGTAAGGTCGTGGGTGCGGGGTTTACTTGAGTGTTATGTTTCGACGCTATGACACAATTCTGGCGTACGCAAAATTTGTGTCAACCCTATAGCATTTTTCGCCTCAGTACATCAAATACTACTCCTACTTATTAATGCTTCACAAATTCTTTAGATGCCAAAATATCTCTTATATACCTGTGCATTCTCTATTTCTGCAACTCTGAGCACAAGCACCTCGTTTCCAATACCAAATACCTGTCGCAGGTACTCAATTTCATCATCGCATACAAATGGAGTTATATAAACACTCTTTTGTAGTCTTAAGAATTTTAGTCTTTTCAACGTATCTCTAAAAAGTTCACGTTGGAACTTTTTCAGATTGGCAATATCATATACGATTACTCTCCATCTACCATCGGTTTTCCTCTTCAGCTCCATTTTGTCCAAATTATATTTAAGCACTTTCCTACTTCCCTTATTTGTTATCTTAACGATTCCATCAGTTATTTCTACTTCTTTTTGCTTTCCTAGCCTTCTTACAACCTGCCTAAGGCGGCGCAAATTAAACTTCTCCCATTCTTTTCTCTCGCGTCTCCTTTGTTCTTCTTCTATCAATGGTCCAATAGCTGCGATTCCCGGAAAAAGAACTACAGTAGTCAAAATAGCACCGGCAGCTAAAAGCTTTAAGACATCTTTCACTTTTGGATTTATCTTGATCTCTTTTTTCACAATGTTTTTAGTTTTTGGTCACAATTTTATATTATCACAGTTTCTATATTATGATTCTATATCCTGACACAAATTCTGCCTACGCCGCAATTTGCGCGAAATATTTTTTATTTAAATGCTACAATTAACCTTACTGTAATTAATTCTATTATGAAATATTATGAAAAGTGAAGGAAGTGATTCTCCCCAAGCACAAGGCTTGGGGCTTGGAATTATTCAGTCAACCTTAACCATGCAGGTTTAACATTGGGATTAAAATCCTCTAATAAAATTGTCCTGTGCCTCTTAGTTTATACATTTGTACTCCGTTTAGACTTATGAATTCGTCATCTTTCCACCCATGCCCCTCTATTCTTCCCTTTCCTTCATAAATCCACTTGCCTAGTCCATCCTCAAATTCATGTGTTACTGTCTTGCCAAAACGGACATCCTCCGTATATTTATCTAAAAAGTTCATCAACCTTGGGTAAACTACTGCCTCTCCGCTTCTTAATCCCTTCTCTGTCTGCTCTTGAAGTTTTAAACCGTCCTCTGTTAAATCACCACTGTAAATATAGAAAGTTAACCTTTTTCCTTCTTGTGAATCTGCTCTATTTATTTCAAACCCTGCAAAAATTCCTGGCATCTTAGGAGAATCCGTATAATGGTCTTCAAAATGATATGGTAATCTAGGGTTTTTCCAATTAAATACTTTAAAACCTGAAATTTTGGGATCTGGACGATATACGTCTTCTCCGCCAGTAGCGAAGGCTACCTTTCTACCTTCAACATAATGCTCAAACAACTCTTGGGGCATAATTTGCCGCTCTGGCGTATCACCTAACTTTTCCATCTAAATGATTATATCAAAAACTTCTTATTCTTGGAACTTTGGCTTTTTGTAGAGGCGTAAAAGTAGAGAATTAAGAACGACTGAAACCGAGGAGAATGCCATAGCAAATCCGGCGATTTCCGGCCTTAACGCCGACTGGGACAGATTTAGCCAAATAGAAGAAACCCCATTGCCTATAACTGGGATTAGGGTATAAACGTCTCCCAGATATGTTACCCAACCGGCGGGCATTCCACTATGCCTGGTAAATACCAGATGCAAACCTGCCGCTACTGGAATTGCTACGATATTGTAGACAAAAGCCCAGAAGAAGTTTTGCCAAATCTTAAAGATTGTTTTTTGCGAAAGATCAATTGCCGTTACTACATCCCGAAGATCATCGCGAATTAGAATTATTTCTCCAGTCTCAATTGCTACATCTGTACCAGATCCAACTGCAATGCCTAAGTCCGATTTTGCAAGCGCTGGCGAATCGTTAATCCCATCTCCAACCATTGCAACAACTTTACCGTCCTTTTTTATTGATTCAATAATTTCTTCTTTTTTTTCTGGCAAAACATTTGCGTACACCTTATCTATACCAAGCTGTCTTCCAATTGCCTGGGCTGTCTCTTCGTTATCGCCTGTAATCATAATTATTTCTTTTTTCCTTTTTTTCAAAGCTTGTATTGCTGCAATGGAATATTCCTTAAGAGTGTCCGCAAGCGCTAAACAACCCAAAACTAATCTATCGTAGGCAACATACACTACAGTTTTTGCTTCTTTTCGCAGACGACTTACCTCCTCTTCGATTTCGTCTGTTTTGATGCCTTCCCTATCCATAAAAAGCGCATTTCCTACAAATATCTTTTTTCCCTTATAATCTGCACTCACTCCCATCCCAGAAATTGTTTTAAAGTTTTCGGGCTCTACAACTTCTAAATTTTCGCTTTTTGCTTTTTTAACTACTGCTTGTGCCAAAGGATGTTCTGAGCCTCGCTCGGCAATCGCAGCAAGTTTTAGCAACTCGTTATTCTTTATTCCCTCAACAGAAACAATGTCTGTTACTGCTGGCTCGCCGCGAGTTAACGTACCGGTTTTATCAAATGCAACTGCTGTAATTTTGTGAGCTTTCTCAAGCGCTTCTCCGCCTTTAATTAATATTCCAGATTCAGCGCCTTTTGCAGTACCAACCATGGTTGCAATAGGCGTTGCCAAACCCAAAGCACATGGACACGAAATAATTAAGGTTGCAACCATAAAAAGAAGAGAAGGAGTAAAGCTATCTCCTTTTATAAAATACCAATAGTTAAAGGAGATAAGACTCAAGACAATTACTGTTGGTACAAAGCGTTCCGAAATCCAATCTGCAACTCGCTGAAGCGGAGCCCTTGTTGCTTGCGCCTCCCTAACCATTCTTACAATTTGATGAAGTAGAGTATCACGACCAACCTTTGTTGCCTTGCAATGTAAAAGTCCATAAGAGTTAACTGTCCCTCCAATTACTTCGTCGTTTACTTTTTTATTGACTGGCATTGATTCTCCAGTAACTATTTTTTCGTCCAATGCCGATTCGCCTTTAGTAATTACTCCATCTGTTGGAATTTTACTTCCAGGCTTAACGATAAATATGTCGTCTTTTTTTAACTCGCTGGCCAAGATTTCTTTTTCTACACCATTATCAAGAACTATTGCCTTATCTGGTGCAAGCTGCAACAACTTACTTACTGCCTCGGAAACTTTTCCACGAGACACAGCCTCAAGGAAGCGGCCCATAATTAAAAACGACATTAAAGCAGCAGATGATTCCCAAAAAGGATGATCAAGTCCTATCCAAAATGTTTGCAGTTTTCCATAGGTAGTTGAAAACAGAAAGCCAATAAGGCTGTAAAAAAATGCAGCACTTGTTCCTAAAACCACAAGCGTGTCCATCGAGGTTGAACCAACCTTAAATGCCGTCCATGCGCTTCTATAAAAAATCCATCCCACCCAAAATTGAACTGGAATTGTCATTAGCAAATAAATCCAGTTTAAATCTATAAATAAACTTCCAACCATTATTGCGTGGACATGCTTGAGGTTAAACATGTGAACTGCCATGTAATATGCAATAATCGGGCTTGAAAGAAGAAAACTTACAATAGTCCTGTTTCTAAGTTCTCTAATATGAAACTCTCTTTCTTTTTTAAACTCATCTTCTGTTTTCGATTCTTCCGAAATAAAACTATAACCCAGGGATTTGCCAAAACCCAATACTTTTTCCTCGGGTATAACATTTGGATCAAATGAAATAGAAAGTTTTTCTGCTCCAAAACTTGCATTTACAGACTCTACTCCTTTTTGTTTTTGTAGAACTGTGTTAATTAAAACAGCACAGGAAGCGCAGTGCATTCCCTGAATTCTATATAACTTTTGAGTGAAGTGCGATTTTGTTTCCATCTTTTTATCTCTATTTAATTTGAGGCGGCAATCTTTTGTTTTTGATCAACTAATTTACTAGGTTGCTTACATGAGAAGTTCCGATTGGGATACATACCTGACGTAGCGTTTTCGTCTCCCACAATAAGAGTGCCAATTTGGTCATAGTGACCTTCGCCGCAGGGCACTGAACAATAAAAATTAAACTTGCCAAGCAAAGAAGGCGTAAATTCAACTACAGTTGTAGTTTGGGGAAACAACCTGCGATTAACCCCGAATACATCTATTGCAAACCCATGGTCATATGTGTCTTCGTTATAAATGCTAAGAACTATCTTATCTCCTGGAACAACTTTTATTGTATCCGGATCCCACTTCCAATGATTCTTTACGACCCGCATGTTAATAAATACTGCTTTACCCGTAGACTTAATCCTTTCAATACTAACGGGACGATAGTATGCCTGATAAATAAATCCGCTTGCCATTAAGAATACACCAAACAAAGCTAAACCAAGATATTTATTCATTACTTTCTTTTTTATTGGAAGGATTATCAAGGCTTAGAGGTCCTGCTCCTAGTAAGAATAATGCTATTGATGCTCCTGCCAATCCTACATCGCGATACAAATCTGGATTTAGCGATACGCCATACTTACTAAGAAACGAAAGGAAGAATATAGCAATCATTAAAAAAGAAATTAGGGCAAATAATCTTACCTTGAAACCAAGTAAAAAAGATGCTGCAACTAAAAGCTCAAGGAGCCCCAAATAAAAATTTAAAGCCGCGGAATCTACCAATTCGAAATTTGTGAGCAACTGTATCTCGGCAGTAGTTTGACTAGGATGCAATAACTTTTGAAGTCCAAATAGAACAAATAATAAAGCTAAACCTATACGTAAAAAAACTGGAGCAGATTTTTGATACTTTTGGGCAGCTTGTTCGAACATACTTTAAAAATAGCTCTTATTTAGAAGTATCACAAAATTACAATACAAGTCAAGCAGCAACCATTTTAATAACCTCTTTCAAGTTTGTAATTGTCGCATCTGGTTTAAAATCCGGAATATCTTTTTGATTTTGTGCGTATCTCCCTCGTTTTATCCAAACTGTACGAATATTAGGCATAAGCTTTTTTGCCTCATAAAGATAAGGCAGCATATCGTCAACATAAAATATTTTATATGTATTATATTTTTGAAGAACTTCAATCATTTTTGATCTTTTATTGGTAGTTATATGAATCCTCCCTTTACTTATAAGCTGATCAAGATGAGCGAGTTTTGCATGTTGAAATCTTGTATCTCCTTGAGAAAAAATACCAATCTCTCCAATTTTTGAAACCGTCCTCAGCGTACTCCAAACATCCTCATGAAAATGATCTTTAAAAGTCCTCTTGTCAAAAATAAGTTTCGAGATATCATTCCTTTCTACCTTCTTTCCAATCCTTTTAGATAATCTTTCAGAAAACATTTCTGGATAAAACAATCCAAACTCAATAATAAATTCATTATAAATCTCCTCGCAAATATGAGCTATCTTTAAAGCAGTAGTCTCTTTTGAGTAAAAATTCCCTATTTTATCAAAGACAGATTTCCTAAAAGACCGAGAATCGAATAAAGTATTATCCAAATCAAAAAGTATAAGTTTTTTCATTTGATAATTTCACCATTTTTGTGTACTCCTTTTACAGAAGTTAAAGGATAAACAATACAGCCTTTACCTAAAATTGTTCCTGGATTTAATACTGCATTTACTCCAATCTTTGATTCGTCTCCAATAACAGAGCTAAATTTTTGCAATTTAGTATCAATAAGCTTTCCTTCGTTTCTAACAACAACATATTTTTTATCAAGTCTATAATTTGCCAATATGGCTCCGCCTCCTACATTAACATTATTTCCAATAAGGCTATCTCCAATATAATTTAGGTGAGCTGCCGTTGCCCCATTTAGCAAAATTGAATTTTTAACCTCTACCGCATGGCCAATGTGAACATTATTGCCAAAAATGCAGTTTTCCCTAATTAAGCTCGCATGACCTATTAAGCAGTTTTTGCCAACTATTAAAGGGCCTAAAATTTCGACTCCTTCTTGGACTATAGATCCTTCTCCAATAAAAACATTTTTTCTATTCTTGTAATTACTAACTAAAATTTTTCTTGCAAATAAAAACTCTATATATTGCCCTATTGTAGGCAAAACTTCCCAAACAAACTCTTTGCCATCAAACATATCTCCAAAGTCAAAACCTGACAAGTCAAAAAAACTCTCTTTTTTTAAAATAAGATCATTCATGATAATTTTTACTCAAAAATAATCTCTTTGCCTCTTTTAACTCATCTATTGTATTGATTCCTCTCCAAGGAAGTTTACCGCCTCTTAATGTCTCTATTTTTTCATTATTTTTTACTGCAATATCAATTAAACTTGTTAAATAATACTCGCCTGATATTTTACTTTTCCAAACCTTTCCCAAATATTTATGTAAAAATCCCAAATGAAATATGTAACATGCTGGGTTAATTTCCTTTATTTTTTTTTGTTTAGATGACGCATCCCTATCTTCAACTATTGCTAACACTTTCCCATAATTATCTCTTATCACTCTTCCTAGTCCCGAAGGCATATCAAGTTCTATTGTCAAAAATGTAAGAGATGCGTTTTTTTCAATATGGGTTTTGACAAGCTCGGAAATAATCTCCTTAGTATAAAAAGCCGAATCATCCCCATGCAAAACCAATACGCAACTTACATCTTGCGCTACTTTCTTTATGGCATAATTTACAGCATGCGCTGTGCCTAATCGTTTTTTCTGCTCTACATAAATAACCCTATCGCCCAAAACATCGATTACCGACTTTTTAGCAAAACCTACTACTACAATAATAGGGCTAATTTTTAGACTTTCCAAAAGATTGATTGTATATAAAATCATTGGCTTGTTAGCTAAGGAAAGGATGACTTTATTAACATTTTCGGATTTCATTCTCTTGCCTTCACCTCCCGCCAGCACAATAGCTGCAATTTTATTCATACTTCAATTTAATCATCTTTAACTCGCGCAATCTTTGCTCCCAAACTATTTAGTCGTTCTTCAAATCTTTCGTAACCCCTATCTAAATGCTCTACTCCAAAAATAATGCTTTGTAAAGGAGCAAGAAGTGCTGCCAAAACTAGTGTTGCACCTGCTCTTAAATCCGAAATCGCAACAACAGCATCATGCAGTTTTGTAGAACCATATACTTTTAGTGCATGAAAGTATTCTGGGCTATTATCCGAAAGATTAAAATTATAAACCTTAGATGAGTTTTTAACTATTGGATTAAAAAGAGAAACATCTGCTCCCATTTTTTTAAGTTCTTTAACGTAGCCAAATCTGTTCTCGTAAACAGTTTCATGGATAGTAGATACTCCGTTGGCCTGTGTCATGAGAACTGCCCATGGACCTTGCCAATCGGTCATAAAGCCAGGATAAATAGATGTCTGAATATCTGCGCTACGAAGAGGATCATCGTAATAAAATCTAATACCATCTTTTTTTATTTCAACGCCTGCTCTTGCTTCTTTAAGTTTTTGCAAAAACGCCGAAAGCTCTACTGTATGAGCATTTTTAATAAAAACATCTCCTTTTGTCACAATTCCCGAAATAGCAAAAGTAATGATCTCGTTCCTATCCAACCCTATGGTAAATCTTGCGCCATGTAGCCTCTTTACTCCTTTTATAACAATAGTCCTACTATTAATTCTTTGAATCTTTGCTCCCATTTTGTTAAGAAGGGCAATTAGTTCATCGGTTTCTGGCTCCTCTGCTGCATTCTCAAGAATTATCTTGCCTTTAAATAAAACAGCGGTCATAATAAGAGTCTCTGTGCCAGTATGCGTACTTTTTTCAAAACGGTAAGTTATGATATTATCCCTAACTAATTCTTTTTTACTAGCTTTAAGATAAAAATAACCATCATCGCTATTGTAGTTAACATCAAATCCCATTTTTTTCAGTCCATTAATAGTTCTATCTATTGGCCTTGCTCCAATTCTGCACCCTCCTGGATTTGGAATAATTGCCTTTTTAAGTCTTGCGAGAAGAGGCGCCATAAACATTGCTGATGTACGTATTTTTGCTGCGTCTTCTAAGCTAATTTTATCATTTCTAAAATTTTTTACTTTAACATAAACAGTATGGTCTTTAATTGTAACTTTTCCTCCAAGTTGTCGGATAATGTTAACCATAACCATAAAGTCCGAAATCAATGGGATATTTTCAATAACTACTTCTTCATCCGTAAGACAAGCAGCAACCAATGCCTTAAGAGCCACATTTTTAGCTCCCGAGACCGAAATACTTCCTGTTAATCTTTTTCCGCCGTTTATAATCAACTTATCCATAAGAACTTTCAACTCTTAATGCTTCAGTCTAACCCAGCATTATCATGGGTCAATCGAAGGATAACTTTTCACTTATCTTATAGATATCTCCTGCGCCCATCGTAATGATTACTGTATCCTTTCCATAGCGCTTTTTATTGATATATTCTACCACATCGTGAAGATTAGATACAAAGAGTACTCTTTCTTTAAGCTTTTTCATTCTATCCGCTAACTCTTTTGCTGAGATAGTAGAATCTTTTTTTTCTCGAAGCGAAGCATAAATATCGGTTACTATAACAGCATCTGCATCATTAAACGAGTGTATAAATTGTTCGAATAATGATTTTGTTCGAGAATACGTATGCGGTTGAAAAATACAAATAATTCGCTTGTTAGGATACGCATCTCTAAATGCTTTTAGCGTAGCCGAAACCTTGGTGGGATTATGTGCATAATCATCAAAAACAAACGCTCCGCTTGAAAGTTTTCCTACAAACTCCGATCTCCTTTTACTCCCAGCATATAATAAGATTCCTTTTTGAAGTGCATCCTGGCTAAGTCCAACATAACTCCCAACTACTATTGAGGCAGTGGCATTCAAAACATTCTGCTCTCCAAAAATACCTAATTTGAATAAACAGTCAAATCCCTTATTATCTTTAAGTCTAAATTCAGTCTTTGCATTTTCCGTTTTTATATCTGATATAACATAGTCGTTTCTCAGATTCCTACCATAGGTTATCTTATTCCCCACAAAACCTTTAAAAATATCTTGTACGTTTGGATCGTCGCCAAAAGTAACTACTATACCATCTTTAGGTAGCTGTAAAATGAACTTTTGAAAAGCTTTTTTTACATCTTTTATACTGCGGTAAATATCAGGATGGTCAAAATCAATATTAGTTACAACAATAATCTTTGGACTCTGCCATAAAAATTTAGGAGTTTTATTAAAAACAGGATCCGTAGCATATTCGTCTGCCTCTGCAACAAAATATTGTCCTTTGCCCAAATGTCCAGCGTATCCAAGAAAGGAAATAAAACTTGTACCTATTACATAAGAGGGCGACAAACGAGCGCTCTTGAGTATAGTCGCGATCATTGCTGTAGTGGTTGTCTTGCCATTAGTGCCAGAGACCGAAATTCCAATGAAGCTCCTTCCAAATATTTCTCCCTCCATGAATATCCCAACAGCTTCTCCTTGAGTAACAACACGTATTCCTTTTTTTACCGCTTCCTTAACCTCTATGTTATTTCGTCCGCCATGGGCGCCAGTTGCGATAACTAAATCAACGTCTCCAACGTGACTTTTACTGAATCCCTCAAATACTGAAATATGGCTCTTTTTAAGAACATCGTCTGTAATGAAAACATCGGCAATATCGCTGCCTGTAACATTAAATCCAGCTTGTTTTGCAATAATAGCCAAAGGTGTCATCCCAACCCCCTTTATTCCAACAAAATGTATAGATTTAATCTTTTTCATATCCTTCCTATTATTCCCGAAGATAGACCAAACGACTTTGTGTTGCCCTCTTTTCTGAAAGAATAGAAATCCAAAATATTGTCCTTTGTACAAAGTTTGCAGTCTAAAATATTTCGATCCAAAATGCCGCAGTTTTTAAGTTGAAGTTTTACAATTTTTATAAGATCAAGAAAGATTTTACCATTTTTAATCTTTGCAATTTTCTTCATCTTGGGAAATTTATCCTTAAAAGCATCAACTCTATCTTTGTATACGTCGTAACAACAGACTCTTATCGACGGACCAAGACCAACCATTATTTCAGATCGCCTTGATCCTTTTTTGACCATTTTTTCAATCATTGTTTTAACTATTTCCTTATATACTCCCTTCCATCCAGCATGAGCAATTCCAAAAAATTTTTTGTTTTTGTCTAAAAACAAAGCTGGTACACAATCGGCAAATGTTACTACCAAAAAAACATCTTTTTGAGAAGCAATAAGCCCATCTGTTTTATCAATTATTTCTTTGTGATTGTAAGATGATATAAAAGAAACGTTGTTGCCATGAACTTGGTTCATTTTTACAACACTTTTATTGCCAACTCCCATTTTTTTTAAAAAATTGCCAAGAGAACTATTGCTCTTAGGATTTTTAATATTCATATCAGCAAACTTGCGTGTAGAAAATCCATGAACTATCCCATCTACTCTGGCAAACTCTTCCCAAAAATAATAACCTTTGCTAGATTTTTTAAACATATTTATTTAGGGCTTTTTTTACAACACCAAACTCATCCCAAGGTTCCTCGCCTTTACCATAATTCATAGATTTCTCGTGAGACTTTCCAGTAATCAAAACAAAATCCCCCTTTCTCGCCATCTTAATCGCAGTCTGAATAGCTTCCTGTCTATTTGGAATTTTGAAAATTTTAATTTTGCCTGCCCGCCGAAGTTCTGCATTGCAGAACGAAGGCGGGAATTTTGAATTTTGAATTCCCGACGAAATCTCGCTCATAATCTTCCCTACCGATTCCGACCTTGGATCCTCAGATGTTAAGATAATAACGTCTGAATATTTAGATGAAGCTTTCCCCATAAGTGGTCTTTTAGTCGCGTCTCTTTCTCCTGCTGCTCCAAACACATGAATTAGTCTACCTTTTATACTCGGTTTAATAGAGCTTAAAATTTGTTCAAAAGCATTGGGTGTATGTGCAAAATCAATCATAACAGTAAAAGAATTTTTATATACAATCTCCTCTCTCCCCATTGGCGGATTAAAACTGGTTATCGCGTTTCGTATAGTCTTTTCATCAACTCCTAATTCACGACAAACAGCAATCCCCGCCAAAACATTGTATCTATTAAATTCACCAATTAATTTTGTTTTAAAGGGAAACACTTCTGGATTTATATCAGAACTTTTACCCATTCCGTAGGTCACAAACTTTTTGTTTTCTGCTTGTATTTTTGACTTTATAGGGTTATATAATTCGTCATCTTTATTCACAATCGCCACTCTACTCATCCCAAGAAGCTTTGCTTTTGTCTCTACATAATTTTCGTATGTCTTATGATAATCCAAATGCTCGTGGGTAACATTGGTTAAAACACTTATGTCAAAAGGTATACCCCAAATTCTGTCTTGATCGATTGCGTGGGAAGTTACTTCTAAAACTAAGTAATTAAAAATGCGGGGAGCTTTGGCATGAAAAAATTTTTCACTAGAGTCGCCGAAGGCGACCGTATGCCGATGCGAGCGATAACGAGCCGCAGGGACGCTTGCGTTTGAAAAATTTTTGAACTGACGAAGCGACCTCAGCATTTTTGCCTCGGCAGGACTCCGAACCAATGAAGAGTCGTTGAGTGGAAGGCGCGAGCCCAGAGCCCTTAGTATAAATCTCTGCAGCGCCCAAGGAGAGGGAGTTGTAACATGAAAACCTACATCATAATTTTCTCCCCCAATGACCGCTCCAACCGAAGATACCATAGAAACATTACAACCTGCGCTTTTTAAGATATGGTAAATAAGACTTACAGTCGTTGTCTTTCCATCTGTCCCAGTCACTCCGATTACCGTCAAGCGCCTTGACGGAAACCCAAACCAAAGGTTAGCAAGAATAGCATTCAGTAGGTGATAAATATTCTTTATCCTTTGCCACACATGCTGTATTATACCCTTTTTTTCCTCCTTTCTCCATTCTCAGTTATAAAAATCTTATCTACCCATTTAATCTTTTTTTTATTTTTAATTTAACATCGACAAAATATCCCACGTGGGAAAATTTGTCAATTTTTAACAATACCTATTCATTAGGCGCCATTCCGTAGTAAGTCAGTAGATCTTTTGCGATGTCGAAAAATATCGACGCTGAGGTTTTGGATTCGAGGACAACAAACTAATGTTTTGTTGATGAGGTAATTGCGGATGGAGAAATAATTGATATGTCTTTCATCGGAAAATCAGCAAGATCATTTGTAACAAGAACAAGATCATGAGCTTTTGCTTGCGCTGCTAAAAAGCAGTCCAAAAGAAACCCTTGTTTGGTTTTCCGCAGAAATTGTTTTCGATATGCTCCAGCAATTTTTGCTATCTCCTCATCTATCGAAAGACTGCCAAACTGTTTTAGTAGTTTATTAAATATTTCAATCTCATCACTTTGTGCCTTAACTAAAAATTCAGCGACCACGATAACAGAAATAGCAATATTTTTGTCTGACACAATTTGTTGGAGAAAAGTTGTTTCTGACTTAAACCCGTCACTAAGCCCCCTGATAAATATATTCGTATCCGGCAAATACATATCATTTATTGCTATTATCAGAAGTCTTTCTTAATGCTTCGCCCCAACGTTTGAGCATACGTTCATCTGACCTCTTCCGATCTTCCCGGATCTCCCTTATCCATTCCTCAACCTCTTTTTTACTTCTTTTGTTTGCTTTAGCCACGTTTCCAATTTCTTCTGCCAATTTTTTAAGATCGGCTTTTTTCTTCTTTGATCGCTCCAATCGCTCTTTTGCAGCAATACGAAGATATTCGGCTAAACTCTCTCCGCTCAATTTACGTTGTCTTTCTATTTCATCACGGAGATTCCTTGGTAAAATAATTTGTGTTCTCAATGATGTACTATTCATACATCATTATACTATTGTATCTGCATATTGTTGTCAATAACCAAAACGCCTTGACCATTCGTTCACTACTCACTCGGCGGGATACCGTAGTAGGAGAGAATATCTTTGGCAATATCAAAAAATATCGGCGCTGCGGTTTCTGAACCATAAATTGCAACTGTTGGTTTATCTAAAACAACAAGCATTACAAATTTAGGACTCTCTGCTGGTGCAAAACCAACAAAAGACGTAATAGTTTTAGATGGATCATAGTGTCCTTTAACTGGAATCGAGGCTGTACCGGTTTTGCCTGCTATTCTATACCCTTTTAACCTCGCCCATTGCGCCTCTCCTTTATTAACAGCACTTACTAAAATTTCGGTCATAACTTTAGCAGTTTGCGCAGAAATTGGCGTACCCAAAACTTTAGGAGGAATTTTAGCAACCTCTCCATCTGACGATTCAACTTGGGATACAAAGTGCGGCTGCATCACTTTTCCATTATTTGCAATTGCAGAAAAAGCAGTCAAAAGTTGAATTGGCGTTACAGAGATTCCCTGGCCAAAACCAGTAGTTGCCAGATCGACTGGGTACCACGCATTTTTTTGTTTAAGACTTGCTGATACTTCTCCCTGAGAATCAATATAGGTTAGGCTCCCTATGCCAAACTTATTAAGATATGAAATCATTTTATCAACCCCTAACTTTTGAGCAATATATACCATGCCAGTGTTGTCTGAGCGAACAATTACGTCTATCATATTTATATCTTTATAATATTTATCGTTCCACGTATGTAACTCGTAGTCCCCTATCACAACTGGACCGCTACAAATTGGACATTTTGTTTCTGGTTTTACAAGCTTGGCGTCTAACGCTCCCGCCATAACAATTGGCTTAAGGGTTGAACCTGGTTCGTAAATACTAGAAACAAAAGGATTTTTATATAAATCTTCGGGATAGTTTTGATATTCACCAGGATTAAAACTTGGGAAACTTGCCATAGCAATAATTTCCCCTGTTTTTGGATTCATAACTCCAACCATACCAGAAGTTGCACCGTATGTCTCAACACCCTCTTTTAACTTTTTCTCCACCAAAAACTGTATTGGCCGATCTACGCTTAATATTAGATTACTTCCATCTATTTTTCTAACCGTATCTGTTGCTTTTGATAAAATCGGTCTGCCCAATGCATCCTGAACTCCAACAATATAGCTTTCTCTACCTCGCAAAAGCCTATCGTAGTATCCTTCAAGCCCAAAATATCCTTTGTCTTGGCCTAATTCATTTTTGCCAACAAAGCCGAGCATTTGAGACGACATAGATGCCTCGGGGTAGAAACGAGCTGATTTTTCCTCAAAACCCACTCCCGGAAGATTTAGAGATTCTATAGATTCTTTTGTTGGAATATCAACAGTTGATTTTAAAGAAACCCATAAGCGATCTGAGGCAAGTTTAGCACTTATTGATGCAATGTCTACTCTAAGGATTCCAGCAATCTTTTCAGCAGTTTTCTTATCTCTAGCCTCTTTAGGATTTGCAAAAACAAGGTAGGAAATTTTATTTGCTGCGATTGGAAAACCATCGGATGTTTTTATTTCACCTCGCAAGGGCATTACTTTTATAAGTCTGCCATATTGAGATTGAGCCAATACGTAAAGTTCTTGCGCCTTAACAACTTGCCAATAAAATAATCGACCATTAATTGCTATAAAAGTTAGGAGGAGAATTAAAAAAGTTAACCGATATCTCCATTTCATTGCCTAGCAGCCAAAGGCAAAGATTTTTTTAGAGCCACGAATTTACCTTCGGTAAATCCTAACTCCGCTGCCTTGGATGCTATATTATTTAAAGATGCTTGTAAAAAAAGTTTTTCGCGAATTTCAGCATTTTTTGTTTTGTAAGCCTTAATTTCTTTATCAATTTTATTTACTAACACTCCAGATGTAGATAGCATGTTAGACAAAATAGTTTGTACGATTAATAATAATATTATAGCGCTTGTAATAAATACGATAATAATGCCTGATTTTTTCATATTTTTTACCCTTCGTCCTTCAGAGTCGAATGACTGCCTAATGGGTTTCAAAAACTCTAAGCTTTGCGCTTCTTGCTCTTATATTTTTATTTATTTCTTCAGCGTTTGGCACTATAGGTTTTTTTGTTATAATTTTTCCCAAACCATTTTTACTAAATTCAATGAAGCTCCGCTTCACAATTCTATCTTCAAGAGATTGAAACGAAATTACCAACAATCGTCCGTTTTTTTCCAAAAGCTTGACTCCTTTTGGCAATGCCTCTTTTAATGCAGTAAGATCATCGTTTACTGCAAGTCTTAGTGCCTGAAAAATCTTAGTTGCAGGATGAATATTCGAAAATCTCCAACGAGGCTTAACCTCGTCTATGATTTCCACCAATTCCTGCGTTGTCTCTATTGGCTTTACTCTACGGGCTCTAACAATATGCTCAGAAACGTCCCGAGCATTACTTTCTTCACCCAATTTAGAAAATAGCTCATAAAGCTCTCCTTTCGTTAAGACTTGTATAATGTCCTTTGCCCAAACAGTTAAGCTTCTATCCATTCGCATATCAAGCGGACCTTCTTTTAAAAAACTAAATCCTCTCTTAGCCTCATCTACCTGATGACTCGACATTCCTAAGTCAAAAACTATACCTGCTACTTTATCGAAAGCAAGCTGAGCTTGGTCAAAACCTTTTAAATGTGCAATTTTATCTATATCTCTAAAATTTCCCTTAACTAAAATTAAATTTTTCTTGGGTTTAACTTTGAGCTTAATGTAATCTATTGCTTCCTGATCGCAATCAATCCCTAAGACCACTCCGCCCCTCCTGACAATCTCAAGCGCATGACCGCCGCCTCCAATTGTCGCATCAATATATTTCTTGCCCTTTTCAATCCTTAAATAATCACTAATTTCTTTTAAAAGAACTGGTGTATGGAAGCTGTTCATTCATTTCCACCTTTTTTTGTATTTTCAATAAGCCTCTTGGAAATTATATCGATATTTTTTTCAAGGGTTTTTCTGTATGCTTCCCACAAAGTTTTATCCCACAATTCTACATATCGATATAGCCCTATGAATACAACTTCATCTTTAATCTCTCCAAAGCTTCGAAGGTAGTTAGGTATAACAAACCTTCCCTTGCTATCAAGCTCAACATTGCTTGCTCCACCAAGTAAGAACCGTTGTGTTTCTCTTGTTTCCTGCTGGATAAAAGGTTTGCCTTCTGTTCCTTCAAGTAATGCTTTCCACCCTTCTTCCGAAACAATAATGAGCGAGCTTTCATAACCCAAAGTTATAATTAACTTATCTCCTATAATTTCTCTAAGTTTTTTGGGAAAAGCCGTTCTGCCTTTTGCATCTATTTTCCCCTCGTGTTGTCCTAGTAACATACTCCTGCCTCCGCTCCACTTTTTCCCACTTTATCCCACTTGTTACCATTTTGAACAGTTTTTTATATCATGTCAAGAGGGAAAATGATAAAATAGTGTTTTATAAAAGGAAAAACCCAATAGGTAGCTATAGTGATTAGTGGATTTAGAGTTATATGTCTAGGGTTTTTTCGACCGAATAAATTTTATTATCTAACTTAGTTACCTTAACAACTAGCTTGATATCCGAAACTTCTTTATCGTAATGACAAACATCCGAGCAAGTTCCAAGAACAATTTCTTGCTTAACCGGACTTTTTTTTGCTTTTATATCTATCTGCCCAATAACTCCTCTTGGAATATCTCCCTTTGCCGTATAAGACAATTCATAATCTAAAGAGGATATGTCTTCGATATTGGTAACTTGTATAATTACCTTTTTGTTATCTGGAGTTGCTGTAAGGCTTAATCCTATGTCCTCGGGCAAAAGAGTGTCTACAGTTTCTTCTGGTGGTTGAGGAACAACACTTGGGGCAGGAATTGTTGAGGTTTTCTTAGAGGACAAGACAAAATACCCTCCGCCAACAAAAAGTACTAAACAAATCACAATAATACCTATTATTAAATTTTTATTTTTCATTGGATAAACCTATTGTACCGGTTTCTTCCTTTCTGTTAACGGAAAAACTATTTAACGTATTCGCTCGCTTCTCACATAATCTATACATTTCATCTTTTAGCCCTGGCATTTGTTTTTTTCCGACTCCTAACCTCTTAAGTCTTTTTCTAAGATCGTTATTTATTTCTCTACGTAACAAATCGCTCATTACGCTATCTCGATCTGACAACCATGCGTCAATTGTAATAATTCCATAGAGTTCTCCTCCATATTTAGTAAAGCCGCAATGATCGGGAGAAGAAAAAACCTGCTCTTCTGTCAACTTCAACTGCAAAGGTTTGTGGCCATCGACTCTCTCTTTGCTCATTTAATATAATTTATTTGTAAGACATAAAGACAGATTATCTATTTTTATTCTCTCTTGTTTTGTCGTATCGCGATCTCTAACCGTTACTGTTTTATCTTCCAAACTTTGAAAATCAACAGTTATACAAAATGGGGTGCCAATTTCGTCTTGAGAGTAATATCGCTTACCAATATTTCCTCTGTCGTCAAATGCAATCATACCGTTAATCTTCACTTTAAGATTATCATAAATATCTTTTGCCATTTTGACAAGAGGCAATTTATTGGTAAGAAGTGGGAAAACAGCCACCTTTATCGGCGCAAGCTTTGGATGGAGTTTTAAAACAACACGCTTTTCATCTTCATAATAAGAATCAAGCAAAAATGCAAGCATTGCGCGTCCTACCCCAACCGATGGCTCAATTACATAAGGCAAATATTTTTCTTTTGTATCTTGATCAAGATATGAAAGATCTCGACCCGAATATTTGGCATGCTGGGATAAATCATAGTCTCCTCTGTTAACTATTCCCTCCAATTCTCCAAATCCCATAAAAGGCCAGTTATACCAAAGCTCAGTTGCTTTTCTTGCATAATGCGCTATATCTTTTTTTTGAATTTCGGCAAGCTTTATGTTGCTTTTCTTAATACCCAATTTAAGATACCAGTTGAGTCTTTCTTTTTTCCAATACTCATACCATTCTTCAGCCGTTTCTGGTTTAACAAAGTATTCAAGTTCCATTATTTCAAATTCTCTAACCCTGAACAAAAAATTGCCCGTTGTGATTTCATTTCGAAACCCCTTTCCAATTTGCGCAATTCCGAATGGAATTTTCACTCGAGTTGAGTTAATAACATTTTGAAAATTAATAAATATTCCCTGTGCAGTTTCTGGACGGAGATATGTTTTGTTTTCTTCATTGTCAATTGGCCCAACGTAAGTCTTAAACATTAGATTAAATGGTTTAATCTCTGTCCATTTTTGTTTATCGTGCATTTTTTCATGCTCTGAAATATCTTTTTTGTGATCAGCGCGAAATCGCTCGTGACAAATCTTGCATTCTATTAGAGGATCAGTAAAAGATGCAACGTGACCAGATGCTTTCCAGACTTTTGGATGATATAATATTGAAGAATCTAAACCAACTACATCATCTCTTGACAAGACAATACTTCTCCACCATTCATTTTTTATGTTGTTTGCCAAAAGTGTTCCAAGTGGGCCAAGATCCCACGTTCCATTCAACCCTCCATAAGTCTCACTCCCCGGATATATAAATCCCCGCCTCTTGCAAAGAGCGACAATTTTTTCCATTAAATTATCAGCCATAATCGTATGATAACAAAAAAAATTATCAATTGCTATAACTGCATAAGACATAACAATATCATGAGAAAACTTGTGCTATAATCATTTTATAGATTTTCCTTTATGAAAAGATTGGAGATTATAAAGATTTTGCAGTTTATTTATCTTGGAATTTTTATGTTCTCAATTGCATTAATGACAGCGATGCATACAGTCCCGCCTCCTGCCCTTGCAGTATTTAGAATTCCTACAAACCTTCGGGAAGTAGGACCTCACCTTGGACTAGTCTGGCCTACTTCTCTTGATGCTTATCATGTATTATTGCTTCTATTTTTTATAGTTTTAGTGCTTAACGGAATAAGTCTTTATCGTTTACGCATTCCCAAATGGCAGTCTGTATGCAGAATTTCATCCTTCTTTGGACTATTTCTTGCGTGGTCTATCTTTATATTTTTTATGTTGCCTCTGATATTAAAAATCAATTTAGATGCTAAAAACTTACAAACTGCGCTTATTTATTCACTATTGTCGTTTGGCTTCCTAATCGTAAATCTTCTAACATTTGCAGTTGTTGAGAAAAAGGGGAAGTAATCGTCTCGTTGTAAGCTTCCTTTCCAAAATGTTTTCTATAAAAGCTTCTCTATCTTTTAATTTATGCAATTTTGGCAGGAAACCTAGTATTACAAGAAATTCCTCTTCAAAATTTTCAATAATAGAATGGCTGTTATAATCACCTACTAATCTATAGAATGTATCTTTGAGTAGATAGAATACCTTTTTATTTTCCTGATTATCTGGACAAAATCTATCAACGAGCTCGCATGTATAGTAGGCAAAACCAACCTTGGGTAAATTATTTTTAATAGGTAAAAATTCTTCCAAACTTTCTGCCTCTGTAACTATAGGCAATAAAGATCTTGAGCTTCTGTAGAGAGTAAGAATAGAAAGATTTAAAAGCTCTACGTGCGGAGAGCGCCTACTTGTAATTTTTCTAACTCCTGGAGCCCTAACTTGGATTTTTCCGTTTGTTTTTGTAAGAACAGTTAAAATTCTGTCTAACTCTCCAAAATTTCTTCTTTTAATTATAACTCCTTCTGTTTTAAATGACCTCATAGGCTAATCTTTAACTCCTTATCTGTCAACAATGGAAACTTTTCCTTTTCTTTTCCATTAGCAACAATAGTATACTCATTATCATGTGTTCCTGGCTGTTTTTGAATAAGAACAGGCAAAACACCAGAATTCAGTTTAAATGGGAGAGTATAAGAAATAGTAAATGTTGCCACGCCCTGTGGTCTAACTGTCAAAAAACCCTCGAATACTGTCTTGTCTAATTCTTCGTACGTAGTTAATTTAACCTCTGATCCCGTGCTCTCTATTAGTTTGCTGCCTTTGGGCGTATAGATTCTAATCCAATCTCTTAGCACTGCGTTTAAACAAAGATTACCTCTTTCCAAATTACAATCAGAAGGAGGATGGGGATTTTTATAATTTATTGTAATAGTCTTCTTAATGGTTCCGTCATTTGTAATGTCAAAATTATCTTTTACAGATTCCTTAACAAATAGATTGGCTTTTGCTCCAGCAAAATTTGCTTGGTTGATATGCAGGTAGTCTCCATCAAACTGTTTAATTCTCCCCGAAGCATTAAGAGCTTCAACTCCAGCCTGCGCATCCTTATTGTAAAGATAAAACAACACATGCTTTTCATTTGCCTGTTTTAGCATATCCTGAAACAGTGATCCCCAATAAATTTTAGGAGAAGACTTTAAAGCCTTTTCCATAATGGCATAAAGCAATACTCCAAGAATATCTTTTCGTTGTGCCTGAGCCTTTGCTAGCGATGTTATTCTTAAATCAAGACTTCTTGGCGTGCTAATAAGACTTTCGAGAGTATAAATAACTTGGGGACAATCGCACCTTTTATCATTACGGCTTGTAAACTTAATTCCACCTGCCATAACTTCATCGTCCAATATTTTAATTGTTGAAACTAAAACACTTGTGTCTAAAGCAATAATTCCATCAACATCAACCGACCTTGAAGAATTTTTGTATAACGAGTTAAAGGTTTTCATTGATTCTACAAAGTCGGGCGAAAGATTTGTGTCGCGCAAATTGAATGTTGTAACCTTAGGAAGATACTTAACAATTGGCTCTGGCGCTTTGGGTTTTCTCGAAACTGTATTATCAAGCGTGTATATGTCGTCAGACCTATCCACATGTATAATACCTTTGTCTATACGAAAAACTGCATATGCCGTAATAAAACCGCCAGTTGGCCTAAGTTCTTTGTCGTTTTGAAATAAAACTAAGTACTTTTTCTCTTTGGGTTCTCCTAACAGGCTTGGTAAAATTTTAATAAGTGGCCTTGCGTCATTAACAAATGCAACTCCATCACTTGTTAACTTTTTTACTTGTGCTAATTCTTTCTTAATTTTATCTCCTCCAAAAAACGAAGGATAACGCAAGGGATCCACGTAATCAAGTTCCTTTTTTGCGGAAGATAGATATTTGGCGATGTCGTCTATATGCGGTGTAATCTTGCCCATTGTTTTAACTGCTGTTTCTATTCTTTGCGAAGCTGTACCTCCAACAAAACTCCCCTGACCTTTAAGCCCCAAAATATCCGCATAAGGTTGTACGGAATTAATTAAAACTTCAGCCGCACCCAAACCATGAAATCCTGCTTTTATTAGGTGTTGAGCATCGCTGTAGTAAGCGCTCGCGAAAGGAATAAATTTAAGAATACCCAAACCCTCCAGATCTTTTTGTATTTGAGTCAATCCTTCTTTGGTCTTCTTAAGCTCTAAGTCTGCTAAGGCAATATTTTGTTTTTTAACAGCATCTGCTGTAGCTTTTACTTGTAATGATGTTTTTTTAATATCTTTATAAACTACTTTAGCTGGCAAAACAATTATAAATACAGAAACTACGGAAATAATAATTAAAACAATAAGAACAATTAAACCTGCAAATACAATTGGCTTTATTTTGCTTTTATTTGACTTTTTATCTCCCCGAGAATCTAAAGAGCTTGTAGGCGAACCTAATTCAATTTTATTAAATCCTTCCATACCCTAAATACCATAGTATCCAAAAATAATAACCAATGTCAACCATCAGTCAACCCCTAATATGCACCACGCCCCTTTATAATAACAGGAACAGTTTTAAGGATTATTACAAGATCAAGAATAAAAGACTGATTATTAATGTAATAAAAATCATATTCCAGATTTTCGTTTAGCGGCAAGTCTTTTCTTCCTAAGATTTGCCATAATCCTGTAATGCCTGGTTTAACAACAAGTCTTCTTTTCTCCCACTGATTATACTTTTTTACAATAAAAGGCATTTCCGGTCGTGGTCCTACAATACTCATTTCTCCTTTTAGCACATTAATAAGTTGTGGAAGCTCGTCTAGACTGCTTCTCCTTAAAAACTTGCCTATTTTTGTAACTCTTTTGTCGTTTCTTCCTCTGGGAGCATTTTTATATAAGGGAGAATCATTTCGCATGGTTCTAAACTTATAAATTTTAAATAATTTGCCGTTATTTCCAACTCTAATTTGTGAAAGAATTGTTTTTCCTGATGAATCAAGCCTTATTGCCAAAATAATTGCAGCCATAAAGGGTGAGGCAAAAATTAGTGCCAAAACAGAAAATAAAATATCAAACAATCGCTTATACGCGCTTTTCCACCAAGGAAAATATACTTTTTTTAAATCAAGCGAGGGGATGCTTTCTAGATTTGCTATGTCTACAGTTCCTGTAATTAGATCGAAGATGTTAGATATTATCTTGAATTTAGCTTTTGTATCAAAACAGCTTGCAACAAGAGTCAGGATTTTTTCGTGAGAAAGGGATGGATCGGCAATATAAACCTCGTCGATTTGATGTTTTTTTAGTATTTTGGGTAGATTCATTAGAGCCCCAATCTCAACAAATCCTACAAAATTAAATCCTATAGATTTATAACTCTCAACTCTATGTGCGATTTCGTGGGCAAGTTTCCCAGCGCCTACAATAAGAATATTTACTTTCCCAAAACCATAAGGAGATAGCCAAGTCTGTAGATTTCTTACTAGGATACGACCTAAAATTATAAAAATAACTGTAAAAATATAGAAAAGCATTACAATAATTCTTGAATAATCGAATTTATACAAATATGATCCAGCCATAATAAAAAGAATCCATACTGTTATGGCTTGGAATAAAGTACTCATTTCAGAAATATGAGTTTTTCGTTTTTTGGGCTCATAAAGCCCAACCAGAGCAAAGACTACAAGCAAAATTACTATAGCAACAGGAAGTGCTTGCAGATAGATCGCGATCGGCTGAACAACATCTAAAAAGAGTCTAACGATTCCTTTATTCCTTAAGAAGTAGGCAACAAAAAATGCCAAAACTCCCGAAAAAGCATCCGAAAAAAGAAGTGTAAGGGTTAAAATGCTATTTCCATTTAAAAAATTATTTAGTAATTTTGACATCCTGAATTACTGTCTCAAGTTTTTGAGCAATAACTTTAAAACTATATTCTCTGACAATGGTTTCTCGTCCATTTTCTGCAAGTGTATCATAATGTTTTTTATTTTTTAATAGATTGATTATTTGTTTTGCAAATTCTTTGGGGTTATCTGCTATTGCAATATTTTTGTTTTTTTTATACAAAAGCCCTTCGGCTCCAACCGTTGTCGAAACAACTGGCTTACCCATTGCCCAAGCATGAAGAATTTTAAACCTTGTTCCTGATGCAATTCTAACAGGACATATAGATAAATCAGTTTCTGTTATGTACTTTCTTATATCCTTAACAAAGCCAGTAACAAAAATATTCTTGCCATTATTATATTTTTTAATAGCTTTATGAGGTTTAGGTCCAACTATGTAAAGCTTGATATTTTTTATTTTTTTCTCAACATTTGGGAATATCTTCTCAACAAAAAAGCAAACGGCGTCTATATTTACTGGTTTATTCATAAGACCTCTAAACAAGAGTGCATTATGGTATTCAAGTTTGGGAACAAACGAAAAGTATTCCGTGTCAACTGGATTAGGTACAACATAAATATTGATAGGTATTTCAAGTTTTTGTAAGTATTTTTGGTCTATGGGAGAACAAACTATCCAATTTTTAATCTTTTCCATAGTTTTTTTTTCAAACGTCCTATATTTTACTTCTTCCAATTTATAAATTATTTTTTTTGGATAATTTGAATTTTTGTACAATCGATTGTAAAACATGCTCATAGCATCAGTCGTGTCGATCACTACTGGAATAGGAGTTATGGAATCTGTGTCATTATTCAGTGGCAGATAGATGGCGCTTCTAAGTCTCTTTAAGTAAATAAGATCAATGTTTTTTCTTTTTACCTCATTCTGTATTTCTTTTGTTGCCTCCCTTGAATAACAATACGCAACTTCTGCGGGTAAAAATGGGAATCGCAAACAGTTTAATATGGCTTCTATAGGATTTAGATAAATAATCTTAATAGATTTACATACCTTTTTTATTTCTTTAAACTCTTTGGGTTCTTTTTTATGGGTTGTTACCAACAGAAGATGCGCTTCGTGCTTTTTTGATAGAATCTTGATTAAATCAAAAGACCGATTTCTATGAAGCCTATTAGGCAGGTATGGAGGAGGGGCAACAAACAGAATTTTCATCAGTCATACCTAATTGGATATTATAGTACGTTATTATATCAAGTTTTTCAAAGGTTTGCCTTTTAGTACCATTTTGGGTTAGGCAAGACTCTAATTTCATTTTTCTTGTACTTTCCTGTATAATTTTGCCATGACCTTTATTAAAAAGTACAAATCTGAGCTTCTTTTTGGCCTTGGGATAATCATTCTCTATCTTTTCAGCCGTCTTTATAATATTTTAGACCTCCCAATTTTTACCGATGAGGCAATCTATGTTAGATGGTCTCAGATTGCAAAAAATGATGCTAACTGGCGTTTTATTTCTCTAACAGATGGAAAACAGCCAATGCTTGTTTGGCTGACAATGATATCTATGCGATTTATAGAAGATCCTCTTTTGGCAGGAAGATTTGTTTCTGTAACTGCTGGTTTTTTTACTTTAATTGGATTATTTTTTCTAGGACAAGAATTATTCAAAAAAAGATGGATTGGAATTTTGTGCAGCTTCTTGTATCTTATTTACCCTATGGCTCTAGTATATGATCGAATGGCTCTTTATGATAGTCTTGTTGGAACTTTCGCGGTGTGGAGCCTGTATTTTGCGGTTATGTTAGTTCGTAGATTGCGGCTTGATATAGCCCTTATTTTAGGAATGGTAATAGGAGGAGGAGTACTCACAAAGACAAGCGGATTTTTTAGTATATATTTGCTGCCAGCAACTCTTCTTCTGTTTGATTTTTCCCATAAGGATAGATTTAAACGAATTATTAAGTGGATTGGTTTAGTAATACTTTCCGCGCTTTTAGGATATGGATTTTACTCAGTCCTTAGGCTCTCTCCATTTTTTCACATTATAAACGAAAAAAATGAACTTTTTGTTTACCCTTTAAGGGAATGGATCGATCATCCGTTTACTTTTTTTGTAGGTAACTGGAAAGCGATATGGGATTGGTTGACAAGATATATGACATTGACTGTTTTATTACTTGTAGGCGGATCTTTTTTTATTACAAGATCTCTTATAAAAGAAAAATTGTTTCTTTTGGTATGGTTTTTAATTCCAGCTATTGCCCTGGCTATTTTTGGCAAAACGCTTTACCCACGTTTTATTTTCTTTATGACAGTTCCCCTACTAGCTCTTGCAGCTCTTTCTTTAGTTAATATTTATCTTAAAGTCAAAAATAAACTGTTTTTTGGAGTTTTATTGATAGTTATCTTTGCATTCTTGGCTAGATCGGACTATTTAATACTGAATAACTTTGGTGCTTCACCAATTCCAGTATCGGATTTAGGACAGTACAGCAATGATTGGCCATCGGGCGGCGGTGTAAAACAAGCAGTGCAGTTCTTTAAGAACGAGGCAAAAAAAGGAAAGCTACATGTAGTAACACAAGGTACATTTGGATTGCTGCCTTTTGCGTTTGAGATTTATCTTCTCCAAAACCCGAATGTTACAATTGAAGGATTCTGGCCTGTTGGAGATTATACTCCTGAAAAGGTTGTTGAAAAAAGCAAACAAATTCCTACTTTTTTTGTTTTCTACCAACCCTGCCGACAATGTAAGTCTATTGGGGAAGCTCCGAGCACATGGAAAGAATTAGAGCTCGTATATCAATTTAGCAAAGACTATGGGAAAAAACACTTTTCTGTTTACAGAGTAATGCCATGAAGTTTGTCCGCAATTATTTTTTGATTTTTATTTTATGCGTATTCATCTCGCTTACATTTTTTTATAAAAGTTTATTGAGTAACCACATTCCTTTTCCTGGAGATACTCTAGTTGGGAACTACGCCCCTTACAATTTTAAAGTCGTTACCAACAAAGCTCAGGGGCCTGACGTAGTACGGCAACTTTTTCCGTGGAAGCATTTCGTTGTAGAAAATTTTAAACATCTTGAAATTCCATTTTGGAATCCATATTCTCTTTCTGGAAATCCGCTCATGGCCAATTTTCAATCAGGGTCTTTTTATCCTCTTAACTTAATTTTTTTTATTTTTAATTTTCAGGATAGCTGGACAATTTTTATAATTCTTTCTCCCATTCTTGCATTTTTTTTTGCATATTTATTTTTAAGAGAATTGGGGCTTAAGACAATTTCTGGTATTTTTGCAGGCCTTACATTTAGTTTTTCTTCATATATGGTTGTATGGATGCAATACGGAAATGTAGATCATACTTTTTTGTGGTTACCCCTTACTCTATTGCTTTTGGAAAAATTCATCAGGAAACAAAAATTTATTTTTATAGCATACTTGATTATTGTCTACGCCACGGCTTTTCTAGCAGGATATATTCAAGGATACTCTTACATTATTTTTACAGGAATTATTTACTTTATTGGAAGAAGCATTTTGTTGAGAAAAATGTCTAAAAACTTAATTTTTCTTTTTTTGATTGGGTTAATTGCTCCTCTATTTTTATCTGCTTTTCAACTGCTTCCAACAATAGAGCTATTTCAAAATTCTGCTAGAGCAAATTATAGTCTTGAGCAAATAGACAAATTGCTAAATCCCGTATGGTATTTAATTACCATGATTGCTCCAAATTTTTTTGGTCATCCTGCGGCACGAAACTCTTGGTTTTATGGAACTTATATAGAGAGAGTATCTTATTTTGGGTTCATTCCTTTTATCTTTTCTATTTATGCGCTTTTCAATATTAAGAAAAGAAAAGAGCTAATCATTTTTGGCGGTCTATTCTTAGCATCTTTGTTCTTAGCGACAAATTTTTTCTTTAACAAATTTATATATCTAATTCCCTTTCCTTTTATCTCAACGACTGTTCCTACTCGAATTTTAAGCATTTTTATTTTTTGCGGAAGTGTTCTTGCAGGCTACGGATTGGAATTTTTTATAGAAAAGATAAGTCGGAAAAAAATCTTAATGTTATTGTCTGGGATATTGGGCATAATTGCACTGTTTTGGATCCTTGTATTATTAGGTCCAAAGTTTCTTTCTTCATCTGATTGGATATCCAACCTTTCTATTGCTAAAAGAAATCTTGTTCTTCCAACCTTGTTTTCAGTTTTGTTCTTGTGTATAGTATTTGCTAATTTCAAGTTTAAAAATTCTAAAAACATAGTTTTTCTCTCTCTTTTCATAATTACTTTTTTTGATCTTTTTTATTTTTTCCATAAGATCACTCCTTTTTCTCCAAAAGAATATACATACCCCAAGACGGAAGTACTGCAATATCTGAAAGATAGTAGTTCTATCAATAGATTTTGGGGATATGGAAGTGGATACATTGAAAATAACTTCTCGACCTTTGAAAGTATATATTCGACCGATGGCTATGAACCTTTGCATATTAAAAGATATGGAGAGTTAATCTCTTCTTCCAAAGACGGAAAGATTCTTAATCGATTGCCTGGATCAGACGCAAATATTTATCCTGGTTATGGTGAACACGACTTACGTAAAAATGTATATCGCCAGCGCCTATTAGATCTTTTAGGTGTAAAATATATTTTGAACAAAAATGATTCATTAGGAATAGATTATAAACAAGACAATACCTTTTCTAAAGAAATTTACGATCTTGTTTGGCAGAAAGCTCCTTGGCAGATTTATAAAAACAAACAGGCATTGCCGCGTGTTTTTTTGGCCTCAGATTATGTAGTAGAAAAGAATAAAGACAAAATTGTTAAAATGATCTTCGATGACAAGTTTAATCTAAAAGACAAAATAATTTTAGAAGAAGATATATATCCAAAAATTAATTTGGCAAAAGATGAAAATGCGAAGGTTGAAATCAAGGAATATAAGGGTAACAAAATTGTTTTGCAGACGAGTGCCGCAAGTAACATGCTTTTATTTCTTTCCGATAATTACTATAAAGGCTGGAAAGTGAGTATTGATGGAGAAAGTGATAAAATATACAGAGCAGACTATTCATTTAGGGCAGTACCAATAATGAAAGGTAAGCATAGGGTAATTTTTTCCTATTATCCCGAATCTTTCGATTTGGGAGTAAAGACTAGTTTATCCACGATTATAATAGTAAGTCTATTAATTTTTGTTAAAAAACTTACATATAAAAATGTTTAGAAAAAGAAATTATTTAACATATTTTATCTTAGCGCTCATCTTCTTTGTTGCTCTGTCTGTACGATTTTATAAATTGGGCGAATTCCCTGTAGGATTTCACATAGACGAAGCGTCTAAAGGATATACTGCGTATTCATTGCTAAAGACAGGAAGAGATGATAATAATAATTTTCTCCCTTTATATATTGATATATTTGGGGACAATAGTCCATCCGGTTATCACTATATCTCAATAATACCAATTGCCCTGCTTGGCTTAACTGAATTTGCCACCCGTTTTCCAGGAGCTCTATTTGGAGCTTTTTCCGTTCTAGCTATTTTCTTTCTCTCCTACTCAATCTTTGAAGATAGAAAGGTAAGTATATTAAGCGCACTTTTTCTTGCAATTTCTCCATGGCACATAAACCTTTCACGAGCAAGCAGCGAAGCGATTATAGCTTTATTTTTTATCATTTTGGGATTCTCCTTAATAATTTGGAGCCTCAGAACACCAGTTATGAAACATATCATAGCTGGAACAACCATTCTTTCTATAAGCTTTTTCTTTTATCAAACTCCTCGATTATTTGTTCCGTTACTTTTTTTAATACTTCTCATCTTTTTCCTCCGGATTTGGAAAGTAGAGATGAATAGTAAGTATAAGAAAGTCTTTATTTATTGCTTTCTTTTGCTTTCGCTCCTTGATTTTGTATTAATTTTTATTGTTCCCGGTGGATCCGGAAGGTTTTCCCAGGTAAACATTTTTAGCTATCCTGAAACAAGGCTCGTAATGGAAGAGCAGATACGAGAAGATGGAGTAGCTGGAATGCCCACTATCGTTACTCGCTTTTTCCACAATAAGGGGATTAATTTTTTTCTTGCATATTTATCTAACTACCTTGAATATTTTTCCTGGAACTTCCTGTTCATTAAAGGTTTACCTCAATGGTATTTTGTTCCAAACATTGGAGTTATGTATTTAGTTGAATTGCCATTTGTACTTTACGGAGTGCTTTTGCTTGCGTTTCATAAAAGCAAGATAGATAAAATCCCATTAATATGGCTTGTTCTTGCTCCAGTTGCTGCGGCTACAGCAATAGATATAAATAATCTGCAAAGAGCTTTAGTTATGTTTCCGATACTTGAAATAATTGTAGCTTATGGTTTGGTATATTTGTTTACGAATGCTATAAAGCATGGGAGACGAACCTTATTATTTTTTGTAACATTCCTATTTATTCTTAATATTTCTTACTTTTTCCATCAATATTTTGTTCAAGCAAAAGTACATAGACCATGGTATAGAAACAATGGATTCCTACAGATGATGAAAGTAGTGAATGAAAATTACAATAACTATGACAAGATAGTCGTAACAACATCAACGGGAGGAACATATCCATTGATACAATTCTATTCTCGGTATAATCCGAAGCTATATCAACAAGAAGGTTCGCCAAAAGATGCGGCATACTCGGGATTTGGAAAGTTTTTCTTTGTACCCATCGATTGTCCATCATTGAAGATAAATAAGAAACTTCCAAAAGCAGACAGTATTATCTATATTAACAGAGGTATTTGCTCTCAGGATGTTAATTATAGAGAAACTATTATTCATAGAGAAGATGGTACGGAAGCATTCCGTATTGTATATGGAGATGAAAAAATTATTAAAAAATAATAGCATAGTATATCTGTTATTAGCATTAATTATTATTGTAGGTTTTTTTTTGCGTTTTTATAATTTAAGTTCTTTTCCTGTTGGATTTCATCAAGACGAAGCGTCTTTGGGATATAATGGCTATTCTCTTCTTCTTACAGGAAAAGACGATAATGGCAATTCTCTGCCTTTATATATAGACATGTTTGGGGACAATAGGCCCTCCGGGTATCATTACTTAACAATTATTCCGATTAAAATGTTTGGTCTTAATGAATTCTCAACCAGACTTCCTGGTGCGCTATTTGGTTCAATGACAATTTTCGCAATGTTCTTTTTTACCAATATTCTATTTAAAAACAAAACCATAGGTTTGTTGAGCGCGTTATTAATAGCATTTTCTTCGTGGCATATTGTTTTGTCTCGCGCAAGCGCAGAAGCAATTGTTGCGCTTTTTTTTATCGTTCTTGGTTTTTCTCTGCTGCTGCAAGGCTTAACGGAAAATAAAAATAAGTTTATTATTTGGGGAACAATCCTTGCCTCAATTAGCTATTTTTTTTATCATACCCCCCGCGTATTTGTTCCGCTGGTATTTATTGTGCTAACAACTCTTCTTTTTCCTTTCTGGAAAAAAGAAACAAAGCTTATTCGAGTGAAAATATTATTAGTGCTTGCCTTCCTAAGCGGTCTTGTTTTCTGTTTGGTTTTTTTCGTGAGAGGAGGTACAGGAAGATATGGTCAGGTAAATATTTTCAATAATTTTGAAACGAAGTTTTTTATATCACAAGAGCTCCAGGAAGATGCCCTAGCACATTCCCCCAAGTACATATCAAGGATAGTTCATAATAAAGTCACGAATTATTTGCGGGTTTTTTCAGATAATTACTTTGACTATCTTTCAGGCGATTTTCTGTTTACAAAAGGAGGTTTGCCGAATTGGTATAACGTTCCGCGAATGGGGCTGATGTATATTGTTGAATTGCCATTTCTTCTTTTTGGGCTTTACCGGTTATTAAAAAGCAATAACAGGATGCACAAAGCGCCTTTGATTTGGTTGTTGGTTGCCCCTATTGTTCCTGCAATTACTATGGATGATATACCAAATGTTAATAGGTCAATTGTCATGTTGCCAGCCCTAGGGATTATTGTTGCCGTTGGTCTTCTTAGCGCAATAACATTTTTCCATAAAAAGAGACTGCTTTTCATAAAATTAATTGCGCTTTTATTTCTGGGAAACGTTTTTTATTTTAGTCATCAATATTTTGTAAACGCAACAAGACACAATAATTGGTACAGAAATAATGGATTTTCAGAGATGATGAATAAGGTTAATGAAAATTATGATAATTATGATGCGATTGTCATATCTAAATTTCAAGGCGGGATTTATCCTCTAGTCTTATTTTATTCAAAATATAATCCAGTGACTTATCAGAGAGAAGGCTCTCCTAAAAATCCTGATTACGCTGGTTTTGGAAAGTTCTTTTTTGCTCCACAAGATTGTCCATCTCAGAGCATAAACAAAAAAATGCCAAAATTTGAAAGCACGTTATACATAGATAAAGGAGACTGCCCATTGGATAAATCTATTCCTATCAGGAAGTCCAAATACATATACAGAGAAGACGGTACAAAAGCTTTCCGGATTGTTTATGATTAACTTTTTCAATAGAAATATAGTTCTTATAGCCCTTATATCGATATTTGCATTTGGGATGTTTCTCCGTTTCTATCAACTAGAGAAGATTCCAAACGGATTTCATATAGATGAGGCTATAAATGGAGTGAATGGATATTTTATTCTTGAGACAGGAAAGGACTCAAGCAATAACAAGTTTCCCTTACAAACAGAAGTATTTGGAGATTACAATCCTACAGGTTATTCATATTTGACAATACTACCTATTAAATTGTTTGGTTTAAGTGAATTTTCAACAAGATTTCCCGGCGCTTTCTTGGGAAGTTTAACAATTTTAGCATCTTTTCTATTGGCTTTTTCGATTTTTAAAAATAAAAGAATAAGTTTAGTGTCAGCATTTTTAATTGCAATTAGTCCATGGCATGTTGTTTTCTCAAGATCAAGCGAACAAACGCTCGCCTCTCTTTTTTTTGTTATTTTGGGTTTTGCCTTAGTTTTTCTAAGTTTTGAAAATAAAAAATTAAAATTCCTTATTCCAGGAATATTATTGTTGATTACAAGTTTTTTTATGTACTTTACTCCCCGCGTTTTTGTTCCCCTTCTTTTATTAGCAATTTTTATCCAGCACCTTTTTAGGGGTGCTGGATTTCTTTCTCTTTTTAGCCTTTGGCGTAAAGGGGAAAGCATAAAATATAAAAGTTTTCTTTTTAGTTTTTTTATATTCTTAGGGGCACTAGCCTTCATTTTAGTTTTTGTAACTAAGGGTGGTGGCGATAGGTTTAGGCAGGTTAGCGTTTTTGGATCATTGGGTACGAGACTTGTGATGGAGGAGCAAATCAGGGAAGATGGAATTGCCAATACCCATGTAAAGATTACTCAATTATTTCATAACAAGGTTATAAACCACTTGTTGGCGTATGTATCAAATTATGTTGATTATTTTTCAGGCAATTTTTTATTTATAAAAGGAGGTCTGCCTATATGGCTTAGAGTCGAAGGTATAGGGCTTATGTATGTTACGCAGTTGCCATTTTTGTTAATAGGGTCAATTATAATTGTTGTAAATAAGAATAGGATATATAAGATTCCAATGCTTTGGATATTGCTTGCCCCAATTGTTGCAGCATTAACGATAGACGATGTACCAAACATTAGACGTTCTCTTATTATGTTGCCCATGCTTGAGATTATTAGCGCGTTTGGCTTTTTATATATTTTACAAAACAGGAAAAAATTACTACAAATACTAATTGTTTCTGTCACCGGAGCAATTCTTATATTTAACTTCTCCTACTTTATTCATCAATATTTTATTCATTCCGGAATTCATATGAATTGGTATCGAAATGAAGGGTTTAACGAAATGATAAAAACCGTGAAAAATTCATATAATAAAGTAGATAAAGTTGTGGTTACAAAAGATGCAGGTGGTATATATCCGCTTATTCTTTTTTATATGAAGTACGATCCAGGACTCTATCAATCTGAGGGGTCGCCAAAAGATAAAGAGTATAAAGGGTTTGGAAAATTCTTCTTTGTTCCGCAGTCGTGTCCCTCAACACATAAAGACAATCGTTTTCCAAAGGCGGGCAAGATTATTTATGTAGATAAAGGAGAATGTGAAAATAAGGTTCAACGCCAGAAAATTATTTATAGAAAAGATGGTACTCGTGTATTCAATATAATTTATGAATAAATTGCTGACAGTAATTATTTTTATTGGTGCTTTTTTACGTTTTTATCAATTGGGTTTTAACCCCCCAAGTCTTACTTGGGATGAGGCAAGTATTGGCTATAATGCGTATTCAATACTTAAAACAGGAAAAGATGAGTATGGAAACCTATTTCCAATAAGCATTAGATCTTTCGATGATTATAAACCCCCTGTATACACTTACCTTACGGTTCCATTTATTGCAGCACTTGGATTAAACGAATTTTCCGTACGCCTTCCAGCGGCAATCATAGGAGTGTTTTTTGTTGTAGTCATATATTTTTTAGTAAAAGAATTATTACAAAAATGGGACAAGAAGTTTTATGAGACAGTATCATGTGCTTCAGCGCTTTTTATTGCAATTTCTCCAATGTCTTTGCAATTTTCACGGGCAGCATTCGAAGGTAATATAGGACTTTTTTTTCTAATGCTAGCGCTTTTGTTGTTTTTTAGTTGTTTCCGATATGGTCACAATGGAGATATGTCTATAAAGTAATGGGAAAATGAATCTTTCTATTGAATAGCCTATATAATTAAGCGGAGTAGGGATCTCATAAAAAAATTGTTTTCCGTGAATATGGTATACGTAACATACTTTAGGAATCCAAGAAAAAAGCGGAGTAAAAAAAGGAATACCATTTTCTACGTCTATTACGATATCTACTTTGCTCCTAAATCTCGTTAAATAATACCATGATGCCCAAAGATAAAGACTATATCTTCCGCCTTTTCTAAATATCTTTATTCCATCTATTGTTTCAAAAGATGGAAGATTTTTTTCTATATCCTGTCCGCAGAAGACCGTAACTTCATGTCCTTTTTTTACCCAACGAGAAGCCTGTTCAAAAATATAAATTTCCCCCCCGCCTGCCCATGTATGCTTGAGGTCTCGCCAGTTAAAGATAAGAATTCTCATTTACTTTTGGATATACATTTTACCATATTGACATAATACTGTATATTATTATATGTCTATATGACTAAGTTGCAAATACTTTTGGTAGTTTTCGTTCTTTTTATAGGATTAATTCTTAGACTGCATAATTACTCAATTTATCCCCAAAGAGGAGCAACTAGCGATGAATATTCTTATTCCTTTCTAGGTGTAAGTTTGTTGACAAAGCATGTTCCTATTTCATGGTCGGCAATTTCAGCATATAAACATAGATCGGATTTAACTATTAAAAATTTGTATTTCCCAATAGTATATCCGTATTTTGACCATCCGCCTTTAAATGGATTGCTAGTAGGAGGATGGGCACTTATTTTTGGCGAGGACACATTTTCCAAAATCGAATTAAAAACTATTCGATTAGTCCCTATTTTTCTGTCAATGGTGTCATCTGTTATTGTTTTTATTTTAGGGTTTCGTCTATATAATTTTAAAACAGGCATATGGGCGCTTTTGATTTATTCAACAACAGTAATTTTTGTTATGAATGGAAGAGTGGTCCTTGCTGAAAATTTACTTACACCCCTTCTGTTAACTGCGATTTACTCTTTCTATATTTTTGGAAAGAATATGACGTTAGCAAAAACAATATTTATTGGAGTACTTTGCGGGTTAGCATTTTGGACAAAAGAATTGGGAATCGCTGTATTGTTAAGCATGATTTATTTTTTTATTGCAGAAAAGATTAAAATAAAATTTACGTTAGTGTTAATTGTAACTTCTTTGTTTTTCGTGTTGCTTTATTTTCTTTATGGGGCGTATTATGATTGGGAAGTCTTCAAGGCTGTTGTGTCAATTCAATCAGACCGAGTAGTGGGACCCGAAACACTATTATACGTAACTTCAGCCCCAATTATTATTAACAAGCTTTATTTTGATGGTTGGTATTTTTTAGGATTCGTATCTTTTTTTCTAAGTTTTTTAGATTCTCACAAAAATAGATTTCTTCTTGTTCCTGCACTCACATATTTTCTTATAATGATTTTTTCTCTTACTGAAAGAGGGGAGATGGGCTGGTATCTTATCCCCTTTTTTCCTTTTATGGCACTTTTTACTGCAAATTTTCTCGTTGAAGGGTTGGGGAAAAAGAATTGGTCTATTTTTCTGTTATTAATATTTGTTGGCTTGTATGAAGTTCAATATTTATTCAGAAGTAATTTTGGTTTGACCTCAATGCAATTTCGCATAATTCTACTTATGATGTTTGTTCCCTTTATTTTAGCTTTTGCTTTCAAAAAAAAACAGCTTTTTGCTAAATTAGGAGATATAGCTTTTTACGCGTTTATAATTGGAAACATTATCTTAACTTACAGCTACGTCCACCCAGCATAATATGCTAAAATGCTTAGTAAATGCACTTATTAACATTTTTTAAGAGGCATAAGCTGGCATTGTTAATCGGCTTAGTTCTTTTCATCATTCCATTTTTTTGGTTTCAGAGGGGCGCAATGGATTTAGGCGGAGACGGAAATAGACTATATTTTTATGATCCACTACTAATTGTTTCTGTCACCGGAGCAATTCTTATATTTAACTTCTCCTACTTTATTCATCAATATTTTATTCATTCCGGAATTCATATGAATTGGTATCGAAATGAAGGGTTTAACGAAATGATAAAAACCGTGAAAAATTCATATAATAAAGTAGATAAAGTTGTGGTTACAAAAGATGCAGGTGGTATATATCCGCTTATTCTTTTTTATATGAAGTACGATCCAGGACTCTATCAATCTGAGGGGTCGCCAAAAGATAAAGAGTATAAAGGGTTTGGAAAATTCTTCTTTGTTCCGCAGTCGTGTCCCTCAACACATAAAGACAATCGTTTTCCAAAGGCGGGCAAGATTATTTATGTAGATAAAGGAGAATGTGAAAATAAGGTTCAACGCCAGAAAATTATTTATAGAAAAGATGGTACTCGTGTATTCAATATAATTTATGAATAAATTGCTGACAGTAATTATTTTTATTGGTGCTTTTTTACGTTTTTATCAATTGGGTTTTAACCCCCCAAGTCTTACTTGGGATGAGGCAAGTATTGGCTATAATGCGTATTCAATACTTAAAACAGGAAAAGATGAGTATGGAAACCTATTTCCAATAAGCATTAGATCTTTCGATGATTATAAACCCCCTGTATACACTTACCTTACGGTTCCATTTATTGCAGCACTTGGATTAAACGAATTTTCCGTACGCCTTCCAGCGGCAATCATAGGAGTGTTTTTTGTTGTAGTCATATATTTTTTAGTAAAAGAATTATTACAAAAATGGGACAAGAAGTTTTATGAGACAGTATCATGTGCTTCAGCGCTTTTTATTGCAATTTCTCCAATGTCTTTGCAATTTTCACGGGCAGCATTCGAAGGTAATATAGGACTTTTTTTTCTAATGCTAGCGCTTTTGTTGTTTTTTAGAGGATTAAGGGATGGCAGGTTACTTATCGCATCAAGTCTATCTTTTATTTTAAGTCTCTATTCATATCATAGCTTTAGGTTGTTAACCCCTCTTTTTTTATTTTTCTTGATCTTATTTTTTTGGAGAGAATTATGTAAGCACAAAATTTATTCAATTGCAGGTTTTTCTTTATTAGTATTATTTGCTACACCTATATATCTTGGTTTTGTCGCTAAACAGGACTCTTCCTCGCGGCTTTCGATGGTAAGCATCTTTTCTGATCCTAAGATATACGATACATCAATAAAACGAATTGAGCAAGACAAGAATAATAATGATCAAATTGGTACGTTATTTCATAACAGACGTATCGTTTATAGTTTAGCAGTTGCAAAAGGATATCTTGATCACTTTAATCCAGATTTTTTATTTTTACACGGAGATGGAGGGGTACAGCATCATGCTGTGGACATGGGAATGCTTTATTTATGGGATTTACCCTTTATTCTTGTTGGCGTATACATTTTGCTTAAATCTTACAATAGATATGTGGGAACATTACTGTTGCTATTCTTATTAGCGCCTCTCCCTTCAGCAATAACAACAGGCACTCCTCATCCAGTGCGGGCTATTGCTATGATGCCAGGTTTCCATATATTTGCAGCGGTTGGGGTTGTGATGGTTATGTTGAAACTATTAAAGTTGAGAGGCTTTTTTTATAAAAGATACTTAGTTGGCGTTATTGTTCTTACTCTAATTGTTAACGTAATGTATTATTTACATCAATATTATGTTCATAGCCCAATTGAATATGGGTATTTTTGGCAATATGGGTATAAAGAAGTTTTTCGCTATGCAAAAGAAAACGAGACTAAATTTGACAAGATCATTGTATCATATAAATATGATCAGCCTTATATTTACTATCTTTTCTACAATAAAATAGACCCTCTGTGGTATCAGAAAAATTGGGATTACAACAGGACTGGTTTAACAGATAGATTCAAACGAATAATTGGAAAATATGAATTTAGAAATATTGATTTTGCAAAAGATTATTTACAAAAGAAAAGTCTTCTTATTAGTACACCTTCAGAAATTCCTGATAGAGCAAGGACTGTTGGGGAAGTTCTCTTTCCAGACGGAAGAGTCGCATTTAAGATTGTAGAAACATAAGTATTCATGAAAAAAATTATTAATTTCTTGTTGCCTTTTATTTTTTCGATTTTAATTGCTGTTTCAGTGATTATTCCTTATTTTCATAAAGGATACTTTCCAACGCATGATGGGGAATGGGCGGTAGTAAGGCTTGCTGATATGTTTCGTACTCTTCGCGATTTTCAGGTTCCAGTACGCTATAGTGGCGCTTTAAATTTTGGCTACGGCTACCCATTATTTAATTTTGCGTACCCTCTTCCTTATTATCTTGGTACATCTTTCCATTTTTTAGGAATAGGGTTTGTTGATACGATGAAGATTCTTTTTGCGGGAAGTGTTTTATTGTCGGCATTTTTTATGTTTCTGGCTTCAAGTAGGTTATGGAAAAATACATGGGCTGGGGTTGTTTCGACAATTATTTATGTATATCTTCCGTATCGAATGGTTAACCTTTATGTGCGAGGGTCGATTGGAGAATCAGTTTCTTTTGTTTTATTCCCTCTTTTGTTTTACCAAGCTATTAAGTTAATCAAAAAACCTTCTTACTCTTACGTTTTACTCATTGCGATTTCAATAGCATCCCTTATTACAACACATAATATTATGGCTGTTTTTTTTCTGCCAGTGCTTGTCATATTTATAGTAAGTCAAATAATTATTAAGAATAAAAAAGAGGTAATAAGACCGTTTGTTTTAAGCATTATTTTAGGTCTTGGAATTTCGGCATTTTTCTGGATGCCAGCACTTGTGGAAAAAAATAATATCTTGCTTTCAAAAATACCTATTGCGGATCGCAACCTATATTTTGTAAGACTTGATCAATTTTTGTTACCAAGATGGGGGTATGGGGTTCCAACGGATTCAAATGGTTTTAGTTACCAACTTGGCATACCCCATCTTTTTATATTATTTCTTGTTATTTTTTATTTATTTTTTAAATTTTTAAAAAATAGAAATAACTTTAGGGAATGTTCTGTAAGAACTGTACTTTTGTTAAGTAGTATTATAGCGTTATTTATTTTTCTACTTTTTAGACCCTCTACTTTTTTATGGGAGCATCTGCCGTTTTTATCGGAAATTAACTACCCTTGGACAACGCTGTCTGTTTTAGGTTTTTTAGTAAGTTTAATGGCAGGATTTTTATGCAGGCAGAAATACACAAGATATATTGTTATCTGTCTCTCGTTAATTTCAATAATTATGTACTTGCCATATGCAAAACCTCAATATTATGCAGATAGAGAAGACAATTATTACTTAACTAATGAGGCAACTACAACATCTTCTGACGAATTAATGCCGCTTTGGGTAAAGAAAAAACCCATACAGCGGTTTAAAGAAAAGGTGGAAGTAATTGAAGGAGTTGGAAAAGTACGCAGTGTATTTTATAATTCCAAAAAAATTACTTTTAACATTGATGCAAAAAATAATACGAAAGTAAGAGTAAATACAATCTACTATCCCGGTTGGAATGCAATTACAAATAATCAAAAATCAAATATTGATTATCGGAATGAAAAAGGAGTGATGGAAATTGAGGTATCAAAAGGAGAAAATACTGTAGAACTAAAATTCTCAGAAACCCCTCTACGTTTATTTGCTGACCTTTTTACTATCTTTTCTTTTATAGCTCTGATACTGATCAGTTATCGTATTCTATTAAGACGGGGTTTGTCTTCTACCAGTAGCACGTAAATTCTATCTTCTAATCTCAAGCCTTACGATGTTGCCAAAGCATCGGGATGGAGGCTTTGGAGGACTTTGAAGATATTCTGCGAAGAGAACGGTTAACTCGTTGGAGTAAAGACGACCCCAGACTTAAAAAACTACGTCAAGTTTTTGAGGCTATCCGTCTTACCCTTCTAATTCCTGACTTTCTCAAAATCAGTATAAATTGAGCTTTAAAGTAGAGATTGGGTTATTGTAACAATACTTTTGGGTATCAAAGGATACTATACAAATTTGGTTGTTAATACCAATGAAGAAATTATTATACGCTCTGATATGCCTGAGGAAATACAGAAATTGTTGAAAACTTTATCGCTGTCGCACTAATCTGGACAAGTCGGGAGGTCCTTAATTATAAAGGTAAGCTGTTTTGCCTATCAGGCCCCCAACCTATGGTCCAGTCCTTTGAAAAAATTCTAAAAAACATGGGTGTAAGCAGAAAAAATATTAAGGTGGACTATTTCCCGGGCTATGACTTGCCAGCCTGAATTCTTTTAAGAGACCACCCTATACTTAGAGTAAGCAAGATAATAGAAATTGGTACAAAAAATGACCAGGCTGTTGCTAAAGTAGCTGTTAGTTGTAACCCAATTACCAGGATCAGGGTTGGAACACAACAAGCCATCCCACCTAAAATTGATGGAATAGTTCCCAAAAGCGCCACCACTCCTTTTCCACCTGATAATCCTAATCGCTTAAAGTTGTAGAAACTTAAGGCAAAGTTAGATCCGACAAGAACTCCTAACAATGAAGCGAGTATCAAGTTGGGGATCGAGAGAAATAGTTTAATGTTGGATCCTATATAGACTGCTCCGATTGCTTCAAACAAGAAAGGTGACCTTTGTCGCAGTAGAAGTTGTTGCCAGTTTGTCAAGAATTTTACTTCTAAAAATGATTCTGCTTGCTCCATGCGGGAGGTAAAGATTAAATGCCCTACTGCAGCTAGATAAACTAGAATATATGCCACAAAAACAATCAGGGCTACTAAGAAAAATTTTCTCTGTGTAATTATTGACAAAAATATCTTTAACATTTTACTGTATTAATTTAGTATCAGGATAAAATGCTACCCAGGCAAACCACATTGCATCAAACGAATTTATTATATTCCCTGGGTTTTCTTTGATATGAGCTTTATGAAAATCTAAATCTGGATCATATGTAACAACAATTGTTTTTTCTCCAAGTTTTGTTTCTATAGTCTTTTGTCTTCGCAAAGACTCTTTTAGAATAGCCACTGCGTTTCTTTTCTCGTCACGTATTCCCACCACAACGGTTTTTGGAGCTAATATTTTGTTCTCATTAATTGGATGAAAAAGAACACTGTCAGAACCATAATACCCTTTATCATCTCGTATATAAGAACCGTATGGATCGCCATTCTCATTATAGTTTCGTACAAAACCAGTTTCACGGGATAAAACTTTTGTATTTGGATATTTCTTTTTCCATCTCTCCCATGTTGTCCATACTATTGGAAACTCCTCAAGTGCTCTCCCATAAGCTGCGCCATTGATAGCTTTTCCTAAAATTTGTGGCCAATATGAGTCACTTGCTCGGTCATACATAATTAAATTGGAGTTGACTAGCTTTCCTGATACACCAAATGTTGAGGAAATACTTTCCACAATAGCTCCTTTAAAACCTATCGCAGTTCCGGTCAACGGGCAATAGGTAATAGCCACTTTTTCTGCTTGCCCTGAGTCATGTCGAAGGGTTTCGTTTGCAATCTCATGCCAGACCAAAATTCTCTGGGGATATGCTGCAACAAGATCCGAATAATCTACTCCAAATACTATGTCGTTTGGTTGTAACCATTTGTTGCCTTCGGAAGCTGTAGTATATTGTGGTTTTTCTATTGCAGGAATTCCATCTTTTCCAGGACCGCCAGAGACTGCGTTTTGTTCGAGGAGCCTTAAGAAGTCATCTTCTTCTTTAGAAACTGTAGGAGCAGTTCTCTTAAAACTATCTACTACCTCTTGAGAAATCTCACTTGGTCTTGATGATCTATTCATAAAAAAATAGACTACAAATATAGATACTATTATTATAAGTATAAGAAAAATTCTTCCGCTAAGAAAAGTCTTCATATACTACACATTGTAGAAGGATCTTGCTAGAATTGTAATCCTCAAAGAAGAGAGAATTTGATTTTTTGAGAGACGATCGTCGTCTGTATAATCAAATTCTTGTTGTTAAACATTTTGTCGTTTGATAAGCCAGCCGATCATAAAACCAAAAATCGCACCTAGCGTAATTCCAATAGGAAAAGAAAAAGTTGCTTTTTGGTCAATTTTAGATTTTTGAATATCTAGCAAGAAATCTGGAGCGTTATAGGTTTTTTGCGGATTTGAAGCAAAGGCAAAGTCAAAAAATATTTCATGTAGTCCTGGGTCATTGAAGGTATATTTGAATTCTAAGATTCCTCCTTTTGCTATTAAATTTTCTTGCTTGAACAAAAATTTCCTTTCTCTGCCTTCCCCAAGCTTTGCGATGCGTATTTTAACGATCAGATCTTCTACGATAAGCTTATCTGTTTGAATATCGACAAAAGAAGCAAGCATTGAAGTTTTATCACCAACTCCTGGAGTAAATGGAGAACGGGAAAGATTGATAAGATATTTTCCCTCCACAACCCGCTGATCTCCTCCATTGGCAAAAGAGATATTTGGAGTAAGAAACGAAAATATTAGAGTAAGAAAGAGAAATAGAAACAACCTCATAATTCTACCGTCATAGTCAGAGTACGGGCAAGTCTTGCCACTTCTTCTTCAGAAACGTTTGGTGTCATTCTAATACCTCCTTTACCAGGTCCCAAAACTGTATTATCAATCACCAAAAATCCCTCGATCTTTAACTTTGGATCCCATACTTCTAGAACTAATTCTGGTCCAAATTTATCCTTGTTTATCATTTTCTTCATATCCCTTCCTATAAACCTAGTTCTCTATCTATTTTCTCTTTATCGAATCCTAAAATTGCCACCTCTTTTCCATCATCTTTTATAATGTGAGTACA